>Ga0187894_10005723_pt1 | contig 12512 bp, 10 predicted proteins | sample GBC1701081metaG_FD_136650 | JGI IMG/M metagenome (GOLD analysis project Ga0187894, IMG submission 136650) | White microbial mat communities from a lava cave in the Kipuka Kanohina Cave System on the Island of Hawaii, USA - GBC170108-1 metaG ... | reverse complement strand
GTTGATCACGGTTCCGCCAAGCCCAAACGTGCAAGCAGCCACTTACAAGTTGGTGACCACAGTCAACTACCTTACGCCGGCCAATCAGCCGGGGTTTATGGCGGCCTATCAGGAAGGACCGATTCTTCAGTTCTTCAATCCGTAAGCCTGCCACTGAGAGGAGACGCCTCAATTGTTGGCCCTGCCAGCGTTCTGCCTATGCTGGCAGGGTCAATTTGTATTAGGTAAGCAGTCAGGCAAAGATTTTGAGGTATTTTCCATTTTCCACTTGTCATTTTTCATTTGTCATTGCCGGAGTTGCGGCCTCCGCATGCAATGACAAATGAAAAATGACAATCTGTGCGGAGGTAACGATTATGCCCAGCAATAGTCCCACCAGCCCAAACACTATAATACCGCCTGGGGCTGATGATTTTACACGCATTCGCGGTATCAGCCCAAAAACGGCCAACCGTCTCTACGAGGCCGGCATTCTCACCTTTGTCAAGCTGGGCGCCATGTCGCCGGATGAAATTGTCGCGCGGATTGGCGCGCTCTCCGGCGTGTCGGCGGAGGGCATTGCCAAAAGAGACTGGACCGGTCAGGCGCACGAACTGGCGTCGCAAATGGAACAGGCGGCTGAGACATCCGTCGCCGATGGCCAACAACGCGCCGACTTTGCAGTTAAGCTGCAGCTCAACGCGGACAACACCGTCAGTCAAACGCATGTGATGCACATGCAAAGCGGCGGCGAAGAGATCTGGGACGGCTGGATAGGCGAACGACTGATCAACTTCTTCGCCCAGCGCGCCAACCTGTCTTTGGCTGGGCCGGAAGTGAAAGCCGCAGTGGTCGTCGAAGCCGCGCCGCCGGCCGTAGCGCCAGAGGAGGCGCCAGTGGGAGCGACAGAAGTGACGACAAAAGCGAGGCCGTCAGCAGGAGTCGCCGAGTTGAAAGGACAGGCGCGCTTGCAAGATCTGGCGCCGTATCCGGCGCACGGTTCCCAGCCTTCCAGGGCTCTCAGTTCCGGCCAACCTTTCGACGTTCGCTTGCTGCTCGATCTCTCCGAGATCAAGTCGCCTCAAGATGCGCCGCTCAACTACACGGCCACGATCCATGCCAAGAGCCTGGACGCCCAAGGGAATCAGACAGTGGGCGAAACGCAGGGGATCGCAAAGCCTGCTGAGAAGGTCGAACTCAAATTCGAGGGCGCACAGTTGCCGAAAGGCGTTTACCGTCTTCAAGCCACCGTGACGCTGACGCTGCCGACGAAAACGAACGGCGCTGTAGCTTCGTCACACTATTTGGACGGCGGGGTGCTTCAAGTCCGCTGAATATACCGCGGAAATTTCGAGGCGTTTTCATTTTCCATTCGCCATATTACATTTTCCGTTTGTCATTGCGGGAAAGTCATAACTCCCGCAATGACAAACGGAAAATGTAATATGGCGAATGGAAAATGAAATACGATTGCGCTTCGGATTCTTTGCTTGATTGCTAACGATCTCAGTTTACGCGCCCTCCCGGATCAAGCTCGGCAGGCCATTCGTCGTGGCCCTCCCGATTTAGTCCTGGAAGCCATTCCTCAGAACATTCCTGATCAGCGACAGACACCCGAATTGACTTAACCGGCGTAAGCCGACAGCAATGTTGCGCGAATTCGTTCTGATTACCTTTGAGGTATGAAGCGTAAAGCAGATGCAGAACTGTGTACATCGCTGGCGCGCCCTGCTGTTCAGCTTCCGCCATCAACTCTTTCATCTTCTGTTCGAGAATGGGATTCATATGTTCCTCCTGTCTGATCGCGTCGCGTGAGGACACCGTCCCGCAATCAGGGCAATGTTGATTGGTTGTTCAACAACGGTTACCGGGGAGGTAAGAGAGCGGAAAGCAACCGATGGCCGCTCTCACTGAGAGTCTCCTCCAATGCTTCCACAAACACAAAATAGCATAAACCACCCACCGCTGGCTCGATTGAGCCTGATATAATCGGCCTGCCTGAAGAAAATCCTTGATTCATCGTGACGATAAGCATATTCTTTGCCCGTCTCGGCTAATTTTTTATATCGAATCTACGCAAACAACTTTACACACGCAATCAGGCTTCAGCCATCACTGGCCACAAAGCTAATGCGGAAGCGCCATGAAACCAACCAATGTTCTTTTGCTCGATTTGGATCCGGCTTGCGACCTCGGCCCCAAGCTGCGCGGGATTCTCGAATCGGCCTCGGATATCAACATCCATCACCGGAAGGAGGCCGTCAAAACCAGCGAAACAAACAGCCGCTGGGCTGATGCGATGACGCGCATTGTTTCCATGGTCAAACCCGCGGTGATCTTCGTGGTCTCGCCGGGCAATGCGCTGAGGCCCATTGTATCGTTGTTCGAGTCTTTAAACCGCTGGCTACCCCGCCCGCCGGTTGTTCCCGTGTCCGACACCGGCTCGCGCGAGGAACTGATGGAGGCGATCAAACAGGGCGCGGACGATTTCATCACTCCGCCTCTCGACCCGGTCGAGATACATCTGCGCCTGCATAAGCTGCTCGATCAGACCTGCGGCGGCGAAACGCTCGCTCACAGCCTTCAATCAAGGCTCGGCGAGAAATCCTCTTCGAGAGAAAACCGCACCATGCCGTTGATCGGCCAAAGCAACTCCTTCCTGGCCGCCGTTCGCAAGCTTCCAAACATCGCGGTCAGCGATGACACCGTGCTCATCAGCGGAGAGACTGGCACGGGCAAGGAGGTCTGCGCCAGGTTCATTCATCGGATCAGCGCCCGCGTCGCCGGTAATTTCGTTCCGGTCAACTGCGGCGCTTTCCCCGAACATCTGATCGAGAGCGAACTCTTCGGCCACGAACGAGGCGCGTTCACGGGAGCCGTCTCGTCAAACAGCGGGCTTATCCATGAAGCCGAAGGCGGCACGCTTTTTCTCGACGAACTCGACAGCCTGCCGCTTCCCGCCCAGAGTAAATTTCTGCGGTTCCTTCAGGAGAAGGAGTACCGCCCTGTCGGTTCGACCAAAACCCGCATCGCGGACGTTCGCGTGATCGCGGCGACCAACGTCAATCTCGACGAAGCCGTTCAGAGAGGCAGAATCCGCCGCGATCTTTATTACCGGCTCACGACGTTCCAGGTGGACCTGCCGCCTTTGCGCGAGCGCACCGAAGACATACGCATGCTGGCGGCGCATTTCCTGGCGCGCACCGCGAACAGATTGCGCAAGAACGTGAACGGCTTCTCTTCAGACGCGCTGCGCAAACTCTGCCTTTACGAATGGCCCGGCAACGTGCGCGAGCTCGAAAGCGTCGTGACGCGCGCAGTGACGCTCACGGACCGATCCATCATTCACGGCCATGACCTCTCGTTGCCAAATGTCGGCGAGAAATCCTATCAGGAACGAAAGGATGATTTCGTCAGAGAGTGGGAGCGGCGCGAGATCATCGCTCTGCTCATTGCGCACGACGGCAATATATGCAGAGCGGCGGCGACGGCGATGATGGATCCGCGCGTGATGCGCGAGCGAATACGCAAGCTCGTAATCGATCCCGACGATTACAGGCCGGGAGGTTATGGTCACGACTCGGACGAATAGCCTGGTTTTGAGTTATCCGTGAGGACAAATTTGTCCTAGTAATAAACTCCATCGTCGAAACGCTTTATTAAAAAAGCCGCGCCGCAAGCTAGGATGAAATGATCAGTGTTAACGGCGGACGCAACTTGGCGGAGGCGAGAAAAAACAGCGATTTACGTTGGTGGGAGCTATGGCACGGCGATTGTAGACTCTGGTTATGGTGATTACAGATGAAGGTGATGTGAGGCCAATGTGGCCTGCGCGTTACGGGTCAACCGAAAGACGCTGGCGGGAACCGTTGCCTCAGCCGACAGCACTGAAGTAACTCACGGCGAGTTACCCAAAAATCACAAGAACGGTTGATCGGTAACGCAATCTGTTATCGGCGGCCATCAATACTAACTCACGTTACTAAGGAGAAACACAATGGCAGAAAAAGATTATCCAGCCTATTATCCGACGAGTTATCCAATCTACCCGAAGGACTACAAGCCGGACTGGTATCCGTCGCTGGCGGATTATCCGCAGGCAAGTTATGCAAAGGCTTATCAAGGTTCTTTTGAAGCGGCGTTCCTGCTCGCCGATCCGCCTCTGTCCGGCGGGATTGAGGCGTACATCTATGAAGAAAAGCCTCCTGGCGTCGCGCCGACGAACATCATCCGCACTGGCACGCCTTGGGGAGTGAAAATTCACTGGTACCTCGAAGGCCCGCTGACGTGTTTCATCTGCGGCTGGTGGTGCCTCAGCCTCTACTTCGAGGGCATGGGATCGCCTAAAGGATATCCTTACGCGCCCAAAGGAGAGGATTACGGGACGGAGGGATCTGAGTATCCCGAACAGGAGGAGTTCGATCTGCCCGCGGAAGTCAACATCCCATTGAATCCGTGCTTGAAACTGGACGAGTACGGCCGCGCCAACTACTGCTACGACTTCAAAATCCCCCCGGATGTTATCAAACCGGGTCATTGTGGTCGTCCGTACATAGTGACGGCGGCTCTCACGTTTAAGACTGTGTGTGGTGAACCCGGGCCAATGGCCGGTCACGTCAAGTTGGGAATGGTTCAATTCTACGATTCGAAGGGGAATCATCCCTACGGGACCTACGGGAAGAAGTGAGGCGATATCGCATGAGCGGTTCCACTCATCAGACCTCCAATCCCGTCGGCGCGCTCCTCGCGCCGACGGGATTAAGCGCGTGGGCAAAAATTCCGAGGTGTAATCGCTTTTTCATTTTCCATTTGTCATTTGAGATTTGACATTGCCCGCAGGTTGGATCACTCAATACCATCGGCCAGACTCTCGCCATTTCACGTCATAACCATCGAGGAAAGCTATGGACAGCAAGCGGCCACGATCTTCGGAGACCAATCCTTCGGCGAAAGGCGACAATTTCAAATTGATTAAGGGCGTCAGCGCCACGGTCGAATCGCGCCTGCATCAGGCGGGCATTCTGACCTACGCGCAATTCGCCTCCCTGTCGACTGAGGACATCATCACACTTGTCGCCAATCTTTCAGGTTTGACGGTCGAGAGAATCATCAGGCAAAACTGGACTGGGCAAGCGCGCGAGTTGGCCCTGCGCCCGAAATCCGACGAACCCGTGGAAGAGAAGACGCCGCCGGTTAACGGAGAACGTTACGCCACCTTCGTCGCCGAACTGTCGCTCGACGCTAACAACAACATCATTAACACGCGCATCAGGCACGTGCAGAGCGGAGACGAAATGACGTGGGGCAAATGGAGAGAGGATCAGTTCGTCAAATTCTTTACGGAACATGCCAACCCGTACAAGGCCGAGACATCGGTAAAACAGGAAGCAGAGAAACCGGAAGCCGCCCCTGCCGCCTCCCCATCAGAAACACCGCCATTCAACCAGACTGCGGTCGAAGTGACAGCAGGCGCAATCCCGGCGGAACCCATTCGAGACGCCGAAAAGACCGAAACCGCCGCAAAACCGTCTTCCGCAAAGCCGTCTCCCGCATCGCCAACCATGACTGAGATTGCGACAAAGGTCTCGACTGAGGCCGCGGCTGAGATTGCCACTGAAATCTCGACTGAGGCCGCGATCAAGCCGCGCGCGCGCAAGCTGGAGATTTTGGCCGCCGGATCCGATCTTCCCTCGACGTTGTTGCGCCACGATCAAGCGTTCGATGTGCGGGTCTCGCTCGACCTTCCCGGCGCCGCCGATTCGCGCAAAGAAACGATGGCTTACACCGCCATTGTTTACGCCCGCAGCCTGAGTGACAAACGCGCGCAAAGCTTCAGCCGCGCGTCCGGCAAAATCACGCTCTCCGAGAGAACCGTGATCAAACTCGGCGGAATCAGCCTCAAGCCGGGAGCATATCGCCTGGCCGCGGATGTGACGATTCATCAGCCTGGCCAAAGCGCGCCGCTGACGCCCGATTTTCATATTCAAACGGAGGCCGCGCTGATTCGGGTTTACTGATAAGGGGTCCTATGAACAAACAACTTTTCACCAGACGGCAATTTCTTCAGCAAACCGGCGGCGCCGGAGGCGCGCTGTTACTTGAAAACCCCATCTTCGGCGACGGTCTCGGCGTCGCTTCCGCGCCGACACGGACACCGGCGCTGATCCGCAAAGATATAGACGCTTTGACCGGGCCTGAGATCACAGCACTACGCACAGGTGTCAGCGTGATGCAGAGCCGTTCCGCCTCTTCGCCCACCAGTTGGATATTTCAGGCCAACATTCACGGTTTTCCCCAGGGCGACGGGTCGAATCCGGCCTGGCGTAAGTGCCAACACGGCTCTTTCTTCTTCCTCGCCTGGCATCGGATGTACCTCTACTTTTTCGAGCGCATCCTGCGCGCCGCTTCCGGCAGCCAGAATCTGACGCTGCCGTATTGGAATTATTCCAAAGACACGACCGCGGCCAGAGCTTTGCCGCCGCCCTTCCGCGCACAGACAATCGGCAATCCGCCGGCCAGCAATCCGCTCTATGTGGCGCAGCGCGCTCCGGGCATCAATACAGGATCGTTGTTACCACCCTCGGCGGTGCAGACGGGACTGGCAATGGGAACGTTGAATTTCACTGGCGGCGCCTTCAATTTCGGGGGACGAACGGCGCCTGCGCCGGCCAATTCCGCCGGCGGGGGCGGGCGTTTGGAGTTCCAGCCGCACAATGCCGTTCACGTGCAAGTCGGGGGCTTGATGGGAAGTCCGAGTTGGGCCGCGCGCGACCCGATCTTCTGGCTGCATCACGCCAACATTGATCGGCTCTGGAACCAATGGCTGAGTATGGGCGGCGGGCGCGCCAGCCCGGTGACTTCCGCGCAATGGACTACGCCTGCGTTCACCTTCTTTACCGAAACCGGCGCGCCCGTGACGATGTCAGCCTGCCAGATTCTGAATTCGGCCACCCAGTTGGGTTACCGCTACGACACAGATGGCGCGCCGGTTGGCGGCGTCTGCGCGACTACTCCAACTCCACCCGTAATCGCAGGTGTGAGCGCCGTTCCGCAACAAACCATTGCCTCCAGGCAAGGAAATGTCACGCTCGGAGACCAACCAGTCACTGTCAGCGTAGCTTTGGGAACACAGGCGAAAGCCGCGCTGAAGGCTGCGGCGGCGGGCGACAAGACTTACCTGCTGAACATTGAGGGGATCACTTACACCGGCCAATCCGGCGCGCATTTCGAGGTTTATCTCAACCTGCCGGCGGGCATCAGCGAACCTGATTGGAAAGGCCCGCATTACGCCGGCAATCTCGCCCTCTTCGGGATGCGGCATCATGGCGGCGGCAGTCACGCCGCTCACGCCGGCCTCAAGCATACCTTCGACATTACGGAGGTGGCGCGGAATTTGCGCGCCAGGAACTTATGGAACGAAAACCGTCTCTCCGTGACCTTTGTCGCGCGAGGTTTGGATAACCCTGATGGCACGCGGCGGAAGCCTAAAGTCATGGCGAAACCGAAATTCACGCTCATCTCACTCGTCGTTGAATCGCCTCAGTAACTACTCCGGGAGGGGCGAAGAGGATTACGGAACAGACGGAAAAAACGGAAGAGACGGAAAGTTTCCTGGCCTGTTTCCGTTTGTTCCGTCTTTTCCGTCTGTTCCGTAATCCTCTTCCCTCTGAGTAGTTACTGGCTTCATTCGTTTTCATCCAACTCTTTGGGAAACTCTTCGTAAATTTCCGGCTTGATAAAACCGATCCGACCGCCGAATGGCGAGAACTGGCAACACCAATCCGCGAAATCGGATTGTGTCCCATTCAAGTGGCAGCCAATCAACATGTGTAGCACCACATGAGCGGCGGGCATCCTTCGTTCCTTGGCTTCGTTCATCAAAGCAATCAATTTCTCTTTAAAATCCGGATTCATCGCTCACCCCTTTCAGAAACGATTTAACGCGGCAACTCTATCCGTCCCTTTCACTCGAATCAACTGTTTTCCAACCCAATCGCGGAACACAATTCACGGGCTTGCGTGTAACCAGTAGGTAGAAGGGATAAAGTCGAATTTTCCCGCCCGGCGATGCAAATGCCCCCTCGCGCCTCGTTCCAACAGCGACTCATCGGCTATAACTGTTTTAAGGAGACAGACACGTATGAAATTCCACAAGTGGCGCAGCAGAAGATTGCTCACTGCAACCACGGTCATTCTTTCGCTTTCAGTCCTTGCAGTCGCGCAATCCCGCGCGCCGCGCAAGACACCGGTTGTCAAACTATCGGCGAAGCCCGCGGTTACGCCATTGGCAACGCAACCTGATTCCACGCTCCGCAGCCAGCAGACTCAACCCGGCCAGTTACTGCCGTTGCGCCGCGCGATCCTTTACAGCAACGGCGTAGCCTACTTTGAACGTCGCGGCGAGGTGACTGGCCGGGCCGAGATCAATCTCTCGTTCAAACAATCGCAGGTTGACGATGTGCTGAAATCGCTGGTCGTGCTCGATCTGGGCCGTGGCCGTGTGGGCGCTGTCAGCTACAACTCTTCCGCGCCGCCTTCAGCGCGGCTGGGCGAGATCCCGTTTTCGATTGAAGCTTCGACGAATGGCGACGCGACCGGCGGGTTGGCCGGGGTCTTGCAGCAACTGCAGGGCGCGCGCGTATCCGTCACCGTGGCCAACCGCAATGCGACCGGAGCGGTCCTGACTATCGGCGAACGGCAGATTCCAACCGAAAAAGACAAGCCGCCGATCAAAACTCACACGCTGGTGATCACGACCGAATCCGGCGAATTGCAAAGCTTCGACCTGAATGAAGTGCGAGCGATCAAATTGCTCGACGAAGGCGCGCGGCAGGACATCACGCAGTTCGCCAACGCCTCGGCTTCCGCTCGACGACGCGACGCGAAGACGATCACCGTAACGTCCGAAGGCGAAGGCCAGCGCGAAATGGTCATCAGTTACACAGTCGCCGCGCCGATCTGGAAGACGACCTATCGAGTCGTGCTCGACCCATCGGGCAAACCGTTCTTTCAGGGCTGGGCCGTCGTCGACAACGTCAGCGAGGAAGACTGGCAGGACGTTTCACTGTCGCTGGTTTCCGGCGCTCCGGTTTCATTCATTCAACCGATCCAGAATCCGCTTTATCGTCATCGCCCAATCGTCCCGATCCCGCAGGATTTGAGTCTCAATCCACAAGTCTATGAGGCGGGCGAATTAGCGGCAGGCAGCGCAGGCAACATCGGGAGCGCCAGCATGAATATCGGCGGAGGCGCTGCTTCACTAAGTAATTTGGGCGGGTTTGGCCTGAAAGATGAACTTGCCAAAAATCCATCATCGATAACCCAGCAACAAATTCAGAATCTGCCGCTGAACAGTAAAAGTTTTAATGAGATGGCAAAGCTTGAACCCGCCCCGCCGCCGTCAACCAACATCAGCAACGCGATCACCAGCGGCGAGTCCGGCGTTGACGCCGCAGCTACCGGCAGCGAAGTCGGCGAGCTTTTCGAATACCGCGTCGAACAGCCGGTCACCGTGCGGCGCGACCGTTCAGCGCTGATCCCGATTCTGCAAACCAAGATGGAAGGCGAGCGCGTCTCGGTCTACAACGAAGCCGCGCGCCGCGACCGCCCGATGCACGGCATCCGGTTGAAGAACACTTCGGCGCTGACGCTCGAAGGCGGCTCGTTGACGGTGATTGACGGCGACGCTTACGCGGGCGAAGCGTTGATCGAACGGTTGAAATCGAACGAGCAACGCTTCATCTCGTTCGGACTCGATCTGGGCACACTGGTGACGACGAAGTTCAAGAGCGAGCGCAGACCCGTCTTTATGGTGCGCGCGCAGAAAGGCGTCTTTGAAGCGCATTACTACCAGACGCAGAAAAAGACCTACACGATCATCAATCAAACCGACAAGAAGCGCGTCGTTTACGTCGAACACCCGTACCGCGAGGGCTGGAAGCTTTCCAATGACACGCAGAAGCCGGCTTCGCAAACGATCAATTTCTACCGTTTCCGCGTCGAACTCGAACCTCGCGCGACAATTGAGTTGCCCTTGTCCGAGACGCAGGCGTTGATGGACACGTATCAGCTCGCCAGCCTGACTTCGCGCGAGGTCGAGTTGTTCGTCACGAGCAATTACATTGACGCCGCGATGCGCGCGGAGCTTGAGAAGCTGATCGAGCTGAAGTCGAGGATCGGAAAAGAGCAGTCGAGGATCGAGGCGTCGGATAAAGAGGCGGCGGGGATCAGCGACGACCAGAAGCGGTTGCGCGAAAACATCGCCACGTTGAAGAACACGAACGAGGCGAAACAACTCGTCGCGCGCTACATCGCGAAAGCCGGCGAGCAGGAGACGCGGCTCGAACAGATTGCGAAGGAGAAGCGCGAGGCTCAGGATGCGCTGGCAAGGTTGATGGCTGAATTTGACGCTGCGGTGAGGGCCTTGGCGATCAACCGGGAGCTGGGATGAACATCAGTACCGCGAGCGGTAGCGAGCGAGGCTCCCGCAATAAGCATATGGATAATGCCTCGCTCGCTACCGCTCGCGGTACTGATCATTTTCGCGGCGGGACCGAGCCGCTGACCGGTTTGCGATTGGTCTCGCCGGTATGCAGCACGGGGACGCCTTCGTCAACTTCGTCGTGCGGGCGCGGGATGATGTGAACTGAAACGACCTCGCCGATTCTGCGCGCGGCTGCGGCGCCGGCTTCGACGGCCGCTTTGACCGCGCCGACCTCGCCGCGCACGATCGCGGTCACCAGCCCCGCGTCAACCTTCTCGTAGCCGACCAGCCGCACATTCGCGGTTTTGACCATCGTGTCGGCCGCTTCGATCATCGCGACCAGACCGCGGCATTCGACCATTCCTAGAGCTTCCATAAAAACCTTTCGATGTTGAGTGAAATTGTCTACTGCTGCGCGTGGCCGCCGCGCCTGATTGTGTAAGAGTCAATCAGGCTTCCGTCAGCGCCGATCGCTTCGACTTTCAGCTCGCTTTCACTGGCCTGAACAATCAGAAACGAGTTTTTGCCGTCTTCGCCCGCGGCGAAAAGCGGGTTATTCCGATCCAGCGTTTTGCGTTTGATTTCGCCGCTTGCGCCTTCAGTAAAGTAGTGGACGCCCTTCTGCGGCTTGACCCGTTCGTAACAGTGCGAGTGGCCGGAGAAGACCGCGTTGACGCCGTGTTTGATATAGAGCGGTTCGAGTTGCGCGCGCAACTTGACGTATGGGCTGTGCATCCGCGCCGAAGAATATATCGAATGGTGCGAGAACGTGATCTTCCAGCGGGCTTTCGACGCGTTCAATTTTTCGCCCAGCCACTTCAACTGTTCGGGAGTCATGAGGTTCGAATCGAGCGCGAAAAATTCCAGCAGGTTTTCGGAATTATCAGAGGCGCTTTTGGCGAAGTTGTAGTAGCGCCGTCCGCCCATGTTGAAATTGGGATAGTTGGTTTGAAACTCCACCCCTCTGACGATGTCGTGATTGCCCAGCGAGGCGTAGAACTTGACTCCGGCGGCGAGCAGGTCTTTGTACGGCTCTTCAAAATGCGATTTGATGTATTTTTCTTCGCCTTTCTCGTAGATGTTGTCGCCGAGCATGATCACGAACTCGAACGGGGTCTTCTCGCGCTGTTTGATCATCTGGCGGGCCACGGCCAGTTGCGCCTCGTCTCCGGTGCCCGTGTCTCCGACGACGGCGAAGGTGATGGTTGATTTGGCGTTATTCCCGTTCTGCGCTGTTGCGATCATCGGCGACGCGAGCAGCAACAGAGCGAGGACAAGCCATTTGAGATTTGAGATTTGAGAAGCTCTGATTACCATTATTGCCTTATTGTCTTTTGTCTTTGATCTGCAACTACTCAGGGAGGGGCGAAGAGGATTACGCTGAGCAGTCATTTTGATTTTTCAACTGATGATGTCGCCCCAGTCCATTTCAAATATGATTATGAAGCTCCGCACGGCGTCCGCATCGTCGGTGATCAAGCCTACTTCGCGCCGCAGATCCAGCTCGGCTTTGCGCAGGCTCTGGCTTCCGAAGAAGGCTTCCTTGCCGTCGCGGATGATCGATTGAGCATGCAGACGGATCAGAGGCAGACGGCGGACTTCGACGCCTCTCACGGGCTTGTTCATCGCTCCGATGACCTTGATCTCGACTCCCGCGTTCGCCTGGCCTTCGAGCAGCCTGACCATCCGCGAATCGGTGAGCTTGCCGTCGTAAATCAGCAGTTGCCTTTTGGCGCCTAGAATGAATTCGGAAAGCTTTTGTCTGGAATTGACCGGGCTGATGACGAAATGCTCGGCCTCCACCCTGTGCGACTGCCCATCAACGTCGGCTTCGAACAACCGCACAGCCTCGGCGATCAGAGAGGCTTTGTCGGTGATCACTCCGAAACTGCGGCTATGATGGATGTCCAGGAATGTGAAGTTAAAGGTCAGCAGGTAGAGAGCGCGGCGGTCAATGATCATCATCTTGCTGTGATAACGAACCAGGTCTTCGGCCGTGCGCGTGACTCTGACGCGGCGTTCGACCAGACGTTTCTCCAGCTTCCTGATC
>Ga0187894_10005722_pt1 | contig 12515 bp, 10 predicted proteins | sample GBC1701081metaG_FD_136650 | JGI IMG/M metagenome (GOLD analysis project Ga0187894, IMG submission 136650) | White microbial mat communities from a lava cave in the Kipuka Kanohina Cave System on the Island of Hawaii, USA - GBC170108-1 metaG ... | reverse complement strand
CTCGGTCACCATGGGGGCGATCATCCAGAGCGGTCGAGGGGCCAGGGCCCGACGACACCGCGGCAACCTCCTCCGTCCCCCCGGGACGGCAGGTCAGGTGCCAATGCCCGGAACGATGAGGAGGAAGCGTTGCCGTCCAGCGGGCCCACCGGGCCCTACGTGAGTGGGCCCGCCGGGCCCCAGGCCGCCGGCCCGGCCGGCTCGTTCGTCAGCGGCCTCGGGTGTCGCGAGTGCGGTCGGGGCTATCCCGTGGAGGCGCTCCACGTGTGCGACTTCTGCTTCGGTCCCCTCGAGGTGCGCTACGACTACGAAGCCATCGCCGCCACGGTGAGCCGGAAGTCGATCGCGGCCGGCCCCAACACGATCTGGCGGTACGCCGTGCTGCTCCCGGCACCGCCCGCCGACCCGGTCGACCTGGGTGCCGGGTTCACGCCGCTGGTGCGGGCCGATCGGCTGGCCGCCGAACTGGGCCTCGGCGAGCTGTGGATCAAGGACGACACCTTGAACCCGACCGGCTCGTTCAAGGACCGCGTCGTCTCGGTGGCCCTCACCACCGCCCGGGAGTTGGGGTTCAAGGTGGCGGCCTGCGCCTCGACCGGCAACCTGGCCAACTCGGTGGCGGCCCACGCCGCCCGGGCCGGCATGCGTTCCATCGTCTTCATCCCCCACGACCTGGAGCAGGCCAAGGTGGTGACGACGGCGGTGTACGGCGGCCGGCTCGTCGCCGTCGAGGGGAACTACGACGACGTGAACCGGCTGTGCGCCGAGCTCGTCGGCGAGCACCCGACGTGGGCCTTCGTCAACGTGAACATCCGCACCTACTACGCCGAGGGCTCCAAGACCCTGGCCTTCGAGGTGGCCGAGCAGCTGGGCTGGCAGGTGCCCGACCACGTGATCGTCCCGATCGGCTCGGGCAGCCAGCTGACCAAGGTGCACAAGGGCTTCGGCGAGCTGTGGAAGGTCGGCCTGCTCGACGAGGAGCCGCACGCGCGCATCTCCGGCGCCCAGGCCGAGGGCTGCTCGCCGGTGGCCACCGCCTTCGCCGAGCACAGCGAGCACGTGCGGCCGCAGAAGCCGAAGACGATCGCCAAGTCCCTGGCCATCGGCAACCCGGCCGACGGCTGGTACGCGCTCGAGTCCGTGCGGGCCAGCGGCGGCGCCATCGCGTCGGTGACCGACGACGAGATCGTCGAGGGCATACGGCTCCTGGCGCGGACCGAGGGGATCTTCGCCGAGACGGCGGGCGGCGTCACCATCGCCACCCTCGCCAAGTTGGCCGCGCAGGGCGTCGTCCGGCCCGACGAGCGGGTCGTCGCGCTCGTGACCGGCCACGGCCTCAAGACCATCGACGCGGTCAGTCCGCACGTCGGGCCCACGGCCACCATCGCCGCGACCCTGGAGGCCTTCGACGAGGCGGTCGGGCCGGACGTGGAAGCATGACGGCGGTGCCATCGTGAGCGTGAAGGTCCGCATCCCCACCCAGCTCCGGAGCCTCACCGGCGGCGCCGGCGAGGTGTCGCTCGACGGGGCCACCGTGGGCGAGGTGCTTCGCTCGCTGGAGGCGGCGCACCCCGGGATCGGCGAGCGCCTCTTCGACGGCGGCGGCCAGCTGCGGCGCTTCATCAACGTCTTCGTGGCCGACGAGGACGTGCGCTTCCTGCAGGGCCTCGACACCGCGGTCGCAGCCGGCCAGACCGTGTCGGTCGTCCCCGCCGTCGCCGGCGGCTGATCGCCGCCTGGCACTCGGTTGCGTCGAGTGCCAGGCGCTCGGTACGCTGGCACTCGAACACCGAGAGTGCTAACGCCAAGCCACCTCCGGGGAGGAACCGCAATGTCCAAGATGATCGCCTTTGACGAGCACGCCCGGCGTGCCCTCGAGAGCGGGATGAACCAGCTCGCCGACGCCGTACGCGTCACCCTCGGCCCCAAGGGCCGCAACGTCGTGTTGGACAAGAAGTGGGGCGCGCCCACCATCACCAACGACGGTGTGTCGATCGCCAAGGAGATCGACCTCGAGGACCCCTACGAGAAGATCGGGGCCGAGCTGGTCAAGGAAGTCGCCAAGAAGACCGACGACGTCGCCGGTGACGGCACCACCACCGCCACCGTGCTGGCGTGGGCCATGGTGCGCGAGGGCCTGCGCAACGTCGCCGCCGGAGCCAACCCGATGTCGCTGAAGAAGGGCATCGAGGCCGCCGTCGAAACCGCCGTCCTGGCCATCAAGGAAGGCGCCAAGGAGGTCGACTCCAAGGAGCAGATCTCCCAGGTGGCGTCCATCTCGGCCGCCGACACCGAGATCGGCGGGATGATCTCCGAGGCCATCGACAAGGTGGGCAAGGACGGTGTCATCACCGTCGAGGAGAGCCAGACCTTCGGCATGGAGATGGACCTGGTCGAGGGCATGCGCTTCGACAAGGGCTACATCTCGCCCTACTTCGTGACCGACCCCGAGCGGATGGAGGCCGTCATGGAGGACGCCTTCGTGCTGCTGGCCGGGTCCAAGATCAGCGCCGTCCGCGACCTGCTGCCGGTGCTCGAGAAGGTCATGCAGTCCGGCAAGCCGCTGGTCGTCATCTGCGAGGACGTCGACGGCGAGGCCCTGGCCACGCTGGTGGTCAACAAGATCCGCGGCACCTTCAAGTCCGTGGCCGTCAAGGCGCCCGGGTTCGGCGAGCGCCGCAAGGCCATGCTGCAGGACATCGCCATCCTCACCGGTGGCCAGGTCATCACCGAGGAGGTCGGCCTCAAGCTGGAGAACGTGACGCTGGACCTGCTGGGCAAGGCCCGCAAGGTCACCGTCACCAAGGACGAGACCACCATGGTGGAAGGTGCCGGCACCGAGGCCGACATCAAGGGCCGCATCTCCCAGATCAAGGCCGAGATCGAGAACACCGACTCGGACTACGACCGGGAGAAGCTGCAGGAGCGCCTGGCCAAGCTGTCCGGTGGCGTCGCCGTCATCAAGGTCGGGGCGGCCACCGAGGTGGAGCTGAAGGAGAAGAAGCACCGCATCGAGGACGCCGTGTCCACCACCAAGGCCGCCGTCGAAGAGGGTGTCGTCGCCGGCGGTGGGGTGGCCCTGCTGCGGGCCCAGGCCCGCATCCTGGACCGGGCCGAGAAGCTGGAGGGCGACGAGGCCACCGGTGCCCGCATCGTGGCCCGGGCGGTCGAGGAGCCCCTGAAGCAGATCGCCGTCAACGCCGGCATGGAAGGCGGCGTGGTGGTCGAGAAGGTGCGCAACCTCGAAGGCGGCGTCGGCCTCAATGCCGCCACCGGCGTGTACGAGGACCTGTTCAAGGCCGGCGTCATCGACGCCGCCAAGGTGACCCGCTCGGCGCTCCAGAACGCCGCTTCCATCGCCGCCCTGTTCCTCACCACCGAGGCCGTCATCGTCGACAAGCCCGAGGAAAAGGCCCCCGCCATGCCCGGCGGTGGCGGCGGGATGGACGACTTCTAAAGGCCACCCGCGACCAACTTGGTGCCATAGTGCGCGCTATGGCGCGCACTATGGCACTTCGTTGGGACTCGCCGGGCGATGGTGGGTCCGCTGACCGCGCCGCGGGTGGCCCCGGGTACCCTGGTGTGATGGCTCCCGGCCGTCGGTCGTATGTGGCGCGCGCCGCCCTGTTCGCCCTGGTGGGTGCGATCGCGCTGGCCGCCTGCGGGGCGCCGGACTACCAGTACGTCAAGAACAGCTCGGACCGCACCTTCGTGCGGGTGCCGCAGCAGTGGCAGCTCTTCGACGAGGACGAGCTGCTCGACTCGAGCAACGACTCGCCCGAGCAGCGCGAGCAGTTCAAGCAGCTCTCCTGGTCGGTCGGGTTCGACGCCCGGCCGGAGCCGGCCGCCGACAGCATTCTGGCCCCCTCGGCCTTCCCCACCGGCCTGGTCCAGGTGCGTACCCTGCTGCCCGCCCAGCGGGACAGCTTCTCGCTGGCCGACCTCCGCTCGCTGTTGCTGCCCTACGACCCGCTCGGCGACGAGGCGCAGCAGGCCGGGCAGGTGGAGGTGCTCGCTGCCCGTAACGTGGAGCAGCGGGGCGGCTTCCACGGCAGCGAGTTGCTCCTCAACCTCAAGACCCCCGGGGGCGATGTGGTGAAATGGCGCCAGGTCGCTCTTCTCGACAGCAACGTGGAGAAGGTCCACCTGCTGGTCGTCAGCTGTGACGTCAAGTGTTACGACCAGAACGAGTCCGTCATCGACGGCATCGTCGAGTCCTGGAAAGTCGAGGATCGCTGACAGATGACCGTGCCTGTGACCGTGCCTGATAGTGCGCCGACCGGTGACGCCGCCAGCCGGCGCGACGAGCCGGCGACCCGCAAGCGCCTGGGATGGTGGGACCGGTCGAAGTTCGTCCTGTTCCTCGGCGGCTTCTGGTTCGTCCTCCTGTGGTCGGCCATGGCTGACGATCCCAACCTGCCGTTCGGCGATGCGGCCCGCATCCAGGCCCGCTCGGGGTCGTGGATCCTGGTGCTGCTCGGCCTGGAGGTGGCGCGCCAGGTCCACTACGTCATCAGCGAGCGCTCGGCCCGCTACCACCGCTTCTGGACCGACAAGGTCTTCGGCCGGCTGGACCGGCGCAGCGCCCGGCTGAACGACTGGAACCGCTACCGCCTGGCCCGGGCCTTCAAGTGGGTGCTGTTCGTGGTGCTCGTCGCCGTGCTGCTGGGCCGGGTCTACGACGTGTCGGCCATCGAGGGCCTGTTCCGCCTGCCGAGCGCGCTCTGGGACGCCATGCCCATGATCGTGCAGTTCATCTTCATCATGTCCCTCGCCGTCATGCAGTTCGTGGCGATCTTTTGGTTCATGTCCAAGGGCGGCGTCGATGTCTACTTCCCCGACGACATCAAGACCCGCTTCACCGACGTCTGGGGCCAGGACGCGGTGGTGGACCGCGTCAAGGAGAACATCGTCTTCCTGGAGAACCCCGAGGCCATCGAGAAGCGGGGCGGCTACGTTCCCGGCGGCATCCTGCTGTGGGGCCCGCCCGGTACCGGCAAGACGCTCATGGCCGAGGCGGTAGCGGGCGAGACCGGCAAGCCCTACGTCTTCGTCGACCCCGGCGCCTTCCAGGCCATGTTCTTCGGTGTCGGCATCCTGAAGGTCAAGTCGCTGTTCCGCAGGCTGCGCAAGCTGGCCGTCCGCTACGGCGGGGTCATCGTCTTCTTCGACGAGGCCGACTCGCTGGGCAGTCGCGGCCAGCTGGCCACCGGCGGGTGGAGCGGTGGCCGCTTCGCCCCCGACGGCTGGGAGGCGTTCACGTCGTGCAACGGGCTCGGCTACTCGTCACCGGCCACCGCCTCGTGGATGCTGAAGGCCGACCTCCCCCGATCGACCGCCGGTGGCGACCGCCCGCCCGGCAAGGCCGGGTTCGTCATGGGCGCGGGCATGGGTGGCGGCGGCATGGGGACGCTCCAGGCCCTGCTCACCGAGCTGTCCGGGCTGAAGAAGCCGCGGGGCTTCGCCAACCGTGTGGTCCGGCGGGCGCTGGGCATGAAGCCCAAGCCGCCGCCCAAGTACCGGATGCTGGTGATGATGGCGACCAACATGCCCCAGGCCCTCGACGAGGCCCTGCTGCGCCCGGGCCGCATCGACAGGATCTACAAGGTGGGTTACCCGTCCAAGGACGGGCGCCGCCGCACCTACGAGGGCTACCTGGCCAAGGTCCGCCACGAGTTGACGCCGGAGCAGATCGACAAGCTGGCCGTGATCACCCCGTATGCCACCGGCGCCACCATCAAGGACACCGTGAACGAGGCCCTGGTCGTCGCCATCCGGGCCGGCCGGGACGCCATCACCTGGCAGGACATCCTCAAGGCCAAGCAGCTCAAGGAGCACGGCCTGCCCGACGAGTTCGAGTACATCGAGCGGGAGCGCCATGCGGTGGCCGTCCACGAGTCGTGCCATGCCGTGGTGGCGCACCGGCTCCGCAAGCACATGCTGATCGACATGGCCACCATCGAGCGGCGCGGCGACGTGGGCGGCTTCGTGTCGTCCATCCCGCCCGAGGACCAGTTCGTCGGCTGGAAGTCCGAGAAGGAAGCCGACGTGATGGTCTTCCTCGCCTCGCTGGCCGGCGAGCGGATGTTCTTCGCCGGGGACAACTCCGAGGGCGTCGGCGGCGATCTGCGGGGTGCCACCTTCCTGGTGATGCGCATGGAGGGCTTCGCCGGCATGGGGTCGACCATCGGGTCGCGGGGCATCACCATGGCCGCCATGACCGGCGCCAACATGTCGGTGGAGGACGGCACCGACCGGGCTCTGCTGGATGGGGAGTTCGGCCGGCGGGTCGAGGCCAAGCTGGCCGAGCTGTACGACCGGACGTGGCGGCTGCTCGAGGCCAACCGCCGCGAGGTGCTGGCGGTGGCGCACGCCCTGGAGGCGCACAAGACGGTGAGTGGCGACGACGTCGCCGCCATCATCGACGGCGTGCAGGGGCCGTTGGTCGACGGCGCGCCATACGCCGAGGCGGAGTTTCTCGCCGTGGCCGAGGAGTACCACGCCAAGGCGGTCGCCGCCCACCAGGGGCACTCGCGTGTCGAACTGCCGCTGCCGGTGTGGGCCAACGGCAACGGCAACGGCCACCGACCCACCGGGCGCGAGTTCGAGCCGGTCATCGAGACGCCCCACGCCGAGGAGTGACCGTCCCCGAGCCGGTGACGCCGGCCACCGGGTGGGGCGTGCTGCACCTGTTCTGCCGGGCGAGCGGCCCGGTAGACGTCGAAGCGGTGGTGGCCGCCGTCAAGCACGGCCAGGAGGGTGACCACCAGGTCGTCACCTTCGCGGTACTCGGCCACAAGGCCGATGTCGGGGTCCTGGCCCTCGGGCCGGACCTGTGGCGCCTGCGGGCGCTGCAGAGCGCCGTCGCCGCCGCCGGGCTCGACGTCGTGGACTCCTACGTCTCGATGACCGAGGTGTCGGAGTACGCGGACGGCATGCCGGCGGAACTGCTGGCGCCCCGGCTGTACCCCACGCTGCCCCCGGCCGGCATGCCGGCCGTCTGCTTCTACCCGATGTCCAAGCGCCGGGCACCGGGCGCCAACTGGTACGAGCTGGCCTACGAGGACCGGGCCCGGTTGATGAACGAGCACGGCATGTCCGGCCGGGCCTTCAAGGGCCGCGTCGTCCAGTTGGTCACCGGCTCCACCGGCGTGGACGACTGGGAATGGGGCGTCACCTTGTTCGGCGTCCATCCCGACGATCTCAAGGAGTGCGTGCACCGCATGCGCTTCGACGAGGCGTCGGCCCGCTTCGCCGAGTTCGGCCCCTTCACCACCGGCATGATCGCCCCCGTCGAGCAGGTCCTGGCCGCCGTTTCGAGTGCATAGGGGCCGGCTTCCGGCCCCTATGCACTCGGGACGTCAGGTGCCGACGTCGCCGCCCAGGTAGGCGGCCTTCACCGACTCGTCGTCCAGGAGTTGGGCGGCGGGGGCGTCTCGGACCACCCGGCCGGTCTCCAACACGTAGGCCCGCTGGGCCCGGCGCAGGGCCTGGGCCGCGTTCTGCTCGACCAGCAGGATCGTCGTTCCCTGCCGGTTGATCTCCTCGACGATGGCGAAGATCTGCGCCACCAGCTTGGGGGCCAGCCCCATCGACGGCTCGTCGAGGAGCAGGACTCGGGGCTCGGTCATCAGGGCCCGCCCGATGGCCAGCATCTGCTGCTCCCCGCCCGACAACGTGCCGCCCGGCTGGCTGCGGCGTTCGCGGAGCCGGGGGAAGAGTTCCAGCACCCGGGCCAGGTTGCGGGCGAAGGCGGCTTTGGCGCCGCCCCGCCGGTAGGCGCCCATCTCCAGGTTCTCCATGACCGACATGCCCGGGAAGATCCCGCGCCCCTCGGGTGCCTGGGCGATGCCGAGGGCCACCAGTTCGTGAGCCGGTACGCCGGCCAGGTCCTGGCCTTCGAAGGAGACGGTGCCGCTGGTGACCGGCCGGAGCCCCGAGATCGTCTTCAGCGTGGTCGTCTTGCCGGCGCCGTTGGCGCCGATCAACGTGACGATCTCGCCGTGGTCGACGCCCAGCGAGATGCCCTTGAGCGCTTCCACCTTGCCGTAATGCACGTGCACGTCGTGCAGTTCAAGAAGCATCGGGGACTCCCAGGTAGGCCTCGATCACGCGGGGGTCCTGCTGGACGTCGGCCGGCGGGCCGTCGGCGATCTTCTGCCCGAAGTCGAGCACGGCCACCTGATCGCACACACCCATGACCAGGCCGACGTCGTGCTCGATGACCACCACGGTCAGGCCCGAGTCGCGGATGCGGCGGATCAGGTCCACCAGCGCCCGCTTCTCGGAGGGATTGGTACCGGCCGCCGGCTCGTCGAGCAGCAGCACGCTGGGACTGGTGGCCATGGCCCGGGCGATCTCCAGCCGGCGCTGGTCGCCGTAGGGCAGGTTGCGGGCGATGGTGTCCCGACGGCCGGCGATCCCCACGTACTCCAGCAGCCGCTCGGCCTCCCGGCGGCCGGTGCGCTCCTCCCGCCGGTGCCGGGGCAGGCCCAAGAGGGCGCCCGGCACGCTGGTGGCGTGGCGGGCGTCGCCCCCGACCATGACGTTCTCCACCGCGGTCAGGTTGGGGAACAGGCGGATGTTCTGGAACGTGCGGGCGATGCCGGACCGGGTGATGCGGTGGGGCGAGCGGCCGGCGATCGGGCGGCCGTCGAGGATGATGTCACCGCCCGACGGCCGGAACACCCCGGTGACGCAGTTGAACAGCGTCGTCTTGCCGGCGCCGTTCGGGCCGATGATGCCGAAGATCTGGCCCTGCCGGACGGCGAGGGTGACCTTGTCGAGCGCGACCACCCCGCCGAAGGCCATCGTCACCGCCCGCAGCTCCAGCACGGTGGTGTGGTCGACCGAGCGCACGGGCACAGCGATGCCGGGCGCGGCCGGCTCTGCCGCCGGGGCCGGCTCGGGCGCAGTGTCTGGTTCCGTCGCGACGGCCGGCGCGGCGGCCAGGCCGTCCGCGGGGCCGGCCTCGAGCAGCTCGGCCGCCCGCTGGCGGCTGGGGAGCAGTCCCTGTGGGCGGAAGACCATGGCGGCCACCAAGGCGGCGCCGAAAAGGAGCGTCCGGTACTGGACGATGTCGGTGACCTCGCCGCCGGTGATGGTGTTGAGCCATCGCAGGAGGGTGTCGCCAGCAGCCGCGTTGCGCAGGTACTCGGGCAGGAACGCGATCACGAACCCACCGAGGATCACGCCCGGGATGGACCCCATCCCGCCGAGGACCACGGCTGACAGAATGATGATCGAGAAGAAGAACAGGAAGGTGTCCGGGTTGATGAAGCTGGCCTTGCTGGCGAAGATCCACCCGGCCAAGCCGGCGGTGGACGCGCCGACGGCGAAGGCCCACAGTCTCATGGTGTAGGTCGGCACTCCCATGGCCTCCGCCGCGTCCTCGTCCTCCCGGATGGCCGACCAGGCCCGGCCCACCCGGGACCGGTTGAGTCGGACGAAGACACCGACGGCCAAGACGACGGCGCCCAGGGTCAGGTAGTAGTACGGCAACGGGTCGAACCCGAACTCGATGCCGGCCACGCCGGTGGGCTTGGGGATCCCGGTGATGCCACGGGCCTCACCGAGCGAGTCGCTGTTCTGGGCCACGATGCGCACGATCTCGCCGAAGCCGAGCGTGACGATGGCCAGGTAGTCGCCCCGTAGGCGCAGGGTCGGTGCGCCGAGCACGACGCCCGCCACCATGGCCAGGGCGACGGCCACCGGCAGGGCCGCCCACGGGTCCCAGCCGCCGGAGGTTGTGAGCACCGCGGTGGTGTAGGCGCCGACGGCGAAGAAGGCGATGTAGCCAAGATCGAGCAGTCCGGCCGCGCCGACGACGATGTTGAGTCCCAGGGCCAGCAGCACGTAAATGCCGATGGGAAAGAACAGCGCGCTCTGCCAGAACGGGGACAGGCTGGGGGGCACCGCCACCGCCACGGCCAGGGCGGCGAGGCATCCCAGCGCCTTTCCCCACGGGGGTAGCCGGTGCCAGCGCGTGGCCACCGGCTCGACCACCGAGATGCGCCGGCGCAGGACCGCCGATCTCATGCCCGAGACCGCCCCAACGTCTCGCCCAGAAGGCCGGTCGGCCGGAACATCAACACCAGGACCAAGACGGTGAAGGCGAACACGTCCTTCCACTCCGCACCCAATACCGTCGCCCCCCAGTTCTCCAGCAGTCCGAGCGACAGGCCTCCGAGCAGCGCCCCCCGGATGTTGCCGATGCCGCCCAGGACCGCGGCCGTGAAGGCCTTGATGCCGGGCAGGAAGCCGATGTTGTAGCGGGCCGCCTCGAAGAAGACGCCGTACAGGGCACCGGCCGCGCCGGCGAGGAGCCCACCCAGCAGGAAGGTGAGCATGACGACCCGGTCGATGTTGACACCCATGAGGGCCGCGGTCTCGGGGTCCTGGGCGGTGGCTCGTACGCCCCGGCCCAGCCGTGAGGTGTTGACGAACCGGTCGAGGGCGATCATCAGCACAACCGCGGCCACGATCACGAGCACCTTGTCGGTGCGGAAAACGGCGCCGCCTACGTCGAAGAGCGTCTTCTTCTCCAGCACCCGCGGGAAGCCCAGCCGGTCGCGGCCGTAGCGGGCGGCGAACAGCTCCTGCAGGAACAACGAGACCCCGATGGCGGTGATGAGCGCGGCCAGGCGCGGCGCGCCCCGCCGGCGAAGCGGGCGGTAGGCGATGCGCTCCATGGCCAGCGCGGTGATGCCTGAGGCGGCCATGGCGCCGAGCACCACTGCCACCAGGGTGGCGGCCAGCACGAACCCGGTCCGGGCCGGGTCGCCGTCGTCGATGCCGAGGCCGTGGATCGTGAACAGCGCGGCGAAGACGCCCACCATGAAGATCTCGCTGTGGGCGAAGTTGATGAGGCGAAGGACGCCGTAGACCAGCGTGTAGCCGAGCGCGATCAGGGCGTAGATGGCGCCCAGCGTGAGCCCGTCGAGGGTCTGTGGCCCGAACTGGTCGGCCAGGCAGGAGAAGCAGGCGTCGATGGGTCTCCTCCGGAACGAGCAGGGGGCGCCCGTGGGCGCCCCCTGCTGAACGCGATCGAGTGCGAACGGTCCGGGCGGCTATTCGACCGCCACCGTCTCCAACGGCGCCAGCTTGCCGTCCTTCACCTCGAACACGAAGAAGTCCTTGGAGGTCACGTTGCCGTTGGGGGCGAACTGCACTGTCTTCGATGCGCCCTCGTAGCTGGTGAACTCGGTCTCCAGGTAGTTGAGCAGGCTGGGCCGGTCGGTGTTGCCGGCCTTGATGCCCTGGATCAGCACGTTCGCCGAGTCATAGCCCTCGGGGGAGTACAGGCCCGGCTCCTTGCCGATCGTGGCGGTGTAGTCGGCGAAGAACGCCCCGAGCCTGCCCTCGGAGTTCTCGAAGGCCAGGTTGCACGGGCAACTCAACCGGGCTCCCTCGGCGCCGGCCGCCCCGGCGGCGGTGATGAAGCCGGGGTCGAGCGACCCGTCGCCGCTCACGAAGGTGGCCGTGGACCCGGCGTCGGCCAGTTGCTTCTTGAACCGGCCGGCCTCGGCGTAGTAGCCGCCGTAAAACACCAGGTCGGGCTTGGCGGTGTTCACCGCGTTGACAGTGGCTGAGAAGTCCTCCTCGTCGGGGTTCACGGTGGCGAGGAGCGCGCTCTTGATGCCACCGTCTGTCACCCGCTTCTGAAGGTCCTCGGTCAGGCCCTTGCCGTAGTCGGTGTTGTCGTGCACGAAGGCCACGCTGGCCGGCTTGGCCGTGTCGGCGAGGTAGGCGGCGATCCCGGCCGCCTGGAGGGCGTCGTCGGCGATGACGCGGTGGAACACCTTGCCGTCGGGCACCAGGTTGGGCAGCTCGACGTTAGTGGCCGACGGGCTGACCATCACCAGACCGGCTGCCTCGAAGTCGGGGATGACGGCCTTGCTCTCGCCCGAGAACACCGGCCCCACCACGCCGATGATCGAGCTGTCGCCGATGACCTGTGCTTTGAGCGTTCCGGCCTGAGCGGCGTCGCCGCCGGTATCGAACTCCTTGACGACGATGGTGATGTCGCCGTCCTCTGCGTTGGCCTCCTCGACGGCCAGCTTGACGCCGTCCCGGGCGTTGATGCCCAGGTTGGCGTTGTCGCCGGTGAGTGCCCCCATGAAGGCGATGGTGACCGTCGTGCCGCCTCCTTCGCTGGTGTTGCTGGGACCGACCGCCGGGTCGTCGTCGCTTCCACATGCGGCCAGGACGAGCGCGGAGGCCATGGCCACCGCGGTCAGCCGCCCGCACATTCCACCTCGGGGCATCGTCGCTCCCTTCCTCGGCTGGGCTGGTACGGGCGAGATGATAGGCACCGGGGTGGAAGGATGGACACGATGGCCCAACTGGCGCAGCTCGACCGGCTCCGGGACCACCTCCGCGAGCTCGGGGCGGTCGTCGTCGCCTTCAGCGGCGGTGCCGACTCGGCCTTCCTGGCCTGGGTGGCCACCGACACGCTGGGCCAGGGGCGCGTCCACGCCGTCACCGCGGTGTCTCCCTCGCTGGCTCCCGAGGAG
>Ga0187894_10005721_pt1 | contig 12519 bp, 7 predicted proteins | sample GBC1701081metaG_FD_136650 | JGI IMG/M metagenome (GOLD analysis project Ga0187894, IMG submission 136650) | White microbial mat communities from a lava cave in the Kipuka Kanohina Cave System on the Island of Hawaii, USA - GBC170108-1 metaG ... | reverse complement strand
GATTGCCGTGGATGGGCATCGGCGAAAACACGATCATTCGCAAGGCCATCATTGATAAAAACGTGCGGATAGGATCGAACGTCCGTATCCTCAACGAAGCCGGCCACGACCATTTCGACGGCGACAATTATTACATCCGCGAAGGCATCGTCGTGATCCCGAAGGGCGCGACGATTACGGACGGGACTGTTATTTGAGAGTGGGGAATGGGGAGTGGGGAAAAGATCCCATTCCCCATTCCCTACTCCCCATTCCCCACTCCCGCTCAATATGATTCGATACTACTGGACTTTCGTCGTCGCATTTCTGTTGTTGCTTTTTATAGGCGTTCCGATCATCACCATCGGCCACATCCTGCGAAAGTTTTTCGGCGTTGAAGATTTCATCTTTCCACCGGCAAAATTCGGATGCCGGGTTTATGTATGGGCGGCGGGCGCGCAGGCGCATGTTACGGGGCTTGAACACCTCGATCGCGACCAGGCATACGTCTTTATCGCCAACCACCAGAGTAATCTCGATCCGCCGTTGCTCTTCGCCTATCTGGGCCACAACGTCGGCGCAATCGCGAAGATCGAACTGTCGCGCATTCCGATAATGAAGCAAGGATTCCCACTTGCGCACGTCGTGCCGATTGATCGCAGCAACCGGGAGCGCGCAGTCGAAAGCGCCAGACGCGGCGCGGATGAGCTGCGGAGCGGGCACAGCTTGATGGCCTTTCCCGAAGGCACACGTACCGTCGACGGACGCGTAAAGGATTTCAAAAAGGGCGTGTTTTATATGGCTATCGAGGCGGGCGTTCCGATTGTCCCCGTTGTGATCAATGACACTCGGCTGGTGATGCGCAAAGGCGTAAAACGCCTCGTTCCGGGCGCCGTTTACCTGGAGGCGCTGCCGCCAGTCAGCACGCGAGGGTACACGATGGAAAACGTCGAGGAGTTGATCAAACGTGTTCGCGATCTGATCACGGCGCGTGTCAGGACGGATTGAATCTTTCGCGCGTGGCCGCTCTCGAATTTGGTCGCGTCGCGGTGTATCTTTACTCCGGTTTGGCTTTGATTATTGCTTCAGCCACCAGACCTACCAGACAGAAAAATGTAAGACAGAAAAATAGGAGCTGCCATTTTTCTGTCTTACATTTTTCTGTCTGGTGGCCGAAACGGTGATCAAAGCCTCCGGTTTCAATCACACAGCGGGAGGTCTGATGAAACGATGAAGCTACGACTCCTATTGTTTGCTACGTTCTCGGTCTTCTTCATTTCAGGAACTGCGATGACGAATAAAATCGAAGCTGATACAGACGCGCTCGCCGTCGAGGGCGTCTCGCGCGAACTGGCGCGCCATCGCGCCGCAAATATCTCCGACCTTCGCTACCGGCTGAGTTTTGAACTCGTCCCCGGCGCGGACAGGATCAAAGGCCGCGAAGAGATCAGGCTCAAGCTGAATAACGCGACCGATCCGGTGATTCTGGATTTCCGCGATCTCGATCCGCAGGGGCGCGTCATCGAAGGCGCGGTCAGCAATGTAACGGTCAACAACGCCGCCGTGAATGATCTTCGTCAAACGGGCGGCCACATCGTATTGCCCAGTCGCCATTTCAAAAGCGGCGAGAACACGATCACGATGGATTTCGAAACAGGCGTCGCCCCGGCCAATCGCCCGATCATTCGGTATCAGGATCGCGATGACGGCGGCGAATACATCCACACGTTGTTTGTTCCGATGGACGCGAGCCTGGCGTTTCCCTGCTTCGATCAGCCCGATTTGAAGGCGCGATTCACTCTCACAGCCACTGTTCCGACGCGCTGGACTGTTGTCACAAACACTCATACGCAAACGGTCACTCGCAACGGCTCGAACTCATTTTGGATTTTTCGCGAGACACATCCGATCAGCACGTACCTGTTCGCGTTCGCGGCGGGGCCGTTCGAACAGATCGCGGGCGACGGTGGTTCAGTTTCGCCGCGGGTGTTCGTCCGCCAATCGAAGCTGCAACGCGCGAAGGAGGAATGGCCTGAAGTTGAACGGCTAACGCGCCAAGGGATGGAGCACATGATCAAATTCTTCGATCAGCCTTTCCCATTTACAAAGTACGATCAGGTGTTGATTCCTGGCTTCGCTTACGGCGGGATGGAGCACGCGGGCGCGACGTTCCTGCGCGAGGACGCGATCCTGTTCCGAACCGTCCCGACGACGAACGACAAGCTGAATCGGGCGTCGCTCGTTCTGCACGAACTGGCGCATCAATGGTTCGGCGATCTGGTCACGATGCGGTGGTTCGACGACCTGTGGCTCAAGGAAGGCTTCGCCAACTTCATGGCCTCTCACACGATGGCCGCGATGGAGCAGTACCGCGACCGTGAGGGAGCGGCTATCTGGAAACGGTTTTATCAAGCGCACAAACCGCCGGCTTACGGCATTGATGCGACCAGAGGGACGACGCCGATCTATCAGGAAGTGCGCAATTTGAAAGACGCAAAGTCGGCATACGGCGCGATTGTTTATCAAAAAGCGCCGAGCCTCTTGCGGGCGCTCACGTTCGTCATCGGCGAAGAGAATTTCCGTGACGGGGTGCGGCTGTTTTTGAAAGAGCGCGCTTACGCGAACGCCGAATGGAGCGATCTGATCGGAGCGTTCGAGCGCGTGTCGAAACAGAAGCTTCAGGCGTGGGCCGACGCCTGGGTCAGACGGCGCGGGATGCCGCAGGTTGATGTCGAATGGAAATGCGACGCGCGAGGGGTGGTTGACAGTTTTGAAATCAGGCAGCGCGACGTTCTGGACGAAGGCGGCGTATGGCCGATTAAGACGCGGCTGCTACTGGCTTACGACGGGGCCGAGCCGCAACGGGTCACAGCGCAGTTCGACGGCAAACAGGCCACAATCAGTGCAGCAGCCGGCAAAAAATGTCCGGCTTATGTCTTCGCGAACGATGGCGACTTCGGCTACGGCAGGTTCATGCTTGATGTCAAGAGCCGCGCGGCCGTGATTTCGAGAATCGGCGGAATCAGCGACCCGTTTCTGCGAACGATGCTGTGGGGGGCGCTGTGGGACGCCGTGCGCGAGGTCGAAATGAATCCGCGCGATTACATCGCGCTGGTGTTGAAGACGCTCCCCGCAGAGGCCGATCCGGAGCTGACACAAAGTCTGCTCGACCGCCTGACGCGCGCGTTCGAGCGCTACCTTTCGGAATCGGAGCGGATGGCAATCGCGCCGCAGATCGAGTCGCTCTGTCTTGATCGAATGATGAAAGCGGACGAGGTTGATTTGCGGATCATCTACTTCAGAGCTTTTCGCTCGGTGGCCACAACCGCCGAGGCGCGCGTGCGATTGAAAGATTTGTTGTCGGGCAAAACGCCCGCGCCCGGCGTTGAGATAAAACCGCTGGATCGCTGGCGCATCATCGCCGCGCTGCTCGCGCGGCAAGACACCGAGGCCGAGAACCTGCTCGACGCCGAACGCAAACACGACACGAGCGACGACGGGCGCAAACAGGCTTACGTTGCGGAAGTCGCGCGGGCGGACACCGCAACGAAACAACGCTACTTCAACGATTATCTGAACAATCGCTCCGTGCCGGAAGACTGGGTCGAAGGAAGTTTGACCGCGTTCAATTCACCGAACCAATCGTCGTTGACTCTGCCTTACCTCAAGCCCGCGCTCGAAGCCCTGCCGCAGGTGAAGCGCGAGCGGAAGATCTTCTTCACGCTCGCCTGGCTCAACGCGTTCATCGGCGGCCAGCAGAGCCGGCAGGCCCTCGATCAGGCGCTCCAGTTTTTGCGAGCCAGCCGGATTGACCGCGATCTTGAGTCGAAGGTTCTGGAGGTGGTGGATGAACTGGAACGGACGGTGAGGATTCGCGCGAAATTCACGGCGCCCGGATGATCGAGGATCGAGGATCGAGGATCGAACGGATGTTGCGATCCTCGATCCTCGATCCTCGATCCTCGATCCTCGATCCTCGATCCTCGATCCTCGATTTATTGCGCTCCCCACTCGACCAATTGCTCCCTCACAACTTTTGCGTAAGGGTGTTCGGCGATCTCGAATAGTTCGAGCGCGGTTTCGGCCTGCGCTATGGCCTGTTTTCGGTCGCCGGTGTGATCGAGCGTAAGGCCCAGGTTGAAGAGCGCGTTGGCCTGGGCCTGAATGTCGCCGATCTGGCTGGCGAGATTGAATGCCTTCGTCAGCAGGTCGGTTGCGGCCTGGTAATCGCCCGACGCGACGCAGGCTTCACCGAGGTTGCTGAGCGCGATGGCCTCGCCCCGGCGGTCGCCGATTTCGGACGTCAATCTGAGCTGCCTGTTGAGCAATTCAATTGAACGTCCGAGATTGCCGTCCTGGTATTCGGCGATTCCAAGGCCGCCCAATGCGTTGGCTTCGCTGCGGCGGTCGCCGATTTCGCGCGCGACGACGAGCGACTGTTCGTGAAACGCTATCGCCTGCCGGTGGTATTTCAGCGCGGCGTAAGCTTTGCCCAGATTGCCGAGCGCGCTGGCTTCACCGCTACGGTCGCCGATTTCGCGCGTGATCGCCAACTGCTGGTTGAAGAGATCCGCGGCCCGCTTCACCTCGCCTGTCGTGTAGTGTGACGTGCCCAGCCCGCCCAGAGCGTGGGATTCGCTTCGACGGTCGCCGATCTCACGCGCGGCTTTCAGTTGCTGGTCGAAGAGCGACAGGGCGTTGCGAAGATCGCCCATCGCGAAATAGGCCAGCCCCAAATTGCCCAGCGTATGGGCCTCGCCCCGGCGATCGCCGGCCGAAGAGAAAATCTCCAAGGCCTCCTGGTGCAACTGGCGGGCGCGTTTCAACCCGCCGCCGAGGTAATAGGCTGTGCCCAGGCCGCTCAAGGCTTCGGCCTCGCCCCGGCGCTCCCTGGAGTCACGCGCAATCTGCAAAGCCTGTTCGTAACATTCGATGGCGTGATGGACTTCGGCCAGGTCGGTGTAAGAATCGCCGAGCGCGACCAGATGGCGGACAGAGGCTTTGCGCCGTTTCAATTTCTGCGCGGCGGCGAGCGCGGCTTCGCTCCAGCGAATGCGTTCGCGCGGGTGCTGGCGCAGTTCCAGCACGTACTTGCCCGCGTCGGGATAGGAGTTGCACAACTCGCAGGCGGCGCGGGCGCCGTCAACATGCGTCGTGGCCCAGACCTGTCCAGTCTGAATGTTGCTCCATTCCAGATCAACCAGGTCCAGTCCCTGCTTCAGAAACTCTCCGCCCTGTTCGTAAAGCGCGTCAGCCTCGTGCAATACGCTCTGGTAATGCGCCGAAAAGCGTTGGCGCGCAATGGTTCGCTCCTGATCGTTCGAATGGGCGTCGGCGAACCGCGCCATCAGATCATGCAGACGATAACGCCCGGTGGCCCGGTTGCGTTCGATCAAGCTGTAGGCCATCAAACGGTCGAGCGCGTTGGTCGCCCGTACGGGATTGATCTTCCACACCGAGGCGGCGGCGGCGGCGTCAAACGTGTCACGGAATACCGTCAGCGTCCGCCACAGCTTTTGCAACCCTGGAACAAGCAGGTCGTAACTCAGACTCAGCACGGCGTTCACGGGTTGAATTGGCGTCCGAATTGCCGGATGGATTGGCGGATGGATTGGCGGACGCTGAGGCGCGAGCGACTGGCTTTCGCCTCGCACGGGTTTATCCGGAGGGGCAGGCTGTTGCAAATTCTCCAGTCGCTGAACGTAATCCGTAACTTTCATGTTGGCGGTAAGCTGAAGCGCGCTCGCGGCCAGACGCAGAGCGAGCGGCAGGCTCCCGCAGAGTTCCGCAATCTGGCCAGCCTGACCGTTAACGCGTGGAACGATCCTCAGCAAAAGATCACGCGCCTCAGACGGCGGCAGGCTGCCCAACTGCTTGGAGAACATCGCGGGCAGCGCAATGTGATTGCGCGATGTGACGATGGTTATACATCCGTCCGGCGCCACGAGCGGCGCGACCTGCTGCGCGCCCACCGCATTGTCGAGCAAGAGCAGGGCGCGTTTGCCCATCAGCGCCGAATTGTAGAGCTGATCCAACTCGACCTCGTTTTCGGGCAGACGCACGGTCGGCAGATAGGCGCGGATGATCGTCGCTTGGGCTTCGGCGACTGAAAGCGGCTGCGGACTTGCGCCTTTCAAGTCGAGATAGAACTGCGCATCCGGATAATGCGGCGTGAGTTGGTCGGCCAGCTTCAGGGCGAGCGTTGTTTTGCCGACGCCCCCTGGTCCTTGAATGTTTAAGACGCGCACGTCGCGGTTAGCGCGCGCGGCGTAAAGTCCGGCCATCTCGGACGACCGCCCGGCGAATTCCGGTAATGGAGGAGGTAGTTGGTGAAAAGTGGCCATTGGGGAAACAGGGGGGGCGATCAAATGATGATAACGTGAAAAAGTATCATCATCAGTCGAAACGTTGTTCCGGTTTTCGCTTCCGTAATCGGCGCGATCTTCCGAAAACTCCTGAATAATTTCAGCCGTCACACGACGCCTGGCGACACGGCCATTCTCCGCGCCATTCTTCACTACGGAGTTTGACACGGCCGCAGCCGCGGCCATTTCCCGGCCCCAATCTTCGCTCTCAACCACAGCGGTGAAGACAGGCTCCGGCAATTGTTCCCAGCTTAATCCATCGGAAAACCCGTTGTAGCCTCGTTGGGTCTCAACCTGATGAATGACAGACGGTTCGGGAAAAACCTGTGTCTTGGGGCGGAGCTGTTCGATGGGGCCGCCGGCTCCGAAATCATCACCCCAATTTTCAGCCTCTTCGCCCAGTCTCTTTGCCCGTTTGGCCGCGAGCTTCGATTGACGCCTCAGATCAAATGCGATCAGGGTTATGGCCCCCAGGCTGATAGCCAACAAAACCGGCGTAACTCCGGCCAGAAACTGAACCAATTCGCCTTCAACTCCGGCCAGCCCTAAAACCGGCAGCAGGAACCGCGCAAGGATCAGCAAGACCGTGACCAACGTCATATCAACCAGAAATATATTTACCCATCTTTTCATGTTTAAGCACCAAGTGAGCGCCAAGGCAGGCGCCATTTTCAGGAAGGAAGAGCATTTTCCATATACCAATGGAAAATGAAACTCTTCGTCCATTTCGTCACCCACTGACATCAGATCGCATTGGGGCTTGGATCGCTCGGGGCTTCGGGTCGCGCGAGGCTTAAATTGTATGGGTGAGAGGGGCCGAAAAGAAGGTTATGAAGGTGGGGCCGGTTTTCACATTACTCCTTCGAGAGTCTCTTTCATCAATAAATCCATCACGGCGCGCAAATCGCCAGTCTCTTTGAAGACTCGCAACTGGCGATCCGCGCTGGAGCCGTCTTCCAGAATCCTGTAGACATAGCCGAGCTCTTCGCGGCTGCCGAGATCATCAACCACATCGTCGACAAATTCCAGCAGTTCGTGAATCAGAGCCCGCGTGTCAACTTCCTGGCGTTTGCCGAAATCTATCAGCTTGCCGTCCAGTCCGTAACGCGCGGCCCGCCATTTATTCTCTTCGATCAACGCGCGGCGGTATAGCCTGAAACCCAGGTTCTGACGATAGAGCTTGTAAAGCTTCGCCGTGATCGCCTGGAAGAGTGCGGCGATGGCGATCGTTTCGTCAACCCGCGACGGGATATCACAGATCCGGAATTCGAGCGTGGGAAAGAACGGGTGAGGACGCACATCCCACCAGATTTTTTTGCCGTTATCAATGCAGCCAGTCTTGATCAGCAGGTTGACGAAGTTGTCGAACTCGCTGACCGAGGTGAAATATTCGGGAATGCCGGTGCGCGGAAACTGCTTGAAGACTTCGTAACGATAGCTTTTCATTCCGGTGTTGCGCCCGATCCAGAACGGCGAACTGGCCGAAAGGGCGTAAACATGCGGCAGCATATAGCGCGCGGCGTTCATCACGGCGATCGCGGCTTCGCGGTCGGCCATACCCACGTGGACGTGCATGCCGAAGATTAACAACGCGCGCGCCGTCTGCTGAAGTTCTTCGATCAACTGGTAGTAGCGCTCGTGTTCCGTGATGCGTTGATCGGCCCAATGTGAAATCGGATGAGTCGAAGCGGCCACAATGGCCAGACCTTTTTTGTGCGCCAGTTCGGCGATCGTGCGGCGCAACTTGATAACGTCCGCCCTGGCCTCTTTGACGTTTCTGCAGACGCCGGTGCCGACTTCGACCATTGACTGGTGCATTTCGGGCTTGATCTGTTCACCCAGGATCATCTGTCCTTCTTCGAGCATCTCGTTGACGCGCGAACGAAGCTCTCGCGTGTGAGGATCAATGATCTGAAACTCCTCCTCGATGCCGATGGTGAACTCGTTGTCGAATGGCATTGACGTCTCCGTTTCAGGAACCCGCTTCGATTTTAAAGATTTTGCTGTTCAAAGCCATAGGGTCGTGTCTTTGAACCAGGGCGCGCGTGGAGAGCGAACACGCGTGTGAAGGCGGCAAAGATGGTAAGGCTTTTGCGGGAATGACGCAAGGAGGAAAATAAAGAGCCGGCGCCGGGAAAGGCCGGCGGCCCCATCATCCTCTAACGGCGCTTGAGCGATTCCTTCAAGGCCGCTCCGTCCGCCTTGCGCCCCTTCGCGGCAAAGTGGCCGCAACGCTCTTCAACGTCTCTTCAACCAATCCACCAGGTCATCTCCCCAAAAGAAGCTTCGGGCGGGCTTTAAAGAACATTTGAGGTAATTTTGGGTAGCCTATAAAGACACCGCCGAAAATCTCATGCTACCGTGGCGTTATAGACGTTACTCGAAGGAGATAAAACCATGAATAACCTGTTCAGGATTTTCTACGCGCCGGGTGAGGTGTTCGCGGGCATTCCGGAGAAATCCCGGTGGCGTTTACCGTTCGTCTCTACGCTGATTCTATCCTGCCTGGTCTCAGCATTAATAGTTAACAGTATAGGCATGGAAAATCTGGTCCGTAAACAGTTGCAGGCTCAACCGCGGCTGGTCGAGCAGTTGGGAGAAGAGAAAGTCGAGGAGATAGCGCGGCAGGCCAATTCGCCAGCGCGCCAGGTCTCCGCTTACGTGGGCAGCATATTGGGAGCCGGCGTGATTATTCTAACCGTGGCCGCCATACTCACCGCGCTGCTAGCCTTGACTGGAGCCGGAGCGGGCTTCCGCAACGTGTTTTCGGTAACAGCCTACTCTTATTTTGCCTACTACTCTGTCTTGCTAATACTGTCCGCCTTGACGCTTTTTATAATCAGCGACAAGGAAGGCATAGAGCCGGATAACATGCTGCTGTCTCACGCCGGAGCTTTCCTCGACCGCGCCACGGCCAACAAGGCGCTATTCAGCATTGCAACATCCCTGGACATTTTCAGCTTTGGGCTGCTTTTTCTGATGGCTCTGGGGCTGTCAAAGGTATCCAAACAAGTTACATTCGCGCGCTCGGCAGCGGTCGTAGTTGGCGTCTGGGTTATATATGTCGCGGCCAAAGCTGGTATCTCATTGCTTTTCTAGCCTGCCGCCTGCGCGCCCAGCCAGATAACCGGGGGCTTCGACCCATGCAAGAGCATAAGAGATTTATATTTCGCAATGAGGCGTGGCGCCGCTATCTGGCGCGGCAGGAAGCCACAGTGTTTCCGCGCCTGGTTACGCTGCGCGGCCTCGTTGCCCTGTGGCTCCTTCTCGCGCTGATCATAGCGGCCAGTCTGACGATCCTTTCAATGGAGGCGCCGGTTTATAGCGCGGGGGCGGCGATTGCTGTCACGAGAGGCGGGAACGTTAGTGGTGAGATCGTCTTTGCGGTATTGGTCTCGGGGGAACAGCCGCCTGCTTTCCGGCCGGGAAACGCCGCCATTGTGGGATTGGCCAAAAACCGCCCGCCGGTTACAGGTTTGATTATCGAAGTTGAGAAAGCGCGGGTCGGCTTGTCGGAGGCGGTGGCGCGCTTCGGATTGCCACCGGACGCGCGTTCGACAATTCGATTTCCGGCCTCGGTGGTATTTGTGCGTCTTACCGCAGACGGGGGCGATCTGCTCCGGTCTGATAATCGGAATGTTATCTATCAAGCTCGTGTACAAAGTGGAAAGCAACGCGCAATCTCATATGCCATCTCTGCTACAACACATGAATAAGCCATTTACAAGCTTCATCTCCGCTTACTCGCTGGCGTCGAATTGGAAGCCGTTCAAGCGGCGCGTTCCCGTGCTTCAGCAGCTCAGCGCGGTCGAATGTGGCGCGGCTTGTTTGGCGATGATACTCAACTATCACGGGCGGAAAACTACCATAGCGGAGGTGCGAGAAACCTGTTCGTTGGGGAGGGACGGGCTGTCAGGGCTGACGATTGTGAGAGCCGCCCGTGGTTACGGTCTGCGGGTCAGGGCCTATTCGATCGAGGTGGATCAGATCAAACACCTGGCGTTGCCCGCAATTGTCCACTGGGGATTCAATCACTTTGTAGTGTTGGAGTCGCTGTCTGCGCGATGGGCGGAAATCGTCGACCCGGGGCGCGGCAGGGTGCGGTTGACACTGGAGGAGTTCAAAGAGGATTTCACCGGTGTAATTCTCACCTTCGAGCCCGGCAACCAGTTTCAGGGCGCATCCGGAGTGAAGGACGCGACTTCCATCTGGAGTTACTTCACAACAATGTTCTCCGGTTCGTCCGCCAAAGGGGCCTTGGCGCAAATTCTGGGAGCTTCATTGCTGTTACAGATATGCGGCCTTGTCGTCCCGGTTTTCACCAAAGTGTTGGTTGACCAAGTGGTCCCGCCGCGCAATTCCGACCTGCTATCGCTCTACGGCATAGCGATGGTGGTGATGATATTGGCTCAAACAGTTACAAGTTTCTTGCGAAGCGTTTGTCTCATTTACTTAAGAGGCCGTCTCGACAGCCAGCTCATGCTGGGATTTGTGGAGCATCTGTTATCGCTCCCATTCAATTTCTTTCAGCAACGCGCGAGCGGCGATCTGCTGATGCGCCTGACGAGTAACAACCTGCTTCGGGAGACGCTTACCAACCAGACGTTATCGGTCATTCTCGACGGGTTGTTCATGCTGCTTTATCTGTACCTGCTTTTGATGGTAGCCCCCGAGTTCGGATTGCTGGCGCTGGCCGTGGCGTTGTTGCAGGCTGGCGTTCTGCTCGGCGCGCGGCGGCAAATCTATCATTTGACGCAGCTCGATTTGGCGGCGAGCGCCGAGGAACAGAGTTGCCTGATCGAATCTATCAAGGGAGTGGCTTTCCTGAAAGCCTCTGGCGCTGAAGACAGGGCTTACGATCGTTGGTCCAACCTCTTCTTCAAGCGTCTCAACATCTCGCTCGAACGCGGAAGGTTGTCCGCTGTGATCGAAACCGCCCTTTTTATGCTGCGGTCTCTTGCGCCGGTGTTACTGCTGTGGCTCGGCGCGACTTACGTCCTCGACAACCGGATGAGTGTGGGAATGATGTTGGCGATGAACGCCCTGGCCGCCGCGTTCCTCACTCCCGTGCTTACTCTGGTCGCCAGCGGGCAACAACTGCAGGTCGCTGGCGCGCACCTCGATCGGATTTTAGATGTGCTGGAGGCCGAGCCTGAGCAATCGGCCGGCGGAGGTCTGATCGCTCCGCCATTGAAAGGGCAAATCGAATTACGCGACGTTAGTTTTCAATACAGCGGCGAAGCCGCTTTTGCGTTGAAAAACATCTCCTGCCGGATTGAACCGGGGCAAAAAGTAGCTCTTGTCGGAGCGACAGGATCGGGAAAGAGCACACTGGCCACGATTTTGCTCGGGCTGTTCAGACCTACTCAGGGAGAAGTCTATTACGACGGAGTTCCACTCCGAGACCTGAACTATCAGAGCTTGCGCAACCAGTTCGGGGTGGTATTGCAGGATCCGGTCATCTTCAGTGGCTCCATCCGGCAGAACATCACCTTCGGCCTGCAGAACTACCTGTTCCAGGACATGGTGGAAGCGGCGAAAGAGGCCTGTCTCCATGACGAAATCATCCGAATGCCCATGGGGTATGAAACGGTGATTTCGGAAGGGGGGACCAATCTCTCCGGAGGCCAGCGCCAACGCCTGGCCCTCGCCCGCGCGCTCGTCAGGCGGCCCTCGATACTCTTATTGGACGAAGCTACGAGCCACCTTGATAGCCTGACCGAGGCGTCTGTCGATCAGAACCTGGGCGACCTCTCCTGCACGCGGATCGTCATCGCGCACAGGCTGAGCACGATCAGTAACGCCGATCAGATCCTCGCGCTTAAGGATGGAGAGGCCATTGAACACGGGACACACGAAGAGTTGCTAAGAAAGAATGGTTACTACACGGAGCTTATCCAAAGTAAGCCATTCGAGGATCAATTTATCGAAGCGGCGAAGTTAAAGCTCGCCGTCACTAACTGAAAGGAGACACGTTATGAGGTCAGAAGAAATTGTTCGAAGTTGGAAGGATGAAAGCTATCGACTTGGCCTGAACGATAAAGAACAAGCCTTGGGGCTCTCCCGTAATTCCCGTGGGGGAGGCCATATATTGTGGTCAAAGGTTAGATCGCGACGATAAACCATTTAGATTCAATGGCGAATCGTGCGGTACGTAGTTCAAGACCGTAACACT
>Ga0187894_10005720_pt1 | contig 12521 bp, 11 predicted proteins | sample GBC1701081metaG_FD_136650 | JGI IMG/M metagenome (GOLD analysis project Ga0187894, IMG submission 136650) | White microbial mat communities from a lava cave in the Kipuka Kanohina Cave System on the Island of Hawaii, USA - GBC170108-1 metaG ... | reverse complement strand
GGGGGCGTCAGCGTGTTGCGAAGACTTCATCTCTTCCTCCGTAGGTTCGGTTCTTTCACACTCCAAACCTACCTCCTGACCTCTCGTCGCCACATAGAATCTGAGCGCAGCGAAGGACCCTGCCGTGCGTTGTTCAAAGAATGCCGGCGCTGGTAATCATCAGTGCCACCAGTTGGATGCCCACACCGCAAGATCCTTCGCTGCGTTCAGGATGACGGGTCGACATAGGGCGAGCCGTCCTTGTGCACGAAGCGACCATCGGCATTGGTGCTCATCATGTCGATGTCGGAGCAGGTGGTAAGGTCGGCCGGCGCGCGCGTACCGACTTCGAGATAAACAGCCATCGCGCCCGATTTGTTGATCATGTGATGGCCGTTGCCGGTGTCCTTGGGAAAGGCTGCGCAATCGCCCGCCCGCAGCACCGTCTCGCCGTCATCCTCGATCAGCGTCAATTCGCCTTCGAGCACATAGACGAATTCGTCTTCGGCCGAATGCCAGTGGCGCTGGCTCGACCAATTGCCGGGCGGCAGGCGCATGAGATTGACCCCGAAATCCGTGAGCCCGCCGGCGTTGCCCAGCCGCTGCCGCACGCGTTCGGCACAAGGTGCATCGAATGGCGGTGGATAGCCCGTGCCTTTGCGTTCCGGTACCGCAGCGATGTCGATCTTGGGCATGGCCGTCTTCCTCTGGTTTGCCGCGTCCACGACTCCCGAAAAAGAAAGGGCGGCCACAGCCGCCCTTTGTGATCCTATCGTGGGCTGTTTACAGCGCCTTCAGGATGGCATCGCCGCTCGATACCTCGAAGGCACCCGGGGCCTCGACGTTCAGCGTCTTGATGACGCCGTCCTGGACCACCATGGCATAACGCTGCGAGCGCTTGCCGAGCCCGAATTTCGAGCCGTCCATCACCAGGCCCATCTTCTCGGTGAAATCGCCGTTGCCGTCGGCCAGCATCAGCACCTTGCCATCGCTCTTCTGGTCCTTGCCCCAGGCATCCATCACGAAGGCATCGTTGACCGAGATGCAGGCGATGGTGTCAACGCCCTTGGCCACGATGGCATCGAAGTTGGTCAGGAAGCTGGGCACATGCTTGGCCGAGCAGGTCGGCGTGAAGGCGCCCGGCACGGCGAACACCACCACCTTCTTGCCGGCCGCGAACAGTTCGTCCGTCGGCATCGGCTTGATGCCGTCGGCCCCCTTGTGCATCAGGGTTGCGCTGGGAACCTTGTCGCCTACCTTTGCCATAACGCCCTCCATGGCTGAAACCGAGTGTACGCTGGAGGGAGATCAGCACGGATCGCGGAAAAACGAAAGGCGGGATCGCGCGTCCCGCCCTTGCGCCGTGACGCCTTGGAGGGTCTTCACAACCCTTTGAGCACCGCCTCAGCCGTCGACACCTCGAAGGCACCCGGTTTTTCGACGAAGAGACCCGTAATGGTGCCGTCCTCGACGACCATGGCATAGCGCTGCGAGCGCCGGCCCAGGCCGTTGCGCGAGGCATCGAGCGCGAGCCCCATCGCCTCGGTGAAATCGCCGTTGCCATCACCGAGCATCATAATCTTGTCACCGGTGCCCTGGTCCTTGGCCCAGGCGCCCATGACGAACGGATCGTTTACGGAAATGCAGGCGATCGTGTCCACACCCTTGGTCTTGATCGCATCATGGTTGGCCAGAAAACCCGGCACATGCTTGGCGCTGCAGGTCGGCGTGAATGCCCCTGGCAGCGCGAACGCCACCACCTTCCTGCCCGGCGCGAACAGTTCTTCGGTGGTCATCGCCTTGGGACCTTCAGGGCTCATATAACGCAGCGTTGCCGACGGTACCTTGTCCCCTACGTTCGCCATATCGACCCGTCCCTTCCACAACCACGCGCAGCCACCCACGCGATGCCCTCCCAACGTAGGGACGCCGCTGGCGGATGTCCATCCCAGGGCCTTGGCAACGGCGGCCCGGAGCCTAGATTGTCCGGCATGGGCAACATCTACAGCATCAGCCGCGCCGACAGTGGGCTCGACCTCGATCTCAGCAACGGCGGAACGGACGTCTTCCTCGACGTCATGACGCTGGCGAGTTGTCCGCTTGCGCACACACCGTGGCAGCAGAATCTGGCGCTCCTGTTCGCGGACAGCCAGCGCTTCGGCTATGGCTTCGCCGGCTTCGCGCTGGACGAGTTGCCGTGGACAGAGGATGCGCGCGAGGAGCACCGGTTCCTGCTCGCGGTCATCGACAAGGCGCTGACCCGGCACGGGTGGAACCTGCTGACCTACGATCCGCCCTACGCGCAAAGCTATCTGGAAACCTATCGCACCATGGTTCAGAGCTTCACGCCGACGCCCACCGTGTCGGACCATTTCGGCGACTGGCGCGCGACACCCGATGCTGATCTCGTGCGGCGTTGTCCCAAGCACGACATCTTCCAAGGTCTCGCAGGATGCCGACTATGCGATACCAACCTGCAGCCCGAGCCGTGATCATTGCGGCTCGAGCCTGATCTCGTCGCGGATCACGCGCGTCCAGCGCGGCACCTCGCGGGCGATGAGTGCGCGGAAGGCTTCCGGTGTGCTGGCCGCGAACTGCACGCCGAGATCGAGGAACCGAGCCTTCAGATCGGGCCTGTCGAGTACCGCACCGATCGCCGCGGACAGCGTGTGGATCGCGGCATCGGGCGTGCCGGCGCGTGTCACGATCCCGAACCACGGTGTCATGTCGTAGCCGGGCAGGCCGCTTTCGGCGATGGTCGGAATGTCGGGCGTGCCGGCGAAGCGCTCGGCGCTGGTCACCGCCAGCACGCGCAAGCGGCCGGCACGAACCTGCGGCAGCGCCGAGGGACCGGCGTCGAAGATCACCTGCACGCGGCCGGCCATGACGTCGGTCAGCGCCGGCACGCTGCCCTTGTAGGGCACGTGCAGCATGTCGACGCCAGCCATGCGATTGAAGATTTCGCCGGCCAGATGCAGCGACGACCCTGGGCCGATCGAGGCGAAGGACAGCTTGCCGGGGTTGGCCCTGGCATAAACGATGAACTCGCGTACCGAGCCGGCGGGCACATCCGGATGGATAACCAGATAGAGCGGCGAGGTGAACGTCAGCGACACGGGTGCGAAGCTTGCCAGAGGGTCGTAAGGCAGGCTCGCATGCTGGGCCACGTTCATCGCCAGGCTGCTGACGCTGCCCAGGAACAGCGTGTAGCCGTCGGCCGCGGCCTCAGCTGCCGCCTGGGCGCCGATGATCTGACTGCCGCCCGGCTTGTTGTCGACAACGACCGTCTGGCCGAGCCGAGCTGATAATCCTTCGCTCAGAGCACGGGCAAAAGTATCGCCGATACCGCCTGGCGGATAGGGCACGATCAGGCGCAGCGGGCGCACCGGGTACGCTTGCGCTCGTGCCGTACCGCCAAGCCCCAGAGCCGCCAGCCCGCCGGCGCATAGCACTGCCCGTCGCGTCGTCATGCGTTTGCCTTTTTTCACAAGCGTCAACTGGCGCGACGCAGCGTCTTGTCCTGGTACGACGCATTGGCATCGCCCGTCGGATGCCCGAAGCGCTCGGTCATCACCTCGGCGAGCTTCCTATCGCCCTGTGTCACCCAGCCGCCGGCGCGCACTGTGTAAGCCTCGGGATGCGCCGCCTCGGGCGGCTCGCGGCCGTCCTGCAGACCCTTGACGCCCTCCAGCATCAGGCGGCGAAAGCGCATGATAGCAAGGTCGGTGGGTCCAAGAATCTCGCGCGTGCGATCGTGGACGAAGCCCTGGCTGTCCTGGATGCAGGCATCCTGCTCCGACACGCCCTGGATACCGCTGTAGCTGCGATAGCGCTGTTCCTCGCGGTCGATCAGGTATTCGTTCGACCGGTTGCGCAGCGGCACGTAGTCGGCATCGACCGCCGAATGCACGCCATGGCCGGCGGCGAACTGGGCGCGCTCCTGATCGGTCAGCGGCCGATCGGGATTCCACGAGTAGGTATAGATCCAGCAGCTGGTGTCGCTGATCGGCACCCAGGTCTGGCCGTAGTGCGTCTCACCCGGAAACGCCGCCGGCGCGAAGGAATGGTTAGGGACCAGGAACTGCGTGATGCGCCAGTAGAGCTGGCCATCGTCGGCGGTGCGCGCGGCGCCGATCAACAGCCCGCCGGGATGCTGCGTCACCTCGAAGCGCGGCATCGGATCGTCGCGCACCCAGCGCACACGATCATTCTTCACCGCCTGGTCGCCCATGGCGGCGCCCTTCATGAACTTTTCGGCGTCGGCTGCCGCCTGCGGCACCACCATGTGCAGGAACGAGAAGTGCGCGGTATCGATACCGCCCTCGACCGACTGCGCCCAGTTGCACTCCTGCAGCTTCTTGCTGACATAGCGGTGCGTGGCGGGCAGCAGCCCGAACTCGAGATGCGGCAGTTCGGGCGTGTGCGCCGCCGGTCCCATATAGGCCCAGATCAGCTCGCCGAACTCGCGCGTCGGGTAGGCCTTGATCGATACCTTGTCGCGGAAATTCGATGACGGCGGCAGGGTCGGCGTCTCCATGCACTTGCCGTCGACGTCGAATTTCCAGCCATGGAAGACGCAGCGCAGGCCGCATTCGCCGTTGCGGCCGAAATAGAGAGCGGCGCCGCGATGCGGACAGCGCGGTTCGACCAGGCCGACGCGACCATTCGTGTCGCGAAACGCCAGCAGGGTTTCGCCCAAGACCTGCACGCGCTTGGGCGCGCCGTCCGGTTCGGGCAGTTCGCGCGACAGCAGCACGGGCTGCCAGAAGCGGCGGAAATAGTCGCCCATCGCGGTATCCGCGTCCGTGCGGGTCAGCAGCTCGTTGTCCTGCCGGCTGAGCATCGGCTTCCTCCTCTTCCTTCCCCGTTCCGCAGGGGAGAAACCAGCGCTGGATCGTTCCACGCCGGCGTCCCATTGTTCCATACGCCGTTCGACTATGCGGAACACCCATGAGCACCAGCCGCCGCACCCCTGCAGAGTTTGCCGAGCATGCCGGCGACCGCCAGTTCGCCACGACCCTGGCGCGCGGGCTGGAGATTCTGCGCTGCTTCACGCCGCAGCAGCCGGTGCTCGCCACCGCCGAACTGGCGCGACGCACCGGCCTGCCCAAACCGACCATCTCGCGCTTCACCTACTCGCTGGCCGCCATGGGCTACCTTCGGCCTGACCAGCCGGCCGGCCACTACCGGCTGGGGCCGGCGGTGTTGTCGTTGGGCTACCCCCTGATCGCCTCTTTCGCCTTTCGCCAGACCGTGCGACCGGCGATGGAGGCGCTGGCGCGTCAGGTCAATGGTTCGGCGTCACTGGGCATGCGCGATCGCACCAACATGGTCTATGTCGAGACGTGCCGCAGCCGCGCGACGTCGTCGTTCCAGCTCTCCGATATCGGCATGATGCATCCCATTGCCTCGAGTGCGATCGGGCGCGCCTACATCGCCGGTTGTGCACCGCGTGAACGCACGGCGCTGCTGAACGAACTACGCATCAAGACCCCCGACCTGTGGCGGCAACACGGTGCAACGATCACACAGACGCTCGCGGCGTTCCGCGACAAGGGCTATTGCGTCTCGTACGGCGACCGACGACCCGGCATCTTCGCGGCGGCCGTTCCGGTCGGTCGCCTGGCGAACCGCGAGCTGCTGGTGCTCAACGCAGTCTCGCCATCGTGGACGCGGCGTGTCGAACAATTCGAGCCGACCATCGGTCCAGCCCTCCTCGTCGCCGCACGCACGATCGGCGCACTGATCGGCGGCTGAGCTGCCGCTTCAGCGGCTGGCGGCCTTCTCCAGAGCCTGCGTGACGACGTCGATGGTCAGCAGTTCAGGCAGGGCGATGCCCAACGGGGCGCCGGGGCCGTAGACGATGTTGAAGGGAATGCCGTAGCGGTTGTTGGCGGCGAGATACTGCGCGATGGCATCGCTGGGCCGCGTCCAGTCGACCTTGAGCGACACCGCCTTGGCGTCGGCAAGGCGCTGCACGATGTCGTCGGCGTTCAGCACCAGCTTCTTGTTCACCTGGCAGGTGACACACCAGTCGGCCGTGACGTCGACCAGCACCACCTTGCCGCCCTCGGTGGCCTGGCGGACCTGGGCCGCGATATCGCGCGTCGGGTCGAGGCGGATCCAGCGCCCATCGACGGCGGCCGTCGCCGGCCCCGCCGTCGAGGCCAGCAGCGCCGGCAGCACCACGGCCGCGAGCGCGGCGACGACAGCGGCCGGTATCGCCGCGCGACCGACCTTGTGGCGCGCCATCAGCAGCACCGACATCAACGCTGCCGCCGCGACCGCCGCGATCACGGCATGAATACCGGCGGCGCCCATCAGCACCGACAGCAGCCACACCGCGGTGGCGAACAGCGCCAGCGACAACACTTTCTTGAGCGTGACCATCCAGGCGCCGGGCTTGGGCAACCGCGTTGCCCAGCGCGGGAACAGGGCCAACAGCAAATACGGCGCCGCCAACCCGATCCCCAACGCCAGGAACACCGCGAAGATATCCAGCGCGCCGCGCGACAGGGCAAACGACAACGCCGTGCCGACGAACGGCGCCGAGCACGGCGTCGCCAGCAAGGTGGCGAAGGCTCCCGCGACGAAGTGGCCCGCCAATTCGGAACGGCCGGCACGCTGCTCGCCCGCCACCGCGGATTCGGCCAGCCAGCCCGGCATCGGAATCTCGAACACCCCGGCGAGATTGAGGGCAAACAGCAGGACCACCACCACCATGAAGCCGATGAAGGCGGGCTGCTGGAACTGGATACCCCAGCCGACAGCGAGCCCGGCCTGCTTGAGACCCACGGCAACGGCCGCCAACACCAGGAAAGACGCCATCACGCCGGCGGCCGACGCCAGGAACCCGGCCCGCACGCGTCCCGGCGCCGCGCCACCATGGCCGATCGCACCCATCACCTTCAGCGACAGCACCGGCAGCACGCAGGGCATCAGGTTGAGAATCAGGCCGCCCAGCAACGCGACCAGCAGGATCGACCACAGGCTGCTGCCCGACGTACCACCGCCAGCGGCGGCCGGCAGGGTGTCAGTGGTCGCACGCACGGTGCCTTCAACAGCCTGATTGTCGTCGACCAGCGTCAGGGTCAGGCTGCCCGCCGTGAGGTCGGCTGCCTTCAGCTTGTCGCCCACCAATACCGACGTGATCACCGCGCGCCGGCCACCCTCTTCGAGCTGGACCGATGGCGGCTCGGCCACGATGACCTTGGGATGCTCGACGAACAGGTCCGGGCTCTTCAGCGGCCGCACCGCCTGCACGACGACTGACAGCAGCACCGCCTGCTCGCCCACCTTGCCGGCGGGCGCATCGATCTCTGACAGCGTCGGCGATGCAAAGGCGATGCTGTCGGCGCCTGATGTGCGCGGCAGTGCCGACATCGCGCCGGCGATCAGCGACGCCTCGCCGCTGGGTGTGGCAGCCGACGCCGGCAGATCGAGCGTAAAGACCGCCGTGTAAGGGATGCAAACGTCGTCGCAGGTGAGGTAGTCGACCTTGGCCTTCACCGACAGCGGCTTGCCCGGATCGGCCAGAGTCGCCTGGATCGGCAGGACGACCTCGCCCTTGTAGCCGATGGTCGACAGGCCCGCGACGTCGAAGCGCAGCGGCGCCGGCCACAGCATCTGCGTGGTGCCGAGATTGGACGAACCGCTCCAGTCGATGCTGGGCGGAAAACCGGCATCGCCAGGCGCACGCCAGTAGATCTTCCAGCCCGGCTTCATGACGAACTGCAGGCCCAGCGTGACCGTGCGCGAATCGCCCACGCCGTCGACAGCGGAAATCAGACGAACCTGTGTCTGCTCGGTGCGCGCCCAGTCGGAACCCGCCGCCGACGCCATCGTCGGCAGGAATCCCATCGTCGCGACAACGACGGTCGCACACGCAGCTCTTCGCACAACTGTTGCCAACATCCGTTACTCCGGCGCGGCCACCGCCGCGCACTCGCACTGCCGCCTGTGGCGGCAGTTGATGACTATCGCCATACAGGCCGTAAATACGCCGACTGTGACAATCGCAATGCTTCACAAGCGCGTGTCGAGAGCGGCATTGCGCCGCGCGCTGGATCGCGGTAGCCAAGAGCATGGCCAGGCCGGAAGCCTCCTCGGGTTACATCGGCGGGAAGTTGCTGGTGGCGACTCCTGCAATGACGGACCCGCGTTTCAAGCACACCGTGATCTACATGTGCCTGCACGACGATAAGGGCGCGCTGGGTCTGGTGCTCAACAAGGCGCTGGCCTCGCCGACGCCGGCCGAGCTGTTCCAGCAGCTCGATATCGATCCGCCCACCGACGGCGACCTGCGTTTCACCGTCTGGGGCGGCCCGGTCGAACCGGAGCGCGGTTTTGTGCTGCACAGCCTCGACTACAAGCGCGACGATACCGCCGCGGTCGGCGGCGATAAGCTGGGCCTGACGGCCTCGCTGGAGATCCTGCGCGACATGGCACGCGGCGCCGGGCCGGCCAAAGCCATCCTGGCGCTGGGCCATAGCGGCTGGGGCGCCGGGCAGCTCGACCGCGAATTGCAGGAAAGCGGCTGGTTCGTGGCACCGGCCGACGAAGCCCTGATCTTTGACGAGGATTACGACAGCAAGTGGACCCGATCGCTGGCTAAACTGGGCGGCAAGCTGGGCCAGCTGAGCAACGATCCGGGAACGTTCTCGTCGACCTACGGTCGGGCCTGACCGGCACTACCGTTTCGGATCGAAAACGTAGAAAAATCAACATCTTGTATTAAACTTCTGCGACACTTCCCAAAATGAGGTGACAGTCTGCTGCAGACAGCGTACCGTTTGTGCGTTGCGAAGGAGGCAGGCAATCCTCCAGCGGGCTTCGATCCCTCTCGGATCTACCGGCGACGACGGCGCCAACGCCGCTCTTACCGGACGCCAGCCCGCAACCTTCGCAGCCGCCCGGTTCGCTGCCCTTTTCACGCCTCCCGCTCGGGAGGCGTTTGTCGTTTGGCGACCCCGGCGATCCCTAGCTCAAACCAGTAGCGGAGTGGTTCATGGCCAAGCGTGCCGCGCGTCGCAGCCGTCCTGAAACCGACGAAACCGGGAGAGTGCACAGTCTGTTCTTTGATTCACCCCGCACGGTCGTGCCGTTCGAGACCCAGCAGAGGGACCAGAGCTATATTCGCAATGTCCGGCCACGCAGCGACAATCAGCGCACGCTGATGGAGGCGATCGAAGCCCGGGCGCTCACCGTGGCGCTGGGGCCGGCCGGCACCGGCAAGACGTATCTCGCCATCGCCGCGGCGGTCGAGGCCCTGGAGCGCAAACGCATCGCGCGCATCGTGCTGTCGCGTCCGGCGGTCGAAGCCGGCGAAAGCCTGGGCTACCTGCCCGGCGACATGCGCGATAAGCTCGATCCCTATCTGCGGCCGCTGTTCGATGCGCTGAACGACCGGATGGGACCCAAGCGGCTGCGCGCCTGCCTCGACGACGGCAGCATCGAGATCGCCCCTGTCGCCTTCATGCGCGGCCGCACGCTGAACAATGCCTTCGTGCTGATCGACGAGGCGCAGAACTGCACCTATGGCCAGCTCAAGATGCTGCTGACCCGGCTGGGCTGGCATTCGACCATGGTGCTGACCGGCGATCCTGACCAGACTGACCTGCTGCCCGAACTGTCCGGCCTGAACGAGGTCGCGCGCCGGCTCGACGGCCAGGACGAGATCGCCGTCGTGCGCCTCACCCAGGCCGACGTCGTGCGCCACCCGCTGGTGGGCCGCATGCTGGGCGTCTTGTAGAGGATCAGATACCCGCCTTCCAGATTGACGCACAGGCGCAATCGCGGTGACGCGATTGCGCCTGTGTCGCTTGTCACGGACCCACGTCACGAAGCATCTTTCGGTCATGAACGACGACGGTCAGGGCACCGCGCTACTCTCGCCGCTCGATTTCACCACGGACGAGGGCCTGCATTTGTTGGCGTCGGTCGAACAGCACTATGGAAAGCCCATCGCCGACGCCCGTCGCCATTTCGACCGCATGTTCGTCCTACGATCACCGTTCGCCGCCAAGTTCAGCTTCATCGGCGCTCAAGCGACGGTCGCACAGTGGCCCTCCGGCCAGCCGTACCGAGTCAATGCCGGCGGCACAGGACTGTCCCCGGACCAGGCACTGGTGTCGTGCATTGGCGAGGGCATCGAGCACATGGCGCAGCTCGAACGGCCGGACGACGTCCGACTGTCGGCGCCTCTGGAGAGCCTGGCTGAACGAATCGATCCGGACATTGCAGCGTGGGTCGATCGGCACGCGAGCGGCGAGCCGCGCCGCACGCTGGACTGGGTTGACGGCGCGGTGCCCCTGGCGGGGCGCACCACTGTCCTGCCGGCCGACCTGTGCCTTCGACGCCAGGACGATCGGCTGGGACTGCAGCCAAGAGGCGCCTTGAGCACGGGCTGTGCCGCCGGCCCGTCGTTCGATGCCGCCGCCCTGCGCGCACTCCTTGAACTGGTCGAGCGCGACGCGGCGGCCCTGTGGTGGCTCGGCGGCAGACCCGGCCGACCGCTGGCCGCCGACGCGCCGGCTGCGATCGAAGCGGCCGGTATCCTGTGCCATCTGCGCGACGGCCTCGGCGGTCGGTCGAGTTGGCTGCTGGACATTTCAACCGAGTTCGACATCCCGGTCATCGCATCGATCTCGACGAACGCGGCGGGTTTGGAGGTCGCCTGTGGCATCGCCGCCCGGTTGGACGTGCGCGAGGCGGTGCGCGCCGCCATTCTTGAAATGATGCAGGTCGAACTGGCGCAGACCGTCATCGCCGCCAAACGGCGCGAGGCCGGAGAGAGTGCACTGAGCGACACTGATCGCCGACACGTCCATCGGGCTACCCATCTTGACGCAGAAAAATGTACGCTATTGCATGCCACGGGCATACCTCGGCATCGCGAACCGCAGCGAGCGACTGCATCTTCCGTTCGCGACATTGTCGAGCGACTGGCACCTCACGGCATAACCGTCTGCTGGTTCGATCAATCGCGTGCCGATCTCGGATTGCCCGTGGCGCGAGTCCTGGCGCCGTCCTTGCAGACACTGCCATCGACGCTCATCACGGCACGACTGACGGCGGCGATCGACGCCTGTGGCGGCGGCGCGCGACACACCGGTGGTATCGAACTGCTCTGAAGTCGCTCACCGATCGCCGAATTGGATCACCCTGGACGATCAGGCGGCTGCTCCCGTAGTCTTCCCACGGGAGCGACAATGGTCTCAGCGGTCCAGCCAGAGCGTCGGGCGCGTGGTACGCCGGGCCATGTCCACGGGCGCGCCACGCTGCAAGTCGTCACCGTTCCCAGGCTCGAGCTATCGCTGGCGGGCGTGCCGTTATCGATCGGCAGCCGCAAGGCGCGGGCGCTGATCGCCTATCTCGCCATCAGTGATCAGATCGAAACCCGCGAGCGCCTGGTCGGCCTTTTCTGGAGTGAAACGCCGGAGGAGAATGCACGGGCATCGCTGCGGCAGGTCGTTCACGAAATACGCGAAGCGTTTCGGTCGTCCGGTTTCGACGGTTTTCTCATCGACAATCGCTCGCTCTCGCTGGATCGCGCGCGGCTGGATGTCGATCTCGACCATATCGTCGCCGCCGCCGACAGCGGCCATCCGCACCCCAAGCTCATCGAGACCGCGCGCCTCCCGGAAACCCTGCTGCAGGACTACGACAATGTCGATCCGGCATTCCGGACCTGGCTGCAGGCCAAACGCCAGACACTGCAGGACCGGCTGCTGCGCGGTCTCGAAACCAGCCTGAGGACAACAGCCGACACCGCGCTCAGAGAGTCGGTGGCCAACGCCATCATGCATCTCGATCCCAGCCACGAGGAGGCCTGCCGCTGCCTGATCCAGGCCCGTGCCGAGCGCGGTGACTTCGGCGCCGCGCTGCGATTGTACAAGGGCCTGTGGGACCTTCTGGAGAACGAGTTCGACGTCGAGCCGTCGGCGGAGACGCAGACGCTGATTGTCGGCATCAGAAGCATGATGACGCCGAACGACCAGTTCGTTGCGTTCCGCGCGTCGCCACCGGAAGAGACGCCGGGACGCGCCGATCATGCGCCCAACAGCCCGGCGATCCTGCCGCTGCCGAGCGAACCGGTCCAGGCGCCACCGCGGAACATGGTGATCATCATCGGCACCTTCGATGTCGCCGGCACCAAGCCCGACCAGCGGTACCTGGTTCATGGGTTTCGTCACGAGCTTGTCGCCAGCCTGGTGCGCTTCCGTGAATGGTACGTGCGCGACGATTCCCAAGGCGGGACCAACGATACCGCGCGGCCCGAGGTCACGGCGCAGTACCGAATCGATGCCAGCGCGCTCACGACGCCCGATGCCGTTCGCCTGGTGCTCACGCTGCGCGATCGGCAAACCGACATCTACGTCTGGAGCGATCGCTACGACATCACGCTCGCCAACTGGTTTGAGGCACAACAGACCATCATCCGGCGCATCGCCGTGGCGCTCAACGTCAACCTGTCGGTGAACAGGCTCAACCGCCTGGCGGGCGAACCCGACGTATCGCTCGCGATCTATGATCGCTGGCTG
>Ga0187894_10005719_pt1 | contig 12522 bp, 12 predicted proteins | sample GBC1701081metaG_FD_136650 | JGI IMG/M metagenome (GOLD analysis project Ga0187894, IMG submission 136650) | White microbial mat communities from a lava cave in the Kipuka Kanohina Cave System on the Island of Hawaii, USA - GBC170108-1 metaG ... | reverse complement strand
CGAGCGTATACAACGATAAAGCCAGCGTGCGGGATAACGTAAAAGCCCTCCTCGACAGTGTACAGTGAGTCCCGCCGGTGTTACGATTTGAGCGTTGGAATTAATATAACGAACGACAAATAAAAATAAGATCGAGGGGTAAACAAGATGGCACAGGACAACAGCTGTATAATCGCTATATTCGGGGCCTCCGGGGATTTGACCAAGCGGAAGCTAATGCCCGCGCTCTATGCGTTATTCCGGCAAGGGCTCCTTCCCAAGAATTTCGCGATACTGGGGACGAGCCGCTCGCCGTTCACGGACGACGCGTACAGGAAGAAGATTATCGAAGACGTGGTCACGTATGCGGGTATCAAAAAATCCGAGCAGAAACAGCTTGAGCCCTTCTCGAAGCACGTTTATTACCTCGCCATGGACGCGACCGACGTTAGCCACTACGACCAACTCAAGGATAAGCTTTCCACGGTCGACAGTGCGGAAAAAACAGGCGGCAATTATATCTTTTATCTCTCGACGTCGCCGAGCCTGTACACAGCGATCGCAAAGAATCTCGGCAAGAAAGGGTTAGCGAAGGAGGGGAAGGATTCCTCCTGGAGGCGCATCATAGTAGAGAAGCCCTTCGGAAGGGACCTCGAGTCCGCTCAGGAATTAAACCACGACCTCCAGAGGATCTTTAAAGAAGACCAGATTTACAGGATAGACCATTATCTCGGAAAGGAGACGGTGCAGGACATCTTCGCGCTCAGGTTCTCGAACGGCATCTTCGAGCCCCTCTGGAACAGGAACTATATAAGCCGCGTCGAGATCACGGCCGCAGAAACGATCGGAGTCGAGGAGCGTGGCGGGTACTACGACCACTACGGCGCGCTCAGGGACATGATTCAGAACCATCTCCTGCAAGTCCTCGGCACGGTTACCATAGAGCCTCCGTCATTCTTCGACGCAATAGACGTCCGTAACGAATCCATCAAGATATTCCAGTCGCTGAGACCCATAAAGCCAGCCGATGTGGACAAGTTCGCCGTAAGGGGTCAGTACACGGATTCCGTGATCGACGGCAAAAAGGTGCTCGGATACAGGCAGGAGAAGGACGTCGCCCACGATTCGATGACCGAGACCTTCGTCGCGCTTAAGCTATACATAGACAACTGGAGGTGGGGCGGCGTGCCCTTTTATCTCCGCACCGGGAAATGCCTCCCCGCCCGCGTGAGCGAGGTCGTGATCGAATTCAAGAAGACCCCGCATCACCTCTTCACCCAGGAGGAGCTGTGCTCCGCAAAACCAAACCAGCTCATCATACGCATACAGCCCGACGAGGGGATACTCCTCAGGTTCGGGATGAAGAAGCCGGGCGCCGGATTCGATATCGAGGAGGTCGGAATGGACTTCCACTATTCCGAGCTCGCGGACGCCTACATTCCGGAGGCCTACGAGCGCCTGATACTCGACTGCATCACCGGCGACGCCACTCATTACGCCCGCGCCGACGCCGTGGAGGCCTGCTGGAAGTTCGTCGACCCCATTCTTAAAGCGTGGGAGGACGACCCCGAGGTCAAGCTCTACGGATACCCTGTCGGCACATGGGGCCCCCCTGAAGCGAGACACATATTCGACTCCCCCGAGGAGGACTGGAGGTATCCGACCGATCATCTGACGACGGACGGGGATTTTTACGAGCTTAAATAAATAGTGCCGGGTATTTCTCGGGCCACGAAACGCAGGAGACGAAATGAAAAAGGAAATATATCTCTTCGACGATATTATGGGGCTGGCGAACCGCCTTGCCGGGGATTTCAAACAGACACTCGCGGAGAAGGCGGCATCGGGTGAGTCCCTGATCGTTGCGCTTTCGGGAGGGCACACACCGAAGGCCTTTTTCGATGTGCTCGCCGCGCCCCCATACCGTGACGGCCTGCCCTGGGACAAGGTAGTTTTTTTCTGGGGCGACGAACGATGCGTTCCGCCTGACAACGACGAGAGCAATTTTAAGATGACGAACCTCTCACTCCTGTCCCATGTAAATATTCCCGAGGCCAATATCCGCCGCGTACTGGGCGAGAACCCTCCCGACGAAGAGGCAGTACGATATGCGAAGGAGATAAAAGACAATGTTCCCGCAGGCGGGAGCGGCTTCCCGCGTTTTGACTGGATCCTCCTCGGAATGGGCGAGGACGGGCACACGGCTTCATTATTCCCGGGAGCCCCAACGTTGAAAGAAAAGAAAAGAATATGCGTCGTCGCCACTCATCCCCAGACGGGGCAAAAGAGGGTGAGCATCACGTTCCCCGTTATAGACAACGCCGACAGGGTCTCATTCCTCGTCGCAGGCAGTGATAAAGAGCCCGTTCTGAATGAGATATTGAATAGGGGCTCGGAGCCGCTGCCTTATCCCGCCTCCATGGTCCACCCAACTGACGGCGTCCTCGAATGGTATGTTGACAAGGCCGCAGCCCCCTGGCTTTAGAACGCAGGCGCATACGGCTCCTGTCTGATCTCAGAACATTTTGGCGAAGCTTCTGGGTTTCCTCTGCTTCCATTTCCCGGTCTGGTAGGCATTGGCTACTATTAACGGGACTACCGTCGTAGCCTCGGCGTAGACCATCTGCTCGTATACCGTGCTGACCTTGCCCCACGATGAGGCTTCCTTGAGCGTGGAAGAGCTGCAAGCGCCGTCCCTTACGTCTGCGACGGTGATCTGTACGGCGTACTTATGCACCGGCACGTCGAAGCCGAGCACCTCGGCAGCGACGACGGTGTCCTGGGCAAAGTTCTTGGGCACGCCGCCCCCGACCATGAAGAGGCCGCTCTCCCTGGACGAGATCTTTATCTTCGTTAGCTCGAGGAAGTCCTTTGCGCTGTCTATCGACACGTGCGAGTCGGGGTTGTTCCATTGATGGAACACCATGCCGAACCCTGCCGAAGAGTCCGTAAACGCCGGGCAGAATATAGGCACGTTGTGCTCAAAGGCCGCCTGCACGAGGGAATCTTTCTTCTTCGCGTGCCTGGTCAGCCATTTCCCCATCTCCCATATGAATTCACGGGACGAATAGGGCCTCCTCTCGAGCGTATCCGCTATCTTGGCCACTGTCCTGTCGCAGGCCTGGAGGTCTTCTTCGTCGATGAACGTATCGTAAATCCGGTCGATGTAGAGGGACCTGAGCATGCCGTCGTCGATGTGAGGCGTGCCCGCGTAGTGCTTGTATCCGAGGGCCTCGAAAAAGTCCATATCCACGATTGAGGCCCCTGTAGCCACGATGACGTCCACCATGTTGTGCTTCACCATGTCCACGTACACCTGCATGCAGCCCCCGGCCGAAGTCGAGCCCGCGAGCGTCAGCCACAGGGAGGCGTTCTTGTCGGCGAGGTTCATGTTGAATATGTCGGCCGCCCTGGCAGCGTCCCTCGAAGAGAAGGACATGCCGCGGTAGGCGTCGATTATCTGCCTGCCGTCGATCTTCTTTATATCGACGTGCTTGATCGGCTGTTTCAGCAGCTCTTTTTTTGTGGTTTTTGTCTTTGCCATTCGCTGTTTCTCCTTTACCGTCCCGGATTGGGATGGATAACCCCGTATATATGCATCAATCGGGGATTACCAGACGGCTCGGGACGGAATCTGTTTTTTCTTTCGGTAATAAACTTTTATCGTTCCAATTCTTATGACCCGTGAATATTTTATAGCCCCGAATACCCATGTCAAAATTAATACCTAGTATAATTTGTACCTAGTCTAATTTATACAGAATCAAAATTCATTCCGGCTGCTGCTGCGTCATGCAGTGCACAGCGCCGCCTCCGTAAATGATATCGCTGCAGTCGATGCCTATGACCTCGCGTCCCGGGAAACATCCCCGGAGTATTTCGAGGGCCTCTCCGTCGTTCTCGTCGCCGAAAGTAGGCGCGAGTACGACCGTGTTGCCGATATAAAAATTTGTGTAGGAAACGGGGGCTTTCAACCCGTCGTCGTAACGGAGGTGGGGCATGGGCAGCTTGACGACGTCGAAAGGTTTTCCATTGGTATCAGTTGCCTCGGTCAATGTTTTATAATTAGCCCGGAGTGTCCCGTAATTTTCATCGCCGGGGTCGTCTTCATACGCGCACACTATCCTGCCTGGGGCGACGAAGCGCGCGAGCTCGTCGATGTGCCCGTCCGTGTGGTCGTTGACGAGTCCTTCCCTGAGCCAGACTGTTTTTCTTATACCTAGATATTCTCCGAGATACTTTTCTACGTCCGCTTTAGACTTCCCCGGGTTCCGGTTCTCGTTCAAGAGGCACTGCTCGGTCGTGAGGCACACCCCCCCGCCGTCCACGTCTATAGCGCCCCCCTCGATTATGATCTGCGGCTCTTCGACCGGTATGCCCTTCCATTCAGCGATCTTTTCCGGGATGGCCGCGTCCTTGAGGAGCTCCGGGAACTTGTTGCCCCATGCGTTGAAGAGCCATTTCGTGATCACCGTCTTTCCCGTGCTGTCTTTGACGAATATCGGCCCCGTGTCCCGGAGCCACACGTCGGCGTAATCAGTGACGTGAAAATGAATCCTATGCATATCTATTCCTGCCGCGGTCAGCATACTTCGCGCCCTTTCCTTCATGTCCTCGTCCAGCACCAGGAGCTCCGCCCGCTCGCTCGCGTGTATCGCGCCCAGCATGTTTACGAATGCTGCTTCCGCTTTTTCCACCCTTCCCGGAAAGGTGACCTCGTCGTAAGGCCACGCGAGCCATATGGCCGAGTGCGGCTCCCATTCGGCGGGCATTCTGTATGACTGCTTGTTTTCGCTTTTCATATACTGCGGACTATTTCTGACGGAGCGCTTTCTTCATAGCTTTATAATGCTCTACGTTTTTTAATTTTTTAGATTTCTTAACCAGCTTGGAAGAGACGAGCTTTTTGTACGTATCCGGCCTCCGGTTGCGGAGGAACCCCCATCCTTCCGAATAAAATTCGTTCCGCTCGAGGTCGAGCGTCAATATTATGGTTTCTTCCTTGGTAGCGGAAGCGCGCTTGAGCACCTTTCCGAACGGATCGCATACGAAGGACTGCCCCCAGAATGCCATCCTGCCTTCGCGCCCGACGCGGTTCACTGCCGCCACGTAGAGGCTGTTCGAGATCGCGTGCCCCCTCTGCACCGTCTCCCAGGCGTCGTGCCAGTCCCCCTCCGCGTCGTAGCCGGCGATGTCCCCTATCGCGGTCGGATAGAAGATAATCTGGGCGCCTTTGAGACGCGCCATGCGCGCGGCCTCTGGAAACCACTGGTCGTAGCATATGAGGACGGCGAATTTTACGCCGCCTGACTTGAATACCGTGTACCCCGACCGGCCCTCTTCGAAATACTCCTTTTCGTAGAATCCCGGGTCCTGGGGGATGTGTATCTTGTTATACCGGCCGAGGAGCTTCCCGTCTTTCTCAATAACGACGGCCGTATTGAAATATTTCCCGCCCTTTTTCTCATAAAACGGCACGACGAGCGTCACGCCGAATCTCTTGGCCGCCTTCCTCATCTCGCTCACGGTATGGCCCGTGACGCTCTCCGCGTAGTCGTCCTTCTCATTCTTTTCCCGCTGCGGAAAATAAGGCGTCTGGAAGAGCTCCTGGAGCGCGATGATCCCGGCCCCTTTCCCGGCCGCCTCGCTTATTTTCTCGACCGTCCTTGAGACGTTCGACCGGACGTCTTCCGTGACCTTGCTCTGTATGAGGGCGATCGTCACTTTTTTCATAGAATTAATTCTACAGTTTACTCTGTATATAGGAAATAAAAACCGGCTTAATACCGTATTAACAATCAGGCAGCAGGTTCATTTAAGCCATATATAACGGGCGACGAAGAGGACGGCGAAGAGGTAGAGGAGCCAGTGCACCCTCTTCCCCCGTCCGCTTACGACTTTCAGGAGAACGTACGAGATGACCCCGAACGAGATGCCCTCCGTGATGCTGAATGCGAGCGGCATCATCACGAGCGTGAGGAAAGCCGGTATGGATTCCGTATAATCGTCCCAGTCCACGTTGACGATGTTCCTGAACATCATCGCCCCCACGATGATGAGAGCGGGAGCGATGACCGGGTAAAGCGTCACGCCGCCGCTCGTCTGGTATCCGGCCCCTATCATGTGCACGACGGGACTGAAAAAGATTGCGAGCAGAAACAGTATCGCCACTACAATTCCTGTGAGCCCTGTCCTGCCTCCCGCCGAAATGCCCGACGCGCTCTCTATGTAGCTCGTGACGGTAGACGTTCCCAGCACAGCGCCGCCGCACGTAGCTATCGCGTCCGAGAGCAACGCCTGCCTCGCCCTGGGGAGCTTCCCCTCCCTCATGAGCCCCCCCTGCTGGCTTACGCCTATAAGCGTCCCGATAGTGTCGAAGAGGTCGAGGAAGAGGAAGACGAATATGACCGTAATAAGGTGCGGGTCCTTGAACACGTTCGGGATTTCCAGCTTCAGAAGCGTGGGAGCGATCGAGGGGGGCGCTGCAACGACCCCGTTGAACTCCACTATGCCTGTAATGAGGCCTGCTGCGGCCGTGACCAGTATGCCGATAAGTATGGCCCCCCTGATCCTGAGCGCGAAAAGGACAGCCATGACAACGAGTCCCGTTATCGCTACAAGCGTCGGCTTTGACGTAATGTCTCCGAGAGTTACGTACGTCACAGCGTGCCCCGTGACGATTCCCGACCACTCTAAACCTACGAGGGCTATGAGAAGCCCGATGCCGACCGGTATCCCGTTCCTGAGGCAGTCCGGGAGCACGTTCATTAGCGTTTCCCTGAGCCCCACCGTGGAGAGCAGGATAAAAACGAGGCCCGCGACAAATACCGCTCCTAGAGCGTTCTGCCAGGAGTAGCCGAGCGTGAGAACGACTATGTAGGTGAAATAAAAGTTGTGTCCCATGGCGGGCGCGAGAGCTATGGGATAGTTGGCCAGGACCGCCATGAGCACTGTGCCGAGAGCGCTCGAGATGCACGTCGCGACCATTACGGCGCCCGGGTCCATCCCTGCCGCGCCCATGACGGCGGGCTGGACGAAGATTATGTACGACATCGTCATGAACGTCGTGAGGCCGGCCACGACCTCGCGGCCCATGGTCGTATCATGCTCTTTCAGATCGAATAACCCTTTAAGCATTCGGACATGAACAGGTATAAAATTTTAGTTGTCATTATCACACGATGACGAGTATTATGTCAATCATAAAAGGAGGGAACGGGAATTATAATTAATCCCGGTTTATACGTTGATATTCTTCTCGATGTATAAGGTCCGGCTGCGCGGAGATCATGCCTGAATATCTCGAAGTTCTGATTCTCTTCGGTGTGGGGCTTCTGGCGGGCGTAATCAATGTGATGGCAGGCGGAGGTTCTAGCCTTACCCTCCCCGCACTCATTTTTATGGGACTCGACAGCGCCGCCGCAAACGGGACTAACCGTATCGGGATATTGCTCCAGGGTATGTTCTCCACCCTCTCTTACCGGAAGGAAAAGGTTTCCGAGATCGAAAATAGCATCAAGCTTTCGTTGCTGACGCTCCCGGGCGCCGTGCTCGGGGCGTTGCTCGCCCTCAAGATAAGCAACGAATGGTTCGACAGGATACTGGGTATCGTCATGATCGGGATTATCGTTTCCATGCTGATCCCTCAATCCAGACTGCAAATCTCGACCGGCGGTGAAAGAAAATCGTGGCTCATATACCCGGTCATGTTCGCCATAGGCTTCTACGGCGGGTTCATTCAAGTCGGGGTAGGGTTTCTGATAATGGCGGCCCTCTATCATCTGCTGAGGATCGACCTCATCCGTGTGAATATGCATAAGGTCTTCATAACGATGATATACACCGTCCCCACGCTGCTTATCTTTATATGGTCTGGCAATGTGGACTGGCTCCTCGGGCTCAGTCTCGCTGCCGGGAGCGGCATCGGCGGATGGTGGGCGGTGCGCTTTTCTGTCAGGGGCGGGGAGAGGGTTATCCGCTACGTCATGGTCCTCGCTATCTTTATCATAGCGCTGAAGTTGCTCGGCATAATCTAGGGATATATAGTTTGGTCTATGGATTCAGGAGAGATCGCCCGAGAGATCCGTTTACGCGCGAGGACCTTCCCATATATAATAGCCCTCGACGGGACTATAGGGAGCGGGAAGAGCTACCTGGGGGAGCAATTGTGTGTGGCCCTTTCTCCGGACGCGCTCCTCATCACTATGGATTTATTCGTCTCTGTACCCCGGTCTGAATGGGATAGAAAAATTGAGGAAGGTAATATACGCCTCCGAGGCTGGTACGATATCGGCAAGGTAAAAGAAACGCTCCTTTCGATAAAGTCACATAAAATCTTCGATGCCTCGGGTCTTTACGATGTCGAAACGGGCAATCTTTGTAACCGGATTACCATCGACACAGTAAAATACGACTATTTCATACTGGAAGGACTCTTTTCTTTAGACCACGAGCTTGACGGGCTCGTTGATCTGGGGATTTTCGTGGATACGCCGGGAGCCATCGCGCTCGCGAGGGCCGAATCCAGAGACGAATCGAAGCGTCACCTCGACCCTCACGGGTGGATTGAGAAGAAAGAGATATACTACGACGGCTACCTACCCTACATCGACAAGCACAGAAAGAAAGCCGATCTGATTGTCGGCGTATGAGCGCTCAGGTATTGAAATCAGGCTCGTCCTTCCCCAGATAGACCGACATGGCCCCGCCCTCGACGAATATGGTCTGTCCCGTTATATAAGATGCCTCGTCCGTCGCGAACATCACGGCGGGCGGTACCATGTCTTCCGGCGTGCCCCTTCTCCCCTCAGGGATGCCCTTTGTCATGTAATCGTCGTATTCAGGGTTTTTGGACGCCGACAGCGGCGTGATAGTAGAGCCCGGGCCAATGCAGTTGACCGTTATGTTGTAATGGGCGAGGTCGACCGCCATAACTCTCGTCACGTTGATCAGAGCCCCTTTCGCCGCGTGGTAGGCGATCGAGACCGGGTGCATGTCCATCGCGCCCGCAACCGAGCCGATATTTATTATCCTTCCGGGAGTCCCCTGCCTGATGACCTGCCTGGCGAAGCTCTGGGAGAGAAAAAAGACGCTCTTCAGATTTATATCCATCATTTTATCCCAGTCCTCGGGCGTCACGTCGAATACCCCCTCGCGCCTGGCGTATCCGGCGTCGTTCACCAGTATATTCACCTTGCCGAACGCATTAACGGCGATATCCAGCAATTCCCGGTGCTTTTCGAGGTCCGAAACGTCGAGCGTATAATATGCGGCCTCCCCACCCATATCCTCGACTTCCTTCACGACTTCCCTGCACGGGTCCTCGCGGAGAGCAGCGATCACGACCTTTGCCCCTTCTTTCACATACCCCAGGGTTATCGCGCGCCCGATCCCTGAAGACCCGCCGGTGATGACCGCTACTTTATCTTTTAGTCTCATGCTGTTAACCTCGTTCTTTGATTTGTCACGGCAATCAAGGAAAGTTAAAAGCTCAAACCGGCGTGCCGGCTTTGCTGGTTAAAATATAACATGCACCCGGCTAATAAAATTCATACTACAATTGTGTATAAAATGGAAGAGCCAAACAGTAATCGGGAAGTGAGACGCTGCTGCCGCTTACGATAATAAAGTGGAGGAGGGACCATGAAAGAGGAAATCGTTAACTTGCTGGGTCATAACATTTTCGTCAGGTACAGGATAAAGGAAAACGGCAAGCCCCCTCTACTGTTCATACACGGGATCGGCGAATCCGGGAGGTGCTTTTTCGATGCCTACGGCCTGTTATCCGATTATTCAGTCATCGTCCCCGACCTGCTCGGGTACGGGAAGAGTGAAAAGCTTAAAACCGATCCCGATTACTCTTTCTCGAACCAGCTCAGGATTCTCGGTGAGCTGATCGATTATCTCGACCTGAGAGATATCATAATCGTCGGCCATTCTTACGGCGGCGTGTTAGGGACGTTCATGTGCAGGGACGATGAGAAACGCAGGATTAAAAAATTCGTGAACGTCGAGGGGTGCATAACGCGGGACACCTTGGTCTTATCGACGAATGCTGTGAGGGCGCTCGGACAGTTTAAGCGCGACATGCCGGAATTCGGCATATGGCTCCATGAAGGAGGTTTCAAAAAGATTATACTTGAGGATAACGAGAGCGCTTCGACCATAAAGTATTTCGATTCCGTTATCGAGTGCGACCCCGAGGCTTTTGCTCAAACGGCGGAGGAATTGGTACGGAGGACCGAAGGAGAGGACGAGTTTGGCAATAATGAAATTTCGCTTGCATATAAAGGGCTCGAATTGCCCAGAATCTTCTGTGCCGGAACTAGGCCTGCTATGGATTCGACAAAGGGCTTTTTATCCGGAAATAATCTTGAATGTAGGGAGTTTAATGTGGCCTCCCACTGGGTTATGCTCGACAAGCGGGAGGAGTTCTACGCGTTTCTGGACGGGTTCATAAGGGCCTAGGCCGGCCGTTATTATCAGGCTCCCGATGCTTTCCTCAAGGGTTTAGGTTATGAAGAGCCTGACGAAGAGTGTATTATTATTTACGGAGAATAGTTATGCGTGTAATAGTTGCCAAGCCGAGGGGTTTTTGCGCGGGCGTGGACCGCGCGATCGAAATAGTCGAGCGGGCGCTCGAAATGTACGGGCCGCCGATATACGTGCGCCATGCGATCGTCCATAACAAGCGGGTCGTCGAGTCCCTCAAGAATAAAGGGGTCAGGTTCGTCGAAGAGCTCGCGGAGATCGACCGCAAAGGGGCGAAGGTGATATTCAGCGCCCACGGCATAAGTCCCGCAGTCAGGGAGGAAGCGGAGAATAGAAAGCTCGACGTCGTCGACGCTGTCTGCCCGCTCGTGACGAAGGTCCATAACGAAGTCAAGCATTATGCCGACATGGGGTACACGATTATCCTTATCGGGCATAGGAACCACGTCGAGGTCATCGGGACGAGCGGCGAAGCCCCCGAGAGGGTCGTAGTAGTGGAGTCGGTGGCCGAAGCCGAGGAGGTAATCCTCGAAGACCCGGACAGGGTCGCATACGTCACACAGACGACGCTGAGTGTCGACGACACGAAAGAGATACTGGAGGTTTTAAAGAGAAGATTTCCGAAAATAATGAGCCCGTCCAAGCTCGACATATGCTACGCCACACAGAACAGGCAGGACGCGGTTAAGGCCCTTGCGGGGCAGGCGGATATTATATTCATTATGGGCTCGCCCGAAAGCTCAAATTCGAACCGCCTCGTCGAGGTCGCGAAATCGAGCGGGGTCAAGAACGCGTATCTTATCGAAGGGGCGGACAATCTCAGAAGAGAGATGTTCCGGCAAGACATGGTCGTGGGGCTGAGCTCGGGCGCTTCTACGCCCGAAACGGTCGTTCTCGAGGTAATTTCCCGTCTCAGGGAATTCGGGGCCGACGAGGTAGAGGAGTTAGACGGCAAGGAAGAGCACACGAGGTTCCCGTTCCCCGATACGATTCAGTTCAAAACGGCGTCAAGGGGCGTTTAGCTGGTCTTCAGGAATCAGGCCCGAATATATACACATCAGGCGCTGCCCGTCCTTATGAAGATTAATTTAATCGCAGTCGATCTCGGTAAGAAGCCCTGTTTCGATATCGTAAATAAACCCTGAAACGGTAACGTCCCCGGGCGTAAGGGGATGTTCCCTCAGCCTCTTTACGTCGTCCTTTATGCTTCCGATCCTGTCCCTTATAGTGAGCCAGTTCACGTAGTCCCCTTCTCCTGTTTGATAGGATCCCCCCGCTATTTCCGCCATCTTTTCGTTAGTGAGGTTCTCTATTCCGCAGCCTGTGTGGTGTATGACGAGCCATTCGTTCGTACCCACGAGCCTGTTTGAAATTACGAGCGACCTGATCGCGTCGTCACTCGCCCGCCCTCCCGCGTTTCTGACGATATGCGCGTCCCCTGTTCCGAGACCCGCAAGGCGCATGGGCTCGATGCGCGCGTCCATGCATGTTAGAATGGCAATTTTTCTCGCGGGGATTATCCCCATCTTACCCTTATTGCCGAATTCCCTTGCGTATTCCCTGTTCGCGGCGATAATCCGCTTAATATTCTCGCTCATCGTGTCTCCTGAATCGATCCCGGACATCATGAGTCTCTGGTTACGATATGATAAATTTCCTAAAGGTTTTTAAAACATGGGTGTTTAATTCAAAAATTCCCTCAGAACGCTGCTTCGCTCGGAGCCGGCCAGTTTGGTGAGGGCGTCCTTTTCGATCTGCCTGATCCTCTCCCGGCTCAGGCCGTACTTGTCCGCAATCTGCTCGAGCTTGTGGTCGTTTTCATAATCGATCCCGAACCTCATCATGAGTACGTCCTTCTCCCTCTCGGATAACAATTCAAGCGAGTCCCTGACCTCGTCGTTGATCGACCGGAGTGTCAGATAATATTCGGGCCTCCTGGCGTTGGGGTCGGATGTGATATCGAGATACGACTTGGAGTCCTCGTTTCCGGGAAGGAGCTCGAGGGGCACTACGAGGTCGTTTCCCTTGAGTATTGTGCTTACGGCATCGAGG
>Ga0187894_10005718_pt1 | contig 12524 bp, 4 predicted proteins | sample GBC1701081metaG_FD_136650 | JGI IMG/M metagenome (GOLD analysis project Ga0187894, IMG submission 136650) | White microbial mat communities from a lava cave in the Kipuka Kanohina Cave System on the Island of Hawaii, USA - GBC170108-1 metaG ... | reverse complement strand
TGTACCTCGACGATCTGGCGGTCACATATCTTCAGCACTCCGGGCTGCTCGAAGCCACAACACAGCTTCCCGAGCCGTCGTATATCCATCGTTCCGCGCTAGCTCGCGAGAATGCCCTGATCGCCGCGGGTCGAGAGGGCGACAAGCTCGCCCGTACACTGGATGAGATCCGACTCGCTCTCCGCGACAAGCTTCACGAAGGTCGAGCTACGGTATTGCCACAGCAAAAATCAGATGACCACGACGAAACGGCGATCGGGTCTCTGCGGAATCTGGTCGCTGGCGCGCAGCATTACGATGCGATCTGCATAGATGATAGATCCCTCAACCGACATGCGCTGCTGACCGATCAACGAGGCCGCGCTATGCCCGTGGCTTGCGTCCTAGACGTCATCGATCACTTGAGAGCGCTCGGGGTAGTTGGCTCGGCGGAGCGCGACGTCGCATTGCACAGGTTGCGTGCTGGCGGATTTGCCCTCTTGCCAACTACGGCTGAAGATCTCGAAAGGCTCGTCCGTGTGGCAGGATTTGACGAGGATCGCCTCGTCGAGAGTGCCGAACTGCGCGTATTGCGGCAGAGCCTTATGCGCATCCGTAGCCTAGAGATGATTGACCCGCAGGCAGAGTCGGCGTTCCTCGTCGGGTTGCAATCGGCCTCCATCAACGTCCTTCGAGCACTTTGGCGGGATCCAGAGCTGTCAGAGGGCCACGTCGTTGCGATCACCGATTGGATCTGGCGCAACGTCGCGCCGTCTCCGCTCGATTGGAGGAGAACGTCTTCTCAGGACGAGCCAGCAGATCGTGAAGAACGTTTCGCGGCGCATATCTCAATCTTGCTCGCCCCGATGAGTGGAACAGCGCGTGAACGCCACCAAGCGTACCTCGCCTGGCTCCAGGCTGAGGTATTGGAGCCACTCCTCGCGGCGAACCCGGGACTTGTGACACGAGCGACGGATTTGTTGAAGTCTGGGATCGCGCGTCTAGAGGATAGCCTTGCAAGCAGAGCGAACAGCTGAAGTCGTCAGAGAATTCTGCGAACTTCAGCCGCCCACCGTTCGAGAGCGGCTATTGTCTGATGAGGGATTCCTCAGTCGCTTCGGACTCAAGCGAGCGAAGCTTGTGACGCTTGGGGACCTGGCGCCCATTGAACAGGAGATCTTGATTGCATCAGCTCGGCGCGTGTTGGCGGGGCGCGGTGAACAGGTTGTAGGCCATCGCGGCGACACGGTGATCCTGATCTCCGAAGAGCACAGCGCAATCGCCGTCCGGAGAAAAGGCGAAGACAAGGCGAAGGCGCGGCTTGAAGAGCTCTCAGTCCTGTCGCCCGACAAGGTTAGACGGGCACAGGCGCTAGACCGCATTCTTCAAACCGTTGGCCCGACCGCCGGCGAGTCGCTTGCGCTACGAGAAGTGATCCGAAACCGTGAACTCACAGATGACGAGGTTGCAAGCCTTCTAGAGGAGTTCGCAAACGGAGTGACCGCAATACAGCGACGTTCAGCAACGTCGATACACGGCGGTCGATCGCGACTTAACGATCTTGTTCCCGAGTCTCTTCGATACTTCGAGCACTTCTGCGGCCCTGCCCTGCCAGAGATCCCCCTCGAGGAGTACCTGTCGTCGGTCTTGCCCCGATATCGAGCGCAGCTCATCGATGCCGACCTGGTTCAGGGCTTGAAGATCTGTCTCTTGGGCGCGCTCCGGGAGGACCTCAGCCCAACGCAGTGGGTCCGTGCGCGGAGCGACGACGAGGTGTGGAAAGCGCTTGAAATCTGTGAACCGCGCAAGGATCCTTACTCGTTGCTGGGGGCACTCGACCTCGCCCTAACCAGGCAACAAGATGCTCGCTTCCGTCTCTTTGCGGAAGAAGCAGTTCGTACGCTGACGGCAGAGCGGTTCCCAGGTCCTGGAGGAGTGGACAGCTACGACCTTCTGCCAGTGCTTGCACAAATCGTGTTTGACCGGCTATGCGTCATTGAGGGTGGTGCAGCGCAAGCGCCGTTTTGGCGAAGAATGTGTGCGTGGATGCAAGCTGGATTTCTGATCCGGATCTTGCGCCCCATGAACGTAGAAATCGACTCGCTTCGCCGGTGGGCTGACGAACATCGACAGGCAGCTTCAATCGTGGCTCGATTCGTGGATCTTCGTAGCGAGCCGATGGCTCGTGCGAGTGAGATGGTCCCGGCCGGATTGAGAGCGGAGATCATTGGTCGCCTCCATAACCTCCGAGCGCGAGAGAATAAGGAGGGAAGGGTGATGCCGAGAGTCCAAGAAATTGACAGCGCGATGGCTCGACTTCGAGAGCAAGGGAAACCCCTCGACTGGGCCATGCCCGGACCTCTGGAGGGGCGCCGACGGGCAGGCACCCCCGCGCCTATGACATTGTCGGGCCCCGACGCCGAAGAGCTTGCACGAGACCTAGAGCGCGATCCATCGGGGCCCGCCTGGTCCGCGCTTGCGTATCTTGCGCAGTGCTACCACCTCGACGAGTCCTTGCTGGGGAAGCTGCGATCGATCGCGTCACAGATCAAGATGCTGAACCAAGAAGAAGATCGCCGAAAGCAGTTGGCTCGACTCGTAGACGGCTGCTTGGCAGCTGCCGCTGAGAGAGACTCGTCTGTCGCCAGTTCGATCGTCGGTGCAATTCGGCAGAGTTGGGGACATATCTCGAGCGCCGAGGAGGTTTTCGACACGGTGACACTCATCTTGGTAGCCGGCGCGGCTTTTGCCGACGAGGCAAGCTGGGTTTCGTGGGTCGACACTCAGCTTTCGGAGCTCGCAGCAAGGGTACGGCCCGGTCCGGCCGCTGCGGCCGTCGTAGACCTGATTCACGCTCTCAAGCAAGTTCTCCCGGTTCGCGCGCACGTTGGTTCGCGGGCCGAAGCGCTCGCGATTGCATCCTCCTAGTGAGCGATAGTCTCGCTCCGATCTCCCATGCAGACTCGGATCACACGTTCCCCAATCTAGCCCGTCTTACAGTCGCTGATGCGCTGAGTTTTGATCGGCTTCGACAGGGTCTCCACCGCGCCCTCCCGGTCGAGAAGTCGCGCGTCTAGACAGCGCTCGAGTAGGTTGCTTGGCAGGCAGGAGGAGAACTTCAGTTCACGCGCGAACTGCTCGTATACATCCGCGGCCGGTCTCGCCTCAGGGATCGTGGTCTGAAGGTCCGTCCGATCGATAGAGGCCGTACGGCCGAGTTCCAGACAAAGGTCGTTTCGTTTGGTAGCGCCCCCGTGCACGACTTTCGAGAGTGCCGACGACAGGACTGCATTCGCTGCGCCACCTCCGAAAGTCCACCACATAGAGGATCCGTCAGCAGTACCAATCAAGCTCGTCGCGTCTGCGACAAGGAAGTCAAACTGCGAATGCAGCTCTTCGAAACGGGCCGTCGCCCGCTTCGAAAGCTTTGCGCTACCGATGTCCCCGTCCACGAGCGTGCCCTTGATTGCCTGTGTCAAGCGGCGGGACAGCGCGCGTGAGGACCCCAGCCATTGCGACCGCCCGGTTTCGATCGCGGGCTCGACCCATGCGACGCGCCGCGGCCAGTCGACGGACTGAACTCGCCAGTTCCTGCCGCCGAGCGACAAGATTGCCGGCTCGTCTTGGGATTGCAGGGAGATAGGGTCGACGAAGCCTAACTCCGCTGCGCCGAATTGAACGGCAAATAAAGCAGGGGTTGTGAAGCTTGAGACAAGCTCGAGGAAATTTCGACCGCCAAACTCGCGCTCGCCGCGCTCGCCAAACCAGAGCAGCCCAGCGTCCTCCCAGAGGATCTGTCGCACCAGCATCTCGTTGAGAGCAACGACGATATCTTCCCGAGCGAGCTCAGGGAAAATCTGACCCAGCTCCGCTTCCACATCGGCCCGCGTCAGGTCTCGACGCTCCAGGACCAGCGCCATGGCTTGCTGCGCCACGAGGTGCCAGGGATCTGTAGGCGCGCGGACGGGTTCGGTGTAGTCCTCGTTAAGGAGCCGGCACAGGGCCACTGCGATGAGTAGGGCCTCATCATTGGTTGTGAGAAAGGTGCAGTTCCGCGGCATACCGGGTCGGCGCCCGGTTCTGCCCATCCGCTGGAGCAAAGACGAGACGGTCGACGTCGCATCGATCTGGAGGACATGATCGAGGTCCCCGACGTCGATGCCCAATTCGAGCGTGCTCGTGGCGACGATCACGCAGTCACGCTCCTCGGCGAACGCGGCCTCCGCTGCCTTGCGTTCGCTCGCGCTTAGCGAAGAGTGGGAAACGAACGTCTTCACTTCGTGCTGTCGAAGTAAGCCGGCTAGCGTCTCGACCTTCGATCGGCTGTCGCAGAACACGAGCCGCTTGTCACCGCGGTACAGACGCGAGAGCACCGTCGCCGCACCCTCCAGCGAACCCACCGCGTCGATCACGAGGTTGCCACCCTTGGGTGGCGCAGCCTCGCCGACGATGGTCGCTTCCGACGCTCCCGAAAACCATTGCAGCAGCTCTTGTGGATTACCGACGGTCGCCGACAAACCCAGTCGCTGGGGCCGAGCGGCCGTGTAGCGCTCGATCCGCTTGGCGACAGCCCTCAGGTGCCAGCCGCGGTCATCGCCGGCAAATGCATGCAGCTCGTCGACGATTACGGTTCGCACCTGCCCGAGCAGCGCCGCCTTATCGCTACGTTTCGAGATGAGAATCCCCTCAAGGGATTCCGGCGTCGTCAGTAAGAGGTCCGGCGGCTCGCGGCGGATCCGATCCTTCGTGGACGCGCTGATGTCGCCGTGCCAGAGGCCAACAGAACGACCAACGAACCCGGCGTAGCGCGCGAGCCGAGGCTCAAGGTTGTTCAGGAGCGCTTTGATCGGACAGACGTAGAGGACGCTGAGGCCGCGCCAATCCTGCGTGAGCATTCGCGAGAGGACAGGAATGACCTCTGCTTCCGTCTTACCGCCCGCAGTGGGTGCAAGGATTAGACAATCCTTTCCGGCGACGATCGGGGTGATCGCAGCTTCCTGTGTGGGGCGCAGCGATGACCAGCCCAGCGAGTTAACGACGTGATACTGGAGCGCCGGGTGGAGACTCGCGAACCCGGTCTGCGTCACAGGTCGACGTCGTCGACAGAGTCGGCGCGCCGCGCGCCGCGCTCCGCGGGTGTCATGTCGGACTCCGCCAGCGTGAGCGCGTAGTGCTGGCGCGGGTCGAAGTCCGGGAACTGGTCAACGCGATCCAGCACGTCCGCGACGAGCTTCTTGAGGAAGAGGCGCGGGGCGATACCCACCTTACCGCCGAGTTCACCAGTGACGGCCAACGCAAGGTCACGCACGTATGCATCACTGACGTGACGGATAATCCGCTCGCGGCCGTCTGCGCCTTCTACGTAGATGTCGCGCACGCGGCAGCCGACGCTCGTCAGCTGGTCGAGATCGAAGCCGGGCAAGCGGATCTGCACCGCCCGGGGGTTGTCGAACCGGGCTTCGGTCGCGAAGTCGACCTGGAGGCGTTGCGCGAGAGGGGCTAGGCGCTGCATGCCTTGTGGCCCGTCGAAGAATGCCGGTGTGCCAGTTACCACGAGGAACAAACCGGGGAATCGACCCGCGTCGATTTCGTCGACCCATTGCCGGAGCGCATTGAGCCCCCGTTCCCGCGTGTCGCCGCGCATGCGTTGCAGGGTCTCGACCTCATCGAGGGTGAGGAGAAGACCGGTGTATCCCGAGTCACGCAGGATCGTCAGGAGCCCGGCAAGGAAGTTAGACGCACCAAAGTGGTCGATGTCACCCTTGATACCGGCGGCGCGGCGGATGTGGGCGGCAACGTTCGGCTGTCCGGCGAGCCAAGCGAGTAGCCCTTCGGCGAGATCCGTCTGATTCGCTGCGACGGCGCGTCGATACGCACGCAGAGTCGCCGAGTATGCAGATGCCACCCGGCTGACGGAGGCGAGGCGTTGCTCGAGCAGGGCTTCGGTTCGCGCGAGAAGCACCTGCTCGTCGCGCGCGTCGATCGTCTTGTCTGCGAGCACGTCCTGCTCGAGCGCGAAGAACCACCCATCGATGATGCTGCGGAACGCGCCCGACCCTGCATCCGCGGTCGCGATACGCTCGATGAGGCGACGGTACACTGTCTCCATACGATGGAGCGGCGTTTCGGTCTCGGAGATCTGAACCTCGCTCGAGACAAAACCTCTTGCGCGGGCGCGTTCCTGCAGCCAGCGGCCGAAAAAGGTCTTGCCGCTGCCGTATTCGCCGCGGACCGCCTTGAAGCCGCCGCGGCCTGTGGCCACCTTCTCAAGATCCTCGTCGAGCGCGCCTTCGAACCGGCCGAGCCCCACGGCGAGCACGTCGAGGCCGAACTGCGGCACCGTGCCCCGTCGGAGCGCGTCGATGATCTCGGACCGTCGCTGCGGGCTCACCATGGCGTCGCTACTTCCGCCCGATCTCGAACTGGAGTTCCAGCAGACTCCGATTCAATTCCACCGTCCCGCTCGCTTCGTCTACGGTCAGAACCGTCGACTGGTCGATATTCAGCACGCGACGCGCGGCGCTCAGGAACCCGCCTACCCGCAGCGTAGGGAGGCTGAGACGCGCCGCGACGGCGCCCTTGGAGAGCTTCCCGCCGCGCTCGGCGAGGGCCTCGAGCAGCCGGCGCATATCGTCGTCTTGCGGGGCGACTCGCGCGGCCAACGCCTTCTGGGTCTTGTAGGCGGCAGATTGAAGGAGGTCTGAAACCCAGTCGCCCGTAGGAGCCGCCCGCGGCGCGCTGAAGAGGTCTGGTTGCGGGGTCGGCGCTTTCCTCGAGGGCACCGGCACAGGCGGCGGCGCGGCCACCGCGGCTACGGGGACCGAAGGGACGGCCTGCCACCACTCCGGGTACAAGGGCGGCATCGGACGCCATCCGGGGACGATCATCCCGGTGGGGGCAAGCACGCAGAGCGGTACGACGACCTCTTGCACTGAAACCCCGCCGTGGTAACCGTTCTTCTTCCCGCCGTAGCGAATGCGCTCACTCCATGGGACAGCCACACTCGTGCCGCCCCCGGGCGTCAGGACTCGACCGCGCTCGATCACGATCTCGCCATCGTGCAAGCTCCCATCGGGACGCCGCCACCGGTCGCCCTCGCCGCCGCTGCGCTGAGCGGTCTGGTGCTCGATTACGTGGCCGTGATCGGCGGTCAACACAACGACACGCCCGGCGCCCCGGGCTTCGTGCAGGAGAGCTGGCAGCATGCGCAAATCATCGAGCGTCCAGCGGAGGCTGATCTGCGTCGCCCCATCGAGCTGGTCGTCGATCGCGTTGTACACGACCCCCACCACCCGCGTGTCCCGGCCGCCGACCGCCTCGCGCACGCCCGCCGCCAGGCCGAGACCTTCGCTCAGCTCGCCCTTGTGAAAGAGGGTCGGCGTGCCAGGGCGCGACCTCGCCACGAGCGCGGCGTGTTGTGCAAACGCCGTTTTCTCCGCCTGCTGAGCACCCGAGGCTAATCGGCCCGCCAACAAGCTCGCGCGCGAGATCTCGGTGACCGTGGGTAGCGCGGCAATTGCAGCCCCGATCCAGGAGCCCGTTTCACGAGCGAGCGGCGTCCATCCCAGCTTGCCCAGGTCCGCCGCCAGCTCCAAGAACACGGGCACACTCAGGCCGTCGACGACGAGCAGCAAGACCGGCGCCGCTTCAGCGAGCGGCGCGAGAACGGATTCGAGCACGCGTTCGACGGGAACCGCGACCCCGGAAGTCGAGCCCGTTTCGCTCCAAACCTTGAGCGATTCCGCGAATGAGCGATTCATTGCCTCCCGTCGCTCACGCACCTTCTCGGCGAGCGCGCCGAAAGCTGCGGAGAGATCCGCGATCTGATCGCCGCCGAGCAGCTTGAACCGCGCCCAGTCGATGAACGCTCCGCCTGCAGCGTAGTCGGCGACGTGAGCATCCAGGCCAGCGAGTTTCGGCGGTGTGACGATCATCCAGCGCGCAAGCCGCGTCGCCATGTCGACGCGCTCCTCACGTGCCGTTGACACTCGCGCGTGCGCGTGGGTACGGACGCGCGCGGCACTGTCTTCGAGCCTCAACAGGGCTTCCTCGTTGGGACCAGCAACAAACTGCCGGAGTCGCTCGCAATACTCGGTGAGGCGGGCTTCGAACCCGCTCGGAAGCACGCTACTCAGCCCGGCGAACTTCGAGACGTGGAGATCGGCGATCAACTGGTCTGCGCGCGCGAGGAACGGACGTGCATGCTCGCCGTCGAGAGCGCGGACGACACGGCCGGCAGCCTCGGCCCATCGCTTGCCCCCTGTCTGGTCGAGTCGCCGTCCTGAGCTGAACCGCTCAAGCCGCACGGTGGCGGCCGCAAGCTCGGCGCTCGCAGATTCCTCGGTGAAGAGCACATCCGCGACGAGTCCGAGCGGCAGCGCGTCCACGCCGAACCCTGCAGCGACGACGCCAAGAACAAGGTGCCCCGCCGGTCCGGTCACGCTCTCGAGCCAGTCGGCGATCCCCGCCCGCGCCTTGTCGGAAAGCGCCAGCCAGCGCGGCATCGACTCCGGCTGGGTGGTCCAGAGAAGCAGGGACTCGATGTCCGGGCGGGCCGACTCGAGACCGAGGGTCACCTGCAGCAACGATCGCCACGCCGTTTCGGCATCGAGCACGCCGCTCGGGGCCGGCGCATAGCCGCGGGGCGGCATCCGCTCGATCAAGAGGTCGCCCATCCACACGTACTCTCCCAGCCGCGCCTCGATTGCGCGGGCTTGAAAAGCCGCCTGGACGATGTCCCAGTGCTTGACCCGGAACACCCTGCCCCGCGAAAGCCGCGCTAACACGTCGGCCCCCAGATCGGCATCGGCGAGCGGCGTGAGGATGATCGTTCCAGCCGCGGTTACCGTCCGCGCCTCTCGCAGCGCGAGCCGCACGGAGAGCGGCGACTCGCACCAGCGCAGCGCAAAGCGGCGGTCGCCGACCGCGAGCTCTTCGGGCCAATCCTGCGGGCGGCTGGAAAAGATGCCAATCACGGGCGCACGGGCGTCATGCGTCAGGACCGCGGCGACCTGCGCGCGAATCTCGCCCACCGACGGTGTCACCGCGACCGGTCCTCCCGCGTAATCGTCCAGGAGACGCTCAGACGATTCGTCTCGTCGCTCTCGAGCTGCTGCTCGATCTCGGTCAGCACATTCTTGGCGGTCTTGCGGTCGAGATTCTCCTTCTGTCCTCGGCTGATGATGCGAACGCCTGGCGGCGCGGGCGGCGGCGTCGTGACCGGCGGCGCGGGCGGCGGCACAATTTGAGTCAACAGGGTCAACGCACGCTGCTCGAGCTCTTTGAGCTTGGGCTTCAGCGCGACGGCGTGCTCGTCGCTCGAGAGCGCCTCGCCGACGGCGTCGAGAATCTGCTTCGCAGCTCCTTTTCGTTCGTCGGCGAGCTTGCGGAGTGCGTCGAGCACCTGCTCGGGCATGTTCCGGACGGTCTCGTCGAGCTCGCGCGCTTTGGCCATCGTCTGCGCGAGCGCGGGTTCCGAGGTCTCCAGTGTCGCGGTCGCAAGAGTCCTGACGACCTCTGCGCCCGAAGCGCCGCCGGCTGCCTTCAGGAGGGTGCCGGCCGAGGCGACCGTTTTGCTTCGCGGAGCCTTGGCGGGTTCGGAGACATACGCGGCAAGCTTCCCGGGCAGCGACGAGCCGAGGCTTTCCACTGCCGGCTTCAGTGTCGCCACTTTGCCAGTGAGCGACTGCTCCAGGCGCGCGACGTTCCCCGCATTGAGGGTCTCGGGCAGAACCTCTCCGAAGAGCACCGACATCCGGCGCACCGCCTCCTTCCACTGATCACGACTCGGCAGCGCCTGCTCTACCAGCTCAAGCTCGTCGGGAAGGCTGTCGAGGGTCGGCTGTACCGGTCCGCCTCGCAGGCGGAACGATCGGTTCGTCTGGGCGGCGAAGGTCAAGATGACGAGGTTCTGCGCTTCCGTCGGCAGCCCCATGGGCCGGGGGTCATCGATCCACTTCCGAAGGCGTGCCACGGTGATCGGCCCAGGCTCGCGCGCGTGGCACTGCAGGAAAAGCGTCTTCCAGTGCTCGTGCAGGTGCAGATGCGTCTCGCCCATCTCGCCCAGCTTCAGTGGATTAGCGATGGCGCGTACGAGTTGCCGCGTCGGCCTGTCCGCAACGAGTGCCCTCTGGTCCTGCTCGGCGGCCGCGCGCTCGATCTCCGCCCAAACCTTCTTGACCGACGCCGGTCGGATCTCGGCATCGAACTGCGGGTGCGCCGGAAACTGGTGCGCGAGCGCCTGGTCGAGGAGCTTCTCGAGCGCGTCCTTGAGGTTGGCGCCCACCGGACGCTGCGGGGAGAACGTGGGCTCGAGCGACGCAAATTGGTCGGCCCGCTCGATCGTGAGCTCAATGCCGTCGCGGGGTTCCTCGCTGATGCCGTACGCTGCCTCGATGCACTGACGCAGGCGCGCTTTCAGCTGGTCCCGCTGATTCGTGGCGAGAGCCTTCGCCTGGAGCCGGTCGGTGAGCGACAGATTGGCTGCGTAATCGTTGAAGCGGTCGCCGACGAGGATGTAGTCGAGAATCACCAGCCTGCCCAGCTCGTGCTGCGCCTTGTCGCTCAAGAACACTGGCATCCACGCGAGCGTCTTCGAGGGCGGGCCTCGGTACTGGTCGAGTCGCGCTCGGTCGTCGGCGGGTCCGAACTGGCCTTCGTCGAAGGGGAAGTCGATCACCGCCGTCCAGTCTGGACCATCGCTTTTCAGGCGCTCGTCGTTGAGCACCCGCACGTTCTCGTAGAGGATCTCCGCCCGCCGCTTCGTCCCGCGCCAGCTGAACGCGTACGCCGTGAACAGCTCGGCCGAGTCTTGCAGGCCCAGCTCGGCGAAAAGCATCTCGCGGATCTTCCGCTTGCGGTTGCCGGGGTTGTCATGGACGGCCGCCGCCGCGATGATCGGCTCGATGTCCACACCGGTTACCTGGATCGAGACGACCGGGTTTGCGTCCTCCGTGATCTTGAGTTCGCCGATTTCAGCTGCCCACTCCCGACACTTGCGCAGCACGTCTTGCGCCTCGCGGCCTGGGATCGGCGACTTGAAGGTGCCGTGGTTTAGCGCGGCGAGCCGCTGCGCAGTGAGCGCTCGCAGGGGCTTGACCTCGGGGACGAGCGCCGCGAGGAGCAGGGTCTTCAGGATTCGCGCGTCGCTGCGAAGATTCCTCGACTTCGTCGGATCGCCCTTGCCGGCACGCGCCTCCTGCCACGTTACGCTGTGGTTCCGTTCGAGCATCGGCAGCAGCTTCTGGTGCCACAGCCGCTTCGCGTTCTCAAAGTGGACCCGCATCCCCTCCGAGAAGGGCTCGTCGCCCTCTGCGATCACGTCCCACAGATCGCCAACGCCGATGATCTGCCCGAGCTCGAGCTCCTCGCGGCGGTCCACGAGGAGCTGTAGCATGAGCTTCAGGGCTGTGCGCTCGCGCTGCAGCGCCGACGACACCGCAACCAGCGTTTCCACGAGCGCAGGGCTGAACGGATAGACCTTCCGGAACAGCTCGCGGTCGGCGGCGTCCGTGAGCAGCGTCTCGAGGACCTCGCGCCGGACGGTCATGAGCTCGCCGAACGCGCCATCGATGGTCGCTTTGGCCTCGGGCGAAACGGGCCGCAGGATCCGCTTTTCCGCGATCGTGGGGAGGTTCCGGTCTTCGAGCGTGATCTTGTGGAAGCGCGCCTCCCAGTAACGCAAGCTGTCGCTGAACTGCGTCTGCACAGAGCCAGCGGCCAGGTTATCGCCGACAAGCTCGCGAAGGTCGCGCTGCCGCGCGACGAAGCTCACGAGGGGGACGGGCCGGTCCGCGTGCGTCGCCTCCACGAGCTTGACGAGCTTCGTTCCCTCGCTCGAGATGAAGGCGACGTCGGCGGCGCGGCTCGCAAGCCACAGGATCAGCTCGTCGAGGAAGAGAACGACCGCGTCGTACTTGAGCTTGGCCGCATGCTTACTCATCACCGACAGGCCGTCGTCAAGCGACACGAACGACTCGCCCTTCGAGCCGGCCATGGTCCGGTAGGCCTCGAAGTAGGTATCAACGAGATCGCCGACCAGGCGCATGCGCTCGTCGGCAGCCGGCGCTTCGAGCATTGCGGATTCGAAGCTCGCGCCGTCCCAGCCGCCGCCGAGATCACCCCAGCCCCCGCCGCTCTTCCCCGCATTGAGCTTGGCGAAGAACGCCTGGTCCCCGAGCTGCTCGCGGAGCCTCTTCGCGTCGCGGAACAGCCCTTCGGCGAGGTAGAAACCTGGCGCCGGCGCACCAGGATGAAGACTGCGAACGTGCTCCGCGTAGCCGCCCAGGATCGCCGATTCCATGTCATCGGCACCGATCATGTGATATGGCACGACCAGGAAATTCTTCCCTTGCGTCCACGCGTTGTGCCGCGCCACAACTTCGGCGAGCTCGGTGATCGAGCGAGCCTGAGCGTTACCGTTGAGAAGGAGCGAGAGGACCGCCATGAAGTGGCTCTTTCCCGCACCGAAACTGCCGTGCAGATAGGCTGCCTTGCTCGCCCTCGTCTCCACGCCGCTCTTGATGAATGAGAGCGCGCTCTCAAAC
>Ga0187894_10005717_pt1 | contig 12526 bp, 4 predicted proteins | sample GBC1701081metaG_FD_136650 | JGI IMG/M metagenome (GOLD analysis project Ga0187894, IMG submission 136650) | White microbial mat communities from a lava cave in the Kipuka Kanohina Cave System on the Island of Hawaii, USA - GBC170108-1 metaG ... | reverse complement strand
GAAAGGCCGCAGAACCCAGAAGCTGGGAAAACCATGCAGTCCCGGTGGAAAGAGGTCAATATGGCCATTACGGCGCCTCCATCTCGAGAGACGGAATTCGAGCCAGAGTACGACCCGAATTCGCTCGATGAAGAACAGATGCCGCTTTTTGATCTCGGCTCGCGCGAGATGTGAGGCGCCCGATGGCCAAATCAAGACCGAAATTCAACAAGCTGAAAGCCACATCCCTGTTCTTGGCATCCGCCGCAATCATTGCGCTCGGCAGTTACGGCTGGCGGGTCTACACGCTCTTCCGCGACTGGCGATTTAATATGCCCCAGCCGCAGATTGAAAGGCTCGTAAAAGACCTGCGCATCTATTACGCGAAAGCAGGGCGCTTCCCAAACACATTCATTGAAATCAATGATCTGATCTGGCGCATGAAGCCGGCGCCAAATTATGGCCGAGAAGGCAGGCAGGCGCGTGCGAAGAACTATTACTACTTCTATACAAGAGTTGATGATCACACCTGCGTGATATGGGCTTTACCTACCGGGCCGCAGCGCCATTACGGTCCATCATTCTTTCTGGTTCTTTCGCACGGATGGCTGCGCCATTGGAAAGGTAAAGCTCTGGGCGATGAAACAATCAGTAATCTTCCTGCCATCCCTTCGCTGGATAAGCTAGCGGGGCTGGATATGCGCGAAATGCCGGGGCAATCGTTTAGGGTTCAAGAACAGGTGATAAATCAATAACTGCAGCCCACGCTCAAATCGAGGCGATAGTCCTGCCGAAATTGATTGACGCCACGATTTTTTTCGCCAAACACCAAATCTCGACCGCATCTCTACGGATTGGAGACCGAGTATTCGCAGATCACCCAAATCTCTTCGATGGCCTCATTCCTGAGGCGTGTATGATCCACTCCCTCAATTGACACAGTTTGCCACCAGGTAGTGTCCGAAGCGCCTGCTTCAGGCAACTCGCTTTCCTGAATTTCCAGCGTCAACTGCTGCGGGACATCTCCCACGGCGAGTAGTGGTTGGGCAAAGGGTAAGCCTGCGATGGGACTAGTGGCTAACTCGAAGTCCGTCGCATCCGAGGGATTTTGGCCGACCTTGTTAAAATGAAACGTGAGTGGCGTGTCGTCATCATAGTCAAAGCCGGGCTTCAGGTTAAAGAAGAGTTTTACCAGCCTGACCGTTATCTTTTTCTCCCGGAAGAGGAACGGGAACCGTTTCTGGCCCAGATCAATTAGCAAGCGATGAATGATGCCCTGGCCTGCGGTTGGATCAGGCGGGCGCAGGAAACGATGCCACTCGACGGGGAACTCGCGCTTCAGACTGAAGAGGCGGAAGATTCCTTTGCGCCCCTCGGCCAGAGTCATTTCATTGACCGCCGTCTGCAATTCGTTGGTCGCCGCTGTGCGTAACGCATCGCCGCCTTCGCGCGCCGTGTAGCGCACGTGCAGCACGACGTCGGAGATGGTGTTGTAATCGAACTGTCGGAACTCTTTCGCCAACTGAATGCGCCAGCGACTGATTGCCCCCGCGCCCTCGAACGGCAGATAGCGCTCGTCGCGGAAGCTCAGCTCGAACGTGCCGCTGTCGTTCTGCGCGCTGCTGACGGCGATGGACTGAACGGCGCCGAAATTGTCGGTGAAGCGCGTGTCATCCGGCCCGGTGCGCGCGTAACCGCCCGCCGCGCCGACCGTCCGGCGGATGCTGCTCGAGAGCAAAGTCAGAGTGCAGTTAACGCCGGTGTATGGTCCGGTTATACATGGAATGGTCAGACCGGCCGATTTGATTCGGCGCAGGTAATGGCCCGCGTAATCCAGGTCGAAGATCGCTTCGGGCAGATCAAGGTAGCACTCGCCGGTCTCTTTCAACATCACCAGCGCCACCGGGTCGAGCGTCGCCAGCGAGATGTGCTTGGTCAGTTCATACTCGCGCTTGTTCTGATCAAGGTAGGCCATCTCCAATCGCTTCAGGTCGTGATAGAGCCGCTCGCCTGCCAGCAACCCTTTCTTCAGACTGTCCCAGTAACCGAACTTGATGAAGTTCGAGTCTTGCAAGCCGAGCTCGAAACGATAGGCCTGCTCGACGCGTTTGCTTGTGTCGTAAACCAACTGATAGCTGCGGAAGTAGACTCCCGCGATCTGCGCGACCATCCAGTCGTAGAGCTGGCGGTTGGTGAACTTGTCGCGCATGAACTCGTGCGCTTCTTTCGCGTTTTCGGTCTGCAGATCGTGGTTTTCCAACTCGCGCTCGGCGATGGCCTGGCGGATTTCGGCGGCGGCGATCTGCTTTTTCACCTGCTCCAACTCTTTCGTCGCCAAATCGGCTTGGTGATCCCATTCCTCCCGGCGGCGTTGGTAACTCCCCATTGTGGCGCTCAGCGATGCGGAGGTGTTCAGCATACCTGCGAGTGTACCCATTGACGCGCCGAAGGCCTGCAAAGCGCTGGCGACATTGGCGCCGCCGTAGGTGATACCGATGGTCGTCGGCACTCCGACTTTGGCGTTGGGAATCAGATGGAGCACGCCCGCGGCGATGTCCGCGCCCATGTGGGCGAGCATCGGAATCAGACTTGAGCCTGAGATGAGCAGATGGCCGGTCTCAAAGAGGTTGGTGAACTGTCGCGTAGAGTAGTATTGCTGACGCGCAGTGATTACGTCCTGATACTTCTGCAATCCTTCCAGCGTGTTTTTCGCCTCTTCGATCTGCTTTTCTCTGGCCAGCCGCACTGCATTCAGAACTTTGATCTCGTGCGTCGAGCGGAGCAGCGACAGCGCCTCGGCGTCGCGTTTTTCGAGCGCCGCGAGCAACGCCGCGCCGAGCGATTTGAGGTCGGCGCATAACTCGCTCGCCTTCTGCGCCATCGTCGTGAATCGGTAATGCGGCAGCGCGGCGTTAATATCGTTGAGCGCGCTGCTGATGTCGATGCCGGCGGCTGCGGCCCGGACGAGCAGCGCCGGGTCGATCGGCGGCTCGAACAGTGGGAGTTGGCGCACCACGCCTTCGATGTTCATACAATGCCGCAGTTTGAAGAGCCTGTCGGCCACCGTGTCCCAGTAACCGAGCAGCTTGTCGTTTTGCGGCACGCAGAAATAGAGCATCGTCGGCAGCGTGATGGGCGGCTGTTTACCTTCGATCGCGCCAATGTCCAGCTTGGGCGCCGGAACCAGTTGTTCGACAGCCACCAGCGGATCGGAGAAATCATCGGGGCGCAACAGCGGCTCCAGCGAGTTGTAAGTATGCACGGGCGGTGAGTTGCGCGGGGGGACCGCTTCGGGCCGCCTGCCGAGCATCTGCGCCGCCAGAATGTAAAGCTGCGTCGCCTCATTGAGCGATTCCAGAGTATCGCGGTGGAACAACTGGTCGCCCCACGCGATCAGGTTGTCCAGGTATTTCATCACCACGTTGCGCTGATAGGCGGTCGTGCGCAGCCGCGCGATCAGATGAGGATTGAAGGGATTGGCGCGCCAGCGTCTGACTTGATCTTCGAGCTGCGGATCGGAAGCGCCTGAGGCCAGCCGTTCCAGCAGTTTTTGTATTTGTTCGGCCTGATACTGTGGCTTGGTCGTGTTGAAGAAATGTCCCATCCGCCAATATTTCTGCGGCGCGTCTTCTGCGGAAGTGTCAGTCGGGTCGAAGATGTAATGGAACCAGCGCTGCGCGTCTTCAAACCGTTGATTCTCCATCAAACGCGTGGCGATCAGCATCGGCGCGTGGAAGAACAACTCCCAGTTGTACTGCGCATACGCGCTGTCGGAAGCAAAGTCCACCTCTTCCTTCGGGTAATTGGTGTCCACCACCGGCTGCGGATCGTAGATCGTCTTGAAGTTGAAATCGTGCGGCGGGTTGAAGAACGACCCCGGCGCGATCTGGATGCGGCGTTGCAGCAACCCGTCCACGCCGTCACGGTTCAGTTCGCGGACGAAGAGGCATACATATGGGTGGTAGAAGGTTTGAAAGCGATAGCGTGTGAGCGTGAAAGGCTTGGGCAAGAGCGCCACTGACACTGCCGCTCTGGAGTCAGTTAAAAGCGCGCCCGCAGCGCTTGTAGTGAAAATCAGACTGCTCGACCCATTTGCGAGCCCGCGGTTGTTTACGGTCATGAGCACCGCCTCAGCCGCCCCTGCCCCCATTGGCCCGACGTCCGCTAATGCCCGTAGACCGCCCTCGGCGTTACGCGCGCCGATTGGCGACATGGCAAATGTCTGCCTTACAAACCCAGCCGCACGACTGACCGGGAGCGAAGGCGGGAAAGAGAGAGCGAAAATGGGCGGGTTGCCCGGATTGGCGAGCGGGCTGGCGGGATTGACGACCGGGCCAATAGGGTCGACTGGGAACGGTTTAACTACCTCGTAATAGTAGAGAGGAATGCGGTATACATAGTCCGGTGTTACCTGGTCGAACTGCCACCAGAATGGGAGGAGCGTCCGCTCCGGCGAGACGAAGAAGGCGCGCGCATCGTCCTGGAAGAAGAACGGGCGTTGCGCCGTGAATTGGGCATCCTGATGGGCATAGACCAGTTGGAAGCCGCCGAGGCCGGGCGTCCGGCCGAGGGTCAGCACGTCGGCCTTGCCTTCTTGCAACTCGAAGTAATCGGCGTTTGGGGTAAATCTACCTTCGGTGAGATATAGCGCATCGCCGTCCGATCCCTGTCTTTCCGCGAACATCGTGTTTTCGATGCGCGTGCGGCGCGGCGTCAATAGCCAATGGGATGCGCCAAGTTTGGGGTTGCGCAGATCGGTGGCGATGATCCGCCGGTCACAGCCGATCACTCGAAAAGAGCCGATCACGCCCGTCCCCACTGAGTTTTGGACACACACAATGATCAGATCGTTCGTACTCTGCTCAACTTGGGCTTTGAACGCATGGAGGCTTTTGTCCTCGAGGGTGGAATTCGACAGCCAGGAGCGCAACGTTTCCTGCGACAATTTCTTTGCCGACCATTTCTTATTTTTATACTCACTCCAGCCGAGTTTGATCTCCCAGTACCTGACCGGCTCATCAAGCGCCTTGCCCGCCGCCGGCACGACGACGGGCTGTGGATCGGTCTTTTCGGTAAAAATCGCCCAGAAGAGATGCAATCGCCGGTTCCAGATCACAGGAATGATGTGGTCGCCTTCGATATCCACGTCCACCTTTTCCCACGCCGTCCAGTACGAACCGTCCACACGGCGGCGGTAGAAATACTGCTGCGGTGTGCCACGCGTGCGTCCGATGACGTGCAGGTGATCGATCACCTTTTGACCCCGGCTGTCGGTTTCCACCTGATGATACGTTCCGACGATTTCGAGACGCGCCACCATGTCGAGCTTTTCCAGGTAACTGAGGAACGCGGCTTCGGCGGTCTCCAATGTCACCTCGTTCTGCAGCAAATCGTTCTCAAGCTCTTTGAAGAACGGCGATTTGTCGTCGCGCAATTCCGGCTCGATCCAGTTTTCGGGGTAGAGGAAGAGTTTGCGGTTGGCCTCCCAGACGCGATAGCTCTTCATCCACTTCCATTCAATCCATTTCTTATCCACCTGGACGTTGGCCGCCACGTTGCGCTCCAGGTTCATCAGGCATCGCTGGACGAAGAGTTGGATGGACGAGTTGGCCTGCTTGATGCGCGAGGTCAGTTGGCACGGACTCATCTCCACGTCAATCAGAAAGTACTCGTATATCTCGTTGACATCGCGCCATCGCTGCCCTTGCGCGGCGTCCGGATTCACAACCAGATAAGCAACCAGCGCCGCGCGTTGTTTTTCACGCAGCGCGTCACGCAACGGCCTGGCCAGTGTTAGCCATTGATCGTTTTCGTATTTGGCTTTGACCGCCTGACGAATGCTGCGCGCATCGGCGTCGTTCAAATCGGGTTTCGTCCACGCGCGGAGTTGTTCGGCTGAAACGCCCAGGCGTTTGACGAGCGCGGAACACTTCTGCAGGCGCGCAAGCGCCCGCTCGTTGCGGTAAGCGTCGGGCAGTGTCAGGTCGAGTCCCTGCGCCCCGGCCAGGAAATCGAGATTCTCGACCGTCCAGCGCGTGTGCTCGTTCAGTCGTTTGTGCAAGTCCGCCTGCGTCACGCCCGCCGCGCGCGAGAGACGGAAGAGGTCGTCGAGCGCCGCCTCATTCAGAGGCGACGTGTCACGCAGCAGAAACAGGTCGATCAGCCTTTCCCACTTTTCAAAGGGCGCATCCGGGGACGCGTCGTCGAAAGGCAGCGTCGCCAGATCGAGCCAGCCCGCGCTCGCCGCGTAGCCGGCGCCAGTCGCGACGTCGAAGAATACCCAGGGAATTTGTTTGGTGGTGATCTTAAATCTGGCGATCACCGACGCGATCTTGCTCAAGAGCATAAAGGTCTTGAATTGAGCGGGGAAGCCCGTCGCCGTCAGTTTGACGCTGGCGTCGCTTTCGACGAAGGCGTCGGCGAGGAACTCCGCCATCGATTTGCGCGTCGGGTCGGCGGGAGAGTTGACCCACTGCGTCAGCAATAATTCTGTCGCGGCGGCGTCCAATTGCAACGCCTCGCTCAGTTTTTGAACAACCAGATTTTCGCTCAGCGTCCGGCGTAAATAGGCCAGCAACTTCCCCAGGACCAGATCGAATCTGGCCGCCACGTCGGCGCCCGCGTCGAACAACGCCGCTATGTCAACGCCCGTCAAAAAGCGGTTCCTGGCATCCGGCGCGAAAGCGGCGGGCGCGTCGAACAGCGCATTGACAGCCACCTGGTAAGCCGCGTCGGCGGAGAGCGCAAGCAGTCTGGTCTTTTCATCCTCCGTCATTATTCCGATGAACTTTAGTTGTTTGGCCGAGTTATCGAAGAAGACCTTGCCCTTCATCTCCGTGGGAAAGGCCAAACCGGCGGGCAGCGCGGCGAGCGGCGCGGCGAAGGGCGGGAGCGTGAACGCCTTCAGTTTTTCGGAGACGAACGCGCGCGGCTCGTCGAAGAGTTGATTGGCCGCCGTTTGATAGGCCGCGTCGGCCGAGGCTCCGAGCATTGGGGTTCGCTGCGCGACAGTCATGGGCCCTCTGAAGCGCAGCTTCCGCGCCGAGCGGTCATACGACGCCCGATCTTCCACCGCAGCGGGGAAGACGAGACCGGCGGGCAGGGCGGCGAGGCCTGCTTCATAGACGACGCGTCCGCCGAGCGTGTTGACGGCTTCTACTATCAAATCCTTGTCCCATTTGAGCAGCGCCAGCTTCTTGCCGGTCACATCGCCAAGCGGGTCCGCAACCATCTCGGTCTCTTCGTGAACCTTCTGCAGCCCCGCGCGGATCTCATCGAGCGCCAGAGCTACCGCTTCCTCTGCGGGCGCGATTCCCGCGGCCGGGTTGAACTCGTGCCGCAACAAGTAATCCAACTGCGAGACGGTGAAGCCGAAGGCTCGAATTTTGCGCGCGACTTCGATAAACCGCAGTGTGCGCCCGGTGTCAGCGGGCGTGACCGTCACGGAGTTGTTGACGAACGGGTTGATGCCCGCGAGATCGCCAATCAACAGAAATTCTTCGACGGAGAGTTTCAGCGCGCGAGCGAAGGTCGCCGCGCGGAACAGGCGCGAGAGGTTTTCGAGGTTCAGCTCTTTGCCCTGTGTGACTACGGCGCGCGGCCCCTTGACGAGCAGCGTCAGATCGGCGTCGCTCACGCCGAGCACGCCAAGCAGCGCGGCCAGAATGCGCTTCTTCCTGTCTTTGACGGCGTCGGTGTCCGTATCGGCGATGACCAACTCGCCGGTCGTGGCCAGTTCGTCGCGCGCGGCGTTGAGCGCGAACGGGTCGGTCTCGCCCGGATTGAGTTTGATCACGGCCGGATTCTGGAATCGCTCCTCGTAAAGCGATTTCGGCTTTAGTTCGTCCCGATCATCGTAGCGAGCTTTGTCGGGCGGCCCGTACCAACTGAACGCGATCAGGAGGGGGACTTTCAACTCCCCGCTCAACCGCTTGATGTCGGCCGGCGTTTGCACGAGGTCGTCATTGATGTCAGCGGGTTTGAGGGATGTAATCGCCTTGTCGAGTTCCCGCATCGTCCAGCCGAGCTTACGCCACAGCCGCAGGAAACGATGAATGCGCCCCGCCGCCGCTTCATCCAGGCCGCGAATTTCGAGCAACGCTGTATCGCATGTGTTGGCGTCCGCTCCCTCGATCGCCGCAATGCGCAGCGCGCCTCCCGGGTTGATGAATTTGAGGCGGAGCAACTCTTCCAACTCCTGATAGCTCAACCCGGAACGGTCGAGGAAAAGGCGCACGCGCTGCAAAACCTGTAGCCAGCCGAGCGTGAGTGTGCCGGTCGGGTCGGCTGGATTGACGACTTGATTGCCGTTCTCCTGCAACCCCCAGAACTCCCACGCCTGGCGCGCGGGCGTGAGACCGCTGCCCGTGATGATCTGCCGCTCGAACGTGGTCATCGCGATTTGCTCGCTGGCAATGGCCAGATCGCTGGGGTCGTTTGTTCCATTCATCCGCTGAAACTTCTTCATCAGCTCGTGACGCGACACACCCAGGTGGGCGAGGTAAGCGCGCGCCTCTTCGGCCCATAGGTTAAACGGCAAAGTCAGTGGGAAGACCTGAGCGCCGAGTGTGTCGTAAGCGCCGGGGTTCAGATGCTGCGGATTGGCCGCAAGCTCCTGCGCCGAGCCGCCGGTTTGTCGCTGGCGCGCCGGGATCGCCGTCGCGGGCGAAACGGAGCTTTCCAGAATTTCGTTGACCAGATCAACGTAAGGCAGCGGCGTGTTGGTGTTCTCGCACGTCAATTCGATCTCGCCGATGTCTCCGCGCCGCATGAACAGGATATCTTTCGCCGATTTGCCCGCCAGCTTCGACGGGCGGTCTTTGAGGAAATGCAAGATGTCCACCAGATAGGCGGCCGGGCTGAAGACCGAGCGGCAATGCGCGCACGCGCACAAATCGAGCGAGCCGAAGAGCGTCTCCAGGTTCGGCGCGCCTTCGATCTGTTTCGGTTTGGGCGGCAGGACGGGGAGATCGAAATCGTTGAACCAGGGCGCGTAAGTCGCAAGCATATTCAACGCGCTGGCCTTGATCTGCAGCGCGTTCTCATAGACTGCCGCAGCCCGGGCCGGGCCGCCCAACTGATCGGAGTATTTCAACGCGAAGGTCTCCTGGCTCATGCCAGTGACGGCTCGCGCCGAAGTCAGCCCGTCGTCGTATAGCGCCTTCATCTCGGTGAAGTAAGGCGTCATCCTGTTGATTCGTTGAAGCCCTCTGAGCTGGCCGGTCAACGCGGTCTTGTCCGTTATCTGATCGAGCGCGCCCGGGTTCGTTGAGATGTAAGTCTCGATGTGCGTCCTGCCCAGATCGAAACTCGGATTGCGCGAGAAGAAAGTCGTCAGGTCCGCTTTGCCGGCGATGTTCGATTTGCCGATGCGGGCGGCGATAGCCGTGGTCGGGAACGCGTCCTCCATCATTCGCGTCAGCGTCAGCGCGTAATTGTTCGCTCGCTCGGCGTCGGTCTTACCGGGCACATCGGGCGGAACCCCTATGCCCTGCCGGCCGATGACGGCTTTCCAGTCGCCGGCGTCGAATTTGGCCAGATCGCTGAGCGCCCCGATCTGCCTCTGTCTCTGCATCCGCTTGATCTCGTTGACTAGCGGTAGATGATTCATTGTCAGCGTGCCGAGCTGCAGCGTGAATTGCAGGTCGTTGACGAATGGTTTGAAATCCGGCTTCTCGCGCATGGCGATCCAGAAATCTTCGGTCGAGTCACGGAAGTTAACGAAGGTGCTGAGGAACTCGGTCTGTTTATCTAGCGCGGTCAACGACGTGTTGAGTAACGCGCCGAAAGAGGTTCGGTTGTCGCCAGGCGATACGAATGCCTGCCTCACGGCCAAATTACTTAGATGAGCGAGTGTCCGATCAACGGCCGTGAATGACCCGCTGCCCGTGATGTTCAATCCAGCGGGAGCGGCGCTGATCTCTTCTCCCGCCGACTCCGGAACCGAGTCATTTACGAATTGGCTCTGAGCCGGTAGCGGCGGCAAGCTGGCGGCGAAGCGTTCAGGGATGATGTTGTCGCGTAAGGCGACTTCCAGAGCTTCGCGCTGCGCCTCGCGGCTCTGCGCCAGCAGCGAAGGCAGATCGGTAGGCAGGTTGTGGCGGAAAAAGGCGTAGAAGACCTCGGCCGGCAATCCGGTCCGGTTCTGTAGCCGATGCGCCAGGATCAGATAAACAATGCGGTCCGGGTCTTGCCCGCTCTCGTTGGAGAGGAAGGTAACATCCTGATGCTCTTCGTCTTCGGTCAAATCCCTGATGGCGACGCCGTCGAGCAACGGCGTGAGTTCGGCGACGAGCTGTTCGTATTCTGACGGCCCGCGAAATTCCTTGTCGCCGAGCGTGAGATTGACCGTCTCGATCGGCTGCGCGTTGAAGATGATCGGAGAGGCCGCGACTGATTCGGCCTCATCCTGGCGCGAGTCGTAGACACGCACGACGAGATCGGCGGCGTCCTTCTCGGATCGGCGGAACTGCGCGGCGGTGTAACGAATCTCGTACTTCCCGTCATCGCCGGTGACGGCCTGCCCCAATGGCTCTTCATGGCGCAGGTCTTTGTCGAAAGCGCGCACGAGGAATCCTGCAGCGAGGCTGAAATCGGCCTGCCGCACTTCGCCGCGCACGATGAATTCCTCCCCGGCGCCGCCATTGCCGCCGCCGTTACCGCCGCCATTCGTCGCGATCTCCACCTCGATGACGATGTCTTTCCTGCCCGGCTCGACCTTCCTCAAGACCGCGTCTTCAGTGCTCTTGATTAACTTTCCATTCTGATCGTAAACCTTGAAGAAGACGTCCGGTCTTTGCGGGATAGAGAACTTCTCAAAATGGCTATCGGTGGCCGTAATATGGAAATCGCCTCGCGCTGAGGTCTTTTGTGGGATCAGGGGGCCGATCAGCTTGTTGTCGGTCTTCAAAGCCCCACCCTTATGCCAGGCCTCGATCTGAAGGTTCGCGGCGCCGAGTTTGGTTTCGCGGTTGATCACGCGGCCCGAAATCTCGAATATTATGGATGATCCCTGCGTCGCGATGGTCTTTGTACTTCGCTTTTTTGCTTGCCCGGCTTTCTTTGTTTTCTTAGGCTTCTTTTCCATAATCGTCCCCTTGATCCGGCCTTGGAAGTTCCCGCAATCTTGTCTCAGCTTTGTTCAGGAGATTCCTGGTTTCGTCGTTGGAGTCCGCCTCGAAGCGATGCGCCGCTACCAATTCTTCGGAATGGCGCGAATCAGTAACGCCAGCCAAAGCATGGTCACCGCCAGCGGGATCAATGCTGCAAGCCGCGTGGTGCTGATGGGTTCGAATCGCCAACCGGACAATCCGCACTCGATCTTCACGTCGTCGAGATCGCCCACGTATTGATAGGAATCAATATCTGCTGGCCAAAGCGACGACGACAAGACCTTTGCGGCTTGTTTCACCTGCTCGCGATAGATCTGGACGAGGTAGCGATCTTCGGCGCCCATCACGTACCACACCAGCGACAGCCCCAGCCCGAAGCATAGCCCCGCAATACCGATCTGCTTGTCGCCAAATATCGTCTTACCGCCGATCAGCGCGGCTTCGACGACGACGAAATAATTAAAGCGGGTCCACATACGCTGAAAGTGGTTAGTCAGGTAAGCCAGCTTCAACTCATAGTCCTTCTGCGCAAAGTCGCTGAAGCGCTTTTGGACATCATCAAACGGCATGTTGGTCATAGTTGTAGCGTCTCCCAGTTACAGGCTCAACGATCCTGGATCGTTGAGCTTTAAAACGGCGCGGTACTCCATCAGGCCGATTAAGAACGTCTGGGACTTGAGGCTTTTCGTCCTCACCAATCATTGAAGAAGTTCCGCACGCCATGCGCGAAGTCGGCCCCCGTTTCATAGATTGACAATCCGACCGCATTACCTGCCGCCACGAGGCCTCCCAACACAACACTACCAGTTGCCTCCTGCACTAGATCTCCTGCAGCAAAAGCGCGTTGTTCGATAGTAGGATCGGAGTGATATTTCATCGCGACTCCGGCTGCGAGCACGACAGGAGCTGCAGGGGTAAAAGAAAGGGCTGTTGCGCCTGTTGTCACAGCGGCACGTCCATACTCGCCTTTCTTGACGCTCTGGTAGACGTCCTTGACCGACACTGCGACGCCTACCGCTCCGAGAACCTTGACACCGCCCCCAGCCGCAGCGCGAAGGCGCGCTCCTGCTGCTGGTCGGCTGGCGGGGAGGCTAGCATGTGCGCTCGCCGGTACTTCGCTGTAGTTGCCTTTAAATGATGTCTTGGCTCCTGGATCCTTGGTCGCCGCCAGGCTCGTGAGTGAACCGGCTTTCTGCGTATTGCTGTTGAGCGGCGCATCGACCGCAGCTGCAATTTCCGCGTCGGTTGTGCCGACGAGAGGATTGTTCACGGGATTCCTTGAAAAAGCCCGCACATTGGGATCGGCATGCAGCGAGTCTCAGTAGTCCCAAAATTCCGGCTCCAATCCGTCACGATGGCGCCGCTGCGGGCGCCGTGATTTCATTGGCCGTACCATAGATGCGCTCCAAAGCGTGTTTCAAAAAATTGATAAAGCG
>Ga0187894_10005716_pt1 | contig 12535 bp, 13 predicted proteins | sample GBC1701081metaG_FD_136650 | JGI IMG/M metagenome (GOLD analysis project Ga0187894, IMG submission 136650) | White microbial mat communities from a lava cave in the Kipuka Kanohina Cave System on the Island of Hawaii, USA - GBC170108-1 metaG ... | reverse complement strand
GCTTGCCGCCGACGAGGGCCGTGAGTCCCTGGTCCCCAGTGCGGGTGTAGACGCGGGTGATGCGGATTGCCATCGCCCCGACGATACCAGGGTGGCAATGGAAGAAGAAGGAGACAGGAGACGGGAGACAGGATGACGTAGGCGAAGACGCGGGATGACGACTTGGCAGCCTCTGACTTCTGTCTCCTGTATTCTGACTCCTGTCTCCTTCTTCAGGCACTCACGCGGGCCGGCGCTTCGGCGTGCGCCGGTGCGGCTTCGACGCCGGCGGCGGCGCGCAGCTCTTCGAAGGCCTGCTGCAGGTACTGGGCGATGTGGTGGATATCGGGCACGAGGTCCCAGTCGCCGACGAGGCCCCAGTAGAGCGAGTTGCCGTAGCTGAAGAGGGCGATGCCGAGTCCCTGATTCTCGAACAGCGGCACGTGTGGATAGGCGGCCACCATCGGCGCATCGAGCAGGTAGAAGGGCACTGGCGGTCCGGGCACGTTGGTGACGATCAGGTTGTGCGGTCGAGTGCGATTGACCAGGCGCACCGCCAGGCCGAGCACGTGCGAGGTGGTCCAGTCGGCCGTCTCGGTGAGCACCTCAGCGCCGCGCGCGCTGTGCGACTCTTTGTGCTGCGCGGTGATGTCGCGAATGAGGGCGAAGCGGCGCAACGGGTCGGGTTCGCCGACCGGCAGCGGCGTGAACCAGATCGAGACACGATTGCCCGGCCGGGTATGCTCGGCGTTCGCGCGCATGTTGACCGGCACGATGGCGCGGAAGTCGATGCCGTCGACGGCGACACGGCGCCGTCGCAGCAGTCGTCGCACTGCGCCGGCGACGGTGGCGAGGACGACGTCGTTGATCGAGCCGTGCAGCAGATTCTTGACCGCTTTGACCTGGTCGAGATCGAAGCGCGTCCAATCGATGCGGCGGTGCGCGCCGATCGGCTGGTTGAAGGGCGTCTCCGCCGCCGGCGTCGGCAGCGCGCGCAGCAGGCCCCAGAACGCCGAGAGCCGGCCGCCGATGTCCGCCGACGTTTCCGTCGGATGGCCGACCATGTCGGGTACGCGTCGCACCAGATCGATCGACGCGCGGGCGCGGCGCAGCAGATCGTCGCGCAGCAATTCGCGCCCGCGCGGCGCCGGCCGCGGCGCCCAGCGTTCGGTCTTCTCGGCGTGCTCGTAGGGCGTGAAGCCGAGCAGCGCCGCCATCAGGTCGACGCCGGCGACGCCGTCGACCATGCAGTGGTGCACCTTGCTCAGCATGGCGAAGCGGCCGCCGGGCAATCCCTCGATGAACCACGATTCCCAGAGCGGCTTGCTGCGATCGAGCGCTCGCTCGAGGATGCGCGCGCACAGAGTCTGCAGCTGCTTCTCGCTGCCGGGTCGCGGCAGGTTGGTGTGGCGCACGTGGTAGTCGAGGTCGAACTGGTCGTCGTCGACCCACACCGGGTCGTTCACCAGCGGGATGTAGGCAAGGCGTTGCCGGTAGCGCGGAATCAGCCGCAGGCGCGAGGCGATGTGGCGGCGCACCCGCTTGATGTCGAGACTGCCGTTGCCGCGCACGACGGTGCCGCCGTCGAAGATCGCCGTGATCGCCACGTGCATGTAACAGCTGCTCGTCTCGAAGTGCAGGAACGACTGGTCAAGTCCCGAGAGTCTCTCGTACGCAGCGTCGTCGGCCATGCGGGCGATCTCCAGGCCCGCCCCCAACAGCAAGGTCGATGCCACCGACCGCCTGGAAGACCCGCAGGCGTACTGGGCGCCGCGTCTCTGCGCCCGATCTGATCGCGCTCTGTGCGCGCGCTCACCCGAGAGGCATCCCGCGCGCCGCCATAAGCGATGCGCGTCGATGCCATCACTTGACCGGAACGACGTCGCTGCCGTCCGAGGGCGGCGAGTAGACCGCGAAGGACGCCGAGGGGGTATCGCTGGTATTGACGAAGTAGTGCGGGATGCCGGCGGGAACGAAGGCGACGTCGCCCTCGTGCAGCGGAATTTCCATCTCGCTCAAGAAGAGCGTGCCCTGGCCGCGGATGATGGTGACGAGCAGGTCGTGCTTGGCGTGCATGTGTGGCGGCTCGCGGTTGCGTATCCAGACCAGATGACGGCTGGTGCGCTGACTCTCGCCGAGAAGATAGGGGGTGATGTTGCGGCCTTCCTCCGGCGGGTGCGCGGCGAGGAGTGCCGCCGTGGTTTCCGGTCCGCGTGCGAGGACGATGGTACGCGGCGAGGGAGTGTTGCAGGCAGCGAGGAGGGCCGGCAGTGCGAGTGCGAGAAGCGTTCGTCGGTTCGCCATGCCTCACCGCCTATCGACGAAGCCAGGCGCGAATGCAAACGGCGCGCGCCGCGCGCGCAGAGTTGCGTCAATCCCCAAGGTTGACGCGCATTTCGCACGCGCGCCAACGTGTTGGTTTGGCTCCGTCGGCATGCTACACCCTGCGCGATGAACTTCCCGCGGATCGGCACTTCCGGATACAGCTACGCGGAGTGGCTGGGATCCTTCTATCCGGAGGATCTGCCGGAGAACCGCATGCTGGCCTACTACGCCGAGCAGCTCGACACGGTGGAGATCAACTACACCTTCTACCGCATGCCGACGGTGCGGGTTCTGCAGGGTTGGGGCAAGGAGACTCCGAGCAACTTCGTCTTCAGCCTCAAGGCGCCGCGGCGCATCACGCACGACCTGCGCCTGCGCGACGCCGCCGATACGCTCTCGTTCTTCACCGAGACCGCGGCGTCGCTCAAGGAGCGCCTCGGAGTGCTCCTCTTTCAGCTCCCTCCCTTCCTGAAGAAGGACAGCTCGCGCCTGGAGGATTTTCTGCATCAGGTGCCGCCCGGATTCCGCACCGCCTTCGAGTTCCGCAACGCGACCTGGTTCGCCGACGACGTCTACGAGTGCATGCGCCGCTTCGGCGTCGGCCTCTGCGTCACCGAGAGCGACCAGCGCGACACTCCCTTCGAGATCACGGCCGACTTCGGCTACTTCCGCCTGCGAAAGCCGGAATACACCGACGCCGAGCTGGAGGCCTGGGCGAAGCGCATCGACGCCGCCGCGGCGCAGTGGCAGGACGCCTTCGTCTACTTCAAGCACGAAGCCGAAGGAAAAGGCCCGCAGCTCGGGATGCGCTTTCGCGACATTCTCCGGGGCAGCACGCCGCGAGAGAAGAGGAATGCTGAATGTTGAATTTTGAACGTGGAATGGTGGTCGCAACCGCAATTCAACATTCAAAATTCAACATTCAAAATTGTCTTTTCGAGGGTTCCGTCGCGATCGAGATCTTCTCCGCGCCTGCCAGCTTGGCGGCGGTCATGATCTGAACCGCGTCCTCGAGGATGACCTGGCGGTCGCCTTGCAGGACGACGCGCTTGTCGGTCGCCTTCTGCAGCTCTTCCGCGAGCGCGCTCTGGAGTGCGGTGCGCTCGATCGCCTTGCCGTTCACCTCGATGCGCCCGTCCGCTGTAGCGGTGACGATGATGCCGCTCGCCTCGCTGCCGCCCGCGCCCGCGCGCGGCAGGTTGACCGGCGTGCCCTGCTGCAGCATTGCGGTGCTGGTCACCATGAAGATGATGAGCAGCACCAGGAAGATGTCGGTGAGGGGCGTGACGTTGATCTCGGCGACGATGTCGCCTTCGCCCTGATCAACGGGATTGAACGACACGCGGCACGCTGCCTTCGTGCGCCGGAGCCTCGGCGAGGAGCTGCAGCACCTCGTCCGTGGCGTCGCGCAGCGCGGCGCCGGCCCCGTTGATGCGCACGTTGAAGGCGTTGTAAGCGAAGATCGAGAGCACGCCGACGAGCAGACCGCCGGCGGTGGCGATGAGCGCCTCCGAGATCCCGGCGGCGACGACGGCGAACCCGCCCGAACCGGTGGCGGCCATGCTCTCGAAGGCGCGGATGATGCCGATGACGGTTCCGAACAAGCCGATGAACGGCGCCAAGCTGCCGATCGTGCCCAGAACCCAGATGCGGCGCTTGAGCTCGCGCGTCACCTCGCCGAGCTTGCGCAACGTCGCGCGCTCGACGGTCGCCGCGGGCTTGCCCTGCATGCCGAGCGCGGCGCGCAGCACGCCGGCGAGGAGCACTTTCGAGGTGCGGCAGAGCGCCGAAGCCTCGGCAAAGTTGTTCTCGCGCAGAGAGTCGGCGACGTGCTGTGCCAGGGAAAGGCTCTGCGATTGCAGGCGCCCGAGCGACCAGAGCCGCTCGATGATCACGCTCAGGCTCAGCACCGAGCACAGCAGTAGCGGGTACATGACGACCCCGCCTTGCTCGATCAGCTCGAAGAGGTTTCGTCCGGTCACGCCGGGCTCTTGTCCTTCTCGCCCTCGCGGATCTGCTGCTTCCAGTCGGCGATGCGGGCCTTGGCGGCCCAGGCTTCTGCCTCGGGCACATTGCCGAGCTGCTGGTAGAAGCGCGAGAGGTTGGTGTACGAGAGCGGATCCTCGGGCTCGAGCTCGACCAGCCGCTTGCCCGCTTCGATCGCTTCGTCGAAGCGCTGCAGCTCGGCGAGCGCGAGGGCGAGTCCGGTCCAGGCATCGACGAAGTCGCGATCGAGCGCGAGCGCTTCGCGGTAGACCGCGACGGCTTCTTCCGTCTTGCCGTCGGCGACGAGATCGACGGCGCGGTCGTAGAGGTCTTCCTGCGCGGACATCACTGACAGACGATGGTGACCGTCGAACCGTTGGTCTTGGAGCGGCACTTCGCGTAGGTCGCCTGCGCACTGTAGCTCGAGGAATCGGTGAACTCGGCGGTCACCGGGCCCTCGGTCTCCGCCGGGCGGTCCATCGAGCCGCGCACCCGCGCCATCACCGACGACGATCCCTTGTCGAGGTAGGTGAGTTTGACCAGCGCGTCGCTGCTGCGGATGTTGTCGCCGCCTTTGCAGCCTCCGGCATTGCGTGCGATGCACCTGTGCGGGTCGTCGCAGGTGTTGACGTCGCCCTTGAACAGCGTGGCGCCGCCGGCGCGGACGATCACATGAAGCGGCATCTTGGCGATCAAGGTGCCGGCCGTCCCCGGGCACGCCGAAGGGAGCGCGCAGCCCGAAGCCGAGAAGTACACCTGGCCCTTGCCGTCCTCCCATCGGAGCTTGAGCTGTTGCGCCGTCTTGCACGGCGTCGCAGCGGTGGCCGACAAAGGGAGAGCGATGGCCACGAGGGCCGCCCCTAGAACTGTTGCGAGGCGCATGACAGAGGAAGTTTCTACCCGAGGGTACGGGGGAAGGGAAGAGAGAACCAGGTGGGGCTGCGATCGTCCTGGCGGCAACTGCCGCAACCGCTGCGGACGGTGATCACGACCGTCTTCAAAGCGGTGATCACCGTGGGTGCGTTCTACCTGCTGCTCACGCACGAGGTGCGCAACGAGGAGGGCGAGCACGTCGTCGCCTTCCGCGCCATCGTCGACTACCTGCCGAAGATCCAGGCGAGCGTGTTCTGGTTCTACGTCAGCATCGGCACCACGGTGCGCGCCTTCGGCATCCTCGCCTCGATGCTGCGCTGGCACCTGCTGCTCATCGGGCAGGGCATTCGATTGCCGTTCGGGCATCTGGCCGGGTCGTTCCTGATCGGCCGCTTCATCGGCACGTTTCTGCCCTCGACGATCGGTCTCGACGGCTACAAGCTCTACGACGCGGCGCGCTTCAGCGGCCGCACGGTGGAGGCGACGGCGGCGACGGTGGTGGAGAAGGTGCTCGGCATCGTCGGCATCTTCCTCTGCTTCCTGTTCACCTTCCCCCTCGGCTACGACGTCCTCGGCGAGCACGCCACTCTGGTCGCGTCGGCGACGATCCCGCTCGCGCTCGGCGCCGTCGGCGGCTTCTTCCTACTGATGTTGCGCCCGGCGTTGCTGCAAGCGATCCTGCGAAGTCTGCCTATCCCCGGGCGCGCGCGCGTGGCGCGTCTCCTCGAGCGCGTCATGTCGGCCGCCAGTGCCTACCGCGGGCAGGCGGCGCTGCTCGCCGCGGCGGCGGGGCTGAGCTTCCTCGTGCACTTCTGCACCGCGGCGATGTACTACTTCACCGCGCTCGCGATCGGCGCCGCGCACGCGAACTTCTGGGAGGTGACGTTCGCCTCGACGATTCAGATCTTCGCGACCGTCATCAGCCCCTTCACCATCGCCGGCGAAGGCGTGCGCGAAATCGTCCAGGCTCTGCTCCTGGCGCGTCACCTCGGCACCTCCGCCTCCATTCTCTCCGCTGCCCTCGGCTTCTGGGCTGCCGAAGTCCTCACCCTCAGCGGCGGCGTCATCTACATGATGAGAGGGCCCGACTATCGGCCCGCCTTCGTTGAACTGAAGGACCGAGGACTGAGGACGTGAGGCATGAGTCATGAGAAATGAGTCATGAAAGTCGTGAGATCGTGTCTGCGAAATACCATCCACAACCGTCGCCAACGGGTCATTGCGGAGAAGACGGTGTGGGGCTACTCCTCCTGCGACGCCAAAGAGGGCGCATGAGACGAGCACGAAGGTTCGAAGAGCTGTTTGCATGGCAGAGGGCGAGAACTCTGACGAGAGCGATCTACCGGATGACGGCGCCCGGTGCCTGGACCGAAGGTAGAGTTCTTGCGCCTCATGACTCTTGACTCATCTCTCATGACTCTCATGACTCATGACTCGCTCAGCAGGCTCATCCTCGTCAGGCACGGCGAAACGGTGGGCGAATCCTCGATCCGCTATCACGGCGTGAGCGACGTGGAGTTGAGCGAGGTCGGGAGGGAGCAGATGCGGCGGGTGGCGGGGGCGCTCGCGGGCGAGGCATTCGACGCGGTGTATTGCAGCACCTTGCGGCGCACTGTGGCCAGTGCGCGCGTGGTCGCGCCCGGGCTCCAGCCGCAGGCGCTCGCCGGCTTCGACGAGATCAACTTTGGCCGCTGGGAAGGACTGACGCGCGAAGAGATCGAAGCGCGTGATCCCGAGCTCTACCGTCTCTGGCGCTCGGCGCCGCCCGACTTCACCTATCCCGGTGGCGACTCCGTGCGCGCCTTTCGCGCGCGCGTTGCGGCGACGTGGCGCGAGGTGGTGCCGCGCGCACCGCACCGGGTTCTCGTCGTCGCGCATCGCGGCGTCATCGTCGCCATTCTCGCCGCTACGCTCGGGGTCGATCCGGCCGAGCTGCACGCGTGGCGCATCGGCCTCGGCTCGATCCACGTGCTCGTGCGCAACGGCGCGGGCTGGCGCGCCGAGCAGGCCGACGCACACACGCACCTGGAGGACTGACGGGTGGCGCTGCGGCGATCCTCCTTTCTCGGCCTGCCCGGATTCGGCGCGGCCTCGCCCACCGACGGGCTCGAGCTCTCGCCGATCAAAGCGGTCGAGCTCGAGGCCAGCCGGCTCCCGGACGTCGTCTCGCTGGCGCAGGGCATTCCGAGCTTCGACACGCCCGAGCCAATCAAGCGCTTCGCGGCGCAAAAGATCGCCGAGGGCGCCTGCGCCAAGTACTCGCTGACGCCCGGCCTGCCGGAGCTGCGCGAGGCCATCGCCGAGCAGCTCGAGCACGAGGGCATGCGCTACGATCCCGACGGCGAGATCATCGTCACCTGCGGCTCGATCGAGGCGATCACCGCATCGCTGCTCGCCACCGTGGAACCGGGAGACGAGGTCATCCTCGCCTCGCCCACCTATGCCTCCTACATTCCGGCGATCCGCCTCGCGCGCGCCACACCGCGCTTCGTCGCGCTCAACGAGGACGCCAACTTCGACCTCGACCCGGACGCCATCGCCGCGGCCGTGTCGCGGCGCACGCGCGCCATCGTGCTCTCGAATCCGAACAATCCGACCGGGACCATCTACTCGGCTGCCGAGACCGAGCGCATGATGGCACTCGCCGATCGGCACGGGCTCGTCGTCATCACCGACGAGGTCTACAAGGACTTCGTTTACACCAGCGAAACCCCCGGCATCCCCGCCAAGCTGCCGCAGTACCGCGAGCACGTCGTGCGCGTGTGCTCTTTCTCGAAGGCCTACGGGATGACCGGTTGGCGCGTCGGCTTCGTCCACACCGCGCGCGAGCGCGCCGCCGAGATCCTCAAGGTGCACGACGCGCTCGTCACCTGCGCGCCGGTGGTGTCGCAGTACGCCGCCATCGCCGCGCTCGAGCTCGGCGGCCCGTACATCGAGCAGTTCCGCGACGAGTTTCGCCGCCGCCGCGCCCGCATCATCGAGCGCCTCGATGCGTTGCCGCACGTGTTCGACTATCAGAAGCCCAACGCGTCGTACTTCGCCTTTCCGCGCATCAAGGACACGGTGCACCTGGCGCGCGACTCGCGCGCGCTGGCCCACGACATCCTGCACCGAGCGCACGTCGCTCTCGTTCCGGGTGCCGCCTTCGGCCCGACCGGGGAATCGCACCTGCGCTTCTGCTATGCGCGCGAGCTAGCCGACATCGATCGCGCCTTCGATCGCCTGACGGACTACTTCGCCGGTCGCGACGCGCTGACGCGCGTCGTCCGCGCTCTACCGGCGGACGACAGAGGCGAGACTACGCCTCCCATTGAGGTGGCGCCACCGGCACCGAGCTCCGAGCCGATGCCGTTGCTGGTGCCGCACCGGCAGCGAGGCGTGCTGCGACAGACGGGAGTGCGAGCCCTGCAAGGGTTGGCGCGCCTGCACTTACTGCGCAGCCGTCCGCGTGTCGTCGCCATCGCCGGCGGGCGCGGCAAGACGGTGCTCAAACGCACTCTGGTCGAGTTGCTCTCGAGCGGCTTGCGCGTGCGCAGCAATCCCCTCTCGTACAACACCGACGTCGGCATGGCCTTCGCCGTGCTCGACACCTCTTTCGACACCCGGCGGCCGCTTGCGGTGGCGCGTGGTCTCGTGCGCGCGGTGTGGAACGCCCTCCTCCTGCCGCGCGCCGACGTACTGGTGCTCGAGTTTGGCGCTCGCCAGGGCGGCGACATGCGCAGCCTTCTCCAGGTGGTGCAACCGTCGCTCGCGGTCGTCACCGAGCTCGGCCCGAGCTACTCGGAGGACCAGGCGGCGCTGGCGGTGATGCGGCGCGAGATGAAGGAGCTGATAGACTTCGTCGTCGGCCGCGGCGGCTTCGTCGCCGTCTGTGGCGACGACACGGCGCTGGTGGAGATGGCATCGGCCTCGGCGGCTGTCTTCGGCCGTGACGCGCTCGTCCACGACGGAAGCGGGCTCCAGCTCCGTGTCGAAGGGCGCTCGTACCAGCTCGCTCGCGAAGTCATCGGCGACGGTAGCCTGTACGCGCTGGCCGCGAGCGTCCTCGTGGCCCGCCATCTCGGTGTGGCGGAGGAGGACGTTCGGCGTTTCCTCGGTGTCACTCTTGAGTGATGATTCTCTAGCTGCCCAACCGACTCACGCGCGCGCAGGAAGCGTCGCCCCTCTGCTCGATGAAGTTGATCGATAGGGGAGCGTCTTCGCGGCCGGCGTAGGGGGCGACGCGGATGCAGGCGCAACCGGCGTCGGCCAACGTCGCGTTGAGCAGCAAGTATTCCGACGAAATCGATTCGCGCAGCGTCTCGCGCGCCGTCAGCGGCGCGCCGCTGCTGCTGCCCCTGGCGGTGTAGCCGAGGCCAGTGAAGCTCGGGAAGATGCCATAACGCCGCCGCATCACATCCGCGCGCGCGGTGTTGTCGAGGATCTCGGCGCCGAGCTCCATGGCGGCGCCGATCGCGCGCGACGCGAGCGCGTCCGGCGGGTCGACGTAGCTCGCGGCAAGACAGTACACCTCGTTCTCCGGCGCGATCGGCTCGGGCGGCGGGCAGGTGTACATCGTGCCGAGATCCTCCTGGATGATCTGCATGGTCTCCGGCCAGGTGGCGAGGCGCGCGTCGACCGCGGTGCGTTGTTGCGGGCTGCAGCGCATCGCCAGCAACTCGCGATCGGCGGCGGGGAAGACGCCGAAGAAGTCCGCCACCTGCGCCAAGCTCAGCGGCGGGTCGAACATTGCCGACGCGCCGGTGAAGACGCGCACCGATCCGGGTGCGCCGAGCCGTCCGCTCGGCTCGACTCCCGCCGGCAGGAAGACGAGGCGGAGGAAGTCGTTGGTCTCGACTGTACTCCGCGCCGCGTTCACGACCGTCACCGGCGCCTGTGTTTCCGGCGTTGCCGAGGCAGAGGAGTCACACGACGCGAGCCAGGGAAGGAGAACGATGGCGACGAGCGCCGAAAGTTGGTGCTTGCATGTCATGGCCTTCGTGTAGCGACGAAGGGGACTGAGGGCTAGCCCCAGTCAGAGATGCGCCCGCAACGCTGCCTCGAGGTGCGGGTACTTGAAACGGTAGCCGAGTTGGAGCGCAGCTCGCGGGAGGACGCGCTGGCCGTTGAGGATCATGTCGGCCATTTCACCGAGGGCGAAGCGCAACACGAACGACGGCACCGCCGCCCAGGAGGGGCGCTCGAGGACCTTGCCGAGGGTGCGGCAGAAGTCGCGCATCGTCTGCGGTTCGGGTGCAGTGGCGTTCATCGCGCCGGCGGCGCGCGCTTCGCGCAGAGCGAAATCGATGAGCCCGACCACGTCGTCGCGATGGATCCACGACATCCATTGCCGGCCGCTGCCGAGTGGGCCGCCGGCGTAGAACTTGAACGGCGTCACCATCGTCGCGAGCGCGCCGCCGCCCTTGTCGAGAACGATGCCGATGCGCAGGTGCACGGTGCGCACCCCGGCTGCTTCGGCCGGCTGCGTCGCGCGCTCCCAGTCGACGCAGATGCGGGCGAGATAGTCGTCACCGGCGGGCGACGATTCGTCGAGCTCCTCGTCGCCGTGGGCGCCGTAGTAGCCGACGGCGGAGGCACTGACGAAGGCGCTGGGCTTGCGCCCGGCAGCCGCGATTCCCTCTGCCAGGGCGCGCGTGAGCACGATGCGGCTGTCGTGAATCTGGCGCTTGCGCCCGTCGGTCCAGCGGCCTGCGGCGATCGATTCACCGGCGAGGTTGACGATGGCATCGCAGCCGTCGACGGTGACGGTCCACTCCTGCTTCGACGCCGGCAACGGCAGCACGGTCGCGGTCTCGCCCAGCTTGCGCCGGCCGCGCTCGACGTCGCGCGTGACGATGACGATCTGGTTGCCGCTCGCGAGGTGCCGGCAGAGCGCTCGCCCAATGAAGCCGGTCGCGCCGGTGACCAGAACCCGCATGCTCTTCTCAGGGCCAGCTCAGGCCGAGCACGTGCTCTCCGCCGTGCGGCAGCTCGAGCGAACCTTCGCCGACCGAGCCGCCATCGAGGTGGACCACCTTGGCTCCGCCGTAGAGACGCACCAGTGCGCGCTGTCGCAGAGAAGCGTACGAACCCTCGGTGCGAAGGCTGAGCGCGGCTGAATCGGCGACGGCGCGGGTCACACGGAACGCGCCGCTGTTGCGGTAATCGAAGCTGTGGCCGTCGTCTTCGTAGACGCATCCCACCTCGCCGGCGACACCCGGCGCGAGGAACACCTCCCAGATCAGCGGCAGCTCGGGACGATCGTCGGCGAAACGCACTTCGGGCTGGGTCGGGATGGCGGCGCTGCCACGCACGTAGAGCGGCATGCGCTCGAGCGGGGTCTCGACGGCAATGGCGCGCCCGCCTTCGATCGCCTTGCCGCTGTGCCAATCGAACCAGGTGCCGCGCGGCAGGACGACGCGGCGCGACACCGCACCTTCCTCGAGCACCGGCGCCGCCATCAATGAAGGGCCGATCATGACCTGGTCCTCGATCCCCGCGAGTCCGTCCTCGCCGGGGAAGTCGGCGAAGAGCGGACGCCAGAGCGGCATGCCGGTGAGCGACGCCTCCCAGAAGCAGGTGTAGAGGTAGGGCAGCAATCGATAGCGCAGCTTGAGCGCCGCCCGCGCGATGTTCTCCACCCGAGTGCCGAAGCTCCAAGGCTCCTGGCGATGCGAGTAGAGACTGGTGTGCGTGCGGCAAAATGGCGCCAGCGCGCCGATCTGCACCCAGCGTGCGTAGAGCTCGGGGCTGCAGTCGGAGACGAAACCGCCGATGTCGCTGCCGACGAAGGGCTGGCCGCTGAGGCTGATGCCAACCATCATCGGCAGGCTCTGCCGCAGTGCGCTCCACGTGCTCATCACGTCGCCGGTCCATTGCGCCGCGTAGCGCTGCGTGCCGGCGTAGGCGGAGCGCGTCAACACGAATGGACGCTCGTCCGGCTGCAGCCCCAGCAGACCTTCGTAGGTCGCGCGGTTCTCGCTGTGGCCGTAGGCGTTGTGGACGGCCGGATGCTCGACTTCGCGGCCGTCGTCGAGCCGATGGCGGGCTTCGCGCAGATCCTTCGGGCCGAAGGGAATGACGCCGTCGCCGACGTACCAGGCCCGGCTCCAGCCCGCCGGCTCGTTCATGTCGTTCCAGATGCCGGCGACGCCGGCGTCGGTGTAGATGCGGTGGAGATCCCCCCACCAGCGGCGAACGTCGGCGCGGTAGAAGTCGGGCAGGGCGGAAGCGCCGGGCCACACCCTGATCGTGAAGAGCCCGTTGCGACCGCGGGTGAAGTAACCGAGATCGACGCCGTCCTTGAACACCGACCACCGGCGATCGCGCTTCACCCCGGGATCGACGATGGTGACGAGGCGGAAGCCGTCGCGGCGCAAGTCGTCCGCAAGTT
>Ga0187894_10005715_pt1 | contig 12536 bp, 15 predicted proteins | sample GBC1701081metaG_FD_136650 | JGI IMG/M metagenome (GOLD analysis project Ga0187894, IMG submission 136650) | White microbial mat communities from a lava cave in the Kipuka Kanohina Cave System on the Island of Hawaii, USA - GBC170108-1 metaG ... | reverse complement strand
ACGCCGGGGTCGAGGGCCAATTCACGGTCGTGAGCTTGAATCTGACGCTGGGCGTCTACCGTCGTATCGGCGAGCACGGCCACGGCGAGCCATGGCTGTTCTCTGGAGGAATCGGTTGGGGATTCTGACGCGAGCGAATCGAGCGGCGATCGTCGCCGCGCTGTGCGCGCTCGTGCTCGCGTCGCCCGCGCGTGCGCTCGAGACCGATCAGTACTACGCGTGGCTGCGCCCGCTCGCGGATTCCAGCGAAGCGCTGAACGCGAAGATCAACTTCGAGCTCGACGCTGGGCTCGCGGAAATCAACGCGGTGAACGGCGGGCGCGACGCCTCGTGCCGCGACGCGCTCGAAGCGATCCACGATCGCTACACGCTGTTCATCTTCCAGAAGATCGAGCTGTGGGCGCAGCGCACCGCTGTGCTGAGCAGGATTCCGGCGACGCAGGAAGAGGAGCTCGAGTACCGCAAGAACTGGATCTACGGCGGCGTCGCCTGGTACGACCTCGGGCGCACGGTGCCGCCGAGCCCGACGATCGAGATCGCCGGCGTGCGGCTCGGCACAGACAAGATCTCGCACTTCTTCTCCGAAGGGCACTACTACCTCGACTGGTACGACGGCGCGCGCGCACGCGGGCTCTCGCACGACGAGGCCGTGGAGTTCGCGGTGCGCCGCGGCATCGCGATCGAGACGACCGTGCTTGGAGGCGTGATCTCGGGCGTGATCTCGCCGGCCGACCTCGAGGCGAATTATCAGGGTCTCGATTGGTACATTGATCTGTGCGAGGGGGAGCGGCCGCTGCTCGAGCGCACCGAGCACGGCTGGCGGCTGCGCGAGCCGTTCGACCTGCGGCCCTATGTCTCACCCGAGTGGGACGAGTCCTATTTGCCGAACGTCGTCCTCGACGGCCGCTGGAAACACGTGAAGCCGGCGATTCTCTCGCACTGTGCAGAGCTGGATGAGCCCGCGGTCCAGGCGCGCCGCGCCAAGTACGCCGAGCGCGACCGTCACACCTACACCGAGCGCGTGCTCGACGCGATGATCGCCGCGGGTGAGCTCCGCGACCCACGAGATTACGGCATCGAGCGACTCTGCACGGCAGCGGCGATGCAGGCCGCACGCACCTCTGCGGTAGAAGATCGCACCCGACAATGAGAAAGCGCGCAGGTTTCTGTGGCGATAGGCCGATAGAGGGGCGAAGCTCTGCCTTGCTCTGGAGTCAGGGAGTCAGGGGAAGCCGATGAAACGCGCCCCGATCGCACTCGCGATGGTTTCCGCGCTCGCCCTGGCGGGTTGCTCGACCTGGTCCCATTCCGGGAAAGACCGCCGCGATTGGTACGGCGACTTTCACGAGTGCTCGGAAGGCGCCACCAACGTGGCCGACTACGCCAACGGCTACGTGCGCGGCGGGATCGGGATCGAGTTCCGCCTCTATCCGCAGGTGCGTCCCAGCTTGTTCCGTCCCTTCGGGAAACGCATCCGAGAGAACTGCATGCAGGAACGAGGCTGGTCGCGGAGCGACAACGAGGGCTGATCGACCGGGCCCAGCGTCTGCCCGGTTCTTCTGGTCGCCCGCTCGCCCCTAATGAGTCTGCACTACGTCCTTTTGGGCGTGTGCTTTTGCCTTCAGTCCGCTCGCGGATCGCCGAAACGTGGGGCCATCCATTGCAGCGCCTTCGCCACCTGCGAAGCGGCGCCGCTCCAACCAAGAAGGCCCCCCAATGAAGAAGCTTGCTCTCAGTGTTTCTCTCACCATCGCGGCCGTCGCGTTCGCGGCGCCGATGCTCGCTCGCACCGACGACGCGAAGCAGGTGACCGTGAAGACGGCCGACCTCAACCTCGAGAACTCCGCTGGCGTCGAGGCGCTCTACAGCCGCATCCGCGGCGCAGCGCGCCAAGTGTGTCGCGGCGCAGAGGGTCCCGGCGCGGCAACGCGAATGGCCTGGAGGTCCTGCATGAACCAGGCCGTCGACGGCGCGGTCGCGTCCGCTCACAACGATGCGCTCAGCAGCCTGCACCTCGCGAAGTCGGGGCGCAGCGCGGCGACTGTCGCAGCGAAGTAAGTCGCTTGGCAGCAGCCCGCGCTGCCGTTCATCGCGGCCGCGCGGGCTGCACAGCCTCGAGTGGAGCGAGCGCTGGAGCTCGCCCGTGTTCTCGCGTCTTCTTCTCGCGGTGTGCGTTTCTTCGCGAACCGCACACGCGGGCATCGCGTCATAGGGGAGCGCCCACAAGGAGCTCCGATGATTCGCGTGAACAAGCTCGTGCTCAGCGCCTCGTTCGCTCTGCTCGCCTCGGTCGCGTCGGCGCACGCCGATACTGCGGAGGAGCGCAGCGTGATCGTGTCGACGAAGGGGCTCGATCTCTCCGACCCCGCGCACGTGGAGAGGCTCTACGGCCGCATTCGCGCCGCCGTTCGCGAAGTGTGCGAGCCGCTGGAGAGCCGCTCGGCGGCCACGCAAGCGGCGTGGAACGCGTGCCGCGAAGGCGCGCTCTCGCGTGCGGTCGCCGCGGTCGGCAACGACGCGCTGCTTCAGCGCCATCTCGCGAAGCGCGGGGGCGCACAGCCGAAAGCCAGCTGAGCGAGCCGCGGGAGCCCGCACCGCGACCGCGCCGCTGCGCGCGGCTGCGGGTCCACGCGCCGCGCTTGTTATTGCCCCGTGACCTGATCGCCGACGCGGACGATCTTCAGCGTGTTCGTGCCACCCGCCTGGCCCATCGGTTCGCCGACGGTCAGCACGATCAAATCGCCGCGCTTGACGGCGCCCTGCTCCAGCAGAATCCGCTCCGCAGCGCGCAGCGCGCCCTCTCGGTCGTTGGTGCGGCCCATGTAGACCGGATGCACGTTGCGGTAGAGCGAGAGCCGGCGCTGCGTCGACTCGCTCGGCGTGAGCGCGTAGATCGGGATGTCGACGTCGTGACGGCTCATCCAGAGCGTCGTCTGGCCCGACTCGGTGAGCGTGCAGATCGCCGCGCAGCGCAGGTGATAGGCCGTGAACAGCGCGCCGTACGCGATCGACTGATTGACCTTCGAGAAGGTCTGATTGAGGAACTGCAGGTCGAGCTCGACCTGCTCCGAGCGATCCGCTTCGGTGACGATCGCCGCGGTCGCCTCGATCGTCTCGAGCGGGTAACGGCCGACCGCGGTCTCCGCAGAGAGCATCACCGCGTCGGTGCCGTCGAGCACCGCGTTCGCGACGTCGCTCACCTCGGCGCGCGTCGGCAGCGGGCTCTGGATCATCGACTCCATCATCTGCGTCGCGGTGATCGCGAGCTTCTGCGCCTTGCGCGCCGCGGTAATCATGCGCTTTTGCAGCGCCGGGACGCGCGCGTTGCCCACCTCCACTGCGAGATCGCCGCGCGCCACCATGATGCCGTCCGCGGCCGCGACGATCGCGTCGAGCGCGCCGATCGCCTCGGCGCGCTCGATCTTCGCGATGATCAGCGGCGAACCGCCCGCGCGCGCTGCCAGCCGCCGCGCCAGCTCGACGTCGGCGCGGCTCTTCACGAACGAGACAGCGATGAAATCGGCGCCGCACTTCAGCGCGATCTCGATGTCGCGCGCGTCCTTCTCGGTGAGCGCGTTGGCCGAGAGCCCCCCGCCCTGCTTGTTGATGCCCTTCTTGTCCGAGAGTTCGCCGCCGGATCGCACGACGGTGTGGATTTCCTGGCCGACCACGCGCTCGACGTCGAGCACGATCAGGCCGTCGTTCAGCAACAGCACGTCGCCGCCCTTCACGTCGCGCGGGAGGTCCTGATAGTCGATGCCAGCTCGCTCGACGCTGCCGAGCTCGCAGCTCGAGTCGAGCACGAAGCGCGCGCCCGCCTCGAGCTGCACCTTGCCGCCCGCGAAGCGCCCGACGCGAACCTTCGGTCCCTGCAGGTCGACCAGAATGCCCACTTCGCGCCCTGCGGCGCGCGCGGCTTCGCGAACGGTCTTCGCGCGCGCGAGGCGATCCGCGGCGTCGCCGCCGTGCGAGAAGTTGAAGCGAATCACGTCGGCGCCCGCGGCGATCATGCGCTCGAGCGTGCGCGCGTCGCTCGAGGCAGGGCCCTGCGTGGCGACGATCTTCGTGCTGCGCGGCATGCGGCGAGGTCCTCTCCGGGCGGATCGCGATGAGACGCTCGTGCCGATCGGGGAGCGGCAGCCGAGGCACCTTACCAACGAGAGTTCGCAACGCGAGCCGTTTGACGCGGCGTTCGCGATGGCGACTGACGCATCGAGGTTCACGCGCGAGCGACGGCGCGCGCTCCTCGGGTGCCGCTCTCGCTCCGTGGCTCGCTTGGGGCCCTGAGGCATACCGCGGATCGGCGGGTGAAGTCCGGGCTCTCGGGTGGTTTCCTGCTGCGCTCTACCTGCGCTGCGAGCGGCACCCCACCGTCGCGCGCGCCGTCGCTCGCGGTCGGTGGTGTGCGGCGAGCTGGCGCCGACGTGTTCTTAGGGAAGTGGTGACTCCGGCGCGCCATCGAGGCGCGCCGGAGCCACTCTTCGCGATCAGCGACGCGTCGACGCTCAATTCTCGCAGCGTCGCGCTACCACTCGCGCTCGCACCGGATCGGAGTCGCGATGCGCGTGCTCGTGCTCGGCGGAAATCGATACATCGGCTTGCATCTCGTGTTCGAGCTCGCGCGGCGCGGGCACGAGGTGACCGTGCTGAACAGCCACCCGGCGCCGCTCCCGCCCGGCGCCCGCAGGCTGCAGGGAGATCGCCAGCAGGCGGGCGTGCTCGAGGCCGTGCTCGGGCCCGAGCGTGATTCGTTCGATGCGGTGTTCGACAACACCTCGTACGCGCCGAAGGACGTGCGGCCGCTGATCGAGCTCTTCCGCGGGCGTGTTAGGCACTTCGCATTCACCAGCTCGACGGCGGTCTATCGCCGCAGCCTGGTGCAGCCCGTGCTCGAGAGCTCGCGCCGGCACGATGCGGGCGACGAAGATCCGCGCAAGGCCTACGGCGTCGGCAAAGTGCGCTGCGAAGAGCTGCTCGCGGAGGAACACGCGCGCAGTGGCTTCCCGTTCACGACGCTGCGCGTCGGCCATACGCTCGGCCCGCTCTCGCCGCTCGCGACGCGCGACCCGGTCTTCTTTGCGCGGCTCGAGCAGAAGCGGCCGATTCCGATTCCGGGCGAGGGCCTCGCGCTCGTGCACCTGATCCACATCGCCGACGTCGCCTCGCTGATGGCTTCGCTGCTCGAGACGGAGCGCTCGATCGGGCAGACCTACAACGTGCTCGGCCGCGAAGCGGCGACGGTGAGCGGCATGATCCATCTGATGGCGCGCGCGGTCGGAGCCCCGCCGCATCTGCTGCACGTGCCGATGGAGGTCGCGCGCCGCGCGAGCCCGCCGCTCGTGCACTGGGGCGAAGCGCTCACTGGCAGCGTGGTGTTCTCGATCGAGAAGGCGCTCCGCGAGCTGCCGTGGGAGCCCAGCTTCGGGCTCGAAGCTGGCTATCGGGATTCGTACGCGTGGTTCGTGCGCGAAGGGCGCGCCCGGTACACCTTCGACTTCCGCCGCGACGACGCGTTGATCGCGCAGTACGGCGGGGCGCAGCTCGCAGACTGAGGAGTTCGAGATGGGGCAGCTGAGCAATCGCGTGGCGCTGATTACGGGTGCGGGCGCAGGGATTGGACGCGGCATCGCGCGCCGTTACGCCGCCGAGGGCGCAGCGCTCGTGCTCGCCGAGCGCGACGCCGCGACCGGCAAGCAATGCGCCGACGAGGTCGCGCGCGAATTCGGCGCGCGCGCGGAGTTCATCGCCACCGACGTAGGCGTCAAGGACCAAGTGCGCGCGGCCGTCGAGCTCGCCGTCACCCGCTTCGGGCGGCTCGACGTGCTCGTCAATAATGCATGGGGCGGCGGGCAGATCGGGCGCCTCGAGAAGAAGTCCGACGCGCTGATGGAGCACGGCTTTCGCACCGGCCTGATGAGCGCGTTCTGGGCGATGCAGGCCGCGTTCCCGTTCATGCGTCGCCAAGGCTGGGGCCGCATCGTCACGATCTGCTCGCTGAACGGCGTGAACGCGCACGTAGGAACCGCCGAATACAACTTCTCGAAGGAAGGCCTGCGTGCGCTCTCGCGCACCGCGGCGCGCGAGTGGGCGCAATACGGCATCTGCGCGAACGTGATCTGCCCGGCGGCGGTGACGACTGCCTACAAGGCGTTTCACGACGCGAACCCCGCGACCGCCGATGCGATGGCCGCCGCGAATCCGATGGGACGCATCGGCGACCCCGAGAATGACATTGCGGGAGTCGCGCTCTTCCTGGCGTCCGAAGACTGCCGCTATGTCACCGGGAACACGCTGTTCGTGGACGGCGGCGCGCACATCAACGGCGTCGCGTGGGCGCCCGAGCTCCCGGAGTAAGCCGCCGGAGCGCCTCCGGCTCCGACACTCTTCATGCCTCGGGCTGGATCACTTCGATCAGGTGCCCCTCGACGTCGCGCACGAACGCGACACGCAGCTTCATCTCGGGAATTGCATAGGGAGCGCGCTCGACAGAGCCGCCCGCTGCGCTCGCGCGCGCGACGAACGCCTCGATGTCAGGTGTCGTGAAGCCGAGAATCAGCTCGCCCGAGACCGGAGCCGGGCTGTCGTAGTAATGGATCAGCACGAACGTCGCGCCGCCCGGCGCCGTCGGCTCGAACAGGATCTCCGACAGCTTCCTGCCCGCGCTCTCGGTGTCGACGCGTGTGGCTTCGGTCAGCTCGCATGCCGCTTTGTAGAAAGCCGCACATTTCTCGAGATCGCCGACCTGCAGCTTGGTGAAGCCGAAGTGCGGCTTGTTAGGCAGCGCTGCCGAGCCGGCACTGGCGCGCTCCTGCGCCCTGGCGCCGGATGCGATCAGCGCCCCCGCACCCGCGAGAGACGCCAATGCCTCGCGGCGCGTGAAAGCCGAAGGTTTCATGCGAGCCCTCCTCGGACTCGCATGATGCGGCAAGCGCCGGGGCGCGTGCAGCGGGGCGATGCGAGAGCTCGAGCTGGAACAGAAAACCCGCACATCACCAGCGGCGCTTCGCCCCGCTGCGAAGAAAGAGCGCAGTCACCCGCGGGCGACTGCTGAGCGCTTAGTGGCGCTCCTCGGCTTCCTCGTCGATCTCCTCGCCGACGCTCTCGACGTCCTCGCCGACACCCTCGACGGTGTTGCAGGCTGTGAACGTCGCGGCGCTTCCGGCCATCAGCAGCGTCAAGATCGAAACGAGGCGAATGGGCACTCTCATGGTCTGATCCTCCGAACCGCTTCCCCCCTCACGGTCTGCCTGGATGAAGCAAACGCTGTGCCATCCGTCACCAAACAGGCGCGAATCGGGGCGATCCGGACCAGAGCGGGCCTGCAGGAGCTAGCCGCGCGAGGCCGAGCGCCCCTCGGCAGCGCTCGGCCATAACAATCGCCGCGCTGGCCGCGTGCACCGAGCCCCAACAACTGCGCGAAGCGAGTGGTGATCCCGGTAGGGTTCGAACCTACGACCTCGAGCTTCGGAGGCTCGCGCTCTAATCCAACTGAGCTACGGGACCACGCAGGCCGCGCATGCTAGCGACTGTGCCGGCCGGCCCGCGCGCTTTCCCCGAGTCGCGGCTCATCGGGGAGAGAACGTGTGGACGCTGTAGATCTCGCGCGACTGCGTCGCTGGATGCTCGCGACGGGGATCGGGATGGCGATCGTGCTCGGCGTTCAGCTGTTCGTCCTCGACGCGCTGCTCGACGCGGCGCACCGCGGAGGAGCCATCGGTCCGTTCGATTTTCCCACGCGAGCCCCGAAGCGATCGCTCGAGGCGACGCAAACGAAGGCGGCGTGGATCGTCGCGGGCGTCCTGCTGAACGGCGGCCTCTCATGGGGATTCGCAGCCGCGACGCTCTGCCCCCGGAGGCTGGCGACGCGCTGGCTTCCTTTCATCCAACGCCGCAGGCCCCTCGGCATCGCGTTCGGGCTCGCTGCTGCGGCGCTCGGAGTCGCGCAGTTCTCGTTCGCGAGCGCAGGCGCGGCGTTGTGGATCGCCGTCGTGTTCGCGGGTTTCGTGCTGGCGGGCGCCGCGCTCGGCTGCGCGACGACGAGCGCCTTCGCGCGCGTCGTTGCCGGCGCGGCCGTCGCCACGCTCGCGGGCATCACCCTGCCGTCGCTGATCGCGGCCCCCGCCTCGCTCGATCTCGTCTACGCGGAGGACATGGCGTTCGAGATGCTCCAGGCGCAGCTCTTTGCATGCTCGGCGCTGCTGCTGTTCCGCGCGCGCGCGCTCGCCGGAGGGACCGCGCGCCACGTCCTTCTGCTCGGCGCGCTCGGCTTCATCTTTCTCGCCGGCGAGGAGCTCAGCTGGGGCCAGCGCATTCTCGGCTTCGACACGCCGGAGTTCTGGCTCAACAGCCAGAACGAGACGACGATCCACAACATCCCTGCGCTGGACGCTTGGTTGAACTTCCGCCCGGCGCTGCTCGCCTGGGCATTGCTTTCGGGGCTCGCCGCGCTCGCCCCGCGTCTACGCCGCGCGCTCGAGCGGCTCGCGATCGCCGTCGTGCCCGTCGCCGCGTGGCCTGCAATGGCCGCGGCGCTGCTCGTCCACAACAGCACGCTGCACGCCTGGTATCGCAACACCGACGAGGTGCAGGAGACGCTCGCGGCGATCGCATTCGCGTCCGCCGCCTTCGCCAGCTACTACGGCCGCGCGGGGCTGCTCGGCGAGACGCGGAGTGATTAGGGACTGGTGGGGCGTGCAGGGCTCGAACCCGCATACCGGGCGATCCACGCCTAGCGAATCCGCGCACTTAGCGAGCAAGCCTCGGGCGAAATCGTGTCACCCGTTTGCCACCGAACGCGCGGCGGTACGATCGCGGCGTGCTCTACGTCTGCCCCACATGCGGCGCGGTGATTGCGGAAGGCGCGCCCGCGGTGCGCGTCGCGCGGCCGGCTCCGCCGAAGCAAAAGCGTGCCTGACGCACCGAAGCCATCCGAGGCTGAGCAGCTCCGCGAGCTCAAGTTGATCGCGAGCGCGCTGCTCGAGCGCGCGCGTCGCATCCGCAAGCGGCTGCACGAGATGCGTGGAAAGTGACGGGCCGCGACGTCGCCGCCGCGGCGCTGCTCGTCGCGATCGTGCTCGGGTTCGCGATCTACGGCCTGCTCGCCCATTAGGGCGCGGGCGCTTCCTCCGGCGCGACGCTCGCGAACGATCGGCCGATGCCTGCGAGGATCTCGAGCGGTGCCTTGAAGACCCCGACGATCGCCTCGCCGAGTCGCCCGACGACGCCGCTCTCCTCCGGCGTCGGCGGATCGGTCAGCCGGCACGGGAGCTCGGGCGTTCCGCCTTCGCACAGGATCTGTGGGCCGTCGGGCTCGTTCCACACGAGCTTCGGGCCCGAGAAGGCGCCGCCCTTCGTCTCTTCGTTGGTCGCGCTCGAGCTCGTGGGGAGCGAGCCGCACGCCGTCAGGAACGCGCTCAGGCCGACGATCGCGAGCACGGCCGGTGCTGCGTTCGGTCCGCTGCGCGACGCGCGCGCCACGGCGACGCCGCCGCCTGCAGCCACGCTTGCCGCGAGCGCGAGCCGCTCGTACCACTCGCGCCCGGTCGGCTGCGCGAAGTAGATGCCCGCGAACATCGCGAGCCCGAGCACGCAGCTCGTGAAGTACGCGGGATCTCGCCAGAGCTTCTTCAATAGCTCGCCCATGATCTCTCACCCCCGTTGGATCAGGAGCTCGTGCGTGCCCTCGCCCTCGAGCGCACGCAGGAGCGCCGTGAAAGCGACGCCCGACGCGTAGACCTCGGGCCGCCGAAGCCCCGAGATCTCGGCGGCCATGCCGACGAGCACGCAGCCGGTCGTGTCGTCGACGTCGTTTCCGATGTGCACGAGCACCGTCTCGCGATCTCCGAGCTCGCGCGTCGGCCAGTGCGCAACGCCGGGTCCGACGATCGCCCAGGTGCGCTTCCACCGGGCGCCAGAGTGGCGCTCGAGCCGGTAGGCGCCCTCGGCGATGCAGTGATTCTCGCCCTCGCCGGCGACGTCCTCGAGCGTCCAGAATCGCTGGCCGTTCTCGAGCTCGAGCACGCCCAGCGTCGCTTCCGAGAGGTACAGCCGGTGCAGCGTGAGCTTCATCCGTCGCCCTCCGGGTTCAGCGCTTCGCCGTGGATCCGCGCGCGCACGCGCTCGGCCGCTTCGACGCCGGCGCGGAAGCGCTCGAGCTTGCCGACGCGGCCGTTCTGAGCGCTCACCAGGGCCGCGAGCTTGCCGATCTCGTCCTGCACCGCGCCGAGCTCCGTCGTGAACGTGCCCGCGAGGTACGCGAGGCCGAGGAGGAATGTGATCGCAGCGCCGAGCGCGGCGGCCGCGGCGATCAGATCTCCGAGCGTGATGGCGTCACTCACGGCTGCTCCAAGGCGATACGGCCGTCGCAGTCGCCTGGGTTTCGGCCCACGACGACGCGCGGGCAGCGCGACGGCTCGGCCGTGCAATCCGCGAAGTGCCAGCGCACGAGACCTGTTACGGCGTCCGGTGCCTCCCAAGCCTGACGGCCGCGCAGCCACTGCGCGTAGGTCCGATCGCCGAGCGCTGCGCACCAGCCCGGCGCGAGGATCGCAATCGAGCCCGGCTCGCCGGCTCGCTCGGCGAAGTACGGCGCGCGGCCGCGGAATACCCATTCGAGTGCGAGGAACGAGTCTCGATCCCCCAGCCATCCGCTCGGCAGCGAGCTCGGATTCAGCACGTCCCCGCGCTCGACGATGCGGGGCCCACCCGCCTGCGCAGGACGCGGAAAGCACGTCGCGGCACTGAAGCACACGAGGCACAGAGCAACACCGAAGACGATCGACGCGATCGCGAGATCTCGGTCGTTCGCCATCACGGGAGCGCCTCGCCGATATGCTCGAGCGCGATCGCGTCGACGAGCGCCAGTGCGCGCCGGAGCTTTGCCTTGGCGGCGCGCAGCGCAGCGAGCTCGGCGCCGAGATCGGACGGCGCGCTCGCGTTCTCGGTTAGCGAGCTGCTCCAGTAGGCCGGCGCCGTCGCTGTCGCCTCCGTGCGCGATAGCGTCAGCGTGTAGGACGGCCACGGCGGCGGCAGCGCGTTCGGATCCGTCGCTTGTGCGTGCGGAGCGCCGGCGGCGAACAGGAGAGCAAGCGCGATCGCAGCTCTCATTGGTGCAGCGCTCCCGTGGTCGAGTGCTTCATGAGATCCGCGAGCTCGTCGATCGTCGTCGTGCAGTTCTCGGAGCTCGCCTCGCACGTCGTCGTGTTCGTGTTCCCGCGGTAGGGCGGCTCGAGCACAAAGAACGGCCGCCCGCCCTCCTGCCGGATCTTGCGCGCGATCGCTTGGTAGTCCGCCGCGATCGCCGCCGGCGTTTGGCTCCCAACGTCGTTGACGCCCAGGAACACCACGACGTAGCGGCCGCCCGAGCTCGAGAACGTGACGGACGAGAGCGCCTCGGAGGTCACCATGTTGTCCGCGCTGCGCCCGCCGGTCGCGTTCGTGTTATTGGGGAACACGAGGTCCAGCAGCTCGAAGCTCGCGCGCGGCACACCAGCCGCGACCGCGTCGTCGATCGCGTCCGCGAGATCGTTCGCGTCGTTCGCGCGCGAATCGCCTTCGACGCGCAGCGCGACGCCGCCGTTCGACGGAAAGAGCGGCGTCAGGCCCAGGCGCTCGGTCGGCGCCGGCATCCCGATCCAGTCGTCGGCGTGAATGTTCGCCGTCCCCGAGTCGGTCGCGATCTCGATGCGCGTCGAGCTCGTGCCCGACGGAACGAGGAACTTCACGATGAAGTAGCAGCCGACGTAGCACTGCCGATCGCGGCTCGTCTGCGAGCTCGTTAGCGGCTCGTACCAGGAGCCGTGCACCTGATAGCTTGCCTGCGTTGCATGCGGCGTGTTCGAGCCGGCGTCGACGGCGCGCACGATGAGCCGCTCCGTCGAGACTGCGTTGACGCGGGCGAAGCCGCGGGCGACGTACCAGCGCCCCGCTTCGACGGCCATCGCCGGCGTTCGCAGCGAGTCGGCGGCCGCGGCGCGCCCTGATAGCTGGATCCCGCCGTTGTAGAAGTTGCCGTTCTGCGGGTCTGCCGGGATCGCCTCCGCCACGTCGTGAGCGACGGTGCCGCTCCCGATCTCGTCCCAGCCCGTCGCAGCCGAGGTCGCGTCGCCGTTCGCGATCAGGTTCGTCGCCGCGCTCACAGGGAATTCGACGAGCTCGACGGCCGCGGCGAGGATCGACTGCGCGATCAGCTTGGAGAGCTGCGAGCTCGGGTGCACGCCGTCCGGCATCGCGAGCTGAATCGTCCCGGCGTTCGTCAGCGACGAGCGCCCCGGGTAGCCGGTGAGCGACTCCGAGCTCGAGTTGCAGTTCGTCGTCGCGGCGGCGCCGAATGCCTCGCAGCGTCCAGTCACGCCGTCGCACCAAACCCACGGAAGCGGATCGGCGATGCTCTGCATGTTCGAGACGCAGCTCGCCCCGGTCGAGCACGGCGCAAAGCTGACGTTGTCTCGGCACACGAGCGTGTCGAGCGCGTTCGCTGACGAAGCCACGAAGACGTAGGGCGTCCCGCCGGAGTTCACCGAGATCAGCGTCGAGTT
>Ga0187894_10005714_pt1 | contig 12537 bp, 11 predicted proteins | sample GBC1701081metaG_FD_136650 | JGI IMG/M metagenome (GOLD analysis project Ga0187894, IMG submission 136650) | White microbial mat communities from a lava cave in the Kipuka Kanohina Cave System on the Island of Hawaii, USA - GBC170108-1 metaG ... | reverse complement strand
GCAAATGGCGCCAATGGCGAGACCCGCGGCAGCAACCGCGACGATACCACCCGGAACGCCCAAGGGTCCGGTCATCGTCGTTGCCGCGATGACGGCGCCGAGGCTTACCGTCGCGCCAATCGCCAGGCTGATGCCGCCCGTCAGCATCAGGATCGCCTGCGCCATGGAGACGAGCGCCAAGGGCAGCCAGCTCTGGGCGAATTTGGAAATGCCGGTGATGGTCAAGAAGCCGGGAAACAAATAGGCATAGAGCGCCAGGAAAGCGAGAACGACGGCGTAGAGGCCGTAGAGGCCGCGATTGCGCCGGCGCTGCGCCGGCCAATAGAGCGCCATGCCGGTCATGCGGCCGCCTTCGCCGTCTCGGCGCCCATCGCGGCGGCGACGATCGCCTCCTCGCTCAACGCCTTGTGCTCGATCATGGCGGCGATGCCGCCTTCGCGCATCACCGCGACGCGGTCGCACAGATGCACGAGCTCCGGCGTGTCGGAGCTCGACAGCACGATGGCCTTGCCAGCTTCAGCGAAGCGGCGCAGCAGGACATAGATCTCGCGCTTGGTCTCGACATCGACGCCGCGGGTCGGATCATTGAGCAGCAGGATCGGCGGATCGCTCGGCATCCATTTGGCGAGCGCCACCTTCTGCTGGTTGCCGCCCGACAGCGCCTGGACCTGCCGGGTGAGATCGCCCTTGATGCTGAGACGGTCGGCCAGCGCTTCGGCGAGCTTGCGTTCACTTGCGCGGTCACGCCCGCTCAAAGCGCGGGCGCGGCCGAAGCCCGGCAACATCATGTTCCAGGCGATGCTGTGAATGAGGTGAAGCCCCTCGCGCTTGCGATCGGCCGGCACATAGGCAAGGCCCAGGGCATTCGCTTTCGGCACGGATGACGGCATGGAAGACGAGCCGCCGAAGCTTGCGCTGCGTACCGAGGTGGGCAAGGCGCCATAGAGGCCGAGAAGCAAATCCTCTTGCCCCTGGCCGACGAGCCCGCCGACACCCAAGACCTCGCCGCGGCGGATCTCGAGATCGATGTCGTGCAGCAACCCGCAGGAAAACCCGCTGACAGAGACGATCGTCTCGCGGTTCGCATTGGGCGTCCACTGCGGAAAGAGATCGCCCGGATCACGCCCGACCATCAATCGCACCAGGCCCGCCGCATCCACGCCTTTAAGCGAGCGATCGGCGGTCACCTGGCCGTCCTTCAGCACCGTCACATGCTCGCAGAGGCGCATCACCTCATTGAGGCGATGGGAAATATAGAGAATGGCGGTGCCCTCGTCGCGCAGCCTCTCGAGCAGCAGCCGCAGGACCTGCGCTTCATGGGCGGAGAGCGATGAGGTCGGCTCGTCGAGGACGAGCACACGCGGCTGGCGGAACAGCGCCTTGGCGATCTCGACCATCTGGCGCCGGCCGAGCGGCAGGTCGCCCACCGGCGTCGCCAGATTTTCCTCGAGCCCGACCAGCGCGCAGACCTGGGCCGCGCGCTTGGCCAGCGCCCGATAATCGATCAGGCCGAAGCGGCGCGGAAAGGCGCCAAGGCCGATATTCTCGGCAATCGACAGATCGCTGGTGAGCGAAAGCTCCTGCTGGACCACGGCGATACCGGCACGGCGCGCTTCGGGCGGCGTCAGGCGGTGATGCGCCTGGCCGTCGATCTCGATCGTTCCTCCGTCGGGAGCGAGCGCTCCCGACAGGAGGTTGATCAAGGTCGATTTGCCGGCGCCATTCTCACCCAGAAGGGCATGGATGCGGCCCGGCTCCAAGGCGATCGATACATCCTGCAGCACAGGATTGCCGAAGAACGACTTGGAGACCCCCCGGGCCGCAATGATCGGTTGAGGCGACATGCCCAATTGTATGATCGATCACTTGGCGGCGAGCAACTCGTCGAAAAGCTTCTGATCATAGGGCGAGTAGATATAGCCGTCGGCCGGGAAGTCCTTGGCCCGCGCCAGGTAGCTGTCGATGTTGCTGTTGTCGATGATCGGCAGCGGCACCTTGACGAAGGGCGCCACGTCCTTGCCCTGCAAGGCCTGGACCGCGGTATAGGCGGCAAAGGCGCCGAGCCAGTTCGGCTGCATCGTCGCCCAGGACTTCAGATCCTTCTCCTTCCACAGTTCCAGGAACTGGCGAGCATTCTCGCCGGTGATCGGCACCATGCTGCGGCCCTGCTTGTCCATGGCGAGGATGGCACCCGCCGACAAGGCACCGCCCAGCGACAGCACGCCGTCGATCTGAGGGTGAGCGAAGAGCAGGCTCGTCACCGCTTCCTGCGCCGGCGCCACATTGTAGGCGGTGTTGGTCTCGGCCAGGATCTCGATGCCGGGATTGGCGGCGAGTGCGGCATTGGCGCCCTTGCGGCGATCATCGCTGACCGAGATGCCGGCGGGGCCGTTGAGGACCAGGATCTTGCCCTTGCCGCCCAGTTGCTCGATCAGCCATTTCGCGGCCGTGTCGCCCCAGGCGTTCGAATCGGTGTTGATCTTGGCCGTCACCTCATCGGTGTCGACCAGGCTGTCGAAATTGATGACGGCGATGCCCTTGGCGCAGGCATCGGCGATGACGCGCGCCGGCGCCGTGGACGAGCCCGCGATCAGCAGGATGGCGTCGACATCGGCGTCGATCATCGACTGGATCTGCTGGATCTGCACATTGGCGTCGCCTTGCGCGTCGGTGATGACGAGCTTGTCGACCAGGCCCTGCTTCTTCAGCTCCTCGACCTCGGCCGAGATCGTGCCTTCGGTCTGCTTCATCCAGGTCGGCACCGAATAGATATTCGCCCAGCCCAGCGTGAAGGGCGCCTTGCGATCGCCCTTGATGCATTTGGCAGCGGCATCGGCCTCGGACACGAAACCGACGCAAGTGAACAAGCCGAGGCAGAGGGCGCTGACCACGGCTTTCACGGATGACTTCGACATATGTTCTTCCTCCCGGGTGTGATTCCGCTATACTGGAACTCCTATCGGTATAGCGGAAGACAAATGCTATCTTCCTTCCCGAGCGCGAGCAATAGGACCAAGGCCCGAAAAGAGGGACTGAGATGACGGCGGATGCAGTGACGGATTTCTATACGGGCCGACGGATGCGCGGGCTCGACCGCGCCGTCGAAATCCTGGACTATCTGCGCCGGAAGCGGCGCCCGGCGCGGCCCAACGAGATCGCGATCGGCATCAAGGCGCCGAAATCCACGACCTATGAGCTCATCAATCTCCTCATCAAGGCCGGCATCGTCGAATATGCCGACAAGGAGGGCCGCGTCTTTCTCGGACGCAAGCTCTATTTCCTCGGCCTCGCCTATCAGACGCAGTTCGACCTGACGCGCGAGTGCAAGGCCTTTCTCGACCATCTGGCCGAGGCGACGCACGAGACCTCGCAGCTCTGCATGCTGGACGGCAACAAATATACCGTCGCCATGATGCGCGAAGGAGTGAGGCCATTCCGGATCAGCTCGGATGTCGGCGAGCGCATCCCGATCACCTGGACGGCATCGGGACGGCTTCTCGTTTCGCATATGAGCGATGAGGAGATCCTTTCCTTCATCCCGGAAGAGGATTTCATCCTGCCCGGCGGATCGCGGCTGGCGCCTGAAAAATTCCTCGCCGATGTCGCCAGGGCGCGGGCGGCACGGTTCTATTCCTTCGACTCGCTCGCCGATAATTTCACCCATTGCTTCGCCGCACCCGTCTATCAGGAAGGCGAGATCTGCGTCGTGACATTGTGCCTGATCGCGCCACGCGAGGACGCGGCGCGCAATTATGAGCGTTACCGCGCCGCCCTCACCCAGTCCGCCCGCGAGCTGTCGGAAAAGCTCGGGCTGACGCCGCTCAAATTCAGCAAGAGCGGAGTGGCCTAGACGGTGCGCTAACTGGTCTCGGCTCCTCTACACAGCTGTCCGTGTCAGGCGCTCTGAAATCTGCCCGCTAAAGCGGGCAGCTTCATCCGCGATTGCCAATATTGTGCCCGACCGGCGCGAAACTGCGAAAGCAAGGCCCGCAAAATAAGCCCCGGGAATCTGCGCTATTCCATTCTCATGTACAGGTTGCCCTTCCGCATCGAGGAGGCCCGGAATGCGTGCCCAAGCGAAGTCACCCTTGAAGCCCGTGCACCAGATCACCGTCCTGATGCCGCAAGCCTTGAGATCGAGCGAGCGTATCGGAGGGTGGGGCAGACGGACGGCTACTACCTCCGCTGGGTCCAGCTCGGCTGGCGGAGCGTTGAGTGCGACGCTCGCAATATATTCATCGATTTGGCGCCGGATATTGGCGGAAGCCTCATCGGCGAAGCGGACGTTCTGCTCGGTATCGTCGTCGAAGGTTAGAATGCCGCCATTCACGCCGGTAAGCCGGCCCAGCAATACGGCTCCTTGTGCGCTCAGCGATTGCAGGCTGATCGTATGGAGGGCGCCCGTGATCGGTCTGCCGGGAATCCGGCCGTATCTCCGTAGCATTTCCTGCCGCGTAACGTCCAAAAGACCGGTACGAACCATCCAATCCATAATGTGGCTGCCGCGATAGAGCCGTGGCAGGCGACCAACCCGACTGGTGGAAAGAAAGACCCTTCGCCCTTTCTCGATGAGATCTTCGGCGATCTGGCCGCCCGACTGGGCGCTACCAACCACGAGGACCGCACCGCTCTCAAGGTTCTCCGCATTGCGATAGTCGCAAGCATCCAGTTGGTGCAGTTCTGGCGGCAAAGCAGAAGCCAGCGCTGGTCGGATCGGGCAGTTCTGATTACCAGTGGCGATCACCACATTGTGCGCCATGAGGATGCCTTGCGGCGTAGTCAGATGGTAGACGCCCTCATGGGCGGCAAGCTCGGTCACCGGTGTATTCGGCTGGACGGGGAGACGATGCCGCCGCACATAGTCTTCCAACAGGGCTACAAACTCATCACTTGTCAGTGCACCATCTGGATCGGGGCCGTCGTATGAATCTCCAGGCATGACCGTTTGGCGGTTGGGTGTGTTGATGCGAAATGAGTCCCATCGCTGGGTCCGCCATGTTTCGCCGATGCGCGCCCGTTCCATCACACGATGATGGATCCCGAGTGCCATCAGCGCTTGACTGACGCCAAGTCCGGCCCAGCCCGCGCCGATCACGGCGGCGTCGAGCACCTTCTCTTCGCTTGTCATTCGCCAGCCCCTTCTGGGCCTGATCATAGTCTAGGTTCGCTGGGGTGCACAGGCAATCATGGTTGCCAATTGTCGGCAAGGATAAGAAAACAACGAATCCGCTATGTATTCGCGCTAGCTGCCCGATTCTTGCCTGGTGAAGAGCATGCTCGGGTCAGCAGATAGATGACGGCAAGCGTTGCTGCATAGGTGACGAGCTGCAAGGCGGTGGGCTGATCGCTGTAGCCGATCAACGTATGCAGTACGCGCCCGACGATGCTCGTCTCGGACAACAGCGCCGAGCTGTCCCAGACCGTCCCGCCCAGGACGTCGATCACGCCCGCCTGCTCCAGGAACAGAACGGCCTGGGCGGCCATGCCCGCGGCCAGGAAAGCGATCATCAGGCTCGTGACCCTGAAGAGATGGCGCGCCGGAACCTTGATGAGCCCCAGATAGGTAAGAGCGGAGAGGCCGGCACCGAGGATGAGGCCGCCAATGCCGCCCAGGATCAGCGATGCGCCCGAGCCGCCATCGGTGATGGCGATGCCATAGAGGAACAGCACGATCTCCGATCCCTCGCGCAATACCGCGATGCCGACCACCACCGCCAAAGCGAGGAGCGACTTGCTGCCGCGGGCGATCGCCTCGCCGGTCGCGCGAATGTCCTCAGCCAGCTCACGGCCATGCCGCGCCATCCAAATATTATGTCCGATGAGCATGACGACGGCGACGGCGAGAATAGACGCGTTGAACAATTCCTGGCCAAAGCCCTCGAAGGCCGAGGCGATGGCGCCGGCGAATATGGCGACGAGACAGCTTCCCAGCACGCCGGCAACGACGCCGGCTGCCGCCCACAGCCGGCTGCCGCCGACCGAGCGCGTCGCCGCCAGCACGATGCCGACGACGATGCCCGCCTCGACGACTTCCCGGAATACGATGATGAGGGCGGCCAGCATGAGCGTGATTCCTTACTCGGAGACCACTGTTCCGCGCGCTTCATCCTCGTGATACTCGTCATAGAATTCGAACTCACCGCCCGGCAGCGCCTTGACCCTGGTGAGGATCTCCGAATGGCCGGCGACGACCTTCTCGAACTTCATGTCCTTCGATTCGAATTCGGCCGGCGCGTCATTCTCGTTCTTGAGCTTGATGATGAAAGGCTCACCCGCCGGCACTTTGAGCTCCGCCGGCGTGAAGCTCTGACCCTTGAGCGTCATCTCATAGGTCATGGGATCTTTCGCTTCGACTGCAAGGCTCGCAAAAGCGAGGAGCGAAAGACCGCCGGAAACGAGAATGAGCGCACGCTTCGGCGCGCCGTGAAGACACAGCATGTCCGGATTTCCTTTCAACGGAATCTAAATTCCCGAGCACGCTACTCGGCTAATCTGTTTCAGTCGAGAAGCAGACGCCTGCATGGATGAAATTTAATGATTAGAACAGTTCTATGATCAAACTTCCTGCTCGATCGTGGCCGCTTCGAGCGCGGCCCAGAAATCCTTCAGAAAGGTATCCATGAGAAGCGAGGGCGAATGGCCCTTGCGGGTCGCGATGTAATAAGCGGCACTCCAGCCCAGCACTTGCGGCAACACCGATTTGAGCTCACCCGTCGTCACCCAGGCATCGCCGAAATGCTTGGGGAGGAAGCCGATATAGGACCCGGTGCGGATCAGGAAGGATTTGGCGAGCACGTCGTTCACCGTCGCCGACGCCGTCTCGACCATCACCCGCGGCAATTCGGTCTGCATCCACATGCTGCGCGAGACGACGCGGTAATGCGACAGGTCCTGAACATTGATCGATTGCGGGTCCATCTCATAGAGCGGGTGGCGACGACCGCAATAGAGCTCCTGCTTCTCCGAATAGATATACTCATAGGTCAATCCGCTGATCTTGCGTGGGAAGCAGCCGACGACAACATTGAGCTGGCCATCGAGCAACAGCTTCTCCATGACATGCAGTTCCTCGACCCTGACCGTGACGCGGGCATCATTGTCGCGCTGATTGAAGCGCCAGATCGCATCATGCACGGGTGAGAGCGGATTGGTGATGGCGGAATCGAGCAGTCCCAGATTGAGCGAGCCGGTCAGTTGCCCGCGCAGGCTCGCCACCTCGCCGGTGAAATCGCCGATCGAGGCAAAGATGCGCTTCGCTGCCTCATAGACCACGGCACCCTTGTCGGTGAGCTGGAAGCCGACACGGCCGCGCTGGCACAGTTTTGCGCCCAGGCGATGTTCGAGCTCGGTCATGTGATTGCTGATGGTCGAGGCGCCGATGTTCATTTCGGCCTGGGCGGCGGTAAAGCCGCCATTCTCCACCACGGCAGTGAAGACCTTGAGCAGGCGCAGGTCCTTCTCGGCGAAATTGAACATGCTGATCTCTCAATCTGAATAAGCTTACATGTCGATCTTTAAAATATATCAAGGAGCGCGATGATAATCAAAAGGCCCATGATTCATATAGTAACACGTTGTATCACAATGATATTATGACAATCCACAGACGGCACGCCGATAGCGATAGCTTCGAAAGATCAAAGTTATCTATGCTACATGGATATTTTTAAAAGCCAGCAAATGTGAAAGTCTCTCGTTGCGACAATGAGAAAAGTCGAGATCGGACCAAGGGTGGAAACAAAGGAGAGGACGATGATCCATAGTTACAAGGGCCGGGGACTGATCACCCGCCGCAGCCTTCTCACGGGAAGTGCCGCTTTGGCGGGCGCCGCGGCGATCGGCCAGCCGGCATGGGCCGCGGATGACAAGGTCGTGAGCCTTCTGAGCTGGCCAGGACATGGCGCCCAGGACGTGGTCGGCGATTTCGAGAAGGCCAATGGCGTCAAGGTGCAGGCCAAGGAATATACCAGCGGCGAAGAGATGGTGGCATTGCTGCAATCATCGCCGCCCGGCACGTTCGACGTCATCCTCAGCGATGCCGAATATACGAGCCAGCTGCAGCAGGCGGGCCTCATCGACGAACTGAACCCGGCCGATTATCCGCTCAACGATTACTGGCCGGAGTTCCAGAAATTCCCGGCGCAATATGTCGGCGACAAGCTTTATGCGATCATCGTCGACTATGGCTTCCTGGGCCTCGTTTACAATACCAAGCGGCTCACCCGCGAAGAGGTCGACTCTTACGCCATTCTCTCGGCCGAGAAGGTCAAGGGCAAGGTCGGCATGTATGACTGGTATCTGCCGAACATGATGTGCCTGAGCCTCGGTGAGGGCAACCGGCCGCCGCATGACATCGATGAGGCGAAATTCGAGGCGCTCAAGAAGAAGCTCTATGGGCTGGCGCCGCAAATGTCGGGGATCGGCGTGTGGTCATCGGTCTTCTCGCAGCTCACCAATGAGGAATCCTGGGTGATGCCCGGCGTCGGCGCCTGGGCGGCTCTGCTTCTCGAGAAAGGCGGCGTGCCGATCAAGGCCGTGGTGCCGAAGGAAGGCGGCCTGCAATGGACGGAATTGCTTACCATCTCCGCCAATTCGCAGAAGAAGGACCTGGCGAAGAAGCTCATTCAATACATGACCTCGCCCGAAGGCCAGGTGAAAGAAGCGACGAAGTCGGCCTATTGGGCGTCGATCCCGAACAAGGCCGGCTGGAAGCTGCTCAACGAGAAGAATCCGGAAGCGGCCGAGAAGCTCGAGCATCAGCTCGACAAGCGCAATGTCATGGACGAGCTGAAAGAGGGCAAGATCTTCGTCCGCGACGTCCCGAAGCAGCAGCCGATCGAGGCCTGGAACGAGGCCTGGACCGAATTCAAGAACATGTAATTGAAGCAGGAGTGGCGTACCACTCGCGTCGGAGCGCCGGCGCGAGTGGACGCCTTTGCGGCTGATATAGTCTGATCCGACCATGGCAGGACCCACATCCCATTCACCAAGGACTCCGGTCGCCGGCCGCGGGCGAACCCTGCCCTTCGCCTTGATCCTGGCCTTGCCCATGCCGGTCTGGCAGATCCTGTTCTTCGTCGCCGCGCTCCTGTTCCTGGTGATCATGAGCTTCTGGACGGTGCGGAATTTCCGCGTCACGCCCGACTTCACCTTCGACAACTGGATCAAGATCTATTCCGCCGGCTATTTCCGCGCGACCTATCTGCGCACCTTTCTCTATGCCGCTTTGGCGGCGGCGCTTTCGAGCCTGATCGCCTTTCCTTGCGCCTATGGTCTCGCCTTCAAGGCCTCTGCCCTGATGCGCCGGCTGGTCGTCGCCAGCCTGATCATGCCCTATTTCACGAGCTACCTGGTGCGCGCCAATTCCTGGAAGATCCTGCTCACCGAGCAGGGTGTCATCAACAGCGTGCTGGGCACGGTCGGCCTCGGTCCCTGGCCCATGACCAGCAATCTCTTCGCGGTGATGGTGGGCTATCTGACCCTCATCCTGCCGATCGTCATCCTGCTGCAGTATTTCAGCCTGGCCAATGTCGACCGGCGCCTGATCGAGGCGGCGCATAATCTGCGCTGCGGGCGGATGCGCACCGTCTTCCAGGTCATCATCCCGAGCGCCCGGACCGGGCTCGTGCTGGCCGCGACCTTCGCCTTCATCCTGTCCTTCGGCGATTTCGTGAGCCCGAGCTTCCTCGGCAACAACAAGCCGCCGACCTTGAGCGTGCTCATGGTCGATGCGGTGAAATCGGGATCGCAATGGCCGCGGGCCGCGGTGGTGGCGCTCACGATGGTGGCGACGCTCCTTATCGTCGCCTTCCTTGCCATGAACTTCGCCTATGGCGCCGAGAGGCGGCGCCGATGAAGCTCGACCGCGCCATATCCATCGCCCTCAAAGCCTATATCTGGCTGGCGCTGCTCTTCGTCTTCGCGCCGATCCTCACGAGCTTCGTCTTCTCGTTCGATGCCAACAAATTCGCGGCCATTCCCTGGGGCGGCTTCAGCACGCAATGGTACACGGAAGCCTTCGCCGATCCCGACGTCGCCAAGGGCTTCCGCAATACGGCGATCGTCGCCGTGGCGAGCTCGATCCTCGCCACCCTCATCGGCTTCACCGCCGCCTATACCGACTACCGCTACGAGTTCTTCGGCAAGAAGGCCTATCTGGCGCTCGCCTTCGTGCCCCCGACCATCCCGGTCATCATCCTGGGGCTCGCGATGCTGGTCTTCCAGGCGCGCGTCAATCTTTCAGGCGGGCTCCATTCCATCGTCATCGCCCACGTCGTCTATTCCATCCCCTTCGCCATGGCGCTCATCCGCTTGCGGCTGTCGCAAATGAACAAGGACATGGAAGCGGCCGCCTGGAATCTCGGCGCCAGCCAGTGGCGGGCGCTCAGCGCAGTCATCATTCCCTTCACCTTGCCCGCCATCCTCTCGGCCCTCTTCCTCACCATGGCGGTGTCCTTCGATGAATATGCCATCGCCTGGTTCGTCTCCGGCTTCAACGAGACGCTGCCGGTGCGCATCCTGATGCTGCTGCAGCGCGAAGTGAGCCCGAAGGTCAATGCCATCGGCAGCCTGGTTTTCGTCATCTCCATGACGCTCGTGATGCTCGCCCAGATCGTCTTCCTGGTGCGGGCGCCGGGCTCCGGCAAAGCAAAGGGGTCGTAAGTGCCTGAACCGCTTCTCGTGCTCGACGGCATCGTCAAGCGTTATGACGAGCACACCGCCGTGCACCGGCTCGATCTCGATATCGCCGCGGGCGAATTCATCGCGCTCATGGGTCCGTCGGGCTGCGGCAAGACCACCACCTTGCGGATGATCGCAGGTCTCGAGACGCCGAGCGAAGGCGAGATCCGCTTGCGCGGGCGGCGCATGAACGAGGTCAAGCCGTGGGAGCGCGACACACCGCTTGTCTGGCAGAGCCTGGCCCTCTTTCCCTTCATGAGCGTGCTCAAGAATGTCGAATTCGGCCTCAAGATGCGCGATGTCTCAGGCCCCGAGCGCACCAGGCGCGCCATGTCCTGGCTCGAGAGGCTCGGCATCGCCAAATTTCGCGACCGCAAGATCGACCAGCTCTCGGGCGGCGAGCGCCAGCGCGTAGCCCTTGCCCGAGCGCTCGTCACCGAGCCTGAGATCCTGCTGCTCGATGAGCCGCTCTCGGCGCTCGATGCCCATCTCGTCATCAGGATGCAGGCGGAGCTCAAGCAATTGCAGCAGCAGCTCGGCATCACCTTCTGTTATGTGACGCACAGCCAGTCGGAAGCCTTCGCAATCGCCGACCGTGTCGCGATCATGGCCGAGGGCCGGCTGCAGCAAGTGGGACCGCCGCGCGAGATCTACCGCGCACCCGCCAACCGCTTCGTCGCGGAATTCGTCGGCGCCAACAACATACTGAGCGGGCGGATCGCCTCGCTGGCGAAAGGCTTGGCGGCCGTCGAGACGCCTTTCGGAACGCTGCAAGCCAAGGCGGATCAGGCCCTGAAGGCCGGCGACCCGGTCGCCATCGTCGTCAGCGCCGACCGGGTCATCGTCAGCGACGGCAAGGCCGAAGGCGAGAACGCGCTCGCCGGCACGGTCATCAGCGAGGAATTCGTCGGCGCCTTCGTGACGCTTCATGTCGATATCGGCGAGGGCAAGAGCTTCCGCGCCCAGTTGCAGCAGCATGCGCTCGAACCCTTGGGCGCAGTGCGCGGCAAACGCCTCACCTTGCGCTGGAAACCCGAGCATACCGTCATCCTGAAAGACAAATGAATCTGGAGCCATGATGAGCGAGACCGTACTGATCTCTGAACTGCCCTGGACGGACTATGACAAGCGCCTGGCCCAAGGGCGCACGCCGGTGCTCCTGCCGGTCGGCGCGCTCGAGCAGCATGGGCCGCATCTGCCGCTCAATTGCGATACCGTCATTCCCTTGGCGGTGTGCGAAGGGGTGGCGAAGCGGATCGGCGCGCTGGTGGCGCCGCCGCTCGAATATGGCTACAAGTCGCAGCCGCGCTCGGGCGGCGGCAATCATTTCCCCGGCACCACCAGCCTCGACGGCAACACGCTGGTGCTGATGACGCGCGACATCATCCGCGAATTTGCCCGCCACGGCGTGCGCAGAATCGCGATCGTCGTCGGCCATACCGAGAATCTCATGTTCACCACGGAAGCCTGCGATCTCGCTTTGCGCGACCTCAAGGCGCAAGGCATCACGGACATGAAGATCATCCATATGGGCTATTGGGAGTTCATGACCGAGCCCACCATGCGCAAGGTCTTCCCCGACGGCTTCCCGAGCTGGAATCTCGAGCATGCGGGCGTGATGGAGACGTCGGTCATGCTCTATCTGCGCAAGAGCCTCGTCGATTTCGGCCAGGTGCCGAAGCATCCGCCGGCCGATTTTCCGCCCTATGACATCCACCCCGTCGAGCCGCATCGCATCCCTGCTTCCGGCGCCCTATCGTCGGGCCAGACCGCGACCGCGGAGAAGGGCAAATACATGTTCGATGAATATGTCGAGACCATCGCCGAGGCGCTGAAGAAGGAGTTCGCCGGCCTGCG
>Ga0187894_10005713_pt1 | contig 12538 bp, 11 predicted proteins | sample GBC1701081metaG_FD_136650 | JGI IMG/M metagenome (GOLD analysis project Ga0187894, IMG submission 136650) | White microbial mat communities from a lava cave in the Kipuka Kanohina Cave System on the Island of Hawaii, USA - GBC170108-1 metaG ... | reverse complement strand
TCGCTGTCCCATCCTGTCGTGGCTTCCGCCTGGGGACGCCAGGTACGGTTGGATTCAGTGGACGACCCCCGATTGGATAGCTTCATCCAACGTTTCCTGATGGGCCGCCAGGCCCCCGAGCCACAAGGCTCGTGCGAAGCCGTCCCGGCCGCAGGCGAGCGTTCGAACCTGGCCGGCGCGCCAGGAGGCGGGTGAACACGCCGCAATGCACCCAATGAATTCCGACAGTGCCGCACGACTAGGAGGCCACTGACTCAGGCGTTTATGTTTCTCAGGCGACCGCGGCGTTGGGTTCGCAGTCAGAGGACCGCAGATGGGCATCGAGTTTGCGCTTGATCCGCTGAAGGGCATTATCGACCGCCTTAACATGTCGGCCTAGTTCTTCGCTGATCTCGGAATAGCTGCGACCCTCCACATAGAGCCACAGGACGTCGACTTCCAGGCCGGACAAGAGTTGAGTCAAAGACTCGTCGATATCGGCTCGCCACTCTCGCTCTATCAGGGCTTGGGCGGGATCGGGCGATTGCTCGTCGATGAGAGTTTCGACCATCGACTCGCCGGCATCGCCCATGGTCCGAGTCGCCGACAGGGACACGTACTGGTTCAGCGGCCGATGCTTCTGGCGAGCTGCGGTCTTTATTGCCGTGATGATCTGGCGGGTTACACAAATCTCGGCAAAGGCCCGAAACGACGATTCCCGATCGGCCCGGAAGTCCCGAACCGCCTTATAGAGGCCGATCATTCCCTCTTGCTCGATGTCCTCAAGGTCGCCACCGGCCAGGAAGTAGCCCCGCGCTTTGGCTCGGGCGAAGCGCCTGTACCGCTCCAAAAGCCGGTTGAGGGATTCCACCTCGCCTGCCCGGGCCAAAATCACCAGCTGTTCGTCACTCGGTTGGGGTTCGCCGACGGCACTGCATGGGCCGGCGACACGGCTTGTTGAAGACCACCGAGCCGATGAGGAGACGTTAATCCAAGTTGGCGACACGACTGGGGCCTCCTGGCACGACGGAGCAACGGCGGAAAGGACGGGAAATGTCCACTTGATGAGCACTAGGTGACGAATGACTAGAGCGAGGATGACTTTTCTAGCCACGGGCCAGCTAGCGTGTCAATGGGTCACTCGACCAAACTCTTCAAACCGAGCGTTGGCTGGCCCAAAGCCGAGAGCGCGGCTAACCCCCCGAGGGCGCCCGACGCCGCCGGATTTCGAACAAGGCCAGGGCCCCGGCGGCGGAAACGTTGAGGGAAGAGACCGAGCCGGCCATGGGAATAGAGACCACCAAGTCGCAGCGCTGCCGGGTCAATCGTGAAAGTCCCCCGCCTTCGGCGCCCAGAACCACCACGATGGCATCGGTGGCTACGGGCGTATCGAACAGGCAACTTGTCGCGACGCCGTCGAGGCCGACGACCCAGCATCCCTTTTCTCGCGCTCGAGCCAAAGCCGACGGCATTCCTGCCACCCCGGCAATGGCCAAAGACTCAATGGCACCAGCTGCAGCCTTTGCCACTGTTGCGGTAACGCGGGCGCTTCGGTGCCGCGGTATCAACACTCCCGTGACGCCGGCAGCCTCTGCGGTTCGAAGCAGCGCGCCCAGGTTCTGGGGGTCGGTGATTCCGTCGAGGGCCAGAAGAAACGGCTTTTCGGCCGGCGCGCTGCGCTGGATCAGTAGGTCGTCGAGGTCCGCTTCATTGAGCGCGTCGGCTCGGGCCAGCACGCCCTGGGGCGCCGTGGTGGTGGCCTGAGCCTGGAGCTGAGCGTGACTCACCATACGGATCGGCACACGGCGGGCCCGGGCGCAATCGCGGATCTCTGCCAAAATTGGGCTGTCGCGCAGCCCGTCGACCATCGAAACCTCCCGCACGCGGCGACGCCCGACCGCGAGCAGAGCCGCCACCGCGCGGCGACCCTCGACCTGCTCGCCGCCTAGATCGCCCGAACGAGGGCGACCGCCCATGCCGCCACCCCCTCGGCGCGTCCCAGAGCCCCGAGGCCTTCGGCGTGTTTTGGTTTCACCGTCACCGGACTTCCGACCACCGCCGACAACCGTTCGGTCATGATGGCCCTTAGGGGGCTCAGTTTCGGGGCCTCCAGCACCACGGCGCAGTCCACGTTCAGTACTTCCCAGCCATTCTCGGCCAGGGCTGCTACCACTCGGGCGAGCAGGGTCATGCTGTCGGCGCCGGCCCAGGCGGGATCACCGGCGGGAAACATCTCTCCCAGTTCGCCGAGCCCGCTGGCGCCCAGCAGCGCGTCGCTGACGGCGTGGGCGATGACGTCGGCGTCGCTGTGACCCGCCAGAGGTCGTTCCCCCGGAATCTTCACCCCACCCAGCACCAGGACGCGGCCGGGATCGTCGCAAAATGAGTGGGCGTCGAACCCGATTCCCACTCTCATGGCTGACCGGTGACGGTTGTGGACGCAATTCGCCACCGCAGGAGCGCTAGATCGTCCGAAGTCGTCAACTTGATGTTGCCCGCCTCGCCCGCCACCACTACGACGGTTCCTCCCGCTGTCTCCACCAAAGCCGCATCGTCGGTGGCTTCGCCTCCTGCGGCGTGAGCCGCCACCAGCGCCTCGCGACGGAACGCCTGAGGGGTTTGAACCGCCACCAGGGCCGATCGGTCCAACGTCGCCACCACCCGGGCCGCCGGGCTGCCTTCACGTCGTTCCACCCTCTTGATGGTGTCCGACACGCCGAGTCCGGGGATCGCTGCGTCTGCGCCGCTGGTCAGCGCCTCCAGCACGAATTGGAACAATTCGGGCGTGGCCATCGGCCGGGCCGCGTCATGGATCACCACCGCGTCGGTGTCCGGACTGACCACGGCTAGCGCCGCCCGTACCGATTCGCAACGGGTCGACCCTCCGACCACAACGGCGTCGGCACCCGGCTCCGCTATGTGGGCAAAATCCGGGGCCACGGCCAGAATCACACGATGGGCCACACGGCGGGCAGCTGTCAACGACCAATCCAACACACGGCGATCACCGAGGATCAGGTACTGCTTGGGTTCATCGCTGGGCGCGGCCAGGACATTTGCGGGGGGCCGAACTCCGGACCGGTTGGACGCCTGGAATCGGGTGCCACTGCCTGCCGCCACCACGATGGCCTCGACTCTGGCCGGATCAAACCGGCCCCTATCGGTACTGCCGGGTGCGGCAGGAATCAGGCCAGCGCCTCGTCGAGACGCAGTTCGGCCTCGGCCTCATCGACACCGATGGCGAAAGTGAGCTCGGACACCAGGATCTGGCGGGCCTTGGTGAGCATGCGCTTCTCGCCCGCGGACAGCCCCTTGTCCTTCTCCCGGATAGACAGGTTCCGGACCACCTCGGCCACTTGGTAAATGTCGCCCGACTTCAGCTTCTCAACGTGGTTCTTGAACCGTCGAGACCAGTTGGTGGGCATCCGGGCCTCTTTCTTGCGAAGGACGGCGAACACCTCCTCGACCTCTTCGTCGTTGATCACCTCGCGCAGGCCGACCTCGTCGGTGTTGTCAGCCGGCACCATCAGCGTCAGGTCGCCGTAGGCCAGCTTCAACACCAAATACTCCCGATCGGTGCCGAAGGCATCACGCCGCTCGCGCCGTTCAATGACGGCGGCCCCGTGGTGGGGATAGACAACCTTGTCTCCAACGTCAAATTGCATGGGACTCCCCGGGTAAAGCAGGCACCGGCAGGAAGGTCAAGAGTGACAGCAATCGGGCGAAATAGCCAACCCGTGCTATCTCCGGGCTTACAGCCAGACCCTCGGCGGCCCGCTCGCCGACGCGACATCAGCCGTAGCGGTCCAAGACACTGGTCTCGGCCAGGCGGGAAAGGGCGTCGTGGATGGCCCGGGCCCGACCCTCGCTGACCCCTTCGATCGCCTCCAAGTCGGCCACCGAGGCCTCGAGGATCCGAGGCAAGACCCCGAAGCGACTCACGATTCGATCCAAAACGGCTTCCGAGAGGCGGGGGATCTTGACGAGCAAGCGAAAACCGCGGGGTTGCAGCATCGCATCCAGTTCGGCCGCCCGACCGGGCAGCCGCAGCACCCGCGCCACCGAGTTGAGATCGAGCATGTCGTCCAGCGTGAGGTCGGCCAGGGCACTCATGGCTTCGGGCAGGTTCCAGGCCAACTCGTTGTGGAAGTAATCCTTGATGACGAGGCGCCGATCGTCCTCGACGCCACCCATGAGTTCCTCAAGCTGGAGCCGCAGCAAGCGGCCATCGCTGCCGAGCTCGAGGATGTAGGAGTGGATCTCCTCGGCAATCCTTCTCACCATTTCCGCGCGCTGGAGAACCGTCACCACATCGCGCACGGTGGCCAGGTCCTCAACCTCCAGCGCGGAGAGAGAGCCCGAGACCGCGTCGAGACGATTCTTGTAGCGCTCCAGGGTCTGCAGCGCCTGGTTCGCCCGGTTCAACAGGCGGGGGCTCAACTCCAAGAGGTGTTTCCCGGTCCCGTAGTACACCGCGATGATGGACATGGACTCCGAAACTGAGATCACCGGCACCCCGATCGAACGGGCCACCCGCTCAGCGGTGCGGTGGCGGGTACCGGTCTCCGAAGTGGGAATGCCGGAGTCGGGGACCAGATGCACGTTCGCCCGGGCAATCCGGCTGGTGTCGGCGGCCAGGATGATTGCGCCGTCCATCTTGGCCAACTCGCTCAGACGCTGAGGGCTGAACTCGGCATCGAACAAGAACCCGCCAGAACAGATACTGAGTACCTCGGGTCCGTCGCCTATGACGATCAGGGCGCCGCGCCCGCCTTGGAGTATGCGGTCGAGGCCTTCTCGAAGCGGCATGCCAGGAGCCACCATGGCCAAAGCGTCGGTGAGGGCCAGATCTTGTCGATCTCGCACGGGCCAACCCTAATCCGTGGCCCGGCTCGCTCCGGCAAGACCGACTAGTTGCAGAGCTTCCGCCAAGCTCTTGGCTCGCAGAGCAACAATGCCCGCAGGCATAGGTCCCGACGACTCGGGCACCAAGGCCCGGGTGAATCCGAGGCGGGCCGCTTCATGGAGACGCCTATCCATCTGCGACACCTGGCGGAGTTCGCCGCCCAGACCCAATTCGCCGCAGATGACCAGATTCGGGTCGACGCTGCGATCGAGATGCGAGGAGGCCAGGGCAACCGCCACCCCCAGGTCAGCGGCGGGCTCGCCCACTTTCACGCCCCCGGCGGCCAGGGCGTAGACGTCGAGGGTAGCCAGGTTGATAGCGGCCCGCCGGTGCAAGACCGCGATGATCATGGACAACCGCCCTGCGTCGATGCCCTGCGCCGAGCGGCGAGGCAGCGGCAGCGCCGTCGGGGCTACCAGACCCTGGACCTCCACCAGCAGGGGCCGGTGTCCGTCGAGGGTGGGGACCACCACCGACCCACCAACGCCCGGTTGGCGGTCGGCGAGGAATAGCGCCCCCGCGTCGGGAACGCCCTGGAGGCCTTCGGAGACCATTTCGAACAGACCGAGTTCGGTGGTGGCGCCGTAGCGGTTCTTGCGGGCCCGAAGTAGCCGTAGAGAATGGTGGCGGTCCCCCTCGAAGGACAACACGGTGTCCACCAAGTGCTCCAGGACCCGGGGTCCTGCCAGGTCACCGTCCTTGGTCACGTGGCCGACCAGGATCGCTGACATGGCGAGACGCCGGGCAAGCGCTGTGATGGCCGACGCGCATTCCCGGACCTGGGTCACCGACCCGGCCGCTGACGCAACGTCGGGGTCGGCCACTGTCTGGATTGAATCGACGATCAGGCAAAGCGGGTTGACGTCGTCCACGGCGGCGGCGATGGCCTCCATGTCGGTTTCGGCCAGCAGCCAAAGAGCCTCAACGGATGCTCCCAGGCGTTCGGCTCGCAACCGCACCTGCTGAACCGACTCCTCACCCGAGACCACCAGAGCGCGCGACCGACCCCGGGCCAACGACGCCGCCACCTGCAGCGCCAAGGTGGATTTGCCGATCCCGGGTTCGCCTCCCAACAGGGTTACCGAGCCGGCCACCAGGCCGCCGCCCAGAACCCGGTCGAATTCCGAGATACCTGTCGGGCGTCGGTCGTGGCCGTCGGCGTCGACTTCGGTGACAGGCATCGCGCGTTCGCGCAACGGGTCCGGACCCTGGCCGCCGAACAGGCGCGATGGCGGCCGGGTCGGGGCCTGCGCTTCCTCGGTGAGTGTGTTCCAGGCCTGACAGCCGGGACATCGACCGACCCACTGGGGGCTGGCCGATCCACATTCTCCACAGCGAAACACTGTTCGGGTCCTGGCCACGGCGGCCAGCATGCCAGGGCCCAAGCGGCCCTTCAGAGCGGGACAGCCAGGGCCCAAGCGGCCCCTCAGAGCGGGACAGCCAGGGCCCTATGACGGTCCCGCCTTCACGCTCTGGACTTCTTGCGATGGCGAACCAGCAGGATGATCGCGATCATCAGCGCCACCGCACTGGCCGAGACAGCCCCCCCTACGGCCAGAGCCACCCGATCGTTCACGGCGGTGGCCGAAACGTCCAGCGTCTCGCCCACCACCGACGTCCACCGCTGCGTGGATTGCGGCGAACCCCGGCCGTTGGAATCGGTGGCTCCCGGCAGGTCCACAGCCAAGCTCACCGTCACCGCATCGGCCAGACCGGTTTCGATCCCCGGCCCGGGCCCAAGCGGCCCCTCAGAGTGGGACGGCCCGGGCCCAGGCCCGAAGCCGGAAGCATCAAAGTCGGAGTCCGCAAGAGCCTGGCGCAGAGCGGGGTCGCTGAAGGATTCGAAACCGGCGGACAGATCCACCACGCCTCGAACCGAGGTCCGGGTTCGCAGCAAAGTCTGGGTCTGGGTGACCTTCAGAGGGGCGAAGGCTGGTCCGAGCTCGGCAAGGGTGCGATTGGCGGCCTCGGGGTCGGCGAACTCCTTGACGGCCCGCACCCGGGTGAAGCCATCGGGGTCCAGGCGGGGTTGCGACACGATCCAGCCGGCGCCGACCAAGTCGTCGACAGCCAGTTCCCGACCGATGTCGCCTATCTGTTGCACCGCTTCAGGGTCGAACGCCGCTCCCGCCACCACCCGACCGCTTCCGTCGACGCCGACCGCCACCTCGGCCGTCAATCGGACCTCGCAACCGGCCAGGGCCAGGGCGACCAGGACGCTCAGGGGTCCGGAAAGGACCAACCGCCGCCGTCGAACTCTCAGGGAGCTCGACGGTGGCGGTTGGTCTCGCACACCCTGGGCCGACCGAGGGGCGAGCCTCGCCCCTGCGTGTCGGCCGGTTTTACTCAGTCGGACCGGCTTCGACCATCTCGACCGGAGGCGGCTCGATCCCCGCGATGGACCGAAAGACGATGTTCTCGCCCTCGGCGTCCACAAGGATCGTCTCGCCCGCCCGGAACTCCTTCCACAAAATTCGTTCCGACAAGGCATCCTCGATCTCGCGCTGGATGGCCCGGCGAAGGGGTCGGGCCCCAAGGGCGGGGTCGTATCCCTTCTTGGCCAACAGAATCTTGGCTTCCGGCGTGAGTTCGAGGCTCAGGCCCTGACTCAGCATCTGCTTCTGCAGTCTCCGGATCATCAGATCGACGATGCGTGTGACCTCGGTCTGGCTGAGCTCGTGGAAGACAATGGTGTCGTCGATCCGGTTCAGGAACTCAGGTCGGAAGTGGGCCTTCAGCGCCTCACCGACCTTTGTCTTCATCTTTTCGTAGTTGACACCTTCGCTCGACTTCTGGAATCCGACGGCAGCCTTACGCAGATCGGCGGTGCCCAGGTTCGAGGTCATGATGATCACGGTGTTCTTGAAGTCCACTGTGCGACCCTGAGCGTCGGTGAGGCGGCCGTCCTCCAGGATCTGCAGCAGGGCGTTGAACACGTCCGGGTGGGCCTTTTCGATCTCGTCGAAGAGGACCACGGAGAACGGCTTGCGCCGCACGGCCTCTGTGAGCTGGCCACCCTCCTCGTAGCCCACGTAGCCAGGAGGCGAACCCACCAACCGGCTGACCGTGTGCTTTTCCATGTACTCGCTCATGTCGAGCTGGATGAGGCTGGACTCGTCACCGAACAGAAACTCGGCCAGGGTCTTGGCCAACTCGGTCTTGCCCACGCCCGAGGGGCCCAGGAAGATGAACGAGCCACTTGGGCGCTTGGGGTCCTTCAGGCCGGCCCGAGTGCGGCGAATGGCCTGGGAGACGGCCTTGATGGCGTCCTCCTGGCTGATGACGCGCTGATGGAGTTCCTCCTCCATGCGCAACAGCTTGGCCGTTTCCTCCTCGGTTAGCTTGTACACCGGGATGCCGGTCCACATGGCCAGCACCTCGGCGATGGACTCCTCGTCGACCTCGTCGAAGAGGTCGATGCCCTCGGCCTTCCACTCGGTTTCCTTGGAGGCCTTTCGGTCCAGCAGCGACTTCTCCTGGTCGCGCAACTTGGCGGCCTGCTCGAACTTCTGGTTCTCGATGGCAGCCTCTTTGTCCTTACGAACGGCGGCTATCTCGTTTTCGAGTTCCTTGTAGTCGGGCGGGGTCTTCATCCGCTGCATGACCATGCGGCTGCCCGCCTCGTCGATGAGGTCGATGGCCTTGTCCGGCAGGTGGCGGTCGGAGATGTAGCGATCCGACAGGTTGGCTGCGGCCACCACGGCCTGGTCGGTGATGGTCACCCGGTGGTGGGCCTCGTAACGGTCGCGGATGCCCCGCAGGATCTCGATGGTGTGGGCCACTGTCGGCTCCTCCACCTTGATGGGCTGGAACCGCCGTTCCAGGGCGGCGTCCTTCTCCAGGTGCTTGCGGTACTCGTCGAGCGTGGTGGCCCCGATCGTTTGCAGCTCGCCTCGGGCCAGCATGGGCTTGAGGATGGAGGCGGCGTCGATGGCGCCTTCGGCCGCGCCGGCTCCCACAAGTGTGTGCAACTCGTCGATGAATAAGATGATGTCGCCCCGGGTGCGAATTTCCTTGAGGACCTTCTTCAGGCGTTCTTCGAAGTCACCCCGGTAGCGCGACCCGGCCACCAGTGCACCGAGGTCCAGCGTGTAGAGCTGCTTGCCCCGCAGGGTGTCGGGGACGGTGTTGGCCACGATCCGCTGGGCCAGGCCCTCCACGATGGCAGTCTTGCCCACGCCGGGTTCGCCGATCAGGACCGGGTTGTTCTTGGTCCGACGGGACAGCACCTGCATCACGCGTTCGATCTCGCGCTCGCGCCCGATGACCGGGTCGAGCTTTTTGTCGCGGGCCAAGGTGGTGAGGTTGCGACCGAACTGATCCAGCACCGGCGATCCGGTGGGAGCCGATTCGCCCCCGGGTCCGCCACCGGCCGTGGCACCCTCCTTGCCGGCGTAACCCGACAGCAGTTGGATGACCTGTTGGCGCACCCGGCTGAGCTCGGCGCCGAGTTTCACCAGCACCTGAGCGGCCACCCCCTCCCCCTCACGGATGAGGCCCAGAAGGATGTGCTCTGTCCCGATGTAGTTGTGCCCCAGTTGCAACGCCTCGCGAAGCGACAACTCCAGGACCTTCTTGGCCCGAGGCGTGAAGGGAATATGACCACTGGGCGACGAGCCGCCCTGGCCGATGATCTCCTCGACTTGGGTTCGCACCGCCTCCAGCGAGATGCCCAGTTGCTCGAGGGCCTTGGCCGCGACGCCTTCGCCCTCGTGGATCAGCCCGAGCAGGATGTGCTCGGTGCCGATGTAGTTGTGGTTGAGGAGGCGGGCCTCCTCTTGGGCCAAAACCACGACCCTTCGGGCACGATCGGTGAATCTCTCGAACACTTCAACACCCCTTCCGGGGACAGGTTTCTCGGTCGCTCAGTGTATCGACGGGCGATCTCAGATTGAGACCACCCGATACTTAACCGCTCGTGGGCTCCAACAACACTTATCGGTACCTGCTTCCTGCCTTCTTGAGCGCTTTGGTCGATTCTCTGCTGCCGGGCCCGCTGACGTAGCGTCGCAGCGTGGTCGGCCTGGTCCCCTTGCTGAGCCTTCCGTGGCTCAAAGGCGATATGGCGCGCGTCGAATCGGCTCTGCGCGCCTCGGTGGAGGCATCGGATCCCTTCCTGGCCCAGGTCGCCGGTCACTTGATCGCCGCGGGGGGTAAGCGCCTGCGGCCGGCGCTCAGCGTGGCCGTCGGGGAGCTGGCCCAGGGTTTGGGCCGCGCCGGCGGCGGCGCGGCCGGCGACGACGTGGTTATGGGCGCAGTGGCGGTGGAGTTGGTTCATCTGGGATCCCTCTACCACGACGACGTGATGGACGAGGCTCGGACCCGTCGCAATGTGGAGAGCGTCAACTCCCGCTGGGGCAACCTCATTGCCATCCTCGCCGGCGACTTTCTCCTGGCCCGGGCCTCGGAGATCGCCGCCTCGCTCGGCACCGAAGTTGCCGGACTGCTTGCCACCACCATCGGCCGGCTGTGTGAGGGCCAGGTCCGGGAGTTGGCCACCACCTTCGATCTGGCCCGCAGCGAGGAGTCCTACCTGACCTCCATCGAGGGCAAGACGGCGGCGCTGATGGCCACTGCCTGTCGCATCGGGGCCATAACCGCCGGCCTTGAGCGCCCGAGCGTGGAGGCACTCACCCGGTACGGCCTGGACATCGGCATGGTGTTCCAAATCGTCGACGACATTCTCGACGTCGTGGCCACCGATGAGGAACTGGGCAAGCCGGCCGGCAACGACATCCACGAGGGGGTGTTCACCCTGCCGGTTATTCGGGGCCTGTCGAACGACGCCGCCGGGGAACTAAAAGCTCTGCTCTCGTCACCCGTCAGTACCGCCGACGTGGAGGCGGCCCGTCACTTCGTTCGCTCCAATGGGGCTGTGCCGGCGGCGCTTGACGTGGCCCGCACCTACGCCGAGCGCGCCCGAGCGGAGTTGGCGTCGGATCCAGCCCTGGCTTCTGGCCCGGTGTCGGAGGCGCTGGCCCGTGTGGGCGACCACCTGATCGAGAGCGTCCCCACCCGCTAGCGCTAGCGGCGGCGGACGCCTGCTTTTAGTGACTGGTAATATGACCGCATGACCATTCAGATGACCGCTACCGAGGTCAAGGCCAGAATCTTAGGCTTGCTGGACCAGGTGAGCCAGGGTGAACCAGTTGAGATCACCAAGCATGGGCGGATCGTGGCGCGGCTCGTACCTGCCGTTGGGCCACACGCCCTTCAGGGTCGTCTGGAGGGAATAGCGGCCACTGCTTGCGCCGACGAGGATCTGTTTTCGACGGGTACGCCATGGGACCTACCTTGACCACTGTCCTCTTGGACTCGCACGTACTGCACTGGTGGTCGGCCGAACCGGGCCGTCTAAGCACAGGCGCCGCCCAGGCCATCACCGCCGCCGATGAACTGGCGATAGCAGATATCTCATGGTTCGAGTTGGCCTGGATGGCGGCACATGAACGGATCACTTTGACCATTCCCACGCTGGCTTGGCTGGAATCACTTGCCATGGATGTACGGACAATTGTGGTGACCCCGGCGATAGCGGCAGCGGCCACGGTCTTGCCGGCCACTTTTCCCGGCGATCCCGCAGACCGATTGATATATGCCACCGCCGTGGAGCGCGGATGGCCACTGGTGACGAAGGACCGCCGGATGAGGTCCCACCAAGGCCCGCGTCCAGTCGCCGTTTGGTAGATCCGAGCGCTAGCTAGAGACCATTTACCGGTTAGGGCAAGAGCGGGTACGCCCCAAACGGCACTTCAGCGACGACTCCGTTACAGCTTCCGTCAGTTGTCGTTTAGGTACCTGTAAGAAGCTCAGGCTTCGGGGCGGAGGGTGGGAAAAAGGATCACATCGCGAATGTTGGCCGAGTCGGTTAGCAGCATGATCAGGCGATCGACGCCGATACCCAGGCCAGCGGTTGGCGGTAGACCGTATTCCAGGGCCCGGATGTAGTCCTCGTCGAAAGCCATGGCCTCGGCGTCGCCGGCCGCCCCTTCAGCCGCTTGGACCTCGAAGCGTCGGCGCTGGTCGTCGGGGTCGATCAGCTCGGTGAAAGCGTTTCCCAACTCCCGCCCGGCCACAATTGGTTCGAAACGCTCCACGTAGCCGGGACGCGATCGGTGGGGACGGGCCAGCGGCGACACCTCCTGGGGGTGATCGGTAACGAATACCGGTCCCCACAAGGTGGCCTCGGTGGTCTTTTCGTAGATCTCCAACACCAACTTGCCTGGTCCCCATCCCTCCTTGGTGGCCACGCCCAGGCGCTCAGCCACCGCTCGTAAGTGATCGAGCGACTGGTTCACATCGATGGCCTCGCCGGTCTGGGCTTCCACCAATTCGGTCATGGTGGCTCGGGTCCACGGCGGGGTTAGGTCCAGGGCGCGACCCCCGTGAGTAAGCACGGTGGTACCGCATACCTCGGTGGCCAAATGAGCCACCAACTCCTCGGCGAGGACCATCAGATCCTGGTAATCGGCGTAGGCCTGGTAAAGCTCCAGCATGGTGAACTCGGGGTTGTGGCGAGGCGACAGGCCCTCGTTGCGAAACACCCGACCGACCTCGAACACCCGCTCGAATCCGCCCACCACCAGCCGCTTGAGATAAAGCTCAGGGGCGATCCGCAGGAAGAACTCCTGGTCCAAGGCGTTGTGATGGGTA
>Ga0187894_10005712_pt1 | contig 12539 bp, 5 predicted proteins | sample GBC1701081metaG_FD_136650 | JGI IMG/M metagenome (GOLD analysis project Ga0187894, IMG submission 136650) | White microbial mat communities from a lava cave in the Kipuka Kanohina Cave System on the Island of Hawaii, USA - GBC170108-1 metaG ... | reverse complement strand
GAGTACGGTATTTCGAAAGTACTCGAACACCGAACCGTGAAACTGGGCGCCTCCCGATTTGATCGTATAGTTCTCGGAGCCTTGTCCGTTAAACTCGACCCCGGTGCCGCTGGTTTCCACCTGGAACTGCTCGACGGCTTCGACCGAGACGCCGAGGCTAATCGTCCGGCCCTCGCCTTGTTGTATCGGGTCAGTGATCGGGACGCCCTCGATGAAAACATCCTTGGAAAAGCCCTGGGCGCCATTGATTGTTCCCCAGCGATTACCCTCTGAGACGCCGGGCAATAAAAAAATGAAGGCGCCGGGATTTCTGGGGCCTTGGCCGATGCCGGAGCCGGCGACGGCGGTGCCCATCGCCAGCGGCAAATTCGTGTACAACTCGTTGCGGATCGTGGTACCCAGCCGCGCGTCGGAAGTGTTCAATTGCGCCGGCGCCGAGGTGACCGTCACCGTTTCGTTGGTCGCGCCAACTTGCAACGCCAGATTCAGGCCGACGGCGCTGAGCGCATCCACAATTACCTTTTCCTGCACGAGCGGTTTGAACCCCGTGGCGGAAACCGCGACGGTATATTCGCCTGGCGGCAGTGGCGCGAGCACATACAAGCCCGCCGCCGTCGTCTGGCGTGTGGTCTTGACGCCGGTGGCGCCGTTGGTCGCCGTCACAGTCGCGCCGGGAATCACGGCGCCTGTCGCATCGGTGATGACTCCTTGAATTGACCCCGTCCCGCCGATCTGCGCCAGTGCGCGCGGCGAAGCGAGCATGGCAAAGATGCTGATGAGCAGCAGCCAGAGAAACATACTTGCGGATTTTTTGTACATGACGAACCTCCTTTGGTTGATCTGCGGCAACAATTGGCGGCGGAAAAATGTGGGGCAGAAAAAACAAAATTGCAGGTCTGATTTTTCTACCCCACATTTTTCTGCTGAACTTATTGGCTCTTCTTCACCTCGACCGCGTAGACGTGTGTCGCCCCGTGCATATTCGAGCGGAAGACGATCCATTGCTGATCTGGCGTAAACGTGACGTTCGGTTCGAGCCGGTAATCGTGCTTGGCCATGTTGACCAAGCGTTTTGCTTTAAAGAATCCAGGGATGATCAGCTCTTTGGCGTTCGGCGCTCGGATGCCCGCCACATCGGGAATCCCTTCGGGCCGGTAGAGGTAAATCCACTTGCCGTCCCTGGCGTGCGCCACCATCTCTTCGTCGCCGCCGTCGCCCGCGAAGAGCTTGCCATCGTTTGAAATATTGAAATGCACCGACCATTCGTCGCGTTGCAGGTGATACCAGATGCGAGCGCCCGTAGCGATTTCATAACCTGCCAGCCAGAAATCCTCGCCGCGCGGCGTTTGCAAGTCGTACCAGATGACGCGGCCATCGGCGCTGAAAAACTCGTGCCCGGCGATCTCCATATTCATTGTGCGCGTGTGAATCTTCGTCAGTCCGGAGCCGTCCGTGCGAATCGTCCAGATGCGATCCACTTTGTGCCACGGGCCTTCGTGGCAAAACATGATCTGCGCCGGATCGGTCGGCGAAAATTGCAGATGATTAAGCCAGTCCGTCGCGCGATGAATCGTCTTCAACTCGCCGGTCTTCGTGTTGATGGTGAAGAGCGCCATCGGGAGGCGCTGTTCCAGCCGGGCGTTCAAGCGGACTTCTTTTTGCTCGGCGAAGGTCAGCGGTTTGCCGTTGGGGTCGCGCATTTCGCTCCGCGGCGGCGCTAGAGGCGACGCCAGAGGCGATGCCTCTGGCGATCTTTGATAGACGCTCGGCGCGTCGCTTTCCATCACACTGCCCAGCAGCAGCGTCTCGTCGGCGTTGACGGAAGCGACGGAGGCGCGCGGCGGCAACTTGGCGATCTCGCGCGTCTCGCGCGTGTCGAGGCGCGTGGCGAAGACCGCGCGGTCTTTGACGTAGTAGACCTGCCCGCTCTTTCTGCCGGTGACGATGACGCCCACGCGGCCTTCGACGACCGTTTCGATGGCGCGCGTCTTCAGATTGATCGTGGACAACCCGCTCGGCGTCGTGATGATCAGCCGCTGCCCATCAGGCGTATAGGCGTTCTGATGAAAATAGAGACTCGCGCTGCCCGCTTCGCGAGACAGTCGTATGACTTTGTGCCCGGTGGCGGGATCAATCCATTCCGTCGGCGGCTCTTGCGCTGCGGCGACCCACAGCCAGACCAATGTCGCGCCAAAAACCAAAGCGATTGCCGCGCTGAATTTACGCATCGAGGCATGTTTCATAACTACCTTCCTTTCTCACAGGACCTTACTCAGTCCTCGGATCGAGCAGGCGCGCGCGGCCATTGTTGTTGATGATCAGACGGTCGCTGGCGATCCCGCCGACGATCTGGCAGGCGCCGTTGATTGTCACCGCGCCGCCCGGCGCGGTCACATAGGCGTGGACACTGGCGCCTCCGTTGAGCGTCAGTCCGCCGCTATGGATGTTGAGCGTGAGCCAGGCGGGATTATCGGCGGCGGCGATCACGCCGCCGTTGACGTCAAAGCCGTTGGCGACAACCACGATCACCGGGCCGACCACTCGCAGTTGAGCCTGGTTATTGAACGTGAGGCGCTGGAAGTAATAGACCGAAGGTTGAACCGCCCCCGCCACTCCCAGCGTGAAGCCGCTCCCGCCATTGGCCGCGAAATCGCCGTAGGCGCCAGCGGGTACCGCGATCTGGCCGGCGTTGCTGTTGAGCGTGAGATTGCGCACCGTGGCCCAATCGCCCACGCTCTCGCCCGGATTGTTGAGCGTTACGCTGCGCGTCCCGGTGGGCGCCAATGGCGCGGCCACAATGGGCAGCGGCGTGGGATCGGTCCGGCGGACGACGTGGCCGAGCGTCGTGTTGCTGTTGAGCGTCACCGTGTAGTTCGACGGCGTCGTGGCCCCGCCGCCGTCGAGTGTCCCGCCATAGTTGGGCGTGCCGTTCAAAATCACATTCGGCATGCCAGGGACGAACAGGTCGCCGCTGACGGACGCGCCGCCGTTGAGCGCTACGTTCTCGCCGAGCATCTGCTGGATGGAACCCTCTAAAACGCCGCCGTTGAGGACCGGCGCGTGATTGACCAGGGCTCTCGCGGCGACCGAAAGTGTGGCGGCGCCGCTCGTGACGCCGCCGGCGCCGTTCCTGACAACGACGGTGTAAGCGCCAATGTCGGCGGCTTGAACATTGAGGATCGCGAGGCTCGGACCGGTCGCGCCCGCGATCGCGGTACCGTCCTTGAACCACTGGTAGCTCAGACCCGGCGAGTTATTGACGACCACCGAGAAGGTCGCCGTCCCACCCATCAGCGCGGTCACGCTCTGCGGCTGCGTTGCAATCACGGGCGGGCCGAATACTTCAAAGACAACGCTGTTCGGCGTCACGGTGAAGGCGCCGGTGAAGCCCGGAGGCAGCCCGCTGAAGGTCAAATCGGAGGCGGTCAGATCGGTCGAACCGAAGGTAACCAGCGTATAGGTATTGCCGATCGCGAAACCCGGACCGGTCGCGAAGACGAGGCGCCGCTGCCCCGCCTCGCCTTTGGTGAGCGCGCCGGTGATCACAAGCCGGTTGGCCGCGGATCCGAGATCGAACGCCAGCGCGCCGCCCGTGTTCCACGCGAGCGAGGCTGCGGTGAGGGTTGAGCCAGACGTGGCGCCGCCGGGCATTATCGCGCCGTTCGCGTTCAAGACGACCGCGCGGCCGATTGAGCCGTCGCCGGTGAGAACGCCGCCGGAGTTGACCGTGAGATCAGCGCCAGCGGCCAGACTGCCGTCCACGTCGAGCGCGCCGCCGTTTACCGCGACCGCGCCGGTGAAGGTGTTTGCGGCGCCGAGCGTCAGCCGCCCGGCGCCGATTTTGGTGAAGCCCCCCGCGCCTGAAAGCGGCCCGTTGAGCGTGATGTTGCGCGCGACATCCGCCGCGTCAGCGGCCTTGATCGCGATATTCCCGTTGGCGGGCAATGTGATCGGCAGGCTCGCGCCCCAGTCCGCCTTCGCGCCCAACAGGCCGCCGCCGAAGTTGAGATTCGTGGTGAGACCTGCGGCGCCGTTCTTGACGATCCCACCGCCGCCGAGATACAGCGCGCCGCCGTTGATGGTGATGGTCGCTGATCCGGCCGTGACCGTGGAGTCGAAGCCGAGCGTGAATTTCTCGACCGCGCTCACGCCGCTGGTGAAAGTGGCCGAAGCGACGTTGTTCGCGTTTGCGCCGTTGGTGCGGCAGAGCACGACACCATTTGCGGTGTCGGTCGAGTTGAAGACGCCGCCCAGCACGCGCATGGCTCCGCCTCGACCGGCGCTGGTCTGATTGCCGATCGTGATCGTACCGGTCGCGGTGAGCAAACCGCTCTCGATTGACATGGCGCCGTTGGAATTGGCAGTGCCGAGGCCGATGGTAGTGGCGCTCGCCATCCCTTCGGCGACAATGAACCCGGAGCCGAAGTCGGGAGTCCCTGCGCTGTTTCGGCGTATATTCACGTCGCCGACGGTCAGCGAGCCGCCGTTGACGCGCAGCGTCCCGGCGAAGTCCGAGTTCGTGCGGAAATTGCCCAACGCGGCGGAGCCGCTGTCGATCACGACCGCGCTTGTAACCGCCGTGACGAGGCCGCCGGTAGTGAATGAGCCGCCCGCGATGTTGAGCTGCGCGTTCGCTCCGAGGTTGACGGCGTTATTGCCGATGTTGAGCGATGAGCCGGCGCCGAGCCGAAGCGCGCCACCGTTGATTGCAAGGACGCCTGTCAGCGCCGATGGCATGGTCAATACGAGCGGGCCGGCGCCGAGCTTGGTCAGCCCCTGATTGCCGGCGAGCGAAACGCCGAGGACGGTCGCAGCGCCCACGCCCAGAGGATTGACCGTCACCGTTGGATTGCCGGCGGCGACGGCCAGCGTGAGGACGTTAGCGGCGCTCCCGTTATTGTCAACAATCCAATTGCCGGGTGAAGCGATGTCTGTGTCGCCGAAGACGAGATTGCCGATTGCGCGCGGCGAATTGAGGCGCGCAATGATGTCGCCATCCACCTCGAGCGAAGAGAAATCGGCGGTATTGCCGGCGCCGGCGCCGACGATGCCGTTGAACCAGTTCGGATTGGCGCCCCACAGCCCGCCCGAAGCGGTCTGAATCCAGACGCCGTTGCCGGTCAGCGAGCGCGTGTAGACCTGGCCCGCCGCGAACCCGCCGTTCAACGCGTTGCCCGCGATATCTGCGACGCCTGTTCCGCTCGCGTTGACATCAAGCCGCACGCTGCCCTCGCCTGTGAGAGGACCGACCGTCACATCGAAGACACCCTCTCCTGCCGGCGACACACCGGAGACCGCGCCGGAAAGTCCTCCAGAGAAGATCGGCGTGAAATCGGAAGCGTCAACGCCAGGCGCCGGCTCGCTCAAGCGCACGCGGAACGTGATTGTGTCAGCGGAACTGCTCGCTGCGGCCGGGTTCTGGCGATTCACCGAGACCACGGTTGGAGCGAGAGTATCTACCCTGACCAGGAAGCCCGGCGACGACGGACTGGAGCCAGCGCCATTACTTGCCGATGCGGCGAACACATACGCGCCGTCGGCGAGCGCCGTGGCTGTGTGATCGAAGCTCCACTGGCCGGCGCCATCGGCGGCGGTCGAGCCGGGCGACGCATCGCCGAGTATTTTGACGGTGATGGCCTGGCCGGGCGTGGCCATCCCGCGAATCACGAGCGTGTTGTCGGACGTGATCCCGTCGGTCATCGAAGAGCCGGTGTCGTCCGTAATCGCGGTGATGGCCGGCGTGGCGACGCTCGTGTCCACAGTCGAAGGCGCGGACGCCGGCCCCGTGTTGCCGGCCAGATCGGTGGCGGTCGCGGTGAAGGAGTGGCTGCCGGGAGCGAGCGCCGACCCGTTGTATGTCAGAGTCCATGCGCCCGACGCGCCGGCTATTGCGGTTCCGATTATCCCAGCGCCCACGCGCGCGACGCTGACAGCGCTGCCCGCTTCGGCCGCGCCCGTGAAGACAAGCGTTCCTGTATCGGCTATGTCCGTGATCGCCGGCGCCGCGGGAGGAATGAGGTCAACAGTCACGCGGAACGGCGGCGTGGTTTGCGGCCCGGTTTGGTTACTCGCGTCGGTGGCGGTCGCGGTGAACAGCGTGACGCCGTTGGGCAACGCCGTGCCCGTATAATCGAGAGCCCAGCTCCCCGCGCCATCAGCCGCGGCCGTCCCAATCACGCCGACGCCAAACCGCGTCACCGTAACAGTCGTATTGGGCGTCGAAGTTCCGCGCAGGACGAGCGTCGGATCGTTTGTGACGAAATCGGCGCCCGAAGGCCCGGCGTCACTGTCAATGGCCGTAAAGACCGGAGCGGCGGGACCGAGCAGCGCGCTCAGGCTGGTGACGATATTCGGAGCCGGCGGCGGCGGCATGCCGTCTCCGAAATAGAAACTCGGATGCGGCGGCTGATTGTAGCCGGTATTTTGCCAGGCGATGGCCTCGCGATACTGCCGGTCGTGCATCAGCGTGTAGAAGCGGGATGTGGTCGGGATGGTGGTCGTGTAGATGCGCAGCGCCGCGTTGCCCGATTCGCGCCAGATCACCTCCTCGCGCCAATCGCCAAGGATGTCGGCGCTCAAGGAAGGCGTGGCCTTGGTTCCATTGTTGGAGGCGATTCCGGAATCCGCGAGCAGCGTGGTTGTGTTTCCCGCGAGCCAGTCCCATTTGGTGATCGTCACGCCGTCGAGCAACTCGCGCAGCAGATCGCCGTCCCACCAGACCCCAAAATTGATCGAGGGCTTTGTAGCCGCAATCTGCACGCCGCGCGGGCCGAGCACGGCGTTGGGCGTGGATTGTTGCGCCGTGTACATGCCGCCCGTGCCGCCCGAAGCCCACATCTCGAAGCCGCGGTAACGCGGATCGACGTCGAGCGCTAGTCCGCGCCCGATGTCGCCCGACGCCTGCACGCCGAAGACCAAAGCCCCGGTTCGCGCGTCGCGGAACTCGGCCGCGTTCGGCCCGTAACTGGTCGGGCTTTCGTGCGGCTGGAAAACTTCGAGTCCCGGCCGGTCGGGATCCATATCCGACATATGGAGCGCGTCGCCATGACCCAAACCCGTCGAGAAAAACCCGGCGCCGTTGTCGTCGATGGCGCAGGCGCCGTACATAATCTCGTCTTTTCCATCACTATCCACGTCGCCGATGCTGAGTTGGTGATTGCCCTGGCCGCGCCAGGCGGCGTATGGATTCGGCGTGCCCGTGTCGCCGGTATCGAAGGTCCAGATGTTGGTGAGCGCGCCATTGCGCCAATTCCATGCCGCAAGCGTCGTGCGAGTGTAATAACCGCGGCACATAATCAGGCTCGGCCGCTGGCCGTCGAGATAAGCGACGCCCGCGAGGAAGCGATCCACGCGATTGCCGTAATTGTCTCCCCAGTCGCTGACATTGCCGCGCGGGACGACGTAGCTTGCGGTGGCCATCGCCGCGCCGGTCAGGCCGTCGAAGACGGTCAGGAACTCAGGCCCGTCGAGGACATAGCCCGCGCTGTTGCGGTAATCAGCGTTCGCGTCCCCGATCACAACGCCCGCGCCGTCAATGGTTCCGTCCGCCGTCTTGCAAGCGACCTCGGCCTTCCCGTCTCCGTCGAGATCATAGACCTGGAACTGCGTGTAGTGAGCGCCGGCGCGAATATTGCGCCCGAGATCGATGCGCCACAGCCGCGCGCCGTCGAGTTTGTAAGCGTCGAGATAGACATTGCCGGTGTAGCCGGCCTGCGAATTGTCTTTCGCGTTCGAGGGCTCCCATTTGACCACGACCTCATACTCGCCGTCGCCGTCGAGATCGCCGACACTGGCGTCGTTCGGGCTGTAGGTGTAAGCCTCGCCCACCGGCGTCACGCCGCCCGGCGGGACCTGCAAGGGGAGGCGCAAATATTGCCGAACGGGGGCGTTGGCCGGCAGCGTGAAAGACGCGCTAGCGGCGCCTTCCAGGCCGAAGACAATGGCGCGCACGAAGTAGGCGTTCGTCTGTGTGAGGTCTGCCGCGTCATCAATGAAGTGGGTCGCGCCGGTAATAGGCGCCGCGTTGAGAAGCGCCGACGCCCCCCTGCTTGTCGAGCGATAGAGATTGAAGGCGGTCTCCGGGAAATCAGTCCCGAGCAGACGCCAACTTACGAAAACCTCTGTCGTCGTCGCCCGGACGGCGACGACGCCGCGACCGAGATTCTCCATAAGAGACGGGAGAGACGCTGGCGCGGGAGATTGCCGCGCCCATAAGACGTGGGCTCCTTGGGACGACTGGATCAACCCGGAGGCCGCTGCGCAAAAGAGCAAAATGCTTAGGAGGAACGCGATCTTTCTGAGTTTCATCATATTACTCCCATTGGCGGGGATTCCCCTCCAACCTGACACGATGAGTCGCTCAAAAATCGAACTCGAAATTCGGAATTGTTCCGATCCGGCGGCGGGTCATGCGGCCGTCAACTCCAACCGGACCTGTCTCTCCGCCGAGCGGTTGGCTGCTAAGACGGCGACGGCCGATTTCATCGCTTTTTCAGGGCCGCCGCGGATCGCGCTGCCAGTCCTGACTGCGGAGCAGAATTCCGCGATCTCGTTCTTGTAAGAGATTCCTCTGTCAATCTGAGCCTGGTTGGCCGCATTGACCGTGCGGCCGGGCGAATCGGCCGGGCGTGTGGCCGACGCGTCGGCCACCGGCGCCGATGTCTGCCGCGAGACTTCAACTCTGGTTGATTGGCTCTCTCCCTCATTGAAGAGATAGACATCCGTCTCGTTATGCATGATCAACGTCCCCTTCGCGCCGAAGAACATCTCGTAATGATCCTCGAAAGCGTTCGATTCGATTGAAGAGAAGGTCGCCGTACGACCGCCGGGATATTCAAACGTGGCGTAGACGTGATCGAAGACCTCGCGCCCGTCTTTGTGGCGAGAAATACCGCCGGCGCAATAGACCGCTTCCGGCGCCGATTCAAAGAACCAGTTCGTCGCCGTCAGCAGATGGCTTCCAAGTTCGGCCACCAATCCTTCCGAATATTGCTTGTAGAGTCTCCAGTTCAGCAGATGCTCCCAATCAGGATAGCCCCACCGGTTTGGATCGAAGTTGGCCGAGGGCGCGTCTTCCTTGCGCCGCCAGTTGGCGTTGCGGTGCCAGACCAGCCGCGCGAAATAGACATCGCCCAGTAGCCCCTGCTTGACGATGCTGTCGTAGGCGGCCTGATAGACAGGGTTGTAGTAGCGTTGATAGCCGATCTCAAGCGTGCGATTGTTACGGCGGCTGGCGTTGATCATGCGCAGGCAGTCCGCTTCAGTTTTGGCCATCATCTTTTCGCACAGTACGTGTTTGCCCGCATCGAGACATCCAACCGTGATCTCGGCGTGAGACCACAACGGAGTGGCGATGATCACCGCTTCCAGGTCCTCCTTCTGAAGCATCTCGCGCCAATCCTCGTACTCGCTGGGTTGACGCCATCCCGCCTTCATCATTGACTCGGCCGCGGCGCGGCGGCGTTTGGGGTTGATGTCACAAATCGCCTTCAGATCGATGAACTCTTTCTGGCACTGCGCGATCAGCCCCCGGCCCATGCCTCCAGTCCCAATGACGGCCGCGTTGACCGGGCCGCCTTTGATCGGGCCGCGGACCAACGCCGCGGCGCCAAGCGCAGCCAGCGCAGGCGTCCCCGCAATCGCCTTCAGGAAATTGCGCCGTCCTTGTTCCTTCTGTTCATCTGTAAGATTCATCGCCGATCCTTTCATTGCATTACCCATTACCCATTGCCAATTGATAAGCAGGGAAAGAGCCTCTCTTCCTGCTCATCAATGGGTAATTGGTAATGGGCAATGGGTAATGGCGAGTTTGCCAGCAGTATCCCAGGCTCCCGCACTCCATAGGCTGCCGCCATCTAGACAGTTGTTGTGGTGGCGCTCAATTTTTATTTGCATGCGCTTCGGAAGTAACTGGGGCCACCACGCCCGCGCCGGACTTCAATGCCTTCCGCTCTTTCCTGTTCGTCAGCAAAAGATCCAGCCCGGCTACCGCTCCGGTGTTGAACGCCAGCAAGACGCCCACTGCCGCGCCTTCGATCAGAGTCTTGTTGACCAGCAGATATGTCCCCTCATTGCCAGGTTGCGGCATACCCGCAAGCGGGATCGCCAGCAGATAGAACAAGGTCAGAAAAAAGAGCGCGCCCCAACATCCCGCTCTGGTCAAAAATCCGAGAATGAGCGACAGGCCGATCAACAAAAGGCAGATCTTGACCGTTTTATCAATCCAACCGATCCACCCCAGGTCAATCAACCACTGGAAGACGCGGGCGAGCGGGCCTGATGCGGCTTTCAAATAGCTGGCGGAAGTCCACGGCGGGAGCGGCTTGCCGTCAGAACCCCACGCCGGCAGCATCAGCTTGTAATAGCCTTCGTAAAGAAAATGCCAGCCGATCAGCGTGCGCAAAATCACCAGCGCAGCCTGCTGCGCGCCGGGGAGTAGATGGGGCGCCTTGCTATTCATTGATGATCTCTACTTCACCCAATTCATATGGATTGTCGGCGCCGAAGAGGACCGGACGTTCCGCCCCGCTCTCCAGCATCAAGACCAGGACGCCAGAATGGGCGCCGCAATACGCCGCCGCCAGATCGGGGCCGCCGACATAGAAAGCCGTCGCCAGCGCGTCGGTAATCGCCGCGGACGGCGCAATCACGGTCACGCTCGCCGTCGCGTCAGCAGGCCATCCGGAACGCGGGTCAATGATGTGGCCGTAGCGTTTGCCGCCATACTCAAAAAACTGTTCTTCACCACCGCTGGTCGAGAGCGCCGCGTCGCGCAACCGCGCGATGGCCATGCGTCTCCCCTTGTCTCGTGGATGCCGCACGCCTACTGTCCAAACGTTGTGGCCATTGTGGCCACAGTCTCCGCCGCCAATCGCGCGGACGCTGCTGAAGCCGGCGCTCAGCAATGCGGCGCGCTGGCCCATCATCGCGGCGATGCGGTCGAGCGCATAACCTTTGCCGACGCTCCCCAGATTGATTTCGACGCCTGGTCGCGCGAAACGGATCGCGCGCGATTCGCAATCGAAAAGCAGCTTATCGCCGCCGACCAACGCTTTCGCTTTTTCGATTTCATCAGGCTCGGGGATTCGTCCCTGCCTCTTCAGAAAGCCCCAGCAGCGGCTCAGCGGACTTGAAGTGATGTCGAATGCGCCGCCGGTCTCGCGGCAAAGCTCCTGACATAGGAGCAACAGCGAAAAGAGGGATTCTTCGACGCGCACGGAACTGGCGGCGGCCTGCCGGTTGATGAAGCTGACTTCACTGCTTTCTCTGAAGATCGTCAGTTGCTGTTCCAGCCTGTCCACTTCGTCCAGCGCCTGACGAGCCACGGACACGCCGGCCTGATCCTCAAGCGGCAGCGTCACCTCAAAGCGGCAGGCCATCGCCGAACGATTGACGTGCAGCCAATAACCGCCGGGCGCCGTGGGCCGGCGCGGCGCTAACTTCAGGAATTCGCGTCTCTTCAACATTGAGTTCTGATTTGCGCCCGCCAACAGCTCAAGATCGAGCTTTTTTCATCGCAAAGGGTCAAAGGTTCAAAGGCTCAAAGAAGACAAACCAAATCAAGCCTGTAACTCTTCTTTGACCCTTTGTCTCTTTGTCCCTTTGTGTTGAAACTGCTATCTGCTTTTGTCCACCTGTGAAACTTGCCCTTGAATCAGTAAAAAAATCGGGGATTGGGAAGCCGATGGCGCCGGCCTTCCCAATCCCACTTCGCGGCGCGCGTGAGCGCCTAGAACAAGAATTTGAAGGTCATCTGGACACGACGCGGGTAATTCTCCTGCGTGCCAGCGGTCACCTGCCCGAAGGCGGCTTGCGCTGGATTCAGGTTGACCTGTGTCGTGAAGAGTAAGGGATGGTTGAAGGCGTTGAGGAGTTCAGCCCTGAACTGCAACTCCTTCTTTTCGCCGAAAAACGTCTTCTTCGTGATCCCGATGTCAACGTTGTTGATTATATCCCCGCGAAGGTAACCGAACCGAGCTGGGAAAGTTCGAATATAGCGATCGGGTTGGAAGTTCGGGTCTCTGTTAAAGCCTATGGGCGAAGCCAGGACTTTCGCGCAGGACGGATTGGTCTTGCACGGGTCGTTGAAATCAACCCACTGCAACTGCCCGTTGACCAGCACCGCTGTATTGCCGTTGCGCAGCGCGACAAAGCCTGGCAGACCCGTGTTGATCCATTGGACAAGTGACTGCTCATCCGACGGGAGTCGCAGGTCTTTCGGATCGCCAAGGTAGGCGATGTTGAGCGGCGTCGTGCCCTGGAAGGCGAAGTTGAGCGGCGGCCCGCTTTGTAAGGTATAGATCGCCGAGACCTGCCAACCACTGACGAGATGCGACGCTACCGGATGAGCGTCCGCCAGAAAGGGACGCCCCTTCCCGAACGGTAATTCGTAAATCCCGCTCACTGAGAGGCGGTGCGGACGGTCCTCACTTGAGATCATCTCTGTCGGACGCGGATCACCCTGGTTCAAGAGGTCAATCGCCTCCAGGAACTTCGAGAAGGTGTAGCTTGCCGCCACCGTATAGCCCTTCGAAAATCTC
>Ga0187894_10005711_pt1 | contig 12546 bp, 10 predicted proteins | sample GBC1701081metaG_FD_136650 | JGI IMG/M metagenome (GOLD analysis project Ga0187894, IMG submission 136650) | White microbial mat communities from a lava cave in the Kipuka Kanohina Cave System on the Island of Hawaii, USA - GBC170108-1 metaG ... | reverse complement strand
GAAAGTCTCGCGCGTGCTGATCGCGCGCTTGCGGTCGATGATGGCCCTGTCGACGGGCTATGGCCTGCTGGCGCCGTTCTTCCCGGTCGTTGTCGCCGCGCCGCACTATTTCAGCGGCGCCATCGCGCTCGGCGGCCTGATGCAGATCGTCGGCGCCTTCGCCCAGGTCCAGCGTGGCCTGTCGTGGTTCGTCGACAATTTCTCGCGCTATAGCGAATGGTCGGCCAGCGTGCACCGTATCGTGGGATTCACCGACGCCCTCGAAGCGCTCGATCATGATCGGGACACCGAAGGCGGTGAAATCATTGCCGTGGCAGAAAGTGACGAGCCGGTCCTGCGTCTGCGCGGACTCGACATTGCCTACCCGGACGGCTCGATCGTCGTCGCCGGCGCGGACGGCGAGGTGAAGCCCGGCGAAAAGGTCCTGGTGATGGGCGAGTCGGGCACCGGCAAGAGCACCTTGATGCGTTGCATCGCCGGGCTGTGGCCGTGGGGCCGCGGCGCCATCGACCTGCCCGCCGACTGCCGTTTCATGTTCCTGCCGCAGCGGCCCTACCTGCCACTGGGAACACTGCGCGCGGCGCTCGCCTATCCGTCACCGGCGGATGCTTTTGACGATGCCACGCTGCGTGCCGCGCTGGAGCGGGTGGGCCTGCCGGACCTGGTGGACCGTCTCGACGACGAGGAACGCTGGGACCACACGCTGTCGGGCGGTGAGCAGCAGAAGCTTGCCTTCGCGCGCCTGCTGCTGCAGCAACCCAACTGGATCGTGATGGACGAGGCGACGGCGGCACTCGACGAGGACAGCCAGAACACGTTGATGCAGCTGCTGACCAGCGACCTCGCCGGCGCGACGCTGATCAGCATCGGCCACCGCCCCGGCCTTGACCGCTACCACGACCGCACCGTCGTCCTGGTGCGCGGCGAGGAAGGTGCACGGCTGGTGCGCCAGCGGCGCCCCGCGGCGGAACGGCATGGGGCGGCCTCCGGCACGGGACGCCGGCTGGCCCGCCTGTTCGGCGGCCGCTTGCGCAAGCGGCGTTAAGCGGCAACAAGTTCAGGCTTGTTGTGAAAGTCGACTACCGCGTCGGTCTGGTGCTGATCCGTTTCGTGGGTACGCACAGCGAGTATGACCGCATCGATGCGACAACGGTTTGAGGGAACAGATGAAAATTCGCCCGATCCGTACACGTCGGGACCACGCCGAGGCCATCGCCGGGATCGAGCGCCTGATGGGTGCGCGCAAGGGAACGCCGGAGGCTGACAGACTGGAGGTTCTCGCCGCGCTGGTGTCGGCCTACGAAGCGATCCACGATCCGATCAATCTGCCCGATCCGATTGAAGCTATCCATGTTCATATGGTGGAACGCGGCATGAGTCAAAGCGATCTGGCCTCGTTGCTCGGCTCGAAATCGCTGGCCTCCTCCATCCTCAACCGCAAGCGGGCGATGTCGCTGGAGGTGATTCGCAAGATCGCCGAGGCGTGGGACATCCCGGCGGAAATCCTTGTCCGGCGCTACCGGCTCGCCGGCGATTCGTCCGCAACGCGAGCCGCCTGAAGACAAGGGCTTGAGCCGCGCCATTCGTCATGGAACAACCGGCGTCCTGAACCATCATTCATGCCGGGAGACAACGCCATGACCATCCGCTTCGACAACCGCGTCGCCATCGTCACCGGGGCCGGCAACGGGCTGGGGCGCGCGCATGCGCTGCTGCTGGCCTCGCGCGGCGCCAAGGTGGTGGTGAACGACCCGGGCGGGGCGCGCGACGGCAAGGGCAGCGACAATGCCGTCGCCGACAAGGTCGTGGCCGAGATCAAGGCGGCCGGCGGGCAGGCGGTGGCGAACTACGACAGCGTCGCCGAGCAGACGGCCGCCGCTAACATCGTGAAGACCGCCGTCGATGCCTTCGGCACGGTCGACATCGTCGTGAACAACGCCGGTATCCTGCGCGACAAGTCGTTCCCCAACATGTCGATGGACGATTTTCTGTTCGTCCTGCAGGTGCACCTGATGGGATCGGTCTACGTCACCCATGCCGCCTGGCCGATCCTGCGGGCGAAGGCGTACGGCCGGGTCGTGCTGACCTCGTCGAGCTCGGGCCTGTACGGCAATTTCGGCCAGACCAACTATTCGGCCGCCAAGCTGTCATTGGTCGGCTTCATGAACACGCTGCGGCTGGAGGGCCAGAAGTACAACATCATGGTCAACTCGCTGGCACCGGTCGCCGGCACGCGCATGACCGAGGACCTGATGCCGCCGGAGCTGGTGGCGAGGATGAAGCCCGAGCTGGTGTCGCCGATGGTGGCGTATCTGTGCAGCGAGCAGTGCACCCGCACCGGCGAGATCTGGGCCGCGGGCGTCGGCTACTTCTCGCGGGTCGAACTGCGCGAAGGGTCGGGCGTGCGTATCGCCGGGCAGCCTACGATCGAAGACGTGGCGAACAATATCGACAAGATTGCCGACCTCGCCGCCAACACCGCCTACCGCACCGCCAACGAGGAGTCGCAGGCGGTGCTGAAGGGCTGATCCCGGGAGCGCGGGCGTCCCGCCCGCACCAAGCCGCAATTCGCTCTCCGCCTTCCGAAAGAATGCGGGCGGGACGCCCGCGCTCCCGGGGAGTCGAACGTGCGGGCACGCTGTGCTACCACACGCGTGGAGGATGATGCCCGATGGACGTTGCCCTGGGCCATGCGACGCGGCTCGAGCCGGTGGTCGACTGGATCGCCCGCGAAGGACGGCTTGAGCCGGAATTGCGGGTCTTCGTCGGCAAGGTGATGGATCGCACGCTGGCGACCGGCATCCCGGTGTGGCGCCTGTATCTGGGCCTGCAGTTGTTGCATCCGCAGCTTCAGGCCATGGGTGTCGTCTGGCGCCGCGACCAGGCGGTCCAGGTCACGGAGATCCCGCGCCGCCACGGCATCCAGTACACCGCCGGCTATATCGGCAGCCCGGTGCAGGAAATTCGCGAGCACGGCCGCGAAGTCCGCTATCGCCTTGATGGTAGCCTGACCGACCGGCACCACCTCGTCCTGCACGAGGTCAAGGCCGACGGCGGCACCGACTATTTCGGCCTGTCGATGCGCACCAGCCGCGGCCGTCTGTTCCCCATCGTGACCTTCGCCACCGATCATCCCGACGGCTTCAGCGACGCCGACCTGGCCGACCTGCGGCGCCTGGTCGACCATATCGGCGGCGTCGTCGAGATGCAGATCACGCGGCTGGTCGCCGGCACCGTCATCCAGACCTATCTCGGCCGCGAAACCGGCGGCCGCATCCTGGAGGGACTGATCGAGCGCGGCGACGGCGATCGCATCAACGCCGTGCTGTGGTTCTCCGACCTGCGCGACTTCACCGGGCTCAACGAGCGGCTGCCGGCCGAAGAGCTGCTCGACATGCTGAACATGTACTTCGAGGCCATCGGCGTGGCGCTGAAGAAGCACGGCGGCGAGATCCTGAAATTCATCGGCGACGGCGTGATGGCGATCTTCCCGCTGGTCGACGCGATGTTCCTGCCCGACGCCACGGCCGGCGCGGTCGACGCGGCGCGCGAGGCGTTGTCCGCCATCGAGGAGATCAATGCCGGGCGGGTCGAGGCCGGGCGCGAGGCCATCCGCTTCGGTGTCGGCCTGCATGTCGGCCTGGTGACCTTCGGCAATGTCGGCACCGAGGAGCGCCTGGACTTCACCGTCATCGGACCGGCCGTGAACCGCTGCGCGCGGCTGGAGAGCATGACCAAGGTGCTGGGCGTGCCGGTGCTGGCGTCGGCCGACTTCAACCGCGTCTGTCCGCGCCCGATGCGCTCGCTCGGCCGCCACCGCCTGCGCGGCGTGCCCGACCCGGTCGAGATATTTACGACGGCGTGAGGAGATCAGAGGACGGAAGACAGATGGCAGAGGACAGAATGAGAGCGGGTCTGCTCTTTCTGTCCTCTGTCATCCGTTTCCTGTCCTCCGATTGCGCACCCGCCGTGCCGTCGTATACTCGCGCGCATGCGACGCACGTCTTTCGCCCACATGAACTGCTCGATCGCCGCCGCGCTGGACGTGGTGGGCGATCCATGGACGCTGCTGATCCTGCGCGATGCGATGTACGGCGTGCGTCGCTTCGACGAGTTCCAGGCCAACCTCGGCATCGCCCGCAACGTCCTCACGGCGCGGCTGAAGGCGCTGGTCGAGGCCGGCGTGTTCCGGCGCATCGCCTACCAGCAGCGGCCGGTGCGCTACGAGTACCGCCTGAGCGACAAGGGCGCGGCGCTGTTCCCGGTGATCGTCGGCCTGAAGGAATGGGGCGACCGCTTCGGCTCGGCGGTCCAGGACGGCCGGCCGATGGAGCTGGAGAATGCCGCCACCGGCAGCCGCATCGAGCCGGCCCTGGTGGATCTCGCCAGCGGCCGTCGCCTGGACCTGAGCAGCGTGCGCGCCGTTGCCGGCGAGGGGGCCTCGGCCGGGACGCGCCGCTTTTTCGAGCGCCTCGCGTTCGATCGCGCGACCACCCGCCGCGTGGCGCGCGGTTGATTCCGGCCTACGTCGACCCAGCGCGGCACGTGACGCGTCACGGGGGTGACGTGCCCCGGCGCGCCCCGGCTATGTCCCGCCCTCCTCCTGCTTCTCCTCGTCGCGGCGGTGGGCATCGTGAGCACGTTGCGCCCGTGCGTCCTCCAGGCGGTTGCGCTGCTTCTCGGCCTTGGGCTGGCCGAACTTCAGGCGATTGGCCTCGGCGGTGCGCTCGCGCTCGGCGCGTGTCTTGCGCTTGCGCGCCTGGCGCAGGTTCACGATCTCGGCCATGTTCATGCCTCGTGCACGGAACATAAAGTCGCCGCTATTCTCCGGTGAATTGCCCTAGAATGAAAGCGGGCGCCAACCCGCGTTTCCGGCATGGCGAGGACCGGGCCATGATGAAGAAGATCCTGATCGGCGTCGGTGTGGTGTTGGGCATACTGGTGGTGGCGGTTGTCGCCATACCCCTGCTGGTCGACCCCAACATCTTCAAGCCGCACATCATCGCCAAGGCCAAGGAAGCCACCGGTCGCGACCTGGTAATCGACGGGCCGCTGAAGTTGTCGATCTTCCCGACCCCGGTCGTGTCAGCCGAGGGCGTGCGTTTCGCCAACATGCCCGGCGGCAAGGCGCCGCAGATGGTGGAACTCAGGGAAGTCAGGGCCGGTATCGCGCTGCTGCCGCTGCTGTCGCGCCGGGTCGAGGTCGACGAGTTGCGGCTGGTCGAGCCGAAGATCGCACTGGAAGTCGCGCCCGATGGCCGGGCCAACTACGATTTCAAGCCGGCCGACGGCACGGTACCCGCGCCGAGCGGTGGGGCGCCGGGCGGCACCGCCACGGCCAGCGACGGCAGCAAGTTCACCGTCGCCATCGACCGGGTGGTGATCGAGAACGGCACGCTGACCTACAGCGATGCGGCTGGCCGACGCGAGCACAGGCTGGAGAAGGTTACGCTGACCCTGTCGGGCTCGTCGCTGCAGGGGCCCTTGGCGGTCGCGGGCTCGCTGACTGCCAACGGCGTGCCGGTCAGCATCGACGGCAAGCTTGGTGCCAAGACCCCGCAAGGCCTGCCGCTGGACTTGCAGGTCAAGACCGCCGACGGCGACGTCAAGCTGGCAGGCACGGTCTCGGACCTGACGCCGGCGGCGCGATTCGCCGGCACGGCCAGGCTGACGGCGGCCGATCTCTCGGCCTTCGCGCGCGGGCTGGCGGTCGCGGCCGGCATGCCGGGAGCGGAACTGCCGCCGGCGTTGGCACGAAAGGTGTCGTTCGAGGGAGCGATCGAAGCGTCCGCCGATACGTTCACCGCCCGCGATTTCAAGCTGGCGCTGGGTGATGACCAGGGCAGCGGCACGCTCACGGTGGCGCTCAAGCCGGCGACGCGGATCGACGGCAAGCTCTCCTTCACCAGGCTCGATCTCGACAAGTGGCTGGCGGCCGCCAATGCGCCGCCGGCATCTTCGCAAGCGCCATCCATACCGGCGACGCCACCGCAGATCGCAGGCCGTCCTGCTCCGACGCCAGGTTCTCCTCCCGGCGACGTTGCGATCAAGCTCGTCCTCGACGCGGCCGAGATCATCTACAACGGCGGCTCGGTGCGGAAGGTCGTGGCGGATGCGTCGCTGGAGAACGGCCAGCTCGCCGTGCGCCGCCTCGAGGCGTTGCTGCCCGGCAACACGCAGCTCGCGGGCTCGATGACTGCGCGTGCCGACAAGTCCTATGGCGGCGACGTCACGCTGGCCGGGCCGAAGCTGCGCGAGACGTTGACCTGGCTGAAGGTCGACGTCTCGCAAGTGCCGGCCGAGAAGCTGACCGCCTTCTCGTTCAAGGGCCGGCTGCAATCGGCGCCGGGCGGCGCGCTCTCGATCAGCGACGCGACCGTGCAGCTGGACGGCATGACGGCGCGCGGTAACGTTACGGTCGGGCTCGTTCCCCTGCGCGTCACCGCGGACTTCCAGGCCGACACGATCGACGTCGATGCCTACATGCCGCGAAAGGCGGCAGGCGCTTCGCCGGCCGGCAAGCCGCCGTCGGGCACACCCGCGGAGAAGCCTGCAGCGGGCGCACCGGCCGGCAAGCCAGCGGCTTCGCCCGGCGCGACGGCGGTGGTGGACGCGCGCATCAAGGCCAAGGTCGGTACCATCGTCTACAATAGTGAGCGCATCGAGAAGGTCGATGCCGACGTCACTTACCGCGACGGTCGGCTGACCTTCGGCGACACCAGGATCGGCAGCGTCGCCGGCGCCGTCGTGTCGCTGAAGGGCTCGGTGGCCAACCTGACGACGATCCCGCGGTTCGACCTCGCGGTGGGCGTGCAGACCGGCGACGCCGACAGGCTGTTGAAGCTCGCCGGCGTCGCCTCGCCGGTGAAGGGGCCGATCGGGGCGGTGTCGCTGCAGGGCGGTGTCGCCGGCACCCAGGCCGATCTCGCCTTCCGCGACTTCACGGTCAGCGCCCTGGGCGCGTCCCTGAAGATGACCGGCAAGCTGATGCCGGCGGCGGGCAACCTGCGCTATGACCTCTCGGCCTTCAGCTTCCAGACCAACGACCTGGACAAGGTGCTGACGGCGTTCGGTAACGACAAGGCCGGCGACAACATCGGCGGCGTCACCGCCAGCGGCGCCATCAAGGGCGACGTCAAGAACGTGGCCTTCAACGGCAGCTTCTTAGCCAAGGGCGTGCAGGGCAACGGCACGATCACCGCGGCGTTCGGTGGGCCGGTGCCGCGGATCGTGGCCAACGTGAAGACCACCAGCGAACTGAACATCGACCACCTCACCGGCTCGGGCGGCGGTCAACAGGGTGCCGGCGGTGGCCAGGGCGGCGGACGCCACTCGAAGGCGCCGATCAATCTTGCCTTCATGAAAAGCGTCGATGCCGACGTCGACATCACGGCGCCTGCGATCAGCAAGGCGCCCTGGCGGCTGGAGAATGCGTCGCTGCGGGCGACGTTGAAGAGCGGCGTGCTGACCATCGCGCGGCTCGCCGGCGGCATCTATGGCGGCACGGTCGAGATTGCCGGCACGGCCAGCTCGCTCAACGCCACGTTCGATGCCCGCCTCAACGCCACCAATGTCAACCTCGGCACCGCTGCCCGCGCGCTGGGCGACAGCAAGCGGGTCGACGGCGTGATCACGACCAACCTTGCGCTGCGGGGCAGTCTCGCCAGCACGGCCGACATGGTGGCCAGCCTCAACGGCGACGGCAAGGTCGGCGGCAGCGTGCGTTTCAACGCCAGCGCCAGCGAGCAGGTCGGCGGCCAGATCGCCGGCAGCGCGCTCAAGGGCCTGGGCAAGAGGCTCGACAAGATGACCGGCGGCTCCGGCATCGGCGACGAGCTCGGCGACATGCGCGCGGCGCTGAAAGTCGCCAACGAGCGCTTCGCCAACCGCAATGGCGCACTGTCCGGCACGATCACGATCCGCAACGGCCAGCTTCACACCGAGGACCTGCGGGTGAACGGCCATCGCGCCTGGGCGATCACCGAGGCCGATATCAACCTGGCCGCCTGGACCATGGTCGCGACGACCAACATCTACATCGAGGAAAATTCGAGTGCCCCCTACGTGATCGTCCGCCAGAAGGGCCCGGTCGATCATCCCAACCGCTCGGTCGACCGCGGACCGGCCGCCGCCGGCGCGGGCCGGCAGGATGGGCAGCAGCCGGGGCAGCAGCAGGGGCAGCAGCCGGAAGGGCAGCCGCAGCAGCAGCAGCCGGATCAACAGCAGCAGAAGAAGAAGAACGACCCGCTGCGGAAGCTCAGGAAGATCTTCTGATCCTGACCTCTCCCGCTGCGCGGGAGAGGTCGGCGAGCGAAGCGAGCCGGGTGAGGGTTTCACGAACGGCGCTGCGGTTGAAGCCCTCACCCTCCCATCGCTGGCGCGATGGGCCCCTCCCTCTCCCGCTCGCGGGAGAGGGCTTGGCGTCTCAGCTCCTCCAGCACGTGGAGGCGCAGCGCGCTGGAGAGGTTCGTGGCCTCGCGCAGGTCGCGGCCGCGCAGGCGTTCGCGGTCGATATCGGCGACGAGGGCGTTCAGCGACACGCCGCCGCGTTCGGCGATGGCAGTCAGCTCGTCCCAGAACGCGGCCTCGAGCGAGATGCTGGTGCGGTGGCGGCCGATGGTCACCGAGCGCTTGCGGATGCGCGCGTCACCTTCACTCATGTGTCGCTCTCGTCCGGCGCCGTCATGCGTTCGGGCCGCACCCAGGCATCGAACTGCTCGGCCGTGACGTGGCCCAGCGCCAGGGCGGCCTCGCGCAGCGACAGACCTTCGAGATGGGCTTTGCGCGCGATCTTGGCGGCCTTGTCGTAGCCGATGTGCGGGTTGAGCGCCGTCACCAGCATCAGCGAGCGCTGCAGCTGCTCGGCGATGCGGTCGCGGTTGGACTCGATGCCGGCGATACAGTTGCGCGCGAAGCTCTCGGCGGCGTCGGCCAGCAGGCGGGTCGACTGCAGCACCGCGTCGGCGATCACCGGCTTGTAGACGTTGAGCTGCAGGTGGCCGCTGGCGCCGGCGAACGTCACGGTGGCGTGGTTGCCGAACACGCGTGCCGCCACCATGGTCAGCGCCTCGGCCTGGGTCGGGTTGACCTTGCCCGGCATGATCGATGAGCCGGGCTCGTTCTCCGGCAGCAGCAGCTCCCCCAGCCCGGCACGCGGGCCGGAGCCCAGCAGGCGCACGTCGTTGGCGATCTTGTGCAGCGACACGGCGATGGTGTTCAACGCCCCCGACAGCTCGACCAGCGCGTCGTGGCTGGCCAGGGCCTCGAACGTATCGGGTGCGGTCCTGAACGGCAGGCCGGTCAGCGCCACGACTTTGGCGGCGAACAGGGCGGCGAACCGCGGGTGCGCGTTCAGGCCGGTGCCGACCGCGGTGCCGCCCTGCGCCAGCTCGAGCACGCGCGGCAGCGCGGCGTCGAGCCGCGCGATGCCGTTCCCGACCTGCGTCGCCCAGGCGCCGATCTCCTGGCCCAGGGTGAGCGGCGTCGCGTCCTGCAGATGTGTGCGGCCGATCTTGACGATGTCGGCGAAGCTCTTCGCCTTGGCCGCGAGCGCGGCGTGCAGTTCCTCGAGTGCGGGCCGCAGATGCCGCGTGACCTCGCGCGCCGCGGCGATGTGCATGACGGTGGGGAAGGAGTCGTTCGAGGACTGGCACCGGTTGACGTGATCGTTGGGGTGCACGGGGCTCTTGCCGCCGCGCTTGCCGCTGAGCAGCTCGTTGGCGCGGCCGGCGATCACCTCGTTGGCGTTCATGTTGGTCTGGGTGCCCGAGCCGGTCTGCCACACCACCAGGGGGAACTCGTCGACCAGCGTGCCGTCGATCACCTCGCCGGCGGCGCGCACGATGGCGTCGGCGATGTCGGCCGGCAGCAGGCCGAGCTCGCGGTTGGCCTCGGCCGCCGCCTTCTTCTGGATGCCCAGCGCCGCGATCAGTGCCGCCGGCATGCGCTCGCCGCCGATGCGGAAGTTCTGCAGGCTGCGCTGCGTCTGCGCGCCCCAGTAGCGCTCGGCGGGCACGGCGACCTCGCCGAGCGAGTCGGTTTCGATGCGGGTGTTGGTGGTGGCCATCACCGATACATGGGGCAGGGTCAGGCCACGTTCAACATGGCAAGACCAGACCCATCTGCTTCGAGTACCGTGCCAGCCACACTGTTGCCCGCCTATCCGACGCGAGTGCGTCTGCCTCGGACCAGGCCCTTCGATGACCTTACCTCGAACGGCTTGTCTTGCATTGTGTCTTTGGGTGGCGGGTCCAATGGCACGCTCGATCCGTGCGGGGCACTTTTCTCCGGCAGATCGACTTCCGGCATTCGACCCATTGCCCAGGCCAACTCCGCGACCCGCCCGAGCGTGAGGTCCTTGTAGCCGCGGATCTCGCGGTTGATCACCGATCGGTGCACGCCTATGGCGCGGGCGATGTCGGACTGGGTCAGGCCGCGCTTGGCCTCCTCTTCGGCGAGAGCTTTCTGGATGGCGCGCCGGACATCCTGTACGAACCTCGCTGCGGCGCGCCGGCTAGGGGTAACTGTAGTTCGAAACGACGGCATTGGGGTCATCTCCGGCGATGAATTTCGGTTCGTCCAGGTCCAGCGCCGCCCGATATCGCGCGACCGCACCGGCGTAACCGTGGTAGAGCCTGTGCCGCTTCACGCGTTCGGTCGTGTCCGCAACCACGGCGATGAAGCAGTCCTTGCGGGCAAACCAACCGAAGATCCTTAGATCGGCCGTCTTCAGCTCCCATATCCCGTCGGCGATGTGACGTATCGGGCTGAACTGCCACTTGTAGGTCAGTACGGCGCCTGAGCAGAAGATGGACGCCAAGGCATCGAACTGCTCCTCGGGTGTGACTTCGATGTCCCAACTCGAAGTCAGGCGAGGGAGAGTCTTCTCCGCCCAAACCCTGAATCCCTCGGAGCCGTAGATCGTCCGCGCCTCCCTCTGGCCCTTGTCCAGTACTGGATCAAGTCTGTGAAGGGTATGCGCTGCCAACTCTAACAGTGTTGCCATGAAAGTCAACACCAGAGAAATTTAGATTGTATAAATCATACGTCATACAACCTTTCATGTAAAGTCGAGGATCGTCAGCCAGCCACTTCGAGTGGAAGACTCAAGATGACGGATGATGCCAACACCAGTGATAGGGACCGCTTCATGGTGAACCTGTCGAACCATGAAGCGACCGCTCGTGCGAGGCCTTCATGGTTCGACAGGCTCACCATGAAGGCTACTGCTACCGCGGCAGGTCGCTGGTGCCCATCAGGGACTCGTCGATGGCGCGGGCGCATTGGCGGCCCTCGCGGATGGCCCAGACGACCAGGGACTGGCCGCGGCGCATGTCGCCGGCGGCGAACAGCTTGGGCACCGAGGTCTGGTAGTCGACGACGTTGGCCTTGACGTTGCCGCGCGGGTCGAGCTCGACCCTGGACTCGTCGATCATGCCCCTGCGCACCGGGCCGATGAAGCCCATCGCCAGCAGCACGAGGTCGGCCTCGAGCTGGAAGGCGCTGCCCTCGATCTCCTTCATGGCCATGCGGCCGGCGGCGTCCTTGACCCACTCGACGCGCACGCACTCCAGCGCCTCGACCTTGCCGTTCGAGCCCACGGCCCGCCTGGTCAGCACGGCGAAGTCGCGCTCGGTGCCTTCCTCCTGTGATGATGACGTGCGCATCTTCAGCGGCCAGTCCGGCCAGGTCAGGCCCTTGTCCTCCTGGTCGGGCGGCCGCGGCAGGATCTCCAGCTGGGTGATCGAGGCGGCGCCATGGCGGGTCGACGTGCCGATGCAGTCCGAGCCGGTGTCGCCGCCGCCGATCACGATCACATGCTTGCCCGTGGCGGTGATGGTGCCCTTGGGCGCAGCGCGCGCCTCGTCGTCGCCGGCGACGCGCTTGTTCTGCTGCGTCAGGAAATCCATGGCGAAGTGGATGCCCTTCAGCTCGCGGCCCGGCACCTCCAGGTCGCGCGGCGCCTCGGCGCCGCCGGTCAGGGCCACCGCGTCATAGCCTTCCAGCAGCGACTTCACGGAGATCGTCGTGCCGACCTCGACGCCGGTGCGGAACTCGACGCCCTCGGCTTCCATTTGGCGCATGCGGCGGTCGATGCCGTGCTTCTCCATCTTGAAGTCGGGGATGCCGTAGCGCAGCAGGCCGCCGATGCGGTCGGCCTTCTCGAACAAGGTCACGGCATGGCCGGCGCGGGCCAGCTGCTGGGCGCACGCCATGCCGGCGGGGCCCGAGCCGACGACAGCGACGCGCGTGCCGGTCTTGCGCGCCGGCATCTGCGGTGTGATCCAGCCTTCCTCCCAGCCGCGGTCGACGATGGCGCATTCGATGGTCTTGATGGTCACCGGGTTGTCGTCGATGTTCAGCACGCACGACGCCTCGCACGGCGCCGGGCAGATGCGGCCGGTGAACTCCGGGAAGTTGTTGGTCGAGTGCAACGCCTCGAGCGCGTCCTGCCACTGGTCGCGGTAGACCAGGTTGTTCCAGTCCGGGATCATGTTGTTGACCGGACAGCCGTTGTGACAGAACGGGATGCCGCAATCCATGCAG
>Ga0187894_10005710_pt1 | contig 12547 bp, 11 predicted proteins | sample GBC1701081metaG_FD_136650 | JGI IMG/M metagenome (GOLD analysis project Ga0187894, IMG submission 136650) | White microbial mat communities from a lava cave in the Kipuka Kanohina Cave System on the Island of Hawaii, USA - GBC170108-1 metaG ... | reverse complement strand
GATGGCCAACAAGGGACTCGAGGACGAGTTCGTCACAGCCCGTGACGCGAAGGACGGCAGACTGTTGTGGTCTACGCGGATTGGCAAGGTCGGCAACCCGGACCAGCAACCGAACTACCCCGCTGCCCGCTCCACACCGACTGTGGACGGGGCGGTGCTCTACGCCCTCGGCTCCGACGGCGACCTCGCCTGCCTGGAAACCGCCACCGGCAAGGTACGTTGGCGCAAAAGCCTCCGTACCGACTTTGGCGGCCAGCCGGGGACTTGGGCCTACGCGGAGTCGCCACTGGTGGACGGCGACGTGATTGTCTGCACGCCCGGCGGCGCACAAGCGACCATCGTGGCGCTGAACAAGAAGACCGGCGCGGTGGAGTGGAAGTGCGCGATCCCCGGCGGCGCCAGGGCCGGGTACGCCTCAATCGTTGTGGCGGACGCGGGCGGCAGGCGGCAATACGTCGCCTACACGGGTGACGGCCTGTTCGGGGTCGAGGCCAAGACCGGCAAGCTCCTGTGGCGGTACGACAAGACGACGGGGCCGATGGGCCTGAGCGCCCTGACGCCTGTCGTTAGCGAGGGGCTGGTCTATAGCGGCACTGATCGCCTCGGGGGCGCGGCGGTACGCATCGCGTTTGATGGTGGGGCCGCCAACGTCGAAGAGACTTATCGCGGCATGAAGCTGCCCCGGATGCTCGGCGGCGCGGTGCTCGTCGGCGAGTACCTCTACGGCAGCAGCGGGAATGCGCTCGTGTGCGTCGAGTTCAAGACTGGGCAGGTCAAATGGTCTGAGCGGAGCGTGGCTCCCGGCGCGGTGTGTTACGCCGAGGGGCGGCTGTACTTGCTCGGGGAGAGCGGCGAGATGGCCCTGGTCGAGGCCACGCCGGAGGCGTACCGTGAGCTTGGTCGCTTCACGCCGCCGAACCCGCCTCAGAAGCGGGCTAACGCCGGAGAGAAGGCCTGGGCTTACCCCGTGATCGCCGATGGGCGGCTGTACATCCGCGACACCGATTGCCTGTGGAGCTATGACATCAAGGCCGCAGCGACCGGGAAGTAACAAGCCCGCATCCGAGCCGATGCGGCAAAAGAAGAACACCATGCATACGAACACAGATATTCATAAAATCGCCGAAACCATTCTCTCGCTCGAACGCAGTGCGCTGGACTGCTGGAACAAGGGCGACATTGAGGGCCAACTCAGGTACTACGCCGATGTTGTGACTTACTTCGACCCGATCACGGCTACCCGCCTGGACGGGTGGTCGGCAGTGGCAGCGTACTTCCGCACTTTCTGGGCGGGGAAGGTGCGGATTGCGCGCTCCGAGATCCTCAACCCGCAGGTGATCACCGACGGCAACCTCGCCGTGCTGTCCTACAACCTCGTCAACTACATCCACGCCGCCGACGGTTCGGAAACGGTGGGAACGCGGTGGAACTCGACCCAGGTTTACCGTCGAACCGGCGGCCAATGGCGGGCCGTCCACGTACATTGGTCGTTCACCAGGCATCCGGCGTTCGCGAACATATCGCCGGAATCCGTGGAAGGGGGCTAACGGCGTAGGCGCTCCACTCCATCAACATTCGGGCGGAGATGAACTGTGCCTGGTGCAGATCAATCCATTGCTGATCCAGCGGGTCTTGAATGAACCAGCCGGGCAAGCGCGCGTGCAGTCGGAAGAGTTGCGCGTGTTGCCCCACCTGCATCTTTAGCCACGTCACGCCCGATATCATCTTTTCCCCAGCTTTTCCTTTGCTATGAATAACCGATTGGTAATTGAACAAGCGGGCTACGCCCGAGGTATATCTATGAGTCTCAAAAGACACGTGATGATCATTATCGCTTTTCAGTTTCTGGCCTGCTGTTCAGCACAATTGGCGCTAGCGCAAACGCAAAACTCGCGCGCGGCTACGGCAAACTCTTATCTCGAACGCGGCAATCAATGGTTGGCCAGAGGCGAGTGGGAGCGGGCGATAGCCGATTTCGATCTCGCCATCGCCTCTGATCCGAGCTTTGCCAGTGGCTATCAGAACCGCGCGGTCGCTCGGTATCGGAAAGGAGACCTCGACGGTGCGCTCTCCGACCTTGACCGCGCCATCCAACTCGATCCTCGCTTTACCCAAGCATACGCAAGTCGCGGCTCGCTTCGGCAGGAACGAGGAGACTTAGCCGGTGCGATCCGCGACTACAGCAGGGCGATTGAACTCAACCCACACCTCGCCGAAGCCTATAACAATCGCGGCCTCGCCAGGCGCGACCAAGGAGACATGGACGGAACCCTGGCCGACTTCGATCAAGCGATCAAACTCAACCCACGCCACCCAGAAATCTACGGCAACCGCGGCGCAGTCCGGTTTCTCAAGCGCGACCTGGACGGCGCGCTCAGCGATTTCAACCAGGCGATCAAACTCAACCCCGGTTTCACTGAAGCCTACAGCCTGCGCGGCGCAGCGCGGCAATTCAAAGGCGACCTGGCTGGCGCGCTCGCCGACTACAACCAGGCTATCGCGATTGATTCGCGCTTTGCCGATGCCTGGTTCAACCGCGCTCTTGTTTGGAAAGCCACAGGAGACCTGGAGCGAGCCATCGCGGACTTCAGTCGGGTCATTGCCTTGAACCCACGCTTTGCCGACGCCTATGCGCAACGAGGACTGATGCTCTTGCGGCAAGGCAAAGAGGCAGAGGCGCAGCGAGACTTCGAGCAATGCCTGGCATTGAACAGAGATTTGAAAGCTTCGCTCGAAAAACTGATCAAGGAGGTCAGGCAGAGGAGTGAGGACGAGCTGGCGTCGCCTTGCCGTTTCGAGAAAATCATACGCTGAGAGTCGCCCAATGGGGCAGCATGGCGCTGATGACATGGACGTTTCCCCTGTCGGCAAAGCGAAAGGATGGCAACCCTGCTGAGTTCGATGGCAGGCACACCATCGTTTGGGAGAAGAGAAGCGGGCAGTGGCTGATCATCCACGAGCACTTATCCCAGCCGCGGTAAACTCAGTAGCAGGCTTTGCCATTTAGAGGCGGGATGCAGTGTTCAGCGGCCTGCGATCCCGCCTCTCGCTTTTACGCGAAGCTAAAGCCCTGCTTCGTCATCGGCATCGTGCGAATACGTTCGCCCGTCGCCGTGAACACAGCGTTCGCAATCGCGGGCAGAATTGGCGGCAGGGCTGGTTCGCCCAGGCCCGTCGGCGGGTTACTGGACTTGATCCAATGGATTTCGATGGGCGGCGTTTGCGACATCTTCACCAGCGGATGTTGATGATAGTTCGTTTGCACGACGCGCCCGTCTTTCAACGTGATTTCCTGCAACATTTCGCTCATGCCATCCACCACCGCGCCTTGGGTCAGGTTTTCCGACGCGCCGGGATTGATGATCTGGCTGCCGATGTCTCCGGCGACCCAGACTTTGTTCACTTTGATTTTCTTGCTTGCCGACACCGTGAGATCGGCGACTTCGGCAAAGTAACCGCGATGGCTGTAATAGAAGCCGATGCCCAGCGCCCGGCCTTTCGGGAATTTCTGTTTGCCCCAGCCGGATTTTTCCGCGACCAGTTTGACGACATCAATCATCCGCTCGGCGTCCATTACGCCCTGCGTGCCTTTGGGCGGCATATTGCCGAGCAGTTCAAGGCGAAACTCAACCGGGTCTTTGCCTGCGGCATGCGCGAGTTCGTCAAGGAATGATTGAAACACCCAGGCAAAGACGTTGGAACGCGGCGCGCGCAAGGCGCCGGTTTTGAGGCCGAGCGGCATAACCGTAGCCTGCATCAGGAAATTCGGCACGAACTGCGCCGGGAATTCGAGGCCGGAAATTTCGCCGGCGTGCGTGAAGGTTTCGCCTTCGCCGTAGCCGATGCTGTGATCCTGAAACGCAACGAGCTTGCCTGCGCCATCCACTGCGCCTTTCAAATACTGGAATCCCCCCGAACGATAGTAGTCGTGCTGCATATCGTCTTCGCGCGTCCACAATAACTTGACCGGCGCGCCAACGGTCTTGGAAATCCAGGCGGCTTCGCACATGTATTCGTTGTACAACCGCCGCCCGAAGCCGCCGCCGCCGCGCACCATGTGAATCGTGATGTCCTTTTCGGGCATCCCCATCAATCGCGAGACAATAGTGCGTCCGATCTGCGGCGTCTGACTCGTAGACCAGATTTCCAGCTTGCCGTCTTTGTAATGCGCCGTGCAGTTTTGCGGCTCCAGCGGCGCGTGCGCGATGAAGGGAAAGACGTATGTGCTTTCGACGACTTTGACATCACTGCGATTGAAAACGGCTTCGACATCGCCGTCTTTGCGCAGCGTGCGCGCCGCCGGTTGTTTGGAAAGCTCTTCGGCGCGTTTGGCAATGTCTGCGCTGTTTTGCGTCGCCCATTTGCCTTCGTCCCATTTCACTTCGAGTTTTTCGCGCGCGGACTGCGCCGCCCACCAACTGTCGGCCACGATGGCAACGCCCGACTCAAGCCCCGGATCGTCGTTGAGGTAATTGGGGAAATTGCGGGGCAGCGGTTTGCCTTCGACGACGAAAGCAGCCTTGACCCCTTTCGTGGCTTTGATGGCATCGAGATTTGCACTCCCCACTTTGCCGCCCATGACAGGTGTTTTTTGAAACACGGCGTACAGCATTCCCGGTACGGTCACATCAATGCCGAAAATCGGTTTGCCGGTGACGATGTCTTTGTTCTCAACATCGTTCGTCGTCGTGCCGATGATTTTGTAATCCTTCGGGTCTTTGAGCTTGAGAGACCTGAAATCTGGCACGGGCATCGTCGCGGCTTTGGATGCGAGTTCGCCGTAACCGAGCGAACGATTGGACGCTTTGTGCAACACGCGACTGGAAGCAGTCGAGCATTCCGATTCGGCTACGCCCCACGTGTTGGCTGCCGCAGCAATCAACATTTGTCGCGCCGCGCCGCCGACCTGCCGCATCGGCTCCCAATTGCTCGGTGTAGCGATACTGCCACCCGTGAACTGCATGCCGTATTTATTATCCACTCCAGCGCGGACGATTTTGACATCCTTCCAGTCCACGTCCAGTTCTTCGGCAATCAACATCGGCAGCATGTTGTAAGAGTGTTGTCCGGTTTCAGGATTTCGCGCGGTCAGGGTCACAACGCCGTTGGAGGCGATGCTGACAAAATCCGGTGGAGCCAACGCCGGAGCTTGCGGGCGGCCCTGCGCGAGCGCCGCAGCTTTCGGGTATAGACCCAGCATAAAGCCCCCACCCGCGAGCGCAGTCACCTTGAGAAAAGAGCGACGATTGATGTTTGTCTTTGTCATGAATCCTCCTTCACAACGTGCGTATGTAGTCCCGCCTTCAGGCGGAATGTCGTGCTTGTGCAAGTCATTCCGCCTGAAGGCGGGACTACATACGCACTAATCTACTTTTTACTACCTTTCGCAGGCATCAAGTTTGCACCCGCCCGCGGCGCTTTGGCAGCAGATTTGGTTGTCGCTTTAGAGGCCGTCAACTCCGCCGCTTTATGAATCGCCGCACGAATGCGCAAATACGTGCCGCAACGGCACAGATTGCCGTTCATCGCGCTGTCGATTTGTGCATCGGTCGGCTTCGGTGTTTTCGCCAGCAAGGCGCACGCCGACATAATCTGTCCGGCTTGGCAATAGCCGCATTGCGGCACGTCGAGTTCCTGCCACGCCACTTGCACCGGATGTGAACCGTTAGGCGAAATGCCTTCAATCGTTGTCACGGATTTATTCGCTACTGCCGATACGGGCGTGAAGCAGGCGCGCGTCGGCTGTCCATTGACATGCACGGTACACGCGCCGCACATGCCCATGCCGCAACCGAACTTCGTTCCCTTGAGATCGAGTTCGTCGCGCAACACCCAGAGCAACGGCATGTCCGGGTCGCCGTCGAATTGTTGGTTCTTACCGTTTACTTTCAGTTTGATCATAAATTTGCTCCTGATTATTGGGCTGGCTTGATTGGGGAGACCTGACCGCATATTGCTTTTTGTTTGACTGCCCATTAGCGGCGCCACAACGATTTCGAGGACTTCAATCGCTTCAGCGGTCTACCAGATTCAGATGCTCTTCGGGGAGCCGCGCACCTTGCACCGTGATCTTTGAGAACGCGCTTTCGATCTCACTTAGGTCGGCGGACGTAAGTTCGACTTCAGCCGATCTGAGGTTTTCCTCCACACGTTCCAGCTTCCGTGTGCCAGGAATCGGGACGATCCAGGGTTTTTGCGCGAGCAGCCAGGCGAGTGCGATCTGCGCTGGGGTGGAGTTCTTCCGTCCTGCGATGTCCTTGAGAAGGCCAACCACTGCTTGATTGGCTTTCAGGGCCTCCGGCGTGAAGCGCGGGAAAGTAGACCGAAGATCAGTGTTGCCGTCGAATGTCGTAGAGGCGTCAACTTTCCCCGTGAGGAATCCTTGCCCCAACGGACTCCACGGGACAAAGCCAATGCTAAGTGCTTCACAGATCGGCAGCACTTCCCCTTCAGGGTCTCTTGTCCACAACGAGTATTCGCTCTGAACGGCAGTAACCGGCTGGACGGCGTGCGCTCGACGAATCGTCTGTGCTCCGGCTTCCGAAAGGCCGAAGTGCTTCACCTTGCCTTCCTGAATCAATTCCTTCACAGCACCCGCTACGTCTTCAATCGGCACGTTCGGATCAACCCGGTGCTGATAGAACAAATCAATCACGTCGGTCTTCATTCGTTTGAGCGAAGCCTCAGCGACCTGTTTGATGTGCTCTGGCCGACTGTTAAGACCCGGAGTACCTTCAAGGTTGAAGCCGAACTTGGTGGCGATCACCACCTGATCGCGGAAGGGGGCAAGCGCATTGCCCACGAGTTCCTCATTGGTGAACGGGCCGTAAACCTCGGCGGTGTCAAAGAAGGTGACGCCAAGCTCGAAGGCCGCACGGATCACCTTTACGCCCTCCTGCCGATCAGTCGGCGGACCGTAGACGAAATCGAATCCCATGCAGCCAAGTCCGAGGGCTGAAACTTCCAGATTACTGTTTCCAAGTTTTCGCTTTTGCATTTTTGAATCCTTCCTTCATTGTGAATTGGGTTTGTTTACACCCAAATTTTCGCGAGCGTATTTTTCGATGAATTCGATAATTTCCGTAACGAACTTTGGAGTTAGATCTCACTTTTTCACGTGAACAAAGCTACTTTTTCTTCACGTCGTAGCAAAGCAGCAAATCCTGGTCGCGGATATACAGTTTGCCATTGGCAATGACCGGGTGCGGCCACGCTTGCTCACGGGTGCGTTCCGGCTGTTCGAAGCGGCCACGTTCAATATACTTCTCACGGTTGGGTTCGATCAGAATCATTGTGCCTGATTCCGCGCGCAAGTACAGACGCCCGTCCGCCAGCGCCAACGAACCCTTTGGCGCTTGTCGTTCACGCCACAACACCTGGCCGGTTTGGAAATCCAGACAAACCAGAAAACCGCCTTCGTTGCCGCCCGCCGCGCCATACAAAGCGCCATCCACGACGATCATGCCGCCGTGATGGTTGCGCATGTGATTGGTGAAATAGACTTCGGTGGCCTTGATCTTGCCGTCGCCATCTTTGCTCAGTTTGACCGCGCCGCCGCCGCCATCATACGCGGAAGAGCCAAACACCAGGCCGTCCTGATAAATCGGGGTGGAGCAGGTAATATGGGCCGCTACCGGATCATACTGCCAAAGCACTTTTCCGGTATCCGCCGCAAACCCAGCCAGCGTCTTCGCGGTGAATTGCACGTACTGGCGCACGCCCTCGAAGTTGATCGCAATGATCGAGGCGTAGTTCGCGCCGGCTTCCGGCCCACGGTTAGGGCCGCCGCGCCCGCCGCGACCGCTGCTTGGCGAGGTACGAGTAGGCACTTCGCTTTTCCAAATCGTTTTGCCGGTCATTTTGTCGAGCGCCATCAGCGCCGCGTCCGGCGCGCCGGGCGTGCAAATGAGTTTATCGCCATCCACCAGTACCGATTCGGCGTAACCCCACGTCGGAACAGCCGCGCCATAATCTTTCACAAAGTCCTTGCGCCAGACTTCCTTGCCTTCGATGGTGTAACAGACGAGTTCGCCGAACTGACTGAGGATGTAAAGCCTGTCGCCATCAACCGTGGGCGTACTGCGTGGCCCCGAAGGCGTGACCGAAAATCCGACTTCACCACCGCGTCCGATTTTTGCCTTCCAGACGAGTTCGCCGTTGGACTCCTTCAGCGCGAAAAGCCATGACGAATCGCCGCTATCGCCAGTGGTGTAAATGCGGCCTTTGCTGACGGCGACGCCTCCCATGCCACTGCCGATGCCCTTCGCCTTCCACGCCAGCGGCGGCCCTTTTTCAGGCCATTCCTGGAGCAATCCACGTTCTTTGGAAATTGCGTTTCGATCAGGCCCCTGCCACTGCGGCCAATCGAAAGACTCTTGCGCGAAGGCTGACGCGCTGAGGAGGATCAGCACCGGAAAGAAGGCGAAATGTTTCATTGCGATAATCTCCTATCCTGAAAAATCATGAGTTAGATCAGTTTGCAATTGCGTTTACGGTGTGGCGCGAGTTCTTTACTCGCGCGGCTCCTTACCCCGCCGCGCGAGTAAAGAACTCGCGCCACAACTGTTCCCGTAAAGGCATCTGCAAACCAATCCAGGGTTGTTTACACCCAGGTTTTCGCAGACGTATCGTTACCTCTCTACCCGTCTTTGCTCCTCCCCGGTATATCGGTCTCCGTGGATCTTGATCTTTGAGATTGCGTTGCCGAGATCGCGTAATTCTTCCGGGGCAATCTGCAAATCGAGCGACAACAGGTTTTCCTGTAAATGCGCCAGTTTGGTCGTGCCGGGAATGGGAACGATCCAGGGCTTTTGCGCCAGCAACCAAGCCAAAGCTACCTGGGCAGAGGTCAAACCTCTTGGAAGTCCGAAATCATTCAGTGTATCCACGATAGGCCGGTTCAGCTTCATCGCTTCCGGTGTGAAACGGGGCAACCCGGCGCGGTTATCATTGGCGGCATAAAACTTCGTTTGTTCATTTAATGTTCCACTGAGGTAGCCCCGGCAAAGCGGGCTGTAAGGCACAAAGCCAATCCCCAATTCTTCGAGCGTCGACAGCACACGTTCCTCCGGGTTTCTCCACATCAAAGAATATTCGCTTTGCACAGCGGTCAGGGGCTGAACAGCATGGGCTCGGCGAATCGTTTCGACGCCTGCTTCGCTGAGGCCAAAGCGCCTGACCTTGCCTTCTTTGATTAAATCTTTGACGGTTCCTGCCACATCTTCAATCGGGACATTGGGGTCAACGCGGTGTTGATAGAGCAGATCAATGTAATCCGTCTTGAGCCGCTTGAGTGACTGTTCGACAACCTGACGGATATGCTCTGGGCGACTATTGAGTCCTGCCATTCTGCCGTCCTGAATGTTGAAGCCGAATTTGGTAGACACGAACACGTCTTTTCGTAACGGCGCCAGCGCCTCGCCGACCAATTCTTCATTGACGAAGGGGCCATAAACTTCGGCGGTGTCAAACAGAGTAACGTCCAGTTCCACGGCTTTGCGAATCAGCGCTATCGCCACTTTCCGGTCAGGAACGCGCCCGCGGTGGTAACTCATCCCCATACATCCCAAACCCAGTGCAGACACTTTCAGGCTGAATTTTCCAGAGCCCAGCGTGCGATGTTGCGTAAGCCTGGATTGCGCCGAAACGGTGTGAATGGCAGTTGCGATTTCAGCTTCCTTGCTCATACTGAGCGCAGGTGTGGCGATTAAGGAAGCTCCCAGCGTTGCTCCCGCTTTCAGAAAGCCACGGCGATCCGATTGCCTGAAATTCGGAAATTGATTTCCACTCTGTAGCCCTGCTTTTTTCATTTGTTTTGTCATCGTTCGCCTCACTTTGCTCTTCTTTTTTTCAACGATTGATCATCTTCTGCGCCGCTGCGGGATAGCGTTCGCCTTGTATGGCGAACTGCGATACGGCGCTATCAATTTCGCGCAAGTCGCCGGCTGTTAGTTCGATGTTGGCTGCGCTGAGGTTTTCTTCCAAGCGGCGTAGTTTCGTAGTTCCCGGAATCGGCACGATCCACGGCTTCTGCGCCAACACCCAGGCGAGCGCAACCTGCGCGGGCGTAGCGTTCTTGCGACGCGCGATGTCGCTGACCAGATCAACTACGACCTGATTCGCTTTGCGATTTTCTGGCGTGAAGCGCGGCACGACGTTACGGAAGTCCGTGCTGTCGAACGGAGTGCTTTCCTCAATCTTGCCAGTCAGGAAACCTTTGCCCAGTGGACTGAAGGGAACGAAGCCGATGCCGAGTTCTTCATCTCCTGCCTGTCGGCGGGAGGGCCGTAGCCGAAGCTCATTCCCATACAGCCCAGCCCGATGGCCGACACTTCCAAATTGCTATTTCCAAGTTTTCGTTTTTGCATAGTTCCTCCCTCGTATCCTATGGTTCGAGATGGATTCTAAAGGCTGGAGGAGCGGGGACGGTAAGACGATACTGGAGAATGATTGTACAATCCTGCAAAAACTCTGCGGGGTGCTGATAGGAAACAAAATCGAGCGCCACCCGCCTCTACAAGCCCGCTCGCTAGGACGTTTCTCGAAGACTGCCTTCTAAAAACATCTTTGGCGACTGCGGTAAGAAATCTTATTTCCTACTTCTGTATTGCTCGTCGCTGACCTTTTCCATCCATTCAACGACCTTGCCATCGAGCGCTTCCTGGATGGCGATATGTGTCATTCGGTCGGTTGCGGTAGCCCCGTGCCAGTGCTTCACGCCCGGTGGCGTCCACACGACATCGCCCGGCTTGATCTCCTGCTTTTCACCACCCTCCTGCTGCACCCAGCCCGTGCCGGATGTCACGATCAGAATTTGTCCGAGCGGGTGGGTATGCCACGCGGAACGCGCACCCGGCTCGAAGGTGACGCTCGCCCCGGCGGCGCGCGCTGGGGCGTTGGCAGGAAACAGCGCTTCGACGCTCACCTTGCCGGTGAAATTCGCTTCCGGCCCTCTGCTGGCTGCGCGCGCACTGCTGCGCGTGATGGTCATCTTCTGCAACTGATCGCTTTGCCTAATCACAGACGCGCTTGAAGCGATGGTGCTTTCTTCACGGGTCGCCTGAGCAGACGCTAAAGCGAGCAAGGAAAGGGTAACTGCCAAAGCGGCGAAGCATGTGATATTCATTCTTTTATCCTCCCCACCATATTATGTCGTTCTTCATATCGTGCATCCCGGTTTCTTGTAGAGCTTTTCCGAGTTGTTCACGATGCCGTAGTCGTTGTTGCACCTTCTGTTATACTCAGCGCCCCGTCAGTTTTTCATGAACTTCGGGATAACGAGCGCCCTGAATCGTGATCTGCGAGGCAGTTTCTTCAATTTTGCGGAGTTCATCAGCAGTAAGTTCAATATTAACAGCCCCGATATTCTCTTCCAGGCGATGTAATTTCGTGGTGCCTGGAATCGGCGCGATCCAGGGCTGCTGCGCCAGCAGCCAGGCAAGCGCAATCCGGGCAGGCGTTGCCTTTTTTTCCGCGGCGAAGCTGCTGAGCAGGTCAACGAGGACTTGGTTCGCTCTGCGATTCTCCGAAGTAAAACGGGGAACAGTTCTGCGGAAATCCGTAGCTTCGAACGTCGTGTTTTCGTCAATCTTTCCCGTCAGAAATCCTTTGCCCAGCGGGCTGAAGGGAACAAAGCCAATGCCGAGTTTTGCCAGCGTTGGCAGGATTTCTTTTTCCGGCTCTCGGTACCAAAGCGAGTATTCGCTTTGTAGCGCCGTGACAGGTTGAACGGCGTGCGCACGGCGAATGGTGTTGGCCCCCGCTTCGGAAAGACCGAAATGTTTCACCTTGCCTGCCTGAATTAAATCCCTGACGGTTCCTGCTACATCCTCAATGGGAACATTGGGGTCAACGCGATGCTGATAATACAGGTCTATCGCCTCAACTCTCAGACGCCGGAGCGAACCTTCAACCACCCTCAGAATGTGTTCAGGGCGACTGTTTAGCGCATTCCATCTGGCATTCGCTTCGCTATCATTCGCAGGCGCCCAGCCAAATTTGGTAGCGATGATGACCTCGTTGCGGAACGGCGCAAGAGCTTCGCCTACCAGTTCTTCGTTGGTATGAGGGCCATAGACTTCGGCGGTATCAAAAAACGTAATGCCCTTCTCGACGGCTGCGCGCAAGAGCGCAATCATCGCCTGCTTGTCCTGCGGCTGACCGTAAGACCAGCTCATTCCCATGCAGCCCAGCCCCAGCGCCGACACTTCAAGGCCGCTATTTCCGAGTTTTCTTTTTCGCATTGCCGCCATCCTTTTTTATTTCTTGTTTGGGGGTGAGGCTATTACTCGAAACCTTGTTGATCTCTGCTGCCTTTATCACAGCGATTGCATTTGAAACCCGCGGGAACCCGGTGTAGGGATAACAATGAACCATCGCGGAAAGCAACGTTTCTTTGCTATTGCCGACTTTCAGGTTGCCCACTGCGTGTGAAGCCATTTGTCTTTCTGTTCCTCCCAGTGCGGCCAAAGCACAGAAGATCATTAGCTCTCTGGTTTTGATGTCCAGGCCGCCTCTCGTGTAGAAATCGCCGAAACACGACTCCGTT
>Ga0187894_10005709_pt1 | contig 12548 bp, 8 predicted proteins | sample GBC1701081metaG_FD_136650 | JGI IMG/M metagenome (GOLD analysis project Ga0187894, IMG submission 136650) | White microbial mat communities from a lava cave in the Kipuka Kanohina Cave System on the Island of Hawaii, USA - GBC170108-1 metaG ... | reverse complement strand
GGGAGTGGCAACATGGCGAACACTGTCGCGGACATCCGCAATCTCGCTCTGATCGGCGCCGCGGGCGGCGGCAAGACGCTGCTGGCCGAGGCATTGCTGCTGGAAGCCGGCGCGATCCGCAGCAAGGGCAACCTCGCGCGCGGCACCACCGTGTGCGACTTCGACCCGCAGGAGAAGCGCCTGCAGCACTCGCTGGACGCGGCGATCTGCACGTTCGAAACCAACGGCACGCGCATCAACCTCCTGGACACTCCGGGCTATCCCGACTTCGTGGGCCGTTCCCTGAGCGTGCTCGAAGCGGTCGAGACCGCAGGCGTGGTGATCAACGCGACCTCGGGTGTCGACCCGGTCTCGCAGCGCCTGATGGATTTCGCCACGGCGCGCGAGCTGTGCCGGGTCGTCATCGTCAACAAGATCGACAGCAAGGAGGCGCGCATCGCCGACGTGCTGGCGCAGATCCGCGAGACCTTCGGGCGCGAATGCCTGCCGATCAACCTGCCGGCCGAAGGCGGCAAGAAAGTCGTCGACTGCTTCTTCCAGCCGCGCGGCGCGGCGACGGACTTCTCGTCGGTCGAAGCCGCGCATACCGAGATCGTCGACCAGGTGGTCGAGCTCGACGAAAAGCTGATGGAGGTCTACCTCGAGCAGGGCGAGGCGCTGGATCCCGCGCAGCTGCACGATCCGTTCGAGAAGGCGCTGCGTGAAGGCCACCTGATTCCCGTGTGCTTCGTCTCCGCCGAAACCGGCGCCGGCGTGCGCGAGCTGCTGGACGTCATCTGCAAGCTCATGCCCAATCCCGCCGAAGGCAACCCGCCGCCGTTTCTCAAGGGCGAAGGCACGCAAGCCGAACGCACCGCGGTCGTGCCGGATCCCGCGAAGCACGTGGTCGCGCACGTGTTCAAGGTGACTGTCGATCCGTTCGTCGGCAAGCTCGGGCTGTTCCGCGTGCACCAGGGGACGGTGAAGCCCGGCAGCCAGCTCTTCGTCGGCGACGGCCGCAAGCCGGTCAAGGTGGCGCACCTGTTCCGCCAGATGGGCAAGGAACACCAGGAAATCACCGCCGCGCTGCCGGGCGACATCGCGGGCGTAGCCAAGGTGGACGAGCTGCACTTCGACGCGGTTCTGCACGACTCGCACGACGAGGATCATTTCCATCTCAAGTCGATCACCTTCCCGCCGCCGATGCTGGGCGTCGCCATCGAGCCCGAGCGGCGCGGCGAGGAGCAACGCCTGTCGGACGCCCTGCACAAGATCGTCGCCGAGGACCCCTGCATCCGCGTCGAGCACCACGCCACGGTCAACGAGACCGTGCTGTACGGCATGGGCGAGCTGCACCTGCGCGTGCTGCTCGAGCGCATGACCGAACGCTATGGCGTACACATCAAGACGCATCCGCCGAGTATTCCTTACCGCGAGACCGTGGTGCGGGCGGCGGAGGGCCATTGCCGGCACAAGAAACAGACCGGCGGCGCCGGTCAGTTCGGCGAGGTCTACCTGCGCATCGAGGCTCTGCCGCGCGGTACGGGCTTCGAGTTCGAGGACGACGTGGTCGGCGGCGCGATTCCCAATCAGTTCATCCCGGCGGTGGAGAAAGGCGTGCGCCAGGTGCTGAGCGAAGGCGCGATTGCCGGGTATCCGCTGCAGGATATCCGCGTAACCGTGTACGACGGCAAGTACCACGCCGTCGATTCGAAGGAAGTGGCGTTCGTTTCCGCCGGCCGCAAGGCTTTCCTCGACGCGATCAGCAAGGCAACGCCGATCGTGCTCGAGCCGATCGTGAAGGTGGAAATCACGGCGCCCGCGAACACCATGGGCGACATCACCGGCGACCTCGCCACCAAGCGCGGGCGCATCAACGGCAACAGCGCGCTCGGCGGCGGACGCGTGTCGATCAGCGCGCTCGTGCCGCTCGCCGAGCTGAACGAATACCAGTCGCGGCTGAAGTCGCTCACCGGCGGCGAGGGTTCCTACACGATGGACCTGAGCCACTACGACCCGGTGCCGCCGCGCAAGCAACAGGAGCTGATGAACGCCTTCCGACCGAAGGCGGAACAGGAGTAGACGGCGGAGCAGAGCGCGGGCGGCGCGCACGCTGCCGGCCGCTCGCACGCCTGCCTGACCGGCGCTTACCGCACAGGTAACGCGCGCCCTAACTCGCTGTCTCGCTGAGTATTTTTCGCCGGTCTGCGGTCTGACCGCATCCAGACCGAAACCTGACCGTTGCCAAACGACTCCGTCGCGGAGCGTCCCTAATCTGCGCACCGTCCCGTCAACAATGCAACGAGCCGGTGCATGACTCTGAACGCCCACACGAGCTACCCGAACACGCAGACATACGTGCTCCGGCTGCATCGTCACGCCTCCCCCCAGCAGGGCCGGATCGTGGGCCGCCTCGAACACGTCGCCTCGGGACACCAATTCATCTTCACGACGGCGGACGAACTGATCGCCTGCGTGAAGTGCGCCGCCGCGCTCGCCGCGGCGACCACCACCGCGGCCGCGAAGGCGAAGACGCCGGGCGCCGCGGACAACGGGGAGCAGGCATCGTGATCAGCGACGACACCGACTACAGCTTCGGGCGCACGCCTGTCGACTGCGTGCGGCTTGCCGATCCGCTTCCCGCGATCGCCGAGCCGCTCGCCACCGAGTACGCGGGCGCGCGCGAGCACGCACCGTTCCCCGGTCGCACCCTCGTGCGCCCGATCGCGCTGTTGCTCTGCCTCATCTTCGTATTGCAGAGCCGGGCCGGCGCTGCCGCGACGCCGAACACCGGCATGGTGCCCGCGTACTGGCAGACGCAAGACGTCGCGAACGGTGCGGATGCGGAAGCTGCGCTGATCTAACCCCGGGGCGGGCGCGAGTGCGTTCGTAGCCAGAACGGTGGTGCTTTCACCGCGGCGTCCTCCCCTGACGTCTCCTCCCCCTGTGGTGCCCGCATGGGCACCCCTTTCGACGGGACATTCGCAAGAATGTCCCGTTTTTTTCCGCGCGGGCTCAGTCGGGCGTGACGAACTCCGCCGGCTTCGCCGAACCGCCGCCGAAGAAGAACTTCTCCATCTCGCCTTCCAGGAACTTGCGCGACTTCGACTCGAACGGCGTGAGGCGGTATTCGTTGATCAGCATCGTCTGGTGCGCCACCCACTTCGCCCACGCTTCCTTCGAAACGCCGGCGTAGATGCGCTTGCCGAGCTCGCCCGGGTACGGCACGTAGTCGAGCCCCGGCGCCTCGCGCCCCAGCATTACGCAGTGAACCATGCGCGTCATGCGGCGGTGTTCTCCGATGTTGACTGCGCGCTCGCCAGCGAGCGGATGAGCTGCGCGACCGGCGCTGCGAGTCCCAGCGCCGCCGGCGCGGCGGGGTTATACCAGACCCACCGATCCGGCTCCATGACCGCGGCGCTGCCGTCGCAGTCGACGCGCACCGGCACGATGTCGAGATCGAAGTGCGTGAACGTGTGGCGCAGCGTAGCCAGCGACTGCAGCGGGGAGCGCATGCGCAGCGTCAGCGCGCACCACTTGCGCGCCGCGTCGAGTGTTCCGAACTCGGGCAAGCCCCACAGACCACCCCAGATGCCGCTCGGCGGGCGGCGTTCCAGCAGCACGCTCCCCCTGTGCACGGCGAGCAGCATGTGCGTGCGCCGGAGCTTGCGCACAGCGCGCGGCTTCGCCGTCGGCAGCTCGTGCTGCCGGCCGGTCGCCAACGCCAGGCATCCCGCAGAAACCGGGCAGGCGTGACACAAAGGACGGCGTCGCACGCATACCGTAGCGCCGAGATCCATGACCGCCTGGGTGTACGAGCTGACGCGGTCGAAAGGTGTGTGGCGCTCCGCCAGCGCCCACAGCCCGGCGCCGATCGCCGGATCGGCGGCGAGGCCGTCGATCGCGAAATATCGCGCGAGCACGCGCTTCACGTTGCCGTCCAGGATCGGATGTCGCTCGCCGCGCGACAGGGCGAGGATCGCGCCCGCGGTCGAGCGACCGATGCCGGGCAGCGCCATGACTTCTTCCAGCGAAGGCGGCATCTCGCCGCCGTGCCGTTCGACGATGACGTTGGCGGCGCGATGCAGGTTGCGCGCGCGCGCGTAGTAGCCGAGGCCGGACCAGAGGTGCAGGACTTCGTCGAGCGGCGCGCCGGCGAGAGCACGCACGTCGGCAAAGCGCTGCATGAAGAGCTCGAAGTAAGGGATGACCGTCGCGACCTGGGTCTGCTGGAGCATGATCTCCGAGACCCACACGCGGTACGGCGTCGGATCGCGCTGCCAGGGCAGGTCGCGACGGCCGTGCCGCTCGAACCACGACAGCAGTCGATCCGCGAACGTGCCGTCCGCGCGCCTTTCCGCACGCGTTTCCGCGCGCCTTTCCCCGCGCCGTTCCGCGGACGCTGCCGCCATTCGCCTCCCCTCGCGCAGTGAACCTGCCTCAATCGGAAGAGGATTCTTTCACACCCTGCGCCCGCTCGTTAGCGACGCGCTCGACATTGGCGAACAGGCTGAGCGTGCCCTCGCGCAGCGTGCGGATCATCAGCGGCGGCCCGAACAGGGGCGGCACCCAGAAATCGGGCTCGATCTCCAGCCGGTACACCAGCTCCGTACCGCCGTCGCGCGCCTGCCACTGCGAGTGCGTGAGCCCGTACGTCACGTCGCTCTTGCCGGGCACCGCCGTCGCGATGAGGGCGCCGGGCGATTCCTGCAGGGTTTCGACGCGCTCCATCGTGCGGCAGAACAGCCCGCCGACGCAGCCACGCAGGCGCGTGTGCAGCTGCGTGCGGTTGCCCGCGTCGCGCCGGCTTTCCAGGATCCGTGGATCGAGCTGCGGATAGCGTTCGTAGTCCTTGAGCACCGCCCCGACCTGATCGGCCGGCGCGGCAAGATACGCCCTGAATTCGACCACGTAGCGGCTGGCGTTGCGCTTCACGTCGAGCTTTTCGACGTCGAGCGCGTGCGCGGCCGGAGTGAGGAGGACGGCACCGAGCAGCAGAGTCGCGAGCTTCATGGACGTGAGTGCCCCCACGTCCGGAAAAGGTCTTGCGCAAAAAGTGCCTGACCCCGTCTCGTCATTGCTGGGGCGGTGGCGCCGACTCCTTCTTCTTGCGGCCGCCGAGCAGGTCGCCGAGCTTGCCGCCGAGCTTTTCCATGATCTCGCCCTTCTTTTCCTCGATCTTCTCCTGCACCTTGGCCTTGGCCTGCGCCTCCAGGTCCGGGCGAATCTTCGGATCGGCGAGCGTACCGCTGACGCGCACCGGAATCTCGGCAGCGCGCAGCGACTGCATCTCGGCGCCCGCACCTTCGGGGGGCACCTTGTAGACGTTGGCCAGCAACCGATAGTCGATCTTCTGCGTGGGCACTTCGAGCGTGCCCTGCCCCGTCACCTTCACGTACTCGGCGTCGATGACGAGATCGCGGTTCTCGATCACGCCGTCGTCCGCCACCGCAGTCGCCTTGAGAGCGCGAAACTTCGTCTCGCCCGCGCTCGGCTGCGAAGGCGGCGCCTGTCGTTCCCACAACGCGCGCGCGCGACGCAGCTCGTACCAGAGATCCGCGCCGCGGACCGCGCCGTCCGCAACGTCCAGCGCGACGTTGCCGTCGAGGGAGCGCTTGAGCGCGTTCGAGTCGTTGCCGCGCGCGGTCAGGTTGGCTTTGACGCTCCCCTTGCCGGCGAGGCGCCTGGAGTCCAGCAGGTCCGCGAACAGCGGCGTGAAATCGACTCCGGCGAGCTGCTCGTCGATGGTGAGCCTGGCAGTCTCGGCGCGCGCGTCGATGGCGAAAGCGCCGCGATGCGAGCCGCCGTAGAGCTTTGCCTGCGTGGGGTCGAGGCGCACGAGGCCGTCGGCCGCGTTCATCGACAAGGTCACGTCGCTCATCTTGAGCCCGGCCACGACGAGCTGGCCGATGCGCAGCTTGCCCTGGGCGTCGAGCGAGCGCAGCGTTTCGACCGGCAGCTCGAACGGCTCCTCCTCCGCGGCCTTCGCTTCGCCACCGCCCTCGCCCGCGGCGGCGTCTTTCCCGTCACCGGATTTCTCTTCCGGCGCCATATACCGATCGAGGTCGATGCGGTCGACGTTCAGGTCGAAGCGCAGTGCGGTCTTCTCGAAATCGGCAATACCGGCGCTGCCGGTCGCCGTGGTGTCGTCGAGCGTGAGCTTGACGTCTTCGAGCATCGCGCTCCGGTCGGTGGCCGCAAACCGGCCTTCGAAAGCGAGCTTGCCGAGCACCTCGGGATCGCGCGTGCGCGGCGCCTCGCTGCCGAGCTGCTTGAACAGCTCGCGCGCCGAAACCGGTTTCATCGCCAGCGTGCCTGCGATCGCCGGCGCGTCGACGATCTGCTTGCCGCTGGCGCCGCCGCTCAGTTCGGCGCCGAACGCGCTCAGCGCGAACTGCGGGATCGACAGCGTCTGCGCCTCCAGGTCGACCTCGGCGGCCGCCGCGCGCAGCCCGATTTCCACGCCGCGAGGCTCACCGCCGGCGTCGTCGGCGCTCTCGGGCATCGGGTTCGCGGGCGCGCTCGCGCCTTTCGTTTCGTCGGGCGGCAGGGTCGCGGTGAGCTCCATGTCGTTGAGCGAGTAGCGCTGCTTCGCGGTATCGAGCGTTGCCTCGGTATCGAGGCGCACGAAAGTCGGCGCGCTGCCTTCACCCGAGTCGAGCGCGAACTGCAGCTTGAGCTCGACAGGCTCGCCGCTCTCGATGCGGCCGGTCTCGAGATCGAGCTTGGTGAGACGCGTGCGCGTGCCGGCCGACGCATCGGCCCCTTCCGGACCCTGCTTGCCGGGGTCGGGCTTGCTCCGATCGAGGTAGTCGAGCGTAGCGTTGCGGATCGCGACGCCCGCGACCGAGGGAAGCTCCGTCGTCTGTGCAGGCGCCTGCGCCGGCGCGGCTTGCGGCTGCATGAGGTCGTCCCAGTTCGTCTTGCCGTCGGCGTTCCTGACCAGGCTCACCTGCAAGCCGTCGAGCTCGAGGCGGCGGATCTGCATCTTTCCGCTGAGCAACGGGAAGAGCCGCACGCCCACGTCGGCGCGTTGGAGCGTGAGAAACGGCGTCGTGCCGAAGCCCGGAGCGTTGCCGAGCTCGGCCCGCCCGGTTTCGATGGCGAGCCAGGGGAAAACCGAGAGCTTCAGCTCGCCTTCGAGCTTCAGCTCGCGGCCGGTCTTGTCGCGCACCAGCTGCGCGATCTCGTCCTTGTAGTCGTTCGGATCGACGAAGATCACGACTCCAGCGATCAGGAGGACCAGAAGGCCGAAAACGGCAGCCAGGCTGACCAGGACGATTCGAATCGGGCGCATCGCAACCTCTTGTCGCAGTGCAGCAGGGCGGGGTTCACATTCTATCGATAACTAAACGCGGTACCGGACTTTAGTTATTCATCAACGACGCTGCGTTCCGGCCGGAACGTGAATAACTAAAGTCCGGTACCGGATTTAGTTATCGAGCCGCGGGACAAAAGGCTCCAGATTCAGCAGCTTCGGTCGATACCCCGGCATCGAATAACGGTTCTCGCGATGCGCACAGGGCTCCTTACCAGGCTCCTGCTGATTCCCGCTGCGGCCTCGGCTTCTCTGCTGTGGCTGCTCGCGCTCGTGTTCGACGTTTCCCCGACGCCCGCGCAACTCGCGGTCGTGGGCGTCGCCTGGCTCTCTCTCGCGCTCGCGTGGTCGTGGTGGATCGTGCGACTCGTGCGCCGTCCGATCGCCGACCTGCAGCAAGCCATCGACATCCTGCGCCGCGACGCCGTCTCCGCCCCCTCGGTGCCGATACGCTCGCAGGACGAATTCGGCGCGGTTGCCACGGCGTTCAACCAGACGGTGGCGCAGTTCCGCGAGCGCCACTCGCAGGTGGTCGCGGCGACCGACGGCCTGAACGCAGTCAATCGCGAGCTGCAGGCCGAGGTTCTCGAGCGGCGGCAGGCGGAAAGCGCGCTCAAGCGCACCAGCGAGTTCCTGCAGATGGCGCAGAGCGCCGGCGGCATCGCGCTCTTCGATCTCGACCTGCGCACCGGTCTCATGCAGGGCTCCGACCTGTTCTTCGCGCTGCTGCAGATCACGCGCCGCGACCAGACCATCACGCAGGAACAGTGGATGGCGTCGGTGCACCCCGACGACCTCGATGCGCTGCTGCGCGATCTCGGCGAGGCGAAGAAGACGGGCGGCGAGTACCGCAGCGAGTACCGCTCGCTGCGCGGCGACGGGCGCACCATCTGGGTCGCGAGCAACGGCCGCGTGCTGCTCGACGACGAAGGACGCCCGGTACGCGTCGTCGGCACCATGGCCGACATCAGCCGTCGCCGGCAGATCGAGGACAAGCTGCGCACGACGGCCGAATCGCTCTCGATCGCGCAGAACGCGGGCCGCATCGCGACCTACGATGTCAACCACGACACCGGCCAGTCGGTCGTGTCCGACAACTTCTCCGAGATCACGGGCCTCGCTCCGCGCCAGGGCGCGTTGCGCGGCACCGAATGGCTGAACGTGGTGCACCCGGAAGATCGGCTGCGCGTGCTCACGCCGCGCGTCGAGCGCATCGCAGGCGGTTTCGCCGTCTCGCGCGAATACCGCATCGTGCTGCCCGACGGCCAGGTGCGCTGGGTCGACGAGCGCACCAAGCAGACGCTCGGACCTTCCGGCGAGGTGACGCGACGCACCGGCGTGATGATCGACATCACCACGCGCAAGCAGGCGGAGTTCGCGTTGCGTGAAGCGGAGGTGCGCCTCGAGCGCGCGGTGCGCGGCGCCTCCGACGGCCTGTGGGAATGGGTGGTGGCCGACAACAGCCTGTGGTTCGCGCCGCGCTTTCGCGAGTTGCTCGGGTATGCCGAGAACCAGCTCAAGCCGCACATGGAAGCCTTCCAGGAGCTAGTGCATCCCGACGATCGTCCGCGCATCGACCAGGCGACGCGCGCGCACTTCGAGCGGCGCGAGCCGTACGACGTGGAAGTGCGCTTCCGCGCCGCCCAGGGAAACTACGAATGGGTGCGAGCCCGCGCGGTGGCGGAGCGCGACGAGCGCGGCACCGTGCTGCGCCTCGCCGGCTCGATCCAGCTCATCACCGACCGCAAGCGGGCCGAGGCGGCGCTGATCGAGGCGACCTCCGCCGCCGAGCAGGCGAACCGTGCGAAGAGCGAGTTCCTGGCGAACATGAGCCACGAGATCCGCACGCCCATGAACGGTGTGATCGGCGTAACCGAGCTGCTGCTCGACACGCCGCTCGATCGTACGCAGCGCGAGTACGTCGAGATCATCCGCGGCAGCGGCGCCGCCCTGCTGTCACTCATCAACGACATCCTCGATTTCTCCAAGATCGAAGCCGGGCGCATGCAGCTCGAGACCATCGACATGGAGCTGCGCGCCACCGTCGCGGAAATCGCCTCGGCGCTCGGCCTGCAGGCCGCGAACAAGGGCCTGGAGCTGGTCACGCACGTGCACGCCAGCGTCCCGGAGATCGTCCGCGGCGACCCGGGCCGGCTGCGCCAGATCCTGGTCAACCTGATCGGCAACGCGATCAAGTTCACCGGCGAAGGCGAAGTGTTCGTCGAGGTCACGGTGGAAGCGGCGGCGGACGCGGACGTCACCCTGCGCTTCTCGGTCACCGACACGGGCATGGGCATTCCGACCGAGCGCATTGGCAACCTCTTCAACGCGTTCACGCAGGTCGACTCCTCCACCACGCGCCACTTCGGCGGCTCGGGCCTGGGCCTGTCGATCGTCAAGCGCCTCGCCGAGCTGATGGGCGGCACCGTCGGTGCGCACAGCAAGCCCGGCGAAGGCTCGACGTTCTGGTGCACCGGCCGGTTCGAGATCGCGGCCGAGCGTCCGCGCTCGGCGAGCCTGGCGCGCCCGCGCGGCGCGGGCACGCGCGTGCTGGTGGTCGACGACAACGCCACCAGCCTGCGCACGCTGGCGGCGCAGCTCACTGCGCACGACTATCGCGTCGAGACCACCGCCGATGCGCTCGCCGCGGTCGGCCTGATGCACGCCGGTCAGCAGAACGGCACGCCGTTCGACGCGGTGCTGATCGACGAGCTGATGCCGAGGTGCAGCGGCCTCGAGCTCGCGGACCGCATCCGCTCGCTGCCCGGCGTAGCGCCGGCACGCCTCGTGCTCATGAGCCTCATCGGCTCCGCGCACGATGCCCTGGCGCTGCAGGCGCGCGGCTTCACCGGCTGCATCACCAAGCCCGTGCGCCAGACTGACCTGGTCGATGCCCTGGCCACCGTGCTCACGACCGACACGTTCCTGACCACCACGCGCGTCGACCTGCACGCGGCGAACGCGCTGCCGGGGGCGGCCCTGGTGCTGCTGGTAGAAGACAATCCGGTGAACCAGCGCGTGGCGCAGCGCAATCTCGAAAAGCTCGGGCTCGGTGTGGAGATCGCCTCCAACGGCCGCGAGGCGTTGGAGATGTACCAGCCCGGCCGCTATCACGCGATCCTCATGGACTGCCAGATGCCGGAAATGGACGGCTACGAGGCGACGCGCCAGATCCGCAAGCGCGAGGGCAACGGCCCGCGCATACCGATCGTCGCACTCACCGCCAACGCCTTGAAGGGCGACCGCGAGCAATGCCTGGCCGCCGGCATGGACGATCACCTGGCCAAGCCGCTCGAGCCCGAGAAGCTGCGCGCCTGCCTCGGCCGGCATCTGAAAGCCGACGGCACCGCCGAATCCGCCGCTGCCGCAACACCGGCAATGCCGCCGGTCGATCTGCCGGCATTGCGCGAGCTCGCCGGGAACGATCCGGAGTTCGAGCGCGAGCTGATCGCCACGTTCGTGCAGAGCGGCGACGTCACACTGCAGCGGATCATCGCGGCGCTGGCGGGCAACGACTTCGACGCGATGAAGCGCGCCGCCCACAGCCTCAAGGGTGCGAGCGCCAACCTGCGCGCTGCGGATCTGACGGCCGCTGCCCGCGACCTGGAGTTGCAGGCTTCGTATGACGATCGCGCCGCTTGTCAGAGCGCCGTCGAACGATTGAGCGTGGAGTACCGCCGCGCCACCGCCTACCTGCGCGAGGTGGCGTCATGAAATTCGCCGGTTTCGCCGAACGCCACAACCGCGCGCTCACCATCGGCACCGCGCTGGCGATCTTCGCCGCCGACCGCCTGCTGCCGGTGTTCGTCGTGCCGGGCGTTCTGTACCTGGTGGTGGTGCTGCTCAGCCTGTGGGCGCCGACTTCGCGCGACACCTGGACTGCCGCGATCCTCGCCAGCGTGCTCACGACCGCCGACATCCCGCTCAGCGACTACGGCGTCAACACGCCGTACGTGATCCTCAACCGCATGGCGGTGGTCGCGGCGCTCTGGGTGGTCGCGGTCGTGTGCCTGATACAGCGGCGGCGCACGCGCGAAGAGGCCAGCGCGCGCGTCCGCGCCGAAGCGGCGCTGAACGAGAATCGCGAAGTGCGCGCGGCCCTCGCGCGCGCCGAGGAAGCGCAGCTCGCGGCGCGCGCCACCACCGAGCGCCTGCGCATCGCGGAGGCGCGCCTCGAACGTGCGGTGCGCGGCATGAACGACGCGCTGTGGGAACTGGACTTCGAGACCGGGCGCTACTGGTTTGCCGCGCGCCTCGCGGAAATGCTCGGCTACGCGGAGTCGGAGCTGCCCCTGACCCACGCCGGCATCCTGGCTCTCGTGCACCCCGACGATCGTGCAGCGCGCGAAACCGCGCGGCAGCGCCACCTGGAACACGGCGAGCCGTACGACGTCGAGTTCCGCATGCTGATGAAGGGCGGCGAGTATCGCTGGTTCCGCTCGCGCGGCCGCGCCGAGCGCACCGAGGACGGCCGCGTGGTCAGCATGGCCGGCGCATTCCAGGACATCGCCGAACGGCGCCGCTACCAGGAGGCGCTCATCGAGGCGACGGAAGCGGCGGCAGCCGCGAGCCGCGCGAAGAGCGAGTTCCTGGCGAACATGAGCCACGAGATCCGCACGCCGATGAACGGCGTGATCGGCATGACGGAGCTGCTGCTCGAAACCGACCTCGACCGTACGCAGCGCGACTACACCGAGACGATCCGCGACAGCGCCGGCGCGCTGCTCACCGTCATCAACGACATCCTGGACTTCTCCAAGATCGAGGCCGGCAAGCTCGAGGTGGAGCAGATCGACATGGACCTGCGCGACACCGTCGAGGACGTCGCGCGACTTCTGTCGATCCAGGCGCATGCGCGCGGCCTGGAAGTCACCGCGCACATCGACGCCGGCCTGCCGGACATGGTGCGCGGCGACCCGGCCCGGCTGCGCCAGATCCTGGTCAACCTGGGCGGCAACGCCGTCAAGTTCACGCGCATCGGCGACGTCGCGCTCGAAGTGCGCGTGCAGGAAAGCGACGAGCGCGGCACGCTGGTGCGCTTCGAAGTGCGCGACACCGGCATCGGCATTCCTGCCGAGCGCATCGGCGCGCTGTTCAAGCCGTTCTCGCAGGTCGACGCCTCGACTACGCGCAAGTTCGGCGGCACCGGCCTCGGCCTCTCCATCGTGCGCCGCCTGGTCGAGCTCATGGGCGGCGAGGTCGGCGTCGAGAGCAAGCTCGGTGTCGGCTCGACCTTCTGGTTCACCGCGCG
>Ga0187894_10005708_pt1 | contig 12548 bp, 14 predicted proteins | sample GBC1701081metaG_FD_136650 | JGI IMG/M metagenome (GOLD analysis project Ga0187894, IMG submission 136650) | White microbial mat communities from a lava cave in the Kipuka Kanohina Cave System on the Island of Hawaii, USA - GBC170108-1 metaG ... | reverse complement strand
TGATCGCCGCGGCCATCCCTTCCACCTGCTCCAGGATCGGCGTTTCCTCGCGCTCCTTCGCCGGGTCGTACTGCCAGCTGCCGAAGGCAGGCACGTAGCGCTCCGGCCAGTGGATCTGGTACAGGTCGATCCAGTCGGTCTGCAGCCGCTTCAGGCTGTCGTCGATCGCCCAGGGGATGGTCTTCCTGGTGACGCGATTCTCGCCGTTGCGGATCCATTCGCGGCGCCCGGGGCCGGCGATCTTGGAGGCGATCACCAGCTGCCCGCGCCGCGCCTTGTTCTTCCCCAGCCAGCCACCGAGGATCTTCTCGGTGCTGCCCTGCGTCTTCTGCGCCGGCGGGATGGGATACATCTCGGCGGTGTCGATGAAGTTGATGCCGCGCCCCAGCGCCCATTCGATCTGGGCGTGGGACTCGTTTTCGGTGTTCTGTTCGCCCCAGGTCATGGTGCCGAGGCAGATCTCGCTGACCTCCAGCGGGCTGGTTCCAAGCCGGTGCTTTTTCATTGTTCGGGGAGCAGCTTTCGGATCAGGTTGAGCAGGTCAAACGGACTATACGGCTTTGCGAGGTAGGCCGTCGCACCCGCATCCTTCGCCTTCTGCTCGTCGCCGGAAAGCGCGAAAGAGGTAATGGCGACGATGGGGGTATTGGCCGTCGCCGCCTCCGCGCGCAGCTTGCTCTCATCCGCCTTGCGCCGCCTTGGTCCCGCCATGAATCCCCCTCCCCTCGGGGGATGCCAATTATCGAGTATTACCTATGAGATCGGCAGCCTTCTCGGCGATGGCGATGACGGCGGCGTTGGTGTTGCCCGAGACCACCGCCGGGATCACCGAAGCGTCCACCACCCGCAGGCGCTCGACGCCGCGCACGCGCAGCTGCGAATCCACCACCGAGCGCGCGTCGGTTCCCATGCGGCAGGTGGAGGTCGGGTGGAACACGCTTTCGCCGGACTGGCGCAGCGCAGCGAGCAGCTCCTCGTCCGAGCGCAGCTGCGGCCCCGGAAACTCCTCCTTGATGATGTAGCCGGAGAGCGGCGCGGCCTTGGCGATACGACGCGCCACTTTCAGGCCTTCCACCATCACGCGGCGGTCGTTCTCGGCGGCCAGGTAGTTGTAGCGGATCGCCGGCGGCGTGCGCGGATCGGCCGCCTGGATGCGCACCGAACCGCGCGATTCGACCTGCAGTTGCGACACCGAGATCGTGAAACCCGACCAGGGATGCAGCACGCCGCCGCGCTTCGCCGTCGAGAAGTTGATGAAGTAGAGCTGCGCGTCCGGGCGCCTCAGCTCCGGCCGGGTACGCACGAAAGCGGCGGCATGGCCGGCGCTGACTGTGAGCGGCCCCCGCTTGAAGAGCAGGTAGTCGAGCCCGATCTTCGCCTGGCGCCACAGGCTCGCCATGTCGTCGTTCAGCGTGATCGGCTTGTTGCAGCGCCAGAAGGTGCGGCAGTAGAAGTGGTCCTGCAGGCCCTCGCCCACATCCGGCGCGTCCAGTACCACTGGAATGCCATGCTGCTCGAGCAGCGCGCGCGGCCCCACGCCCGAGAGCTGCAGGAGCTGGGGCGAGTTGAAGGAGCCGCCGCAAAGCAGGATTTCTGCTTTTGCTTTCACCTCGATGGACTTTTCATTTCTTGAAAACCGGACCGCAACGGCTCTCATTCCTTCGAAAATGATTTTCGAAGCAAGGGCGTTTGTTTCAACAGTCAAATTCGGCCGGTTCTCCGCGGGCCGCAGGTATTCGACCGCAGTGCTGCTGCGCCGGCCGTTGCGCATCGTGGCCTGGTAGTAGCCGGTCCCTTCCTGACGGTCGCCGTTGAAATCTTCGTTGCGCGGGATGCCGAGCGATTCGGCCGAGGCGATGAACGCATCGCACAACTCGTGGCGCTCGAGGTCCGACACCCCGAGCGGCCCGCCCGAGCCGTGATGCGCGCTGGCGCCGCGGCACTGGTGCTCGGCCTTCTTGAAGTAGGGCAGCAGCTCGACATGCGACCAGCCGGGCACCTCCCAGGCATCGAAGTCCTCGGGCTGGCCGCGGATGTAGACCAGGCCGTTGATCGACGAGGAGCCGCCGAGCACCTTGCCGCGCGGACTGAAGATGCGACGGCCGTTCAGGTTCGGCTCGGGCTCCGAGTCGTAGGCCCAGTTGACGTCCCGGCGCGCGAACAGCTTGCCGTAGCCGAGCGGGATATGGATCCAGGGATCGGTGTCGCGCGGCCCGGCCTCGAGCAGCAGCACCCTGGTCCCCGGATCCGCCGAAAGCCGGTTCGCAAGCACGCAGCCGGCCGAGCCGGCGCCGACGATGATGTAGTCGTACTCGCCGCTCATCGCGGCGGCGTGATGTGCATGCCGCCGTCGACGAAGATGGACTCGCCGGTGACCTGGCGGCCACCCTCGATCAGCCAGACGATGACTTCGGCCACGTCCTCCGGGCGCGCGTAGTCCTTCAGCGGCACCATGGCCGAATAGTGCGTGGCGGCCTGCTGAGCACGCTCCATGCCGTGCGCGTTGTGCTGCCAGGGCGTGTCTACGTAGCCGGGGCAGACCGCGTTGACGCGCACTTCCGGCCCGAGCGAGCGCGCGAGCGAAAGCGTCATGGCGTTCAGCGCCGCCTTTGAGGCCGCATACGCGACCGACGAACCGGTGCCGAGCAGCGAGGCTACCGAAGACACGTTCACGACCGCGCCGCGACTCGCCTTCAGCGCAGGCGCGCAGGCGCGCACCATCTGGAACGGGCCGATCACGTTGAGGCGGTAGATGCGCTGGAAGTCCTCCGCCGAGAGGCCGTCCAGGTCCGCGTGCTTGACGAACTTGGTGGTGCCGGCGTTGTTCACCAGCGCATCGACGCGGCCCCACTTGTCGATCGCCGCTCTGGCGAGCTTCCTGCACTCGGCGTCCTCGCCCACGTCGGCCTGCACGGCGATGGCGCCCGGGCATTTGCCGACCACCTGCTCCGCCTGATCCCTGCTCTTGGAGTAGTTCACGACCACGGACCAGCCCTTCTGCGCCAGCAGCACGGCGCTTGCCGCGCCGATGCCGGTGGCCGAGCCGGTAATGATTGCGACCTTGCTGTTTGCCATGTTTTTGTTCCTAGACCGTTGCGATGGGCGTGGCGGGCGATCCCACCGCGCCGGGCAGCCGCAGCGGCGGGGCGGTGAGGAGGAAGCGGTTGCGCTTGTGCTCGCGCAGCCATTTCGCCAGCGGCGTGAAATACCACAGCTCGCCGAGGTGGATGCCGTTCTTGAACAGGCAATGCTCGTGCAGCGGCAGCATGGCGTGCGAGGTCGCCTTCCAGGGCGTGGTGGAGAACAGCTCCACCGCGTAATTGTCGGCCGCGAGCACCGACAGGCCCGAGTCCGAGATCCACTGCAGCAGCTTCTCGTCCTTGCCGTCCAGCCCGGTGCAGGTGTTGTGCAGCAGTTCCGGGCTCGGATCGCGCTTCAGTTCCAGCACCAGCTCGGCGAAGCCGGTGTGGAAACACACGATGTCCCCGCGCTCAACCTTGACCTCGTCCTTTTCCAGGATCGCCTTCAAATCGTCGAAACCAACGGCGTGCCGCTTCCTGCCGAAATGTGCGTGCAGGTCGATCATCACGCCGCGCCCCTGCGCGCCGTGCTCGGCCAGGTTCTGGATGCCGAGCGCCTCGGCGCGCGTGCCTTCGTACTTGTTCCAGGACTCCGCCTGCGGGTTTTCCTTCACCGGCAGGATGTCCCGGCCGGCGCGAAAGCCGTTGTAGAACACCGCCTCTGGCTTGCCGTCGCCGTCCGCGTCGAACATGCCGCCGACGTGCGCGAACGAGTCCCACTGCGTCGAGTACTGCAGGGTGAGCAGCACGCGGTCGTCGCAGACCACGTCGGTCTGCAGCGGATTGTCCTGGCGCACCTCGTAGGCGAAGTTCTGCCTGCCGTTGCGCTCGGTCGCCGCGATGCGCGGCGGGTGGCGGCGCGGGTTGAGCGCGTTGCCGCCCGGATAGTCGAGCGGCAGCGAGAGCACGAAGGTCAGGCCCTCCTTCACCTCGCGCACGCCCTGCAGCACCTTCTCCGGCGTCACCCAGTTCATGCGGCCGCGCTGGTCGTCGGGACCGAACTCGCCCCAGTTGGAGTTGGCCGGGCGCTGTTTCCAGCGGCCGCTTTTCATCCTAGAAGTAATGCCTTGAAATCGTTTCGGCGACGCAAACCGGCTTCTCGCCGCCCTCGCGCTCGATCACTGCGCTCCAGGTGGTCTGCACGCCGTTGCCCTCGATCTTCTCGTACTTCACCAGCGTGAAGCGGCCGCGGATCCGCGCGCCGGCGGGTACCGGCGCGGTAAAGCGGACCTTGTTCAGCCCGTAGTTCACGCCCATCCTGCGATCGGCGAACTCGAAGGTCGATTCGGTCAGCTTCGGCAGCATCGACAGCGTCAGGAACCCGTGCGCGATGGTAGTGCCGAAAGGCGAACTCTTCGCCTTCTGCGGGTCGACGTGGATCCACTGGAAGTCCTCGGTCGCCCTGGCGAACAGGTCGATCCGGTCCTGCGGCATCTCGACCCAGGGCGACACGCCGACTTCTTCCCCGACGCGGGTCTCGAGACTGCGAAGGCTCAGGTTTGTCTTGCTCATAATGGACAAATTCTAAACAAAGGCTTCGATTTCACGGCAGACCCGTTCGGGTTTTTCGTGCACGATCCAGTGGGACGCGTCCGGCACGCGCACCAGTTTCAGGTCCGGCACGCAGCGCTCCAGATCGTCGAGCAGCGAAGTGAGCAGCGCCGTGTCGCGATCGCCCCACAGCACCAGCGTCGGCACCCGCACCACGAAGTCCTCGGGCTTGAAGTGCAGCTTCTTCGCGCCCAGATCGTCGGCCGTCGGCGGATACAGCGGCGAGGCGCGATAGTAGTTGAGGCCGCCGGTCAGCGCTCCGGGCCGCGACCAGGCTTCGACCAGTTCCGCGCGCCAGGCTTCCGGCAGATGCATGAACGCGGCGAGCAGCCGCCGGTAGCCGTTCTCCGACAGCACGCGCTCGGCCTTCGGCAGCCTGAACACGTTCATGTACTCGCTCGCTTTCTGCTGCGCCGCGCTGTTCGACAGCTCGCGCCAGAACGCGTAGGGATGCGGCGAATTGATCATCACCAGGCGCTCGAGCGCCTCGGGACGCCCGATCGCCACCGCCCAGGCCACGGCACCGCCCCAGTCGTGGGCGACCAGGACGAACTTGCGCCCGCCCGCGTAGTGCGCGCCCAGGGCGAGCACGTCCGCCATCAGGTGCTTCGCCTTGTAGGCCTCCACGTCCTCGGGCTTGTCCGACAGGTTGTAGCCCCGTAGGTCGGGCGCCACGCAAAGCCAGCCGCGCGCGGCGAAATGCTCCATCGGCCGGCGCCACGCCGCCCAGAACTCCGGAAAGCCATGCAGGAACAGCATCAGCGGCCGGCTGGCGTCGCCCGCTACGGCGCAGTGCAGCTTCACGCCGCTGCCGTCGACCCGCTCGTGCCGGATCCCGGCGCTCACTTGCCCGCGTCCTTAATGATCCGGTCCATCGCCGCCTGCAGTTCGGCCCGGCGCAACTCCGCGCGCGCCGGGTCCAGGCGATCGAGCTGCTCCGAGAGCGCGGCGTAGGACTCGACGTACTTGCGCATCGCATCCGGTCCGCCGCCGCGCGCCACGACCTGGGGAAACTGCTGCAGCAGGGCCCGGCGCTGGGCTTCCAGCGCCTCAACGCCCCGTCCATCGGCGCCGCCGGCAGCTTCGGCCGCCGACGACTGGCCCGGGCGCCGCTCTGGGATCACCTCGACCTTGGGCGCGCGACGCTCCTGCGCCGGGTCGCCGAACCAGGGCGGCGGGTAGCTGGAAAACTTCACCGATCCGGTCTCCGGATCCACCCAGCGGTAGAGGTCCGCATGGACGGAAAAAGCCCACAAGGAGGAGATCAAGAATGCAAGACGAAACATCACTTGGTTAGACACTCCCTCACGCCGTCGGCCACTGCGCCTGCCATGCGTCCGCGCACCTGCGGGTCGCGCATGCGCCGCTCCTCGTCGCGGTTGACGATCACGCCCGCCTCGACCAGCAGCGCGGCGGCGAATCTAGAAGCGCGAAAAGTCAGGCTTGCGCTTCTCGAAGAACGCGGTCATGGCTTCCTTCGCCTCACCCGACTGCAGCCGCTCGGAGAACACCCGGCCCTCCTCCTCCATCTGCGCGGCGATCGGCGCGGCGAGCTGCCGCTTCATCAGCTGCTTGGTCAGCCGCACCGAGGCGGGCGGCAGCGCGGCCACCGCCGTCGCCCCGGCCATGGCGCGCTCCAGCAACTCCGCCTCGGGAACGATCTCGGTGACGATGCCGGCCGCATGCGCCTTTTCCGCGCTGAAGGGCTGCCCGAGCAGCAGCAGCTCGGCGGCGCGCTGGTAGCCCGCGATCATCGGCAGCAGCAGGCTGGAAGCCGCTTCCGGCACCAGGCCAAGCGGCACGAACGGCATCTGGAAGCGTGCACCCGGCGCGGCGTAGACCAGGTCGCAGTGCAACAGCATGGTGGTACCGATGCCGACCGCCGGCCCGCCGACCGCCGCGACCAGCGGCTTGGCGAGCTTGGGCAGCGAGGAGATGAAGCGGAAGGCGGGCGAGGCGCCGCCGGCGGGCCGCGAGAGGAAGTCCTGCAGGTCGTTGCCCGCGGTGAAGCAGTCGCGCGCACCGTGAATCAGGACCGCGCGCACCGCCGCGTCCGCGTCGGCCGCCTTCAGGGCGTCCGCGAGCGCGCCGTACATGGCGCCGGTGAGGGCGTTCTTCTTTTCGACCCGCGCCAGCTCGATGCGCATGACGCGTTCCTGGATCGCGACGCTGACCTGGTTCATGGGTTGCTCACCTCGATACGGTTGCGGCCGTTGCGCTTGGCTTCGTACAGCGCCTCGTTCGCGCCCTCCCCTCGGCCTGGCGGCCGTCGATGTCGTCCAGGCCGCGGTCCAGGCCCTTCACGACGGCAGCCGGTAATCCTTGAACTTCTGCCGCAGCGTCAGCTTGGAGAGCTTGCCGGTGGCCGTGTGCGGCAGGTCGTCGACGAACACTACGTCCTCGGGCATCCACCACTTGGCGATCTTGCCTTCGTAGAACTTGAGCAGCTCGGCCTTGCTGAGCTCCTGCCCGGCCTTCTTCACCACCACGACGATCGGCCGTTCATCCCACTTCGGATGCCTGATGCCGATCACCGCCGCCTCCTGCACCGCCGGGTGCGCGACCGCGATGTTCTCCAGGTCGATCGAACTGATCCATTCGCCGCCGGACTTGATCACGTCCTTGGAGCGGTCGGTGATCTGGATGTAGCCGTCCGGGTCGATCGTGACCACGTCGCCGGTCGGGAACCAGTCGGCGCCCGCGGCATCCTGCCGGACCGGATTGCCGCCCTCGGCCTTGAAATAGCCGTTCACGATCCAGGGCCCGCGCACCTGCAGGTCGCCGAAGGCCTTGCCGTCGTGCGGCAGCTCGTTGCCGTCCTCGCCGACGATGCGCGTGTCGACGCCGAAGATCACGCGGCCGACCTTGTTCTGCAGCGCGTAGCGCTCCTCCTTGCCGGCCCTGGCGTGCTTCGCCTTGAAGGTGCAGACCGTGCCGAGCGGGCTCATCTCGGTCATGCCCCAGGCGTGCAGCACCTGCACGTCGTAGTCCTCCTGGAAGCTGCGGATCATCGCCGGCGGCGCCGCCGAGCCGCCGATCACCACGGCTTTCAGCGTCGAGAAGCGCAGCTTGGCTTCCTTCATGTGGTTTAGCAGCCCCAGCCACACCGTCGGCACGCCGGCCGACATGGTCACGCCTTCGGACTCGAACAGCCCGTGCAGGCTCTTGCCGTCCAGGTGCTGGCCGGGGAAGACGATCTTGGCGCCGGTTGCCGCGCAGGAGTACGGCAGGCCCCAGGCGTTGACATGGAACATCGGCACCACCGGCAGGATCACGTCGCGTGCCGACAGGTTCAGCGCATCGGGCAACGCCGCGGCGTAGGCGTGCAGCATGGTCGAGCGGTGCGAATACAGCGCGCCCTTCGGATTGCCGGTGGTGCCGGAGGTGTAGCACATGCAGGCGGCGGTGCGCTCGTCGAAGGAAGGCCAGGCGAGCGCGTCATCCTGCGCTTCGAGCAGTTCCTCGTAGCACTGCAGGTTCGGGATGTTCGCCTTCGGCATGCAAGCCCGGCCGGTCATCGCCACGAACGCCTTCACCGACTTCAGCTCCGGCGCCAGCTTTTCCACCAGCGGCGCGAGATTGACGTCGAAGAACAGGACCCGGTCCTCGGCGTGATTGGCGATGTACGCGATCTGCTCGGGAAACAGGCGCGGGTTGATGGTGTGGATCACGCCGCCCGAGCCGGCGGTCGCGTAGTAGATCTCGAAGTGGCGGTAGCCGTTCCAGGCCAGGGTGGCGACACGGTCGTGCATGCGCACGCCGAGCAGCTTCATCGCCTTGGCGAGCCGGCGCGAACGCGCGTGCGCCGCGCGGTAGCTGTAGCGGTGGATGGCGCCGTCCTCGACGGTCTTGGAGACGATCTCGGTATCGCCGTGGTGGCGGTCCGCGTGCCGGATCAGATCGCTGATCAGCAGCGGCATGTCCATCATCAAGCCCTGCATGGTTCCCCTCCGAAACAGGCTTTCACGATGCGGTCCAGGCGACGTTACCGTGGGGGGGCGCCGATGGCAAGCGCGCCGCGCGGCGCTCCTTGACCGCCCCGGAGGCCTGGCGCCATCGTGTTCGAGGGCAAGCCGCGCGACGTGCGCGAAAACGCCGCGATGCGCAAAGAGTGGCTTGAGGTCTGACTTCTAGGGCATCTGAATCTTGCCGCCCGGCCCGCCCGGGCCCATCGGCGGCAGGCCGCCCTGCGGCACCACGATCGAGGAAGCCTGCTGCCGGCGCAGCTCCTGCAGCTCCTTCACGGTGCGCTCGATCGCGACCTTGGCCGCGCCGCCGAACAGCCTGGCCGCCTCTTCCAGCGTCTTCGCCTCGAGCACGAAATTGATCGGCAGCGCGCCGAGCTGGCTCATCACCTGCGTCTCGCCGACGAACAGCACCTCGCGGCCGGGATCGCGCGCGCCGTTGCCGTCCACCGGCGTCATGCGCCGGATGGTGCCGACGCGCCGGTCGGTGAAGATCTCCTCGAGCCAGAGGTCCTTCGGATTCATGTCCGGCTCGATCATGCGTTCGTCCTGCCGTGTTGCCATGCTGACCTCGGAACATGGATGGGGATGAGAGAATTGTCGCATGGACACATCGACGAAATCGATCCGTGTATTGGCCCTGTTGATACTCGCCTTCGCTGCCCAAACCGCGTTCGGCCAGGCCTATCCGGTCAAGCCGATCCGCCTGGTCGTGCCATTCCCGCCCGGCGGCACCGGCGACCTGATCGGCCGTCTGGCGGCGAGGGAGATGCAGGCCGCGCTCGGCGCGCTGCTCGACAAGGCGCGCCGCGCGCAGGCCCGCCGTGCCTACGGTTAAGGAACTGGGCTTCGCGCCGCTCACCGCGAGCAACTGGTTCGGCATTTCCGGCCCCGCCGGCATTGCCGCGGCCGTGGCCGACCGCTTGAACGCGGCGCTGGTGCCCGGCCTGAACACGCCCGAGCTCGCCGAGCGGCTGCGCGACCTGGGCGCAGAGCCCAACCGCATGACGCGCACCGAGTACGGCGCCATGGTCGCCGGCGACGTCGACCGCTGGGCCGACGTGGTCCGCAGCGCCGGCATCAAGGCGGACTGACATGAGAATCCTTCCGGCATGCTTTTCCTGCTGGGAACCGCAGCCGGCGCCCAGGACTATTCCTCCAGGCCCGTGCGCATCGTCGTTCCCTACGCCGCGGGCGGCGGCACCGACACCGTCGCGCGCCTGATGGCGGCGCGCCTCACCACCACGTTCGGCCAGACGGTGGTGGTGGAGAACCGCCCCGGCGCCTCGGCCAACATCGGCACCGGGGCGGTGGCGAAGGCGCCGGCGGACGGCTACACGATTCTGGTCACCGCGCCCAACTTCACCACCAGCGAGGCGCTGTTCCCGCAGCTCGGCTGGAAATTCGAGGATTTCGCACCGATCCTCCATCTGGTGCGCTACGAGCGGGTGCTGGTGGCGGCGACACAGTCGCAGCTTTCGAGCGTCAAGGACATGATCGCGCAGGCGCAAGCGAAGCCGGGCGCCCTCACCTACGGCACGCCCGGCACCGCCTCGAACTCGCATCTCGGCACGGCGCGCTTGAGGTGGATCGTGCCGACGCCTGCGCGCGTGGCGGCGATCAGCGCCAGCCAGACCGTTTCCTTCTCCACCGCGGAAAGCGCACGACCCGTCAGCGTGAACTGGGTATAGAACTCGTCGTAGGCGGCGAGCAGGTCCGGCGAGACCGCGTTCAGCAGCCGGTGGTAGGTGAGGACATCGCCCCGCTTGCGGCGAACCCGATCCAGGACTTTCACGGCCGCACCCCAAAAGCGCTTCGACCGGGTGTGCGCAGCGGCGCAGCGAGCTCGGCGAATTCGCACAGCAGCCTGCGCGTGTCGCGCGGGTCGATGATTTCCTCGACGTCGTAGCGCTCGGCGCCGCGCATCGGCGAGGCGAATTTGCGGATGCGGCTCTCGATCTCGGCCCGCCTGGCGGCCGGGTCGGCGGCGGCCGCGATCTCGGCCTTGTACGCGGCCTCCAGGCCGCCGGCGATCGGCAGCGAGCCCCACTCGGCCGACGGCCAGGCGAGGCGCATCCCGTAGCGCGAGGAATTCTGGTGCAGCGCGCCCGCGACGCCGAACAGCTTGCGCACGATCACCGAGCACCAGGGCATGCGCGACTGCAGGATCGCGGTGGCGGCGCGCATGCCGTAGCGGATGGTGCCTTCCTTCTCCGCTTCCGGCCCGATCAGGAAACCGGGGCAGTCCACCAGGTGGACCATCGGCAGATGGAATACCTGTGCCAGGTCGACGAAACGCGTGATCTTCTCCGAGGCACGTGCGGTCCAGGCGCCGCCGTAGTGCATCGGATCGCCCGCCATCAGCGCCACCGGCCAGCCCGAGAGACGCGCGAAGCCGGTGACGATCGAGCGTCCCCACTGCCTGCCGATCTCGAAGAAGGAGTCCCGGTCGACGATCGAGCCGATGATCCGGCGCATGTTGTAGACCTTGCGCGGATCGCGCGGGACCGCTTCGATCAGCCAGGGGTCGGCACGAGCCGGGTCATCCTCGTTTTCCTTCCTTGCCGGAAGTTCATGAACGGAATTGGGCAGGTACGAGAGAAACCGCCGCGCCTTCGCGAAGGCCTCGTCCTCGCTCGCCGCCTCGTCGTCCACCGCGCCGTTGCGCGTGTGGATGTGGCTGCCGCCCAGCTCGTTCTTCTCGAACTTGCCGTGGGTCCACTCCACCACCGGCGGCCCGGCGACGAACATCTGCGAAGTGTCCTTGACCATGACCGAATAGTGGCTCGCGGCGACGCGCGCCGCGCCCAGGCCCGCGACCGAACCCAGGGCGAGCGACACCACCGGCACCTCGGCCAGGTTCTCGGTCCACCAGTCCCAGAGGAAGGCCTTGGGCATGGGCGAATGGCCCTGCAGCTCGAGGTTCTTCACCGAGCCGCCGCCGCCCGTGCCGTCCACGAGTCGCAGCAGCGGCAGGCGCAGGTCGCAGGCCATGCGTTCCACCGCCAGCAGCTTCTGCTTGATGCCGCCGTCGTTGGCGCCGCCGCGCACCGTGAAGTCGTCGCCGGTAACCGCGACCGGCCGCCCGTCGATGCGGCCGCGCCCGAAAATCAGGTTGGCGGGCGTGAAATCGGCGAGCTCGCCCTCTGCCGTGTACTGCGCCCAGCCCGCCAGCCCACCGATCTCGTGGAACGAAGCCGGATCGAGCAGCCGGTCGACGCGTTCCCTGACCGTCAGCTTGCCGCCGTCGTGCTGGCGCTTGACCTTCTCCGCCCCGCCCATGCGCTTCGCCAGCGCCTCGCGGCGGCGCAATTCTTCGACTTCCTTCTCCCAGCTCATCGCCGAAGTTTAAGGGCAGTCCGGAAACACGCGCGAAACAATCGGCGCCGCCCGGCAACTCGAGTCGTGGCTGCTGCTCTCGCCCTTCAATATCGTGGCCTTCACGGATCGGCGGCAGCCAGGCGCAGCGCGACGTGCTCGCCCTCACCCGCCAGGCGGCCTACAACTTGAGGGCGACCAGGCCAGCCAGGACGACGACGGCGCCAGCGAGCCGCGCCTTGAGATGGCCTTCGTTGAGCAACCAGGCGCCGACCAGCGCGGCGAAGATCACCGAGGTCTCGCGCAGCGCGGCGACGATCGCCACGGGCGCACGCGTCATCGCCCACAGCGCGATGCCGTAGGAAAACCCGGATAGCAGCGCGGCCGCGAGGCCGCGCGGCCAGTGCCGTGCGGCGTGGCGCAGAAAGGCGCCGCGTTTCCAGGCGAGGACCAGGAGCCCGAACGGCAGGCCCATGAAGAAGAACAGCCAGACGAGATAGCGCAGCGCGCCGCCCGAAGCGCGCACGCCTGTGCCATCGGCCAGCGTGTAGATGGCGATGATCAGCGCGCTGAAGAGCGCCCAGGCGGTCGCCCTGCCGCCGGCACCGCCGCCGGCCATCCCCAGCGACAGCAC
>Ga0187894_10005705_pt1 | contig 12552 bp, 15 predicted proteins | sample GBC1701081metaG_FD_136650 | JGI IMG/M metagenome (GOLD analysis project Ga0187894, IMG submission 136650) | White microbial mat communities from a lava cave in the Kipuka Kanohina Cave System on the Island of Hawaii, USA - GBC170108-1 metaG ... | reverse complement strand
TGCTTTTGGTTTCTTTTTCAATTGAGGCAGCCATGCTTTCGGCTAGCCTCAAACTCGGTTATTTTTCAATCAGTTGGCGGTCTATCGAATGGCCGCCGAAATGTGACATTGTCGAGGTAGTTAGCCAACAGAGCCACGCCCGTGAGCAACAGCGCCGCGCCCACGAAGGTAATTGGGTCAGTCGGCGTCACTCCGTAGAGGAAGCCCGTCACCAGGCGCGTCGCCGCTATCGCCCCGCCTAGCCCCAGCGCCAGACCAATCGTCACCATACTCATGCCTTCGCCCAAAACCTGCCGCAGCACGTCTTTGCTTTGCGCGCCCAGCGCCAGGCGGATGCCGATCTCGCGCGTTCGGCGATTGACGGCGTAGGCCATCACGCCGTACAAGCCCACCGCCGCCAGCCCGAGCGCCAACAGCCCGAACACCGTCAGCAACGTGGCCGCCATGCGCGAGGTGTAGAGCGAGCGGCTTTTCTGCTCCTCCAGCGTCTTGATGTTGTAGAGCGGCAGGCTCGCGTCGAGCGCCTGCGCCTCACAACGCACTGCGGCCAGCATCGTCCCCGGCTCGCCGATGGTGCGAACGTGCAGGGCCATGTTCCCTCGATACTCCTGCGCGAACGGCACATACACGGCGGGCCGCGATTCTTCGTTCAGCCGGCTGTACTTGCTGTCCTTGACAACGCCAACGATTTCTCTGAACTCTTCAGGCTTGAAGCTCAGACGCTGTCCGATAGGGCTTTGGTCGGGCCAGAAGCGGCGCGCCGCCGTCTCGTTGACAATCACGACCCGCGGCGCAGCGGCCACATCCGACTGGCCGAATTCCCGTCCCTGAAGCACGGGATCTTCATCATCCGGAAGTAATCAGGCCCGATGGTATTGTAGTCAAAACTCATATCCTCGCCGGGTTTGGGCGCGTAGCCCGCTACCTGCAGCGTCGAACTTACCCCGCCGCCCAGCGGGATTAAGAACCCCAAGCTCGCCGCTTCCACCCCGCGCAAAAGCTTGACCCGTTCGAGGAGTTCTGAATAGAACCGCAGACCGCGCTCCTTGTCATAACCACTCAAGGTCACGTCGGTTGACATAACAAGCACTTTGGCCGGGTCAAAGCCCGCGACCGGCTCCGACGGCCAGCCGGACGGCGATCTCTTTATGGCGTGCGCCAGCCCGCGCCAGCAGCAGGTTAGCGACGTTGGCGCAGGCGATCAGCAGGATCAGTCCAACGGTCGCCATCAACATTTGCAAGGGAAACCGGAGATCACGCAGCAAGTAAGTGTGCCCCCGGCTGCCGTCCTCCAGCGTGAATTTCGGCTCGAATCTCGGACTGCCGTCCGGATTGGGATTGGCCCTGGCGATCTGACTTCTCATCGTAGTCATAGCGGCTGCGGCCTGCTCCCGGCTGACGCCCGGTTTCAGGCGGCCCAGGACTTCAAGCCACGTGAGGTCCCTGCTGCGTGGGCCGAACAGCGGATCCATCTTCCAGCCAGGTATGACCTGGCCCTGCATCATGACAGGGACGTAAACGTCCGGCGCGCTGCCGGGGATCGTGCCAGTAAACTCCGACGGGGCGATTCCCACCACGGTAAAGCTGTAGCCGTTCAAATTAACGGTCTTTCCCACGAGCCCGGGGTCGGCGCCAAAGCGCCGCTGCCACAGCCCGTAGCTGAGCACGACTACCGGATGAGAGCCGCGGGTTTTATCTTCCTCCGGGAGAAAGCCGCGCCCAAGGGCCGGCCGGACCCGCAGCGCGGTGAAATAGTTGCCTGAAACGATCATCCCCTGAAGCCGCTCGGCCTGGCCTCCCTCGTTCAGCGTCAAAGGGCGCTGCATGTAGCAAACGAGGCCTTCGAAGACCTGATTGCCGTCGCGATAGTCGGCGAAGTCAGGATAGGTGAAGATTGTTCTGAGACCCCGGTCGCTGCTGGCGCTGACGACGACGAGCCGGTCCGGTTCTTCGACCTGCAGCTTCCTGATCAGTACCTTATCGGCCAGGCTGAAGATGGCCGTGTTGGCGCCGATGCCGAGGGCGAGTGAGAGCGCCGCCACTGCGGTAAAGCCTGGGGTCTTGAGCAACATTCGCACGCCGTAGCGCAGGTCTTGCCATAGGTCTGCAATCATATTTGTCCTCCGATTAGTTCCAAGCACGATAGCTTCTTGAGTTGCTTGCCGCTCCATGCGCCGCGGTTCCCGCGCCAGCGTTTCGCGCTCGCTCAATGGCGGCTGTCCACGTACGCGCTACGTGATGGCCCACCAGCGTGGCGGAGAGAAACCGATCCGCGTCGGTCGTGAGCAAAAGGAAGGGGCTTTGATTGAGGACTGAACAATTTGTAGTTGCTGGTCATAAGCTGAGCTACCCAACGACAGAGTTAGGCGACGATTGAGGGCAACATGCCGTCGAGTTTTGCTCTACCAACAGCAGTATTACCCGCTCCGTGTAGGCTACGGCTTGATGACCTGTTCGCGCCCATCCTTGCTTACTACTTTCACGAAGTTACCAATATCTCCTCTGGCATAAAGCTGAACGCGGCCGCCCTGAGAATCGTCAGAAAGTCCGAGTGCTGATCCGTTCTCTGAAGCGGTGAACTTAACCACGGGCCGCCTGTTCTGGTCGGCCATTCGAAAGAGAACCGTTTCGGGGTACGTCTTTCCGTTCACGGTCTCTGGCCCATGCACCAGGATTTCTGCTCGCACCCGGCCTTGAGCATCTACGATTTCGAGCGCACGGCCTCGAAGCACTGGCGCGACATTCTGAGCCTCCGCTTTTGGATTCTGTGTTACCAAGAACGTCAGAAGCGCAAGGTTGATCAATGTGAGGGCAATTGCGAATCGTTGGGTCTTCATCATGTTTCTCCTTTATTTCCAGAAATAGACTTTCACATTACGGCTATGGCCTATTAGACGCGGCAGGCCTTGAATTTCTTCCAACCGCCCTCTCGATAAGTCAGCCTAACGCCCCGCATAACCGGGCGCGCGCCGAACACTCCAAGAAACCGTGCGAAGTCCTCTTCGCGCGCTCCGGTTGATGCGCCTGATGTCCCAATAACTAAGACACGTTTCATTCTGGCATCTTGCGTCGTAGGACACACAGTTGAACGTCAACCGCGATCAACGTCTCGGCCACGCCTCCCTGCTTTTGGCGCGCCTGTGCGGCAAGACCGGCGATGGGCGCCAGCATCAGCCCGCCGATAGCGGCCAGGCGAAGCAAAACGGAACGTCTCATGCTGACCTCCTGCGCCGATGAGCGCGGTAGCGTGGATAAAAGACTCCAAAAGCGCCTTCCGCCCTGCGGCTTGTTAGACGGCATCGCTTTCACCTTGCGTGTCAGTCGCTGAAGCACGGCTGTTCAGGATCTTTTCCCACCGGTCTGCGCGCTCTTCTTCGGTCGTCTCTTCGATGCGCGAAGCAATCGTCCACACATGCCCGGCGGGATCCATCACCCACGCAATGCGGTCGCCCCAGAACTGATTTTGCAATGGCACGAGAATCTGTCCGCCACATTCAATGGCTCGCGCTACGGTCTGGTCTACATCCTCGACGTAGACAAAAATCACCACAGGTGAACTGCCGTCCGGTGTGGGCGCGCGGCTCGGCAAGGTCGGCCACTCGGCTTCGATCATCAACATTTGTGGGCCAATTGTCAGCAACGCATGCGCTGCCGCGCCGTCAGGGCCGGGTCTGCGCCCAAGCTCGACGGCCTGGAAAGTGTTGACGCAAAATTCAATCTCCCTCGCCGGGTCGCGGCACACGAGGCGCGGAATGACGACGGACGAGTTCTCAGGAATGCCTTTAAGCTTTGTGGTCATAATTTGCTCCGAAGGGAAATCGTTCCGACGCAAACAGCGTAAGGCAAGGCGGCGTGTTTTGTATTGTAAAAAACTGATCTCAGGCTGGAAGTCGGACGTGGCGCGGATGCGCCGTGCGCAAGCCCAGATATTCGCCTGGCGTCAGGCTGCTGAACTCTTTGAACTCGTGAATGAAGTGGGCTTGATCGAAATATCCGCAGGCCAGCGCGAGTTCGCGCCAATCCACTGTGTCGCGCGATGCAATCGCTTGAATAACTTGCTGAAACCGTTGCAGCCGGCCAAAGAGTTTCGGCGCGAGTCCCATTTCATCGCGGAACAACTGAATGAAGCGCCGCTGGCTGATGCCGATGCTTTCCGCCAGTATCTCGCTTTTGAGCAAGCCGGGATCGCGTTGGAATTCCTGCAAGGCGTAAGACACCGCCGGGTGACGTCGCAGCGGACGAGTCGCGTTCAGGATAAGCCAATGCTCGAGCGATTGAAACTTTTCTGCGACCGTTGCTGCTTCGTGAACGCGCGCGAGTAATTCGGCGGCTTTTCTTTCTCCCCATAGATCAGCCAGCGTGAGGTTGAGGTTGAGCAGTTCTCCGCACGGAGAGCCGAGAAACGGAAACGCGCCGCCGGGCTTGAAATGAATGCCGAGCAGTTCACGCTGAGATGCGCTTTCGAGAATGAATGACTTTGATTGCGGGCCGGAGATGCCCGCATTAGCCTTGTGGCCATCGCCGAGATTAATGACGAGTTCCACGGTAGCCATTGGCAGAATGCGTTCAGGCGAGCCAGCCACGGCGTGGCCACGCCAATACCAGAAGAACGCGACGAATTCCGCCAGCGGCCTTTGCGGAACGTAGTGTTGAAAGAAAACAGAAGGCATCATTTTTCACCGGCCTCTTCTGTACATTTCCGCGCCGGCGCCCGTACGATCGGCGCGTGTCTTGCTCGTGTTTTCCCGGAGGTTTAATGATGACGCGCCCGATTATACACCTATCAACGATCCTTCTCGGAACCGTGATCGGGTGCGCTGCGCTTCAGACTCCCGCTTCGGCATCTTCAGCGCGCCTACGCGCGCCTAACCGCTGCCGCACACCCTCTCGAAATTCGATACTCCATGGCTGATCTTTGAAATGATTGAGTGGTAAGAGGCAAGCTTGGGTTGTATGGATGGGAGCCATACTTGTTTGCGCTGACGGTTGTCTTCGCCGTCCTGATCCACTTTATCAAAGGCAGAGGGCGCGGACGCCCCAAACAATCGCAGGTCGTGCCTGATCCGCGCCTGCGGTATGGACAGGTTGTCAAGCAGCGCCCGGGACGCCGCCTAGTGGCGGTAACCAGCCGGGTGATCTTCGGCGTGGAGGAATTGATCCCACTCGCACAAATCTCGACCTCGTTGCTGGAACGACCGAACGGGACAATCCGCCAGCACGTCGTACCGTTACATCGCAAGACGCGCAGTTTCGCCAAGCGCCGGACGGCGCTCGATACGCAGACGCAGCTTTTCAAGAGCTACTACAACCTGTGCCGGAAGCACGGCGCATTGAAGGGAAAAACACCGGGAAATGTTACGCGAGTGTCCGCCAGATCCGCTGGCCTGAAGGTGTCCGATGAGTCTGGTGTCAATCAGACCAAGTCAGATGGCGCGGGCTGCGCCAACGACAGCGTGAACGACAGCGCTATCACTGCAAGACTTGCAACAGCGATTTTGACGATCTGACTAATACGATCTTCGCGCATCACCATCAGCCTTTGCGCAAGTGGATCCCGTGCCTGTATCTGATGAGTCTCAACTTGTCGAACGGGCAGATCGCCCAGGAACTCGATCTCGACAAGGATGATGTACACCAGATGACCGCGCAGTTGCGCAGCGGCGTGGTAGACCTCAAGCCCGAACCTCAACTGGAAGGCGCGGTCGAATGCGACGAGGTTTACATTGTCGCCGGTCACAAAGGCCATCCCGAAGCGGTCAAAAAAAAGACCGCCCAGGACGCCGTCGACGCCTGAAGAGCGAACGCGGACGCGGCACGCTGGAGAAAGAAAAGACTCCTGTCCTGGGGATGATTCAGCGCGGCGGCCAAGTCGTCATCAAGATGTTGTCTGATGTCAAACAGCGAACGATTAAACCAATCATCATCGAAACGATCGCGCCTGGGGCGATCGTCATGACCGACGAATACGACATCTACGCCAGACTCCCCGAATGGGGCTATGGCCACAAGACAGTCTGTCACGAGCCTTCGTGAGTTCGCGCGCGACGAAGACGGTGACGGTAAAATTCTCGTCGAGAAACTGAATGAGGCGGATTGATCCGCCTCAACTCCTCCCCCAACCGGGGACAATTTTTTGACACCCTCAACCGTTATCTACTTCGATGCATTTGCCACATCCATCAGCGACTCGCCATAATGCCTACGGTGTCTGTTTACGGACACCCGACCGCCTGTTTACAAACAGTTCAGGTTCCCATTGCTTATTCGTAAAATCGGATGGCGGAGCGTTCGCATCACTCCGCCATCCGGTCACGGCGGCCTTTCAGGCAAGCTAGAAAGGGCGCCTTGGCTAACCCCCTTTGTCAGCAAGGAGGCAGCAACCTTGAAAAAACATTCCGGAGGCGGACGCAAGATCGCGTCCGCCAATCACACGACGCAATTGCCGCGCCTGAAACGCATCGAGGGACAAGTTCGCGGACTGCAACAGATGATTGAGGACGAGCGCGACTGCGTCGAGATTGCGCACCAGATCAACGCAGTGATTGCGGCTCTTCGGCGCGTGCAGGGTGATATGGTGCGCGATCATCTGACCACTTTGGCTGAGTCTTCTATCGCGGGCGACCTCCCGGCGACAAAAGCCCGCCGTCTCGCTAATGAAGTCGGCGCTTTGATGACGCGGTTGAGCTGAGCGTATCTTTGCCGGCGTCACTCGCGGTCGAGGAAGTAAAGTGAAATCCGCTGACTGCGCTGTGCAGAATGCGCCTCTTCCGTAGCTGTTGCGGGCCGATCACTCGATTCTCCTTTCACTACGGGGCCTTGTTGACTGGATTTATCTGTGTCGGAGGCGGCTGATTAGTCAGGATGAATTTGCCGCCTGCTCGCGTAAGCTCGCATACGTTGGCTGAGCTTGCCGCTCGCAGCAGCGGCGGCATCCGCTCCTAATCCGTCCAAAGATAGCTGAAGACACTCTGCCGCTCTTGCGGAGCGAATTCTCCGTTCGCTGGCGGATTCGCGCCCCAGCCACCCTACGATCAGCAAGGCTAATCCCGGCAAGGCCGGCAGGTTGTAACACTCCTGGCTCGTCGAGAAACTGAAGAAGACGAGAACGACGCCCGCCCAAAGCCCGAAGAGCAGATTCGCTCTCCGCCGCGCGTCGAGTTTCGCGCCGAACCATTCACGCCACCCAGGAATTTGCCCGAGCGCTTGGGCCAGAAACCCGCTCCACGGCAGCAGCCAGACCAGCGCCAGCGCCCAGAAAACCGGCAATGGGACCGTGCCATAATCATGAGGCTCGCGCTTGTTCAGAATCAGCGCTCTGATGAAATTCTCCGGATCACTGCGATCAAGTGGTGTGGGTAGCCGGGGATTTCCCGCCTGTCCTCCGGGTATAACCCTTGATGGATAAGGCGCACGCCTGCGCGATCCAACAGGCAAGCCAGATGCATATCACCGCCCTCGATCAGGCTGCGCGCCCACCACGAACCACGCATCCGTTCCGGTAAACGGGACCCGCTGAAAACCAGCAGTCCGCCGGGGCGAACAGCGTTGACCAACTTATCCGCTACATCCATTACCCGCTCCCGACCGTGAAGGGCTTCGAGCAAATCGAGAGCGAAGACCAGATCAAACTGGCCCGGCAGATTTCCATGCGCGACATCACATTGCTCGACGCGCGCCTGAGCATAAGGCCGGCAGCGTTCGGCGGCGCGCGCGCAAGCGAGCGGGGAGATGTCGCACGCCAGCAACGACTGGCAATGCGGCGCGAGGTCCGCCGTGAAGACTCCCTGCGCGCAACCCACTTCCAAAACTTCGCCCCAACCGCCCGGCCCTGCATACTGCCCGACAGCGCGGAGAACGCGCGCATATCGCTCACGCTCGACCCGAACTTCGTAATCCCAAACCCGCTTGTGCGCGCGGTCAAACCGCCGCCTCCGATCCCCCCAGCCTTCGTATACAATCCCCAGAGCGATGTCCGCATATTCGGACACCCTCACCAATCCCGGCGCGCGGCTGAAGAACTTTCGCAAAGGACCGATCCGGGCGTCGCCGCCCCGGCCCGGGATGACCAGATAGCGTGGGAGTTCTTTGGTGAAATCATCAATTTGGCGCGCATGACCGCGGATGTCTCTCACGATGTCCATGGCCTCATCGGGCAACACGCTGCTCCGCAACAGCATGTTGCACTCGTCCAAGATGCTCGTTGTAGGATTAACCATCCGTTCGTGAAAGATCGCCACCTTATGTTCTAAATCGCACGCCGCCCGCTCGCGCTTGTTGCTGCGCCAGAGCAGCCAGCCGACGAAAAGCGCGAAACCGACGTAGAGCAGCCGAATCATCAGCGGCAGACCATCAGGGGTGAATAATTCTTCCGCCAACGTCGGCTGTCGCTCCGGCGAGGTCGTCGGCATCATTGTGCGCATCTGCGCATCGACTATCCACATGGCGAGGCCGAGCAGGAAGCCAAAGAGTATTTCTTTGTAGCGACCGATCATTTGATGAGGTGAGTTGATTGAACGAGATCAAACGCCATCAGGCGCCAATTGATTTGGTTCGTCTCTTTTTACCCGCAGGTCTTTGGCGAAATCATCAATCTGGCGCGCGTGTTTTCGCATCGCCTTGACGATCTCCAGGGTTTCGCCCGCCAGCCCGCCGTTTCTGAGCAACGTGTTGCAATCGTCCAGAATCAGCGTCGCGGGATTGATGATCCGGCGATGGAACAACGCGACGCGACGCTCCAACTCGCGCGCCTCGCGCACACGCCGGTTGCCGCGCCAAAGTATCCAACCGAGCAAGAGCGCAAAACCGGCAAAGAGCAAGCGGGTGATGAGCTGTGGGCCATCGGGAAATAACAACTCTTCCGCGAACGAAGGCTGGCGCTCTCGTCCGTCCATCGGCATTCTGACGTGCATCACCGCGTCCGCGGCCCACATCACTAGGCCGAGCAGGAGGCTAAAGAAAATTTCCTTGTAGCGTCTGATCATCTGAATTACCTTTGAACTACCTTTCGGGCACGGACAGGCGCTTGAGCGGCCAATCGGTGGCGATTAAACCGCGACAGCGCCAAAGAGACTCGGCGGGTGTCCATCTCATCCATCACCGCGCGGGGCGTAGTAGCCGCGCTTGGCGCGGGCGCGCAATGATTTGTCGGCCACTTCGACTTTGATCTGGCGAAATGCGCCGTCTTTGCGCGTGTTCGACGGGTAGTAGCCGAGCAGATATTGTCGCTTCAGTTCGGCCGCGACCTGAGCCGCCGCTTCATCAACCAGATCGCGCCCGCCCGCGTGGGCGTTCTCCAGATGGAACGCCTCGCCGCCGGTCGCCTCGGCAAGCTGGCGCAGCGCTTTCATATCAACCTCGTCTCTGCTCTGGCGGCCGAAAATGACGCCGCGCCCGTGACCGCCGTGACCGAATGATCCGCGTTCGCCGTGGCCGATGCCGAGCGCGTAGATGATCACTTCGGATTCGCGGGCGAGGTTGAGTGTGGTCGCCAGGTCCACGCTGCTCGACGTGTCGTTGCCGTCGGTGACGAGCATCAACGCGCGGCGGTTGTGTTTGCCTTCCGCGACGAGTTGCAAGCCCATCAGGATCGCGTCGTAGAGCGCCGTGCTGCCGCGCGGGTTGAGACGATCTATGGCGCGCAGGATACGGCCGCGGTCGTCGGTAAAGTCCTGCGCGAGTTCGGCGTCGCTGCTGAACCGGATCAGAAAGATTTCGTCGCCGGGTGAGACTGATTCGACGAAATGCCCGACGGCGTCGCGCACGTCGTCAATCTTGTCCACCATACTGCCGCTCGTGTCGAAAAGCACTCCCAGACTGATCGGAACTTGATCGCCGGTCTTGAAATAGGCCAGCTCCTGCTTGACTCCATTCTCGTAGACCGTGAAGTCGCTCTGCCGGAGATTGGCCGCGAAGCGGCCGCGCCCGTCCGTCACCGTCGCGGTGAGCGTGACGAGGTCGGTGTCAATCCGAATCGCGGCGTCGTCGCGTTTGTCCTTTTCCTGCCGCGACGCCTGTTGCGGGTTTTGTTGCGCCGCGCGGCCTGATTGCGCCGCAACACCGGGTGTGATCGTGATCACCGCGGCAAAGAAGGCCGCTGCCGCCTTGCTCTTGAGCAGTCTCATACCTCTCCTGCCTGCCCCAATCGCGCAGGGGCGTTTTTCAATCGCCGGCGACCGGCTCCGGCGCTTCCTTGATGAAAGGCGGCGTGTCCGAGTCACGCGCCCTGTCTTCGCCCAATTCGTCCTTGACGCCGGCTTCGCCCGTCTCGCGCTCGGCGATGATCCGGTCGGCGATTGGCTTGCCGAACTTGTAGAAGACAGCGGGCGTCACGAGCTGGTCGAGCAGCGTTGAAGTGAGAATGCCGCCGAGCACGACGACGGCAAGCGGGTGCAGAATCTCTTTGCCCGGCTGCCCCGCCGCGAGCGCGAGCGGAATGAGCGAGAGGCCCGCCGTCAGCGCCGTCATCAAAACCGGAACCAGCCGTTCGAGCGATCCGCGAATAATCATGCGCTCGGTGAAGCCTTCGCCTTCTTCGCGGATCAAGTGCAGATAGTGCGAGATCATCATGATGCCGTTGCGAGATGTGATGCCGACGAGCGAGATGAAGCCGACGAGCGTGGCGACGGAGAAGACTCCGCCCGTGATGAGCATGGCGAAGATCGCGCCGATCAGCGCGAGCGGAATATTGATCATCACCTGCAAGGCTGAGCGCCAATCGCCGAGCGCCTTCAAGAGCAGGAAGAAGATCGCCACGAGCGAGAAGACGGTGAGCGCCGAGAGCCGTTTGGTCGCTTCCTGCTGCGCTTCGAACTGGCCTCCGTATTCGATGAAGTAGCCTTCGGGCAACTGGACCTGCGCTTTGATTCGCTCCTGCATGTCGCGCGCGACCGAGCCGAGGTCGCGGCCCGCGACGTTCGATTGGATGACGATACGCCGCTGCGTGTTTTCGCGCAGTATCTGGTTGGGGCCGGGAATGCGCTCGATGCCGGCGACGGCCGAGACCGGGATTTGCGTCCCCTGCGGCGTGTCAATCGTCGCGTTGCGGAGCGCGTCGAGATTGCCGCGCGAGGCGTCGTCGAAGCGCACAATCACGTCGTAGCGGCGCTGGCCTTCGACCGCCTCGGAAACTTTCCTGCCGTTGAGCGCCGTCTCCAGCGTCTCGGCGACCTGGCCGGGTTGCAAGCCATACTGCGCCGCCGCCGTGCGATTGACGTTGAAGCGCACTTGAGGGATGAGCGCCTGCTTCTCGACCTGCACGTCGGTCGCGCCCTCGACCGTACTCATGACGTTCCTGATCTCTTCGGCCTTGGCGCGCAGCGTGGCGAGGCCATCGCCAAAAAGCTTCACCGCGATCTGCGCGCGCACGCCGGATTGCAAATGGTCAATGCGGTGGGAGATCGGCTGGCCGACGTTGACGTTGACGCCGGGGATGACGGCGAGCTTTGCGCGGATCTCCTCCAAAATTTCCTCACGCGAACGTTTGCTCTTCTTCAAATCCACGTCGATTTCGGTGTAGTGAACGCCCTCGGCGTGTTCGTCGAGTTCGGCGCGGCCCGTGCGCCGGCCCGTTGACTTCACCTCTGGGACTGAGAGTAATTGTTTCTCGGCGATCTGCCCGATGCGATTGCTCTCGGCGAGGCTGGTACCCGGCTGCGCAAGCACGTTGACGGTCAGCGTGCCTTCGTTGAATTCCGGCAGGAACGCCGTTCCGACGAAGGGCAATGTCGCCAGCGCCGCCAACAGCATCACTGTCGCGCCGCCGATTACCAACCAGGGATGGCGCAGCGTGCGGCGGAGCAGCCACTCATCCCGCTTTTTGATGAAACGCACGAAGAAGCCCTCTCTGCCGTGTTTCATCGCTTTCATCTTCGGCAGCAGATACGAAGCGAGCGCCGGCGTCACCGTCAGGCTCACCAGCAATGAAGCGATGAGCGATGTGATGTAGGCGAGCCCGAGCGGCGCGAGCAGCCGGCCTTCGACGCCCGTCAGGGCGAAGAGGGGAATGAAGACTAGCGCGACGATGAAGGTCGCATAGACGATGCTCGACCGGATTTCGAGCGAGGCGTGGTAGATCACAGCAAGCGCCGGCTTCGGCTCCGCGAGCTGGCGGTTCTCGCGCAGGCGGCGGAAAATGTTCTCGATGTCCACGATTGAATCGTCAACCAGCTCGCCGACCGCCACCGCGAGGCCGCCCAGCGTCATCGTGTTAATCGAAGCGCCGAACGCTTTGAGGATGAGGAACGTGACGATGAACGAGAGCGGGATCGCCGTCAGCGTGATCGCCGTCGTGCGGAAGTTCAACAGGAACAGGAAGAGCACGATGATGACGAGGATCGAGCCGTCGCGCAGCGCCTCGATCACGTTCGCAATCGAAGCCTCGATGAAATTCGCCTGCCGGAACAGCTCGGAGTTGATCTCAACGTCCTTCGGCGCCGTGGCCTGAAGCTCCTTGAGCGCCGTTTCGACCTTATCGGTCAGCGCCTGAGTCGAGGAACCGGGTTGTTTGGAGATGGCCATGATGACCGACGGCTCGCCCATCGTGCCCGCGTCGCC
>Ga0187894_10005704_pt1 | contig 12552 bp, 8 predicted proteins | sample GBC1701081metaG_FD_136650 | JGI IMG/M metagenome (GOLD analysis project Ga0187894, IMG submission 136650) | White microbial mat communities from a lava cave in the Kipuka Kanohina Cave System on the Island of Hawaii, USA - GBC170108-1 metaG ... | reverse complement strand
TAAACAGAGATTTTGAGCCGTTGAAAATGGCGACATAAAAATCAAACTGAAAATTCATAAAAATCAAACTGAAAAAGTATGTCGTTATCTTCGATAACTCAGATGCCGCGAATCATCAGTCGCACAATTAACATTGCGGGCTACAAATATGAACGCCCTTTTCAACAGCTGGTTGATGACCTAATCAATTACGTTTTCACGATATATCTTTTGCCACAATGGAGCATATCAGAAAGATTCAAGCCATAAACGCGACTACGTTTAAGGAGCGAAAAATGCGGGAGAAGGAATGTGTTTCCTTGTTCCCGCAATCTTTTCAATCAGTTAATTTGCGGAGCGATAAAACGAACGGATTTCAACTCCAAAATGGCGACAATCTTTTCAACTGCAATCCTTCCGATGACCACTTTGGAAAGTTGCGGGTCGAGAACGATTTCAAAGCCGAGTTGTTTTAGCTCTTCAATTACTTCCGGGGTCTTGTCGTTTAACGTAACCCGAATTTCGGCTTTACCGTTTTGCAAAAACTTGAATTCGTCAATCACCTTTTCTTTCTTTTGAATTTTCAAAAACAATTGCGCGATTGATGTATGAAGTTTTGACATTAACTCATTTTGTTTTTGTTCTTCGGGCGTAGGCGGTTTTGTCTGTGGCGGCGCGGTGTTTTCGGCTATCGTAATCTGACCACCCGAACCAAAGTTGTAATTTATTACGCCCGTAGTTTTCACAGCCTGACCTGAAATCAGTGTTGGTGTGAACCTGGCTTTTAATGCGGCTGAAACAGCCGCGTTTTGCAGCATACCCGGACCCGAAACAGCTTTTGCCGAAATGACTTTACCGTTTTCGTTAACTACTACTTCAACGGAAACCAAACCTGAAATGTTTGACCCTCGCCCAAACGATGGGTACGAGGGTTGCGGAAGATTTACAGCTTTCCCGTTAAGAATGCCGCCTGAAATTGATCTCAATAATCGGGCGGACGAACCGATTTGTGAAGAGTTAGTTGAAATGCTCTTTGGAATTGTTATGTCCGCGTTTGTGCCAAAAGAACCTTCGGGCGTTTCGATTGGAACATCAACACGACGCGGTTTGCCGCCTTCTGTGACAGTTAGTTCTTCGACGGCTACGAACGAAGTGAACTGTGTCATTAAACGGTATTCGAGACCGAGTTTTGTTACATCCTCTTTTAATCTGGCAAGTGCCGATTCGTTTTGAACCTCTTTGTAATTTTGCCGTGTCAAATCTTCGATTTTGTTTCTAGCCCACAACACGGCAAGAACATCATGCTGATTTTCGTTTTCGGGAAAGACAATTGGGATTTCACGAACGATTTCGCGCCCTGACATAAAACCTTTTAACTTTATCGTGCCGCTTACGCTTTGAGTAAATCGCCCCGATACAATCACGGGTTTTGCGCTGAATAAATCAGACAATCTTTGAGGGTAAACATCTGTAACGGGAAGCCCGTTCCAATCAATCGAAAGGTTTGTCAGAAGCGGGTTGCGGACTCTTTCGTGAAAACGCTTTGCCGCCGCCGAACCGTTATCATTGAGCGAAACATATTCGGCTTCGCCGCGTCCCTCTTCCGCGATTTTATCCAACAAGAAACGATTGACAGACGAACCGATACCAAAAGAAAAGACGCGGGCGTTCGGATGTTTTTGAACTTCAGCGATGATTTCATTCTCGTTGCCGACATAACCGTCTGTCATAAAACAGACAATGCGTAGATGTTGTTGTGAATCGCTTGGTTCAAGTGAGGCTTTGATAGCCTTCATCATCTCTGTTCCGCCGCCGCCTTTTCTTGATTCAAGAAAGGCTTTTGCTCGTCTTAAATTCTCTTTTGTGGCTGGAACAGGTTCGTTAAAAAGTATCTCGGTATCGCCTGCAAAAGTTATCAGATTAAAAGTGTCATTCTGATAAAGATTATCAAGAGCAAGAAGCATACATTCTTTCGCTTTTTCAATCGGAAATCCGCTCATTGAACCCGATGTATCCAAAACAAAAACCAACTCTTTTGGCATCACGTCTTCAAAGGTCACGCGGTCGGGCGGCTGAATCATTAAAGTAAAGAAACCGTCTTTGCCTTTGTGGTGTGTTAATAGGGCGTCATTGATTTTCTTTCCCGCGACATCATAACGGAGAATAAAATCTTTGTTCGGGATTGTCGTAAGGTTTTTGAGTTTTACATTCGCTCTGTTTTCGCCTGTTTGATTACTTTCGATTTGATGAGATTTTGAAGCGATGTTTTCAATCGGCAAGCCCGTATCCAAAACAACTTCGATTGAAATATCGTGACCCGCACGATTTGACTTTGAGAAACTCATCCGTAAAGGTGGTGAAGAGGGTTGATTTTGATTTGCAGTTTGTGGCGTATAGCGTTCGCCGACAACCATTGGAAAAACAAACTCGTAAGTTCCTTCGTCGTATTTCAAGGTTTCCACATAGCTGATTTCGACGATAACTTTTTCGTCGGGCATTACATTGGCGACGGATTGCGTGAAGATGTTCGGGCGTTCTTGGTCTAAAAGGCTTGCGACATAACCTTGCTCTTTCGCGCTTTCATAAACCGCTTGAGCCTCTTCACGCGGCAGAATTTTACCGCGCACCACGCGCTCGCCGACGCGCATTGTCATATCGTCAACCGCCGCGTTTTGAGGTAACGGAAAAGTATAAACGGCTTCGATTTTTTCTTTGAAGTTGTTTTCAAATTCCTGAGTGACTTTTACACGCGCCAAGAATCCGCTTATTTCGGCACGGACGAACGTATGCTTGAGCGGACACAAACCAATATCCTTGTTGTTTTTGCCAAAGGCTTGTAATGAGCCTTGTGTTTGAGCATTTGTTGCTGATGAAAAGATAAATACCGTAAACGAAAAGAACAGAACAAAAAGAAATATCTTTTTCATAATCCGCCTCGCCTTAGTTTTGATTTTAGAATGATTGATTATAGCTTAAAGCTAATAAGTCACATTGTACTTGGTTGAATTTGACTTCGATGACTTAGACACCGCACTTTGAGATTAGTTCCTACACAAAATAAAGAAGTTCCAAGCCTTATAAAAAAGATTTGGAATTTTCAAAATCGAATGAGCATCGCACTCTCGTCGTGATTTTAATGTTCGTCGGTCAATGAAACAATATCTTGCGTTGGTTTACTTCGAGCGACTACTAGATGCTTACCGTCAGGCGAGAACGCAAAGTTATTGGTGCGCTCACCAGCGAACTCCAAAAATAATTCGCGTTCGCCGTTGATTGGTTGTTTCCAGATGCCCGTGTAACTGTGGTCAAGATAGTAAAAAGTTTTGCCGTCAGTTGCCCAACGCGGAAACGAGCGGCTGATGGCGAAACATTTTTCGGGCGCATCCGCATCAATCGGCGCGACGCAGGTTTGAAAAGGCTGTTCCGCCTGTTTGTCGTAATAAGTGAAAGCCATTTGCTTGCCGTCAGGCGAAACGCTTGCGGCTCCAGCCTGCTCTATTTTGCTAAATCGTTCGGACTTACCGCCTTCAATCGAAACTTGCCATAAAGTCGAGAAAGGTGACCATCGAGTGTAAATCACGAAACGTCCGTCGGGGGTTACAGATGGATAAAATCCACCGTCGTCCGTTAATTGCGTTACATTTGTACCATCCATCTCCATACGCCAGATGTTACTAACTCCGTTGCGCCTCGCTTGAAAAACAATGTAGCGTCCGTCAGGCGAAACGACGGGCTGACCGCAGGAATCGTTTCCGGCGCAATTTTGGGTAAGCTGTTTTTGATTAGTTCCGTCTGCGTCAATCGTCCAGATTTCAAATCTTCCCCCGGTATTCGTCGCATAGACGATTTTGCCATCAGGTGTCCACGAAACGCCTGTTGTGTCGGTCATTAGATTTCGACCAAACGTGATTTGTCTCGCTTGTAGCGTGTCACCCCTCGCCGGTAAAAGCCATAAATTCCCAGGGTTTTCGTGTTGAATCGTAACGACGGTTTTGCCATCGGCAGTAACAGACAACCTGACATAATTACTTAAATCGTTGGTAACGCGCCGCCATACTCCGGTTGAAATTGTGAGTTTGTAAATTTGACCTTGCGAGGTGTTATCGCCGCTTACCACGAGCAAGTTGTCGCCGTCGGGAAGCCAGATAACAGCATCAATCCAACGCCAGTCTGCTTCGGGTTTAATCGTAGAAATTTCTTCGCCGTCGGCAACGCGGAAAATTTTGATACTCCAAAGCGATTTTCCGTCTGTATTTGTCCCGCCCACGCAGGCGATTTGATTGCCGTCGGGCGACCACGCAGTTGATTGACCCCACGTTCCAAACCACACTCCTTCTTTGCCAACTACTACTTTACGTTCACCTGCGCCATCCGTGTTGGCGATGATTAAGGCATGTTCGTTAGTTTCTTTATTGATACGTATGAAAGACAGTTGTTTACCGTCAGGCGATAGTATTGTGTCGGACCAGACATCTTCAACAATGATTTGCTCAACTGCGCCGCCGACCAGCGACATTTTCGCTATGTTGCCTTTTTTGTCTTTGGCACTATTGAAAAAATATATGTGATTGTCGTCGGGCGAAAATGAAATGATACTGCGAGAGCTGGTTTCGGACTCCTGCAAAATTTTAATCGTATCGCCCGTCGCCGTGTTTTTGAGCCATATTGCATTTTGTTTGCCCAAATAAGCGATAAATCTCCCATCGTGAGAAATTACTGCGCTTTTTATATCGTTACTGTCAGTATGTCGTTTGAGGCTGAAATTTTGAAACGGTGAAGCAACTGAATTTCTATCCTTCGCTGAATTTAGATTTGGAATAAAGTATTTTATGGTGAAAATTGTTGCGCCGAAAACGACAAAGAGCGCAAACGCGATGATGAATAAATTTCGTCGCGTTCGGTTCGCTTTGTTTTCAATAGTTTCTTCTTCGATGACAGTATGCGTTTTGGTATGTGTGGTAATAAGCAGTTCAGCATCGTTTTGAGTTTTAATCTCTCCGTTAAAACGGTAGCCACGGCGTCGAAAAGTTTCAATTAAAGGTTGCCCATCTGCCCGATTACCCAACGTCTTTCGCAAAACATAAAGGTTCTGTGACAAATTCGATTCCTCAACCACCGTTTCCGCCCAAAGTCTGTTCATCAATTCATCTTTGCTTACGACTTCGCCACGCCTTTCGACAAGTGCAACCAATGTTTCAACAACCTTAGGGGTGAGTGAGACCGCCTGACCGTTTTGATAAAGCATCAGGTGAGCTGCGTCCAAACGAAAATTTTCAAACTCGTAAATGTCTGTATTGTTCGGGTTAAGTGCTTTGAAGTTGCTTTGAAGATAATTTGAAGTTGCGCCTGAAGACATTTCTCGTCCTCCGAACTTATCGTTTGCACCAGAAGGCAAAAGGATTTTCGCCTGCGAATATTGGAAACCAAATTATACGGCTGAACAAGAGCATTGAGCAAAATGCAGACAAAGAAAAAACGAATTGAAATTGTGAGCGAAACTACGACGCTTTTGATTTTGACAAATAAAAACGTCAGCTCACGACAAAATTAGTGCGAATGTTGTGCGGCAGAGGTCTTCTGGGTTGGGCTGACGGAAATTGGATTGTTCGGCATTTCCGACTTACCGCATAACAGCACATTTCATACAAACGGCGAGAAAATTTGTTCTCGTTCGTTGATTGAACAAATAAAAAAGGAGAAAACTAATGGCAAGCAGACAATTAACAAACGGTGAAATTTCATGGGCGCGAATGGTCTTCCAATCAACTTTGCCCTATAGCCAGATTTATATTTCAGACATGATTGGAGCGCAGGGCAGAGCCTTTACGATTCCAACGCCGAGTGCAGGACAAGTGGTGGCAAGCACAATTGCCACTTCGTTTTTAGGACCGCTTGCCACATCGTTTATTACAACACAGCGAGCGGCTTTTTATCTTATCAACTTTGGACGCAGTGGCTTTGCAAATGCCGCAACTGTTGCCAATCTGCCGACATTCATTCACGAGTTAACCCATGTCTGGCAGTCTTTTCACGGAATTTTTCCAAATGGATACATTTTCAATTCGCTCTTACATCAAGCCGTCAGCGGTGGCAACGCTTACAGCTACAATTTGGGTCAGGATTGGAATAGATACAATGTTGAGCAACAAGCGAGCATTGTCGAACATTGGTTTAGTCGGGACAGGATGAGTACAGCTAGTCCGCGCTTCACATACATACGAAATAAGATTCGCACGGCAGGTCGCTAATCTTCAACAAAACTAATCTTGTCTGAACACTAAAGACTTGTAGGGAAATTAATAAGGAAAGACAAACTATGTTCGCCAAAATAAAAATTCATCGTTATTTATCACTCGTTCCGTGTCGGTTGATGGCAGTTTTTATTTGGTGTTTGTGTTTGACACTTTCGGTTTTGGCGGCACCGGGAGATTTGGATTTGACCTTTGACTCAGACGGCAAAGTAATCTTACCGATTGGCATTTCAACAAATGACCTTGCCTTTGCAGTAGCTGTTCAGTCGGACGGCAAAATTGTGGTTGGCGGACAAAGTAACAGCAATTTCACGTTGGTTCGTTACAACACGGACGGTTCGCTCGATACGACGTTCGGGACGGGTGGCGTTGTAATCACATCGGTTGGCAGTGTGGGTAGCAGTGTACGAGCTATTGCCATTCAAACAGATGGCAAAATTGTTGCTGTTGGTTCTAGTTTTGACGGTTTGACCGACGACTTCGCAGTTGCCCGTTACCATCCGAACGGAACGCTCGATACGAGTTTCGACACGGACGGGAAAGTAACGACAGCGATTGGCAGTTCAATTGAAATTGGTATGGGCGTTGTCATCCAATCAAATGGTTTCATTATTGTCACCGGTTACAGCTATACCGGCTCGGACGTTGATATTGCGCTTGTTCGTTACAAGCCCGAAGGGTCTCTTGATGGCGGCTTTGGTACAGGCGGCATTGTTACGACATCAATTGGCAGTATGTCAGACGTTGCAAACGCAGTCGCTATTCAATCAGATGGAAAAATTGTCGTCGCCGGTTACAGCACCACTGTTTCAAATACGGATTTTGCAGTTGTCCGTTACAACACAAATGGTACTCTCGACGGCGGGTTCGGAACGGGCGGTATTGTTACTACATCGGCTGGCAGTTCGGGTGAAAGTGCAAATGATGTCGTAATCCAAACGAATGGTTTTATTGTTACTGCTGGTTATAGTTTCGATGGAGGCAATTTCGACTTTACATTGGTGCGCTACAAACCCGATGGAAATCTTGACCCGACTTTTGATGGCGACGGAATAGTAACGACTCCGATTGGCGGTTTGGACGAAAATGCCAACACTGCGGCAATTCAGTCTGATGGCAAAATTGTCGTTGGTGGTTGGAGTTTCAACGGCGCGAGCGGTAACGATTTCGCGCTTGCCCGCTACAACACAAACGGTACTCTCGATAGTAGTTTCGGAACGGGCGGAAAAGTTATCACACCTTTCGGGACTCAGGGCGATAGTGCAAGTGCCGTCGCTATTCAGCCGGACGGTAAAATCGTTCTGGCAGGTTTTAGTCACAACGGAGCAGAAAACGATTTTGCTGTCGCACGTTATCTGGGCGGGACAACGATTGTCGTGAATACTTTAATTGATGAAAGCGGGACGGGCGCAAATTGTTCTCTGTACGAGGCAATCACGGCGGCAAATACCGATACAGCGTTTGGCGGCTGTCCGTCGGGCACAGGCACAGACGACATTGCGTTTAGCGTTACCGGAACAATTCAGCTAATCGCTCCATTGCCTGTTGTTACGACGAGTATGAACATTATCAACGCAACGGGCGCAATTAATTTAATTGTACGGCGTAATATGGGCGGCAATTATCGAATTTTCGCTATCAATGGTTCCGGCGTGATAGTCAATCTAAAAGGATTGACTATCACGAACGGCAACACCGGCGGAGGTGGCGGTGGAATTTACAATAATGGCACAATGACAATAACAGGTTGCGTTATCACCGGAAATCTAACCGACAGCTTCGGCGGCGGAATCCAAAATGTCGGTACACTGACGGTTATTAACAGCACTGTCTCAAATAATACTTCAAACATCTCAAGTGGTTCTTCGGGCGGAATTGATAATATTGGCATACTGAGCATTACCAACTCGACCATTTCGGGAAACATTAAAAATAATGGCACCAACAACGGCGGCGGCATATGGACAGGTATTGAAATCGTTGGTCTGATTTCAAGCACAACCATTACAAACTCGACCATCACCGACAACTATGCAACGGGCGCAAACAGCGCGGGCGGCGTTTATAAAGGCGAGGGAAGTACTGCAACAGTTCGCAACACTATCATTGCTGCTAACCGCAATAACACGACTGTTCCCGATGTTGCGGTTGCAATTGGCTCGTTCAACTCATCCGGCTTTAATCTTATAGGAAGTGCCCCTTCAGGAATCGGTTTCACCAATCTGGTCAACAACGATATAGTTGGAACAACACTTGCGCCAATCAATCCTTTGCTTGGCATTTTATCAAACTACGGAGGACAAACGCCGACCCATCGTTTGCAAACGGGCTCACCGGCGATTGATAAAGGCGATGATGGTTCGACAGGCGCGAGCACAGACCAACGCGGCTTTTTACGTCCTGTTGACAATCCGATTATTCCGCCTACGGCGGGCGGAGACAACAGCGACATCGGCGCATTTGAAGTACAAACTCCAACAGCCGCTTCGGTCACAATTAGCGGACGCGTTTTGTCTCCGACGGGCAGTGGTATTTTCAAAGCCAGAGTAACTTTGACAGATTTCAATGGTGTTGTACGCACGGCTTTAACCAATCCATTTGGCTATTATCGCTTTGTTAATGTGCTTGTTGGCGAGACATACATTTTTGAAATTCAAGACAAACGCTATCAATTCTTACCGCAAATGATAACGGTCTCTGAAGAAATCGAGAATCTGAATTTTGTCGCCAATGATTTTTCCCGAAAACCTGAAACACAATAAAAAGTCCCAAGCCTTATTAAGAAAGACCTGGAACTTTAATTTTGAAACTTCTGACTTTTCTTACCCGCGAGACCTTTCCAATAACAACATCATCAACACACCGAGAACTGTTCTCGTTTCTTCATGCTGGCTTTGGAGTTGTCCGAGCAATTCGAGTTTGAATTTACCTTCAAAAAAAGCGGGTTCTTTTGAAAGTCGCATAACGGGTGTTCCGTCCGGTCGTGCGACAAGATAGGTCGGGTTGAATAAGTAACCCGTGAACATCCCAACGACGGGAATTTCACCAATCAACGCATCAAAAACTTTCACCCAACCGTTTTCTTCCTGAATGGTCATCACGACATTTTCGCCTTCCATAATGTCATAACGTGCTTTCCAGATAGATTTCATTCCCTGACGTTTAACCGAACCAAGCGGTGCACCGTTCATAGCGGCGAAATGATAACGTGCAGACCAATCAATCACACGGTCAGCATTGATTGTAAATTGCGGTTGTGTCTGACCCTCATCTGCAAAAATTGTTATTGCCTCTTTCAATTTAAACATCTTTTGTTTTGCGTAGAAGACAAGATTACCTTGTGCATCACGCACATAAATTTGACTTGCAAGGGCAAGAATTTTGAAAGATAAATTCAAAGGGTAGTTCATTGTTTCCTCCGATAAGTGTTGGCAGTTAGAAAATACAAAAGTAGTCTTACACAAAAAGCACAACGACTGCAATAAAGTTTTTAGTTGAGTGTAATCGGTCGGTCATTGGGGTACGACGGGCTGCCAGCCTGTCGCTTTGGGGTACGACGGGCTGCCAGCCTGTCGCTTTGGGGTACGACGGGCTGCCAGCCTGTCGCTGTTCTTTTTCTTTCGCATTTTTTCGACAGGCTGGCAGCCCGTCGTACTTTTACACCCAATAACTGTCCGATTACCTTTGAGTGAAAGTTTAGCAGGTTTATAATGTTCAGTCGGAAAAATTTTGAGGTGTGTATGAAAAAGTTATTCTTTACGATGTTGATTCTGCTTTCATGCTTTAGTTTTGCCGTAGCGCAAAACGAAACAGAAAAAGTCGGGTTCACAAGTTTTAATATAAGCGGTTCATGCAGTATGTATGTCGTCGGCTGGAAGGGAAAAGTTTTTAATGACGGGAAATCCCTGAAAGACGCTATGCCCAAGGAGATAAAGAATTGTGAGCGTGAGCAAATCTCTGATATTGATTTTGAGAAGCACACGTTAATCGGTGTAGGAACAAATGTCGGAAATTGCCCAAGCGGACAGCGTGTTCTGCTTACGATTGAAAAGGATTCTACAAAGAAAGTTTACATTGTAAAAATGGCTGTCGGTTACAACCCTTGTCGCGGATTGTCATACACGGCGCGTTGGGCTTTAGTTCCAAAGATTCCGTCCGATTACAAAATCGAGTTTAACGAAATACAACTTGACCGCGAAGAATGAATCGGTTGATGAACCTGTTAACTTTCAAAAATCATACGGCTTTTGCTATCATGCACGCGCCATTTGCACAAGCAAATTTAACCGAATGACATCGCGTTGTATTGAACATCTTCGTCCACTATCAACCCGCGCAAACCTTTTCGCGGACTAACCTCTATTTTCTAACTGAAATTATCTGATGTTTATAGGCGGGCTACACGGTTTGTCATATAAACAAACGCTATATTCAACGGGTTGTCTTAACCCGTTTCAAAACAGAGAATTTTTTGAAAGGAAATAATTATGTCCACTCCAATAATGGAAAAGAAAAGACCGACTATTAAAACAGAACTGCCAGGACCAATTGCTAAAGAAGTAATTGCCGCCGATGAACAATTCGTAAATCCTGCGTTTCCGCGTCCCGATTACAAACTTGTTGCCGAAAAAGCATCGGGCGTCTGGATTGAAGACGTTGATGGAAATGTTTTTCTTGATTGCAATGCCGGAGTTGCAGTCTGTTCAACAGGGCATTGTCACCCCGAAGTCGTAAAAGCAATTCAAGACCAAGCCGCAAATTTAATACATCTTTGCGGAACTGATTTTTATTACAGACATATGCCGGAACTCGGAAAGAAACTTGATGAAATAACGCCTGTCCCAAGTCCAACGAAAACGCATTTTGCAAACAGCGGAACAGAAGCAGTCGAAACCGCACTGAAACTTGCAATGCATCATACAGGACGGCAAAAGTTCATTTCGTTTTTCGGAAGTTTTCACGGGCGCACTCTTGGCTCATTGTCTCTGACTTCATCAAAAGCTACACAAAGAAAAGGTTTTGTTCGACAGGCTCTTGATGTTGTTCACGTTCCATATCCGAATGAGTATCGTCCGATGTTGCCCGTCAGCGAAAATATGACGGCATCGCAAGCAAGCCTTAATTGGATTGAAAATGTATTGTTCAAAACAACAACGCCGCCTGAAGAAGTCGCAGGCATCGTGCTTGAAATTGTGCAGGGTGAAGGCGGTTATGTTCCCGCGCCAAAAGAGTTTCTTGACGGCATCCGCCGAATCTGTGACACACACGGAATTGTTTTGATTGCTGACGAAGTTCAATCAGGAATGGGACGCACCGGAAAGATGTGGGCTTGCGACCACTACGATTTGAAACCCGACGTTCTTTGTTCAGCAAAAGGCATCGGCTCAGGTTTGCCAATCGGTGTAACGGTCGCACGCGCAGACATTATGGATTGGAAGAAAGGCGCGCACGCTTCGACATTCGGCGGAAACCCGGTCTGTGTAGCGGCGGCTTTGAAGACAATCGAATTGCTTGAAAGAGAATTGGTCGCTAACTCGGCAGAGGTCGGAGCGTATTTGCAAGAAGGCTTGAACAAGTTGAAAGACAATTACGATTGCATAGGTGATGTTCGCGGGCTTGGAATGATGCTCGGTGTTGAGTTTGTTACTGATAAAGCATCGAAAACTCCTGCGCCCGAACTTCGTGACAAGATTGAATACGCTTGTTTTGAACGAGGTCTTATCATCTTGGGTTGCGGCGCAAGCACAATCCGCTGGTCGCCACCGCTTGTTTTAACGAAAGAAAACGTAGATGTCGCATTAGAGATTTTTGAAGATGCGATAAAAGCATCGTTAAGTTAAAAGCAAGAAAGTTCAGCTATGCTTGTCGTGAGCGCAGCTGAACTTTCTGTAATCCGTACAAAGCATTTAAGGGAGAATTGGTGAGATGACAAAAATAGAAAAATTAGCCCAACTTTTCGCTAAGTATAAAATCTATCCTGAGCGTTGTTATCACGAAAATACACCTGTTAGAGTTTTTCAAAGAGTTTTTCCAAATAATCATTACAGTAAAGATTTAGAAACATTTCTTTCTTATCAAAATTACGAACCAACTAAACGAGGGGCGGATTTACCTTTTTGGGCTGAAGTCTGGACACTTATTTGAAATAACCGTTTTGTCGCCAACGGCGACTAACAATATAGCGCAGGGTGAGCGAAGTGTAACCCTGCGAACTACGAACACCAACGAGTTTCCGTCTCCGAATGCAGACCAACATTAAACAAATATGATGTTTGTCACCGTTGGTGACGGAAAACCTTTCTGCATCCGACGTAGGGTTGCG
>Ga0187894_10005703_pt1 | contig 12552 bp, 12 predicted proteins | sample GBC1701081metaG_FD_136650 | JGI IMG/M metagenome (GOLD analysis project Ga0187894, IMG submission 136650) | White microbial mat communities from a lava cave in the Kipuka Kanohina Cave System on the Island of Hawaii, USA - GBC170108-1 metaG ... | reverse complement strand
GGCCGTCCGCATTTTTCCGCTGATGGCGGAGCGATCTATTACACCGCTCGCGCGGGCTTGATGGCCAATGTCTATCGGCTGGCTTTGCGGGAAGGCGCCAAGCCGGAAGCCGTTACGGATTTGACGCGTCACGCTCACGACGGTCTGGTGTCGCCCGACGGCAAGTGGTTGGCCTTCAGACGCAACAGCGAAATCTGGCTTGCGCCGATGGGAACCGGCGCGCTGAAGGATCAGGATTTCCGCCGCTTCAGCATGGAAGGCGGACGTTCATTCGCTTTCACGGCGGACTCTTCCGCCATCGTCTACTCCGAAGGCGCTCGTGTCTGGCGGCGGCGGATTCAAGACGGACGAGCCACGCAGATTCCGCTCCGGCTCACGCTGCCCCGCGCGACGCCGCCTCCGCTCCTGATCAGTCGCGTGCGCGCGCTCGATCTTCAGACGGGCAAATTCAGCGATGAGACCTCCATGCTCATCGAACAGGGCCGCATCCGCTGGATCGGCTCGGAGAACGGGCGCTCCATCCCCGCCAACGCGGCGCGAATTGACGGCGGCGGGCGCTATGCGATCCCGGGCCTGATGGATTCCCACACGCACGCGGCTTGGTCGAACCAGCAGATCACCGAAGATTCCCTGATCGCTTACGGCGTGACCTCGGTGCGCGATACGGGCAGCCGGTTGGACATTGTCAACGCGCTGCGCGATCGCGGGGATTCGACCGGTCTTCCCGTGCCACGCTACTTCGCCAGCGGAGACATCTTCGAGGGACTGATGCCGCTTTGGGGAGACGCCTTTCTCGAAATCGGCGCCAAGGAAGAAGCGCGCGAATACGTCAAGCGCATGAAAGATCTGGGCGCTTCTTTCATCAAGGTGTACGCCTCCCTTCCCTGGTACTTGAAGAGCGAGGTCGCCGCCGAAGCCAACCGGTTGGGGATGCCGACCGTCGGACACGGGCTGTCGCTCGAAGAAACCGTCCGCAGTGTCAATTTCGGGATTACTTCTCTGGAACACAACGCCGCCAACACGAACGACGACGTCGTCAAACTGCTGGCCGCTTCGGGCACGATGTTGGACCCGACGATCACTATCTTCGGACAAGGAACGCCAACCATGCTGGCCGACCCCCAGATGGTCAACGAGAAGTTCCGGACCTTCATTCCAGAAGAAGCTATCAGAGCCGCCGGGCCTGGGCGCACAGTCACCGACGCCCAGCGCAAAGCCTGGATCGAAGGCACTCTCGGCCCGATCCGGAAAAAGCACGAAGCCGGCGTCAAGCTGCTGGACGGAACCGACGCGCTGATGACCAGTGTGTTCCACGGCCCTTCGGCGCACTGGTCGCTACAATTCTTCGGCTGGGCGGGCATCCCCGCGATTGATGTGCTGCGGATGGGGACTATCGTCGCCGCCGAGTCAGTGGGCGCGTCCGCCGATTTAGGATCACTGGAACCCGGCAAGCTCGGCGACGTGCTGCTGCTCGACGCCGATCCATTGCAAGAGATCAGGAACACGTTGAAAATCTGGCGAGTCGTCAAGGGAGGCCACGTGTTCGATCCCGCAACGATGCGTAAATAAACTCCGTAACAGGTATCAAAAGGGGATGACCGATGAATGATATTCGACACGCGCCTGGTGAGGGCGGCGTTTCTCTACGCTGGATGACGCGACTGTTAAGCATCGTGATCAGCAGCGTGTTTCTGCTCATCATATTTCTTGCGATCACAAATGAAGATAAGCCGCGGGGGCCGGCTATCGCTGTCTTGGCGCTGCTTGCGCTGACCATAGCGGGTTGTTTCGCCGCTTGGAAATGGGAGAAGGCCGGCGGAGTTGTTGTCATCATCAGCGCGCTTTGCCTGGGCGTCGCGGTCTATTCAGCGTCGCTGACTTTCGGGATTGCTTCTCTGAGTTCCCTGCTTTTGCTCATTTATGTAGCCCCATTCCTGGTCATTGGCGTCTTGTTTTGGGTGTGCGGCCAAAGTCCCGGCCGGCAAAGCGGGAGGAAAGAGTGAGGAAGCTGATTGACGGCATACACCGCTTTCAGTCCGGCGTTTTCGGCGTGCAGAAAGACCTGTTCGCCCGTCTGTCCAAGGGACAGGAGCCGGACGCGCTGTTTATCACCTGCTCGGATAGCAGGATCAGCCCCACTCTCATTACCCAAACCGTTCCCGGTGATTTGTTCATTCTTCGCAACGCCGGCAACATCGTCCCACCGTACGGCTCGATTCACGGCGGAGAAGCCGCCACGATCGAATATGCGATTGAGGCGCTGGCTGTGAAAGACGTCATCATCTGCGGCCATACCCATTGCGGCGCGATGAGGGCGCTGCTCGATCCTGCCAGCCTGGACAAGCTGCCGGCGATGAAGGGTTGGCTGGCCTACGCCGAAGCCACGCGGCGGGTGATGGAAACACACTATCAGGGCCTGCCGGAAGACGAGAAGCTTGAGATCTGTATCAAAGAGAATGCGCTCGTCCAGATCGAGAACTTGCGCACGCACCCATCGGTGTTGGCGGCGATGTCGCGTGGCGCGTTGCGGCTGCACGCCTGGGTCTACGTGATCGAGAGCGGCGCCGTCGTGGCTTTTGACGACGACACCGGCCAGTACCTCCCCGTCGCGGAGGCCGGCCACGGCATCGCTGAGCGCGCGGATCGCCTCTCCGCGATCCGTCAAATCTGAGAGACCCAAGCATGAATTTCAAGTTGATCAGAATAGCCATCCCGATGGCTTTGGCGTTGAGTTCACTCCATCAATCAGCGGCTCAGACGCCAACCCCGCGAGAGGAATATGCGGAACTTAACGGCGTGCGTCTTTGGTTTAAAGACACGGGCGGCAAGGGAACGCCTGTGGTTTTCCTGCATGCGGCGACCGGCGTCGCTCTCAACTGGGAATATCAAATACCCGCCGTGACCAAAGCCGGGTATCGCTTTATCGCCTACGATCGGCGCGGCCGGGGAAAATCAGTCATCACCGACGCGGCTTCGCAGTCCGGCACGGATGTAGATGACCTCCACGCTTTGATGAAATATCTGGGGGTTGATCAATTCCATTTGATAGGCACAGCCGCGGGCGGGGGCGTGGCCGTGGATTACGTCCTGTCATTTCCCGAGCAAGTCCGGAGTCTTGTCATCGCTAACAGTTTGGCGGGAGTGCGAGACGAGTCTTATCTCGAATTGGGGCGCAGGCTGCGCCCGTCACAGTTCGCCGCCTTGCCGCCGGAACTCCGTGAACTGGGGCCGTCCTATCGCGCGGCGAATCCTGAAGGCGCGCGGCGCTGGGTAGAATTGGAGCGTCAAAGCCGGCAAGCGGGAACCCAGGCAGTCGCAACCAAGTCGCGCAATCAGATCACGCTTTCTCAATTGGAGACGATCCGGGCGCCGACTTTACTGATGACGGGCGGCGCCGATCTTTATATGCCTCCTCCCGTCCTGCGGATGCTGGCGTCTCACATCAAGAATGCGAAGGTTGAGATAATCCCTGAAGTGGGTCACTCGGCGTACTGGGAGCAACCTGAGATATTCAATGACGTCATTTTGAGACATCTCAATAAACAAAGGACGACAAGATTACGCGCCAAGCGCTGAAGGAAAAATTTTGAGGTGTATATGAATGGTCTGAGTTGAAGTAGGGCGTCAACCACTGGTGGACGGCGAACGCCGTGAGTTTGGTGAGTGAAGCGGGAAAACAACGCGCGATTGGGCCTGAGGCTTTCGAGTTCCAATTGGCGCGCGCCCAACTTGGGCGCGATGTCGAGGTGTATTTGCACCTCAAGCGCCCTGAGAAAAAATTCCCGGTGGGCGCGTCTCAGGACGCCACGGATCGGTGGTTGCGCCTTACCCTGAAATAGAAGAGCTTTCGGTTTCACTATGCAAATTTTCAAGCCTTCGAACACAAATTACCAAGAGGACCTCCGACAAGGATTCGCTCGCCAGCGAGTGATGGAAAAGATAGGCGCGTATCTGATCAGCGTGGAGCCGGGGCTGGTAGAGATAGGGTTGAGCTTCAGAGAAGACCTGACACAGCAGAACGGATATTTGCACGCCGGGATAGTGACAACGATAGTAGATTCGGCCTGCGGATTCGCCGCTTACAGTCTGATGCCGGCGGGGTCAGCGGTCTTAACGGTGGAATACAAAGTCAACCTGATGTCGCCGGCAAGAGGCGATAAATTCATAGCGACGGGCCGAGTGATAAAACCCGGAAGGACGCTGACAGTGTGCGCGGGCGACGTGGTTGCGATAGTTGGCGAAGAGAGGCGCCAGGTGGCGATGATGCAGGCGACGATGATAAGAATCGCGGAAAGCGCGGAACGTTAAGGGCGCGTAAAAAATTAACTTCCCGGATTCGGTGGAGCGCCGGATCAGTACCGCGAGCGGTAGCGAGTGCGGATTCCCTTGTGAGCCACGCTCGCTACCGCTCGCGGTACTGATCCGGGAAGCCCTCACGGTTTTTCCTTGGCGATCTTGGCGGTGGATTTTGGGCGAATTATTGCGAGACCTCTCAGATCCATATTGTTTCTTACGTGAAATACTGTATTATAGGCAATACAAGACTAAAATCCGTTGTTAAGATCACCAAGGAGTTAAGAAAACATGCGTGAAATAAAAACCAATACCCATCTCGTTTTTAAGTTTAACCATCGCGACTGGGATCGAGAAGCAGGTGAAGCCTGCCGCTCATTCATCGCTGAAATGAAACACACGATACCGGCGCAGTTCAGGCTTTTCGATAGCTCAGTGAACAAATGGAGAATCTCGCCTGAATACGCCGGGGTAATCAAAGAACTGAAGCGGAAATATTTATAGCGGTTTTCAGTTGGGCGAGCATATTTCAACCGCAGAGGGCGCAAAGGGGCGCAGAGGTTGGTTGATAACTCTTAAAGCGTTTTCGACTTCGGTATTCAGGCGTGAGCGGGTAGTTGGTAGGACAGGTTGTTAACCTGTCCTACCAACTACCCGCTCACGCAACTCGAAAACGCTGTAAGCTCTGCGTTCCTCTGTGACCTGCGGCGGTTAGGCATTCTCTTCATTCAAGTAAAATACGCTGTAGTTGATAAGCCCACTGTTGAATCAGCCTTGAGCGAATTCCGCCTGAATCATCTTATGCCAACTGGCTATCGTAATTACGCCACTCAAGCGTTCCTTGACGGTCAAAGACCGCCGCGGAAGTTTGCGCCCGAAGCCGACCCCTATCAGGAAAAGGTCATCAACGCTCGGGAAGAAACTATTCGGATCCTGGCTCCCGCGGGGTCTGGAAAAACCCAAACGATTTTAAATCGGGTTCTTAAGCGCGTCGGAGAAGGAGTGGCGCCCGGTCGCTTCTTAATCGTGACCTTTGATAATTCCGCTGTGAGAGCGATCGCTTCAAAGTTACGAGAGCGTCTGGAAGGATCACGATTGAGTTTATGTCTTTTTCGTATTCAGACATTGAACGCGCTGGGCTACGAGATTCTCAGAAACAATTTCCCTCAAGACTATAAGCCGATCATTCCCGAGCCTCGCCGGCGCCAGTTATTGCGGGAAGTGATGGAGGCGCTCAAAGAGAAGAGTATGGACCGGTTTTGCGCGCTTCCGGTAAAGATCAAAGACCGGTTTTATCTCGAATTTTTCAGTCTTCTCAAAAACGAATTGTTTGACCCGAGAGCTTTGGAGCCTCAGCGGTTCGCTGACTTTGTTCTGGCAAGCCAACAGGCAAAGATCTTTTTTGAGGCCGGAACCGCCTCCGTTCGAAATATTATTGAAGCCGTCGGATGGATGTTTAAGGCCTATGAACGCGTGTTGCAGCGGGAGCGGTTGATTGACTTCGATGATCAGAAACTCCGGGCGTATCTGGCGCTTCGGAAAAACCCGGAGATCCGGAGGAATTTGCAGGGAAAATTTTCGGAGATCATCGTTGACGAGTTTCAAGACATCAACCATCTGGATTTTGCCTTGATCAAACTTTTGGCCGAAAAAAGTAACCTGGTCATTACGGGAGACGATGATCAGGCGATTTATGGATTTCGAAATTGTTCTTCCAATTTTATTATCGATCTGGAAAAGCATCTCAACCGGAGAGTGACTTCCTATGAACTGAAAATCAATTATCGAAATCCGGTCAACCTTGTCGAACACGCCGCAAAACTTATCGGCCACAACACTCGCCGCATTCGGAAAGATCCGATTGCCGACCTCCCGAAGAGGGCCGAGATCAAGGTGGTGTCCTCGCCATCAGCAGGATCCGAAGCGAAGCTTGTTGTTTCAATGATTCAAAAGATCAGACGAACGACCCCTGAGATTCGGTATCAAGACTTCGCCGTCCTTTACAGGGTCAATGCCCAAAGTCTCCCCCTCCAGATTGAGCTCACCTTGAATGACATCCCCTATGTCGTGAGCGAGCGCGATCACATTCTCCGCAATGAGGCGCTTGAGAAATTACTTGGCTTTCTCAGGCTGAAACTCTGTCTTCAGTCGGGAAAACGCCCAACTCCCCAGGATGCGATTCTGACGCTCAAGGCATATTTCAGAGGGCTGGATGCGTTGACCTCTGAACGTTTACGCCAGCTTTTCGACAAGAGTCGGGATTTCTATGAAACCATGGCCTCGAACGAGATTTTCAAAATAGCGCCGAAGATAAAGGGAAGCCGATTGGCGCAGTCCGTTCGTGAAGCCGTCAACGCTCGGTCTCTGATAAAGACGCTTTCAGTATTGTCGAATCGGTTCCAAGGAATGAAGGGGATGATCGGAAGCCTCGACGAAGCGTTGGAAGAACAGGTTCCCTTGGCGGAGATCTTCGATTTCGCCGCCGGCTTCGAGGGAGAGACACGGCGCTTTGTAGAGGTCATTGAGACGGCGCTCGAACGAGCCAGGGAAACCGGAGCGGGAAAGGATGAGGAAAGAGGAGTCGCCCTACTCACTTATTTCAAGTCCAAGGGACTTCAATGGCGCTCGGTGATTTTAACGAGTTGCAATGAAGGAATCATCCCACACAAGCGCGCATCAGTAGAGGATGAGCGCCGTCTGTTTTACGTCGCGATGACGCGGGCGAGTTCGAATCTCTTGATTTCCTATGTACAGCGGGCTTGCAATACCGTCGTCGCGCCCAGCCGTTTCCTTTCGGAAGCAGGACTATTTCAGAATGAGATCTTCATACAGCAGACCGTGTAGATATTGCGGAGGTCAGATTCAGTTGTGGCGGACGCCGGCCGGCCGATGGGTGGCGCTTGAGAACTACGACAAGATACACAATTGCAGAATCGCCTCGAATCGGAATCAACCGGTAAATCGCCCCTCAAAGTCCTCAACACTCTTAAAAGGAGATGTGTTTAAAGACATCACCTTCCCTACAGAGTTCATTCTAAAAACCGAGATCGGCCGGAATCAGAGACGCTCAAAGCGCCTTACCACACCGGCGCAATCGCCAGAGAACCGAGGTGTAAAGAGACAGTCGCCGCCGAGGATGCAAGCAGAGGCTCTTAAAACACAGCGCGACTCCGGGAAATCGTCGAATGGGCGATTCTTGTTATTCTCATTGGTTGTTTTACTAGCTCTCTTTTTATTATGGTCTCGTTGGAATATGTGAAGCGCGCGGGAAGGAGATGGACACAAGGCTTTTGCAAAATCCCCCAATTTCTCCCAGCAAAGCGGTTGATATTGCGGCGAAAGCGATTTTGCAAAAGCCCCGGAACACTGCCTCATCTTGTCAAAATGGACTTGTTGTTTGCTTGGGGATTATGGGACAGATTAGCAGACGTGTCGCGCACATTCGGACGCGAGTGAGCAGATTCGGGTGAAAAAGTGATGGGGTTCGCGGATATTCTTGCAAAAGGCGCAGTGGCGAGAGTTCTTCGTATGGTAGATTCCGAGGGAAGTTCTGAATTACTTTGTGACTCGACGAAGGGATTATCAAATGAGATCTCAACCAGCTCATACGGAGAACAAGGAAAATACCATGTCAACTGATGAAAGCATTGTCGCCGCGCTCGACACCGAGTATCAGGAAGCAGTGAAGAACAATGACGTGGCCACGATGGATCGCATTCTGGCCGATGATTTCGTACTCGTCACGGGGAATGGCCGAGTCTACACCAAGGCTGATCTGTTGAAGGAGGCCGCTGAAAAAACCGTGATTTACGAGCGTCAGGAGGATTCCAATCAAACGGTTCGCATCTGGGGAAACACGGCCGTTGTCACCGCCCTCCTATGGGCCAAGGGTACCGACCACGGAGAACCGTTCGATTACAAAGTATGGTTCAGCGATACTTATGTTCGCGCTTCGACTGGCTGGCGTTACGTGTTCGGTCAGTCTTCGCTCCGACTTCCCGCAATATCTGAGTGATCTTGAGAGGCAATAGTCAGATGGATTCTTTATCAGTACCCGCGCAGATTAGCGACGATGGATTTCGTGTCCGTCTCCTGACCGACCCGCCGGGCCTGGTTGAAGTCCCCGGCCAGGAAGATACGCGAGTTTCTATCCACGCAGGGCCGCCCGTTGAGGTCTCATGCCGGAGAGCCGGGCACTATCATTGTGGGACGTCAGTACACGGCGATATTTATATCATCCCTGCAAACACGCCGAGCGCCTGGGAGGTGAAAGGACAAGACACATTCCTCACCTTGAGCGTGTCTCCCGCGCTTTTGAACAAGGTGGCGGAAGAATTGGGGCTTGATCCGGACGGGATAGAGATAAGAAACCGTTTTCAGGCGCGCGACACCCAGTTAGAGAATATCGGGTGGGCGCTGAAGGAGGAGATGAGGTGCGGCTATCCGTGTGGTCAGCTCTACTTCGACAGCCTCGCGGTGGCCGTGGCGACCCGGCTGATCCGCTACCACAGCTCGAAATCCGTCGATATAAAAAGACCGAACAAACGCTTGTCAGATCGCAGGCTCAGGCAGGTATTCGATTACATCGAAGATAACCTGGCCGAAAACATTTCACTCGGCGACCTTGCCGCGGTGGTTGGTCTCAGCGTCTCGCACTTCAAGGTCCTCTTCCGCGAAGCGGTAGGCTTGGCGCCGCATCAGTACCTGATCAGGCGGCGGGTAGAGCGCGCGAAGAATCTGCTCGATGAAGGCAAACTATCAATCAGCCAAATAGCGACTGAGACCGGTTTCGCTCACCAGAGCCATCTCGCGCGACACATGAATCGGGTGCTGGGCGTAGCGCCAAGGGCGCTGCGAGAGACATTGCGATAACATTGTCGCCGCGCAAATCACACAAAAAACTTCCGCATCACAGTTATGGGAATATCGCGTAGTAACAAAATATATTATGCAGGGTTTCCTTGCCGCGCCTTCCATCTCGCGTAGGCGGCCGGGAGGCAGACGGCGCAGGGCCGATAGCCCGCGGCCCGCGCGTGCTCTTCGGTGAGAAAGAAGACCCGGTGGGCGACGTAGCCGCCGCGGACGATTGCGCGCAGCGCGGCGGGACAGTCGAGGCGACCGTAGATGCGGCTGCGGCGATGGCCGCCAAGCGTCCCGGGTTGATCGCTGGCATACGGTTCGCGGTCGGGACCGATAAGTGTCCAGGTCTGGTTCATAGAAGCGCGAGTTGTCCAAAGTGGCGCCGCCGCCTTCATGCGCTTGCGACTGCAGCGTCAGCGTCAAACGGCGCGTCTCCGGCTGCAATCAAACTATTCGTATCGAAGGGACTCCAGCGGATCAACCTTCGTCGCCCGCCGCGCCGGAACCAAGCAAGCCAACAGCGCCACCAACATCAATAACACCACGATCGCGCCATAGGTCAGCGGATCATTGATCCGCACACCATACAGCATGCTCTTCAGATTCATCCAGCTCTCCAGATATTTCGTCAGCGCATACGAGCCTGCCAGCCCCAGCGCGACGCCGAGCAATGCGAGCGTCATTCCCTGGCGCAGGACCATCTTCAGCACATCGCCGCGAGTTGCGCCGAGCGCCATGCGGACGCCGATTTCGCGCCTACGCTCGGAAACGGCGCAGGCCATCACGCCGAACAAGCCAATCGCGGCCAATTGCTGCGCGAGCAGTCCGAAGAGCGCCAACATTTTGGCGAAGAGCCGTTCCATGGCCAATGTCTGATCGGCTTGTTCGATCTGGGTGCGGATGTTGTCGAGCGGAAGATTCTCGTCCACCTCGCGCACGGCCTGGCGGACGGCGGCGATAACGGCGGTTGGATCGCCCGCGGCGCGTAGCTCCAGGGTCGCGCTGTCCATCTCGCGCAGTCCCTGCCGCCAGGGCAGATAGGCCGTCGGTGGAATCTCGTCGCGCTGCCTCCTGTATTTCGCATCCTTGGCGAGGCCGACGATTTCGATCTCGTCTGGTTTGCTCGAATCGAAGGTGAAGCGTTTGCCGATCGGATTTTCGTTGGGAAAATAATTGTTGGCAAAGGTTTGATTGACGACCGCGATACGAGGCGCGCGCGCGTCGTCCTGCGCCTTCAACGCGCGTCCGGCAAGGAGTGGTATTTCCATCGCCTCCAGAAAATTTTCGCGCACATAATGGACGTCGCCATACCCACTCGCCTTGATCCTGCCTTCCGCGTCAGGCGCGGCGGTCAATGCGCCACGCAAATAGACACTGCGCGTACTACCAACACGCGCCAGTAACGGGACTCTCGAAAAAGTGACCTTTTGCGCGCCCGGCACAGCTTCCAGGCGCTCGGCCATTTGCTGATAAAGTTGCTCAAGCTTCCCATCCTTATAACCGATCAACCCCGGTTGGACACCGAAGAGCAGCAGGTTGCGTGTATTGAAACCCGGATCAACGTGTTGCAGGTTAAGAAGCGTACGCGCAAATAATCCCGCGCCGACCAGCAGCAAGAATGACAGCGCCACTTGCGCCACGACCGAACCACGACTCAACAACGAACGGGACGCGGCGCTCGAACTGCGTCCGCCCTCTTTCAGCGCTTGCGTCAAATCCGCTTTTGTCGCGCGCCACGCAGGGGCAAGACCAAAGATAACGCCCGTCAGCAACGAAAGTATCATCGTGAACCCAAGCGCGCGCCAGTCGAGTCGCGGTTCCAGCGCGCGCATCCCACGCCCGCCCCAATCGCTCACAGCCAGCAAGCCGTTCTTGATCCGGAGCGCAAAGACAATCCCCAGCGCGGCGCCCAGACAGGCGAGCAACGCGCTCTCAGTCAGCAACTGCCGTATCAGCCGCGAGCGACTCGCTCCCAAGGCCAGCCGTACGCTGATCTCTGAGGCGCGCCCAGCCGCGCGCGCAAGCAGCAGATTCGCCACGTTGGCGCACGCAATCAACAGCGCCAGGCCGACCGCGCCCAGCAATAGATAGAGTGACGACGCATAAGACCGCCGCACATTCATCTCTCCCTGTCCGCCAGGATCGAGAAAGAGGCGTGGATAATGTTTCGGGTCCAGTTCCCCGACCGGGTTCCCGCCCATCGCCCGCGTCTGCGCCTGCCGCGCGCGGCGATGCTCCACGACGGATTGATAAAAGGCGTTCTCCAATTGCGCGCGCGCCGCCGCGGCTGTCACGCCCGGCTTCAGTCGTCCCATTATTCGTAACCACCATTCGCCCGCGCCATACATCCGCGAGCTTTTGGGGTCTACATACAACTGCGGCTCCCAGGCAATCGGGATCGCCACATCCAGCGTCGAGCCGACCTGCGTCGCGCCTTCAAAACCCGGCGGCGTGACGCCGATGATTGTAAAGGCGACATTGTTCAGATTGATCTGTTTGCCAATCACCGCCGAATTGGCTCCGAATCGGCGGCGCCAGTAACGGTAGCTGAGCACGGCGACGGGGCTCACCCGCGCTTGATCGTCTTCATCGGTGAGCGTGCGTCCAAACATCGCCTGCACACCCAATCCGGCGTAATAGCCGCCCGAAACAGCCTGCCCGCTGGCGACCTCAACCTGCCCATCGGCGTTCACATTCAGCGGGAGATCCCCAAAGGCGAAGATGTCTGACAGCCCGCTCTGTCGCTCGCGCATGCGCCGGAAGCTCTGATGGGGGAACGAGGTCAGGGTACGCCGTCCCGCAGCGTCGGTGTCGGAGTAGCCCGAATGACCGCCGGGATTGAATTCGCGCGGGGCGACAGATCGAAACAGCGCCAACCGTTCCGGCTCTTTGACCGGCAGCGTCTTTAACAACATCGCGTCTACGACGCTAAAGAGCGCCGTATTTGCGCCAATCCCCAAGGCCAGCGAGATGACGGCAATGGCCGCGAGTCCGGGCGTTTTCAGCATCATGCGTGCGCCGTAGCGCAGGTCTTGCCACAAAGTATTCATAGCCAGTTGTCCTCTGTCAGTAAAACTCGGGGCTTCGATCCTACTGAGTCCTTTTTTGCGTTTTGTTTGAATGCGATTGCGCCCAGGTAAGTGACATTCGCCGCAACAAGGTTTCAGGACGCTCGATTATTCATTCGGATTGGCTTCGCCTTGGGCTGGGTCATCCGTGAGTTTTAGGGTGATGGAGGCTCAGGAAAAACGCCGCAACGTGCGGAAAAGATACGGGACACGCGGAACTCCACGTATCGTCTCAGCTTCTTTTCCGCGCATTCCGTTCTTTTCCGCGCGCTGCGGCGTTTTCTTTGCCCCATGGGCTGAGTAGTTACCCTGAATTTGTTGAGTGAGTAGT
>Ga0187894_10005702_pt1 | contig 12554 bp, 16 predicted proteins | sample GBC1701081metaG_FD_136650 | JGI IMG/M metagenome (GOLD analysis project Ga0187894, IMG submission 136650) | White microbial mat communities from a lava cave in the Kipuka Kanohina Cave System on the Island of Hawaii, USA - GBC170108-1 metaG ... | reverse complement strand
GGGCTGTAATGGCATCAAAATTATTTCTGGTCACAGCAGAATCTGCAAACATGTTACTGAAGCGATCATAATCTTTACTGGCTCTTGTATAGCTTGCACGAGCGGCACCCATACTCGCCTCCTGCGTAGCGCTGTTTGCCAAGGCAATTCTGTAGCCTACCTGCTGAACACTCAATGATGCTTTCGCGTTTTCAAGATCGGCTTCTGCTTGCCGTACCTTTATTTTGTATTCGTCATCCACCAGTATGACCAGTGTATCTCCTTTTTTAACAGGTTGGTTTGCATCAAAATGAATTTCCCTGATGTAGCCTTGTACACGTGAGGCAACGCTATTGATGTTGCCGTCAATTTGCGCATTGTCGGTAAAGTCATCACCCCTTAGGTTAAAGAGTAAACTGGCAGCCCATAAAATTCCAGCCCCGATGATGATGATGGAAATAATGGTGAGTATCTTATTTTTTGATTTAGCCGTAGCGCTGTTTTCTTCGGGAGGAGTTGTCATCTATAAAAGTTTTTCTGTTTTTAGAGTTTTCCAATGGCTTTCAGCACCTGGTAATAACTGATACGTGTCTGAACCTGACCCTTAACCAAGTCGAGGCGTGCTGCACTATATTCTATCTCAGCATCGACCATATCGGATATCAAGGCCAGGTCATTATAGTAGCGGCTTTGAATAATTTTATAATTTTCTGCCGCAAACTGAATCTTCTTCACGTAGATCGCAAGTGCCTGACGGTTTACTTCATATTGTGTCAGCCGGGTTTTAATTTCTTCACTTAACTCAATTTGTAAATCTTTTATGTTTTCCAGTTCGCGCTGCAAGGCTAATTCAGAGGAAAGCTTTTGATGCTTGATTTTATAAAAACTTCCGATATTATAATTGATCCCTAATCCGATTGTCAGATAGCTCAGAAATTTTCCCTCGGGTGGAAACGTGCCAGGCACTGGATTTTGTAACCCGTATAATCCTACACCACTGACAGACGGGTAGTAACCACCCTTAACCAGCTTAAGTGAATTTTCTGATAACGCCTTGTTTGCTTTCGCAATTTGGTACTCAGGCCGGTTAGTAAAAGCCGTCATCAAAATATCATCGAATACAAAAATCGTATCGGCTGTGTAATTGTGCGCGGTATCCACCTGAATAATTATATCTTCAGACAGCCCTAACATAAGTGTTAAAAAATAATTTGACGCTGAAGCCTGACTTACCGTGCGCAATAGCTTCAATTCAAAATCAGATTTTTGAAGTTCACTTCGGCTCACATCATTTTTTACTACTTGTCCGTTTAAAAATTTTGAGCGAAGGGTTTTCAGACGTAATTCAATTTGGTTGATAGTCTGGATGTTGATTTCATAGTCTTTCAGCAGCGTGTATAAACGCAGGTATTCATTGATGATCAGCATCTTCACATCGGCTGATGTTTTTGCGGCCATGAATTCGGTTATGTTTTTTTGGAGTACCTGCTGGTTAATAGAGTTTTTCACTCTACTTCCTGCATAGATCACCTGTGAAGCTGTTAAGTTGCCGCTGATTTGGTATGGTGTATAATCAATTTTTTCAGGATCCCCCAAAGGCATTTTATTGTAGAGGGTAGGGTCGTTGATGAGATAACCATTTATCCCCAAATTAATATCCGGAAGCTGATCTGTCTTTTTCTGTTGAATGTTTTCACCGCTAACTTCGATGGCCAGGTTGGCCGACTTTACTTTGTAACTGTTTGGAGTCCGAGTTCAATGGCCTGCTGTAAACTGATATGAACAACTGAGTCTCCAGACAAACCTTGTGCATACGATTTACCTTCAAAAGGCAGGATGATACTGCACAGGATGAATGAAACAAATGTGCTTAAAAAGGAATGAGAACTTTTAAACATGGTTGGCCTGGAGGATTAATAAAGAGAAAGTTAGGAATTATCTCCAACACTGCTATTAGTCTGAATTTTACTAAAAATGGTGTGAAAATGCACCATCATGAATTAAGGAAAAATTAGGTTTTCTCCTGTATTCTTTAAAACCGGGTTTGAAACGACTTAAAAAATGACTTATCTTCGCTAAACTAATAGCAACAACATGAAGACTATCTTACCTCTTATTATCTGTTTATTCTCCGCGACCGTATTTGCGCAAACAGCCGCTGCACCCAAAAAAGTTGCCACGTGTTATGATCAGTGGTATGCTGTTTTTAAAGAAAGAGGCGCTGCTCCAATTGCTGATGGTACGCATGAAGTTATCATTAGCCTGCGTAATGAATACGATTATGCAGAGTGCTTTTTTGGAAAAATAGATGTAAAGGATGGGAAGTTGAATAGCAAGCTGCAGATCCAAAAAGTGGATGGCAGTTATGAAGATTTTGATAAAAAAGTAAGTACGCTCTATCAGAATGCTGAAGGAGTTGTGAAGGAAGAATTACGCAATGTCACCAATGGAATGAGTGAATCACTTGTTTTGGGAGATGGTGAAAGATTCAGATTGTTCTTTTACAAAGCACTTACTGAAAAAGCAAAGGCGAATAAAAAAGCTCCTGCACCCGCTGCTTTAATTAAGAACTAAGTATAATAAAAAAACAGATTGAAGCCCTTATGGGGCTTTTTTTTGTTTTCGGCCAACTGAAGAATGAGCGCATCTTTTTGGGTCTTTTAATAGATCAGGCGCTTCATCCTATTGTAAGTTATTTTATATATGCGGATATTGATCTGAAATCAAATTAGCTATGTTTGGTAAATTGCTTCTCGTGCGGTATTTCTTTGTAATTGCCGTGGCTATCCTCCTCTTGAACGCTTTTATTTTCCTGCTGGTAGGGGCTGTTCACAGCATTCACGGGTTTATTGAATTTATCAATGTTGGTTTTTCTCCAAATGACGAATCGCGCCCGGGTATTTCCCTGCTGGAGGGGCTTGATTCGTTCATGGTATCGTTGGTGTTTTTAATATTCGGTCTGGGTATTGCCCGACTATTTATTTTTGATAAAATGGAAAGCAACCTGATCCCCAAGTGGTTAAATTTTAATGACCTAAAAGGACTCAAAATTTTACTATGGGAAACTATACTGGTTACACTTGTTATTTTGTGCGTTAGCAACTTAATTAAGTTTCCTACAAGATCGTGGGAAGCGTTGATTTTCCCGATAATTATTTTAATCCTTTCATTGGCTCTTTTCTTGATGAAAGGAAAGGAGTCGCACTAATGCTGCCCCAAAATAAAAAACCTGCGAATGTTATTCGCAGGTTAAAAAAATCGTCTTAAAATCTATATTATTTACTGAAGACAAATCCTAGGTTAATTGCAAAATAGGATTGAGGTTCGGTCAATTCATTGCCCGATTTAAAACCATAATAATACTTACCAGAAATTGTTACGCCCGCTCCTCCTTCAAACGTACGTTGTATTCCAATCTCAGGCTGAAGCGCAAAATTCCAGGCTTCCTGCGCTACGGTGTACAAGTTCATATCCGTATTTCGTTTTGTATAGATCGTGCCAATACCCAATCCTACAAACGGATTTGTTTCCTCACCAGGCTTCAGAAAATAGGAGCCGGTCAACAATATCGGGAAATGATTACTATACCGATACTGTTTTCCGGTAAGTGAAATGTTGTCGATGGTGTAGGTGGCACGATCCATCTCCTCATAAAAAATGTTCCATCCGAAAGAAAGGCCCACGCCAATGTTGGGCTGTACCATTTTTCGGTAGTCTAATCCTATTCCACGGAAACTGGCGTTACCAATAAATTCATTCAGATTTCCGGTAGAAAAGCCAATCGAATAGGTTAACGATGTGTTGCTTTGTGCATAGAGAGCGCCAACCGTACTCATACAAAATACAGTGACTAAAAATATCTTTTTCATAGTTGGTCGCATTAATTAAGTTTCAAATAAGGTGATTGTGCAAACGCCTGATCAATACCATCTAATGCGCGATTAACATTATAAGAGCCGGTTAAAAGTCCGTTCATGGCGCCTATCCATGCTGCCTGAGATTGATCAATGGGAAGATTACTGGTATCCGGATCGGCAATAACCAAAATTAAAGAGCCAGTTGTATAACTGCTCACTGAATAATAGGGAGGATAATACCAGCCCCATCCGCCATAATACCCACCGTACCACCAGTCGTACCAATAGCTATAGAAATAAGTGGTTGAGGAAATACCAGCAGGCGTTAGCAGTACATCTGGCGTATCTTCTATATCAACTCTGGTCCAACCCAGCGCTTCCATATTTTCTTCTATTTGCGCTAATAGGGTATCAGCAAAAATCTGCTTCATATACACGGGGCCTTCATCCATATCGTAATCTACCACAATCTGGTCAGGCATTGCAAACGTGTTCTTGCTTTGAAAATCATAGTCTTCATCAAAGGTGGTGAATACCACATCTAAATCTTCTACATATTCAGGGCCGGCCGGGTAGCAGCCCAGCAACATAAGTCCGGCCAGCGCTGTGAATAAAAATTGTTTCATCCTTCGTTTCATAAATTCGTATTAAATGATTCTTTTATAAAAATTACCTTAATTTAATCCAATTCTCCTATAAATGGAATGCTTTCAAGTATAGAAACACGGATCGCGCTTAGAAAGTATGCTTCAATTTGAAAAAACTGGGCGGCAGCTTTTGCACCGGCAGCTTTCTCTATTTTCTTATGGTAAGTTGCAATCAACTTATCAGTCTGCACACCTAATGCAGCGGATTCTTTAATATTCTGTGAAATGGCTGCGTCATCCATAGAGCCATACCCAGAAGCATATTTTTCTAATAGCGCAATACGCTTTTTTCCGAGATTTTTCCGCTCCGTTTCATATTGATCATACAGTTTCCAAAAAGCATCTTTTTGAGCACCTTCCAGTTTAATGAAGTCACCTACAATGGTCTTCTTTTCCTTTCCGTAAATCGATTGAATAAAGTCAACGTCTTCTTTGTTGGACTGCGCAAAAGCAACTGTAGACAGGCAAACGGCCGCTAAGAGTATTAGTCTTTTCATAATTATTTTTTTTTAAAGTGAATTGATGGGCGAAAATAAGTAAAATTCATATTGAATATCAGGCAGAGTGCGTATTATTGGTTAATTTTGAATCTGAATCATTGATTTATGAAAAAGGGAATCCTGTTTATAGCGCTGTTATTTATGGTAGCTGCAACCGCGTGGACGCAGCCGTCTATAACATTACTAACCTTCGAGAGCTATACGTTTTCGGACAAGTTTGAAACCGAATATGGCTCAGGTAAAATACAAGACGGCTTTCAATGGGGTGCAGGGCTTGAGTTTGGATTACGCGAAACAGTTGCCATTGAATTAATTTATCAAAACATAAAGACTGATGTTTCATATCAGGGATTAGATGATCGTTACAATGGAAAAGTGGGTATTAATTATGCGATGCTGGGCGGTACCAAGTATGCTCCATTGAATGACAAAATCAGTGGCTTTGGTTCGGTAGACTTAGGAGTTGCATGGTCGAACCCGGATGAATCATTGCAATCTGAAAGTGTAACTAAATTTGCGATAGGAGGCCGTTTAGGAGTTCGTATTATGGCATCAGAAAAAGTAAGCTTGAGAATTCACGCACAATTATTATCGCCCGTTCAATGGGCCGGTGGAGGTTTTTATTTTGGAACTGGAGGATCAGGAGCAGGAGTATCTACGGGCTCTACCATTTATCAGTTTAATCTAGGCGGAAGCTTGAATTACAGATTGAAGTAACCCTTTCGCGGCCTTGTGCCGCGAACTCACCTAATGAGACCCCGGCACAAGGCCGGGGATGTTTAACACCTTTCGTACTTTTTTATTTACACTTGTCAGATTGACCAACAAAGTACCGTTCTCCATTGCTGAATACTTTTTCGTCTTTAATTGTAAGGTGAGTTTCAAACGGAGGTAAATTCTTTTTTGTAAAAGTAAATTGAATCGTTGTTTCTTCTCCGGTTCCCGTTACCATCCATTTTCCCGAACTGCGTCCGCGGTATTGAGGATTTTGATTTTTAAGAATACCACTCTTTTTTATGTCTGCAGTAAAGGTTCCATCGGCACACAAGTGAACCAGGGTTTCTTTTGATCCTCCTTGTACGGAAGCATACATGGCTAGTACGTTATTTGATAAAAAATCTTTCCAGTCAAAGTCTGTGTAGGGTGAAGCATTTGAAGGGGGCTCAAATCTGCTTGTGTTCATAAACTGAACTACTGTACTTTTTACTGATTCATAAAACTGAATCGGTGCAACCATTAACGCTGTCACACAGGCACCGCTTGAACTGCAACGAGCTATCGCAAAACCCTTGTTCCCTTTGTTGATGTATTCTCCTTCGGCAATTACTTCTGCAGTTAACACCCCATCTGTTATTATAGGTTTTGCTGCTTTCAGCCGGATTGTTTCACTCAAATCAAAACCCTTCAACCATGCATCGCTCATAGCAGCAAGTTCGCCTTGTTCCCGCCCAAAAACATAAATTTCTCCATAGGTTGAGGTAGTCGTGGTTAGTAAGAAGACCTCACTTTCACGCGGCAACATTCCTTGCCAGCCCCCAGGTACTATCGAGATAAGCCCAAAGCGTGGAGCAAATAGTGTTTCCCCTGCTTCGTACATCCTACCGGGCTGCAGACGATTTTTTTTACTTTGCCCTGTTCCAGAGAATGTCGCGAATGATCCGCAGAGAAAAAGAATGATGTATTTCAGATTTTTCATAACAAGGCGATTAATTGTACTGTACTAAAGACGGTGCTTTTACAAAGCTTCCGCTGTTCTTCACGCGCAGGTTTTGCTTGAAGCCAATAACAAATTTGCTGGCGCCTGAGCCATCTTCCGGAATGTATGTTACTTTCAACTCCATCGTGCCGAAGATCAGGTTTTCGTTTCGGGTTCTGAATCCGGTACTAAATCCCCAAAATAAATTGTAGTTTTCACCACAGGCTGCGCAATTGGCCAACACCATATCAACTGCCCCAAAAGGAGCAAACCTGAATCCGAACAATGACCAGGGAGTATACAACGCCCCCTCCACATGGGTAGCAAATCTAATATCAGCATCCAAGCTATCAATTTTAAAGCCCGGTATTTCTTTCTTATTTATATCCAACCAATCGCTGATAGTTTGATTGAATAATTGTGTATAAGTTGCGGATGCATAACTCCGCATTTTATAACGATTCAGATTCAACAATCGCGTAAAGTATGAAGCGCCTGCCTGTACAATAACATCTTCCATTTTAGTGTCGTACACGTACCCGCCTGTTTGAATCAATACACGGTGGAAGTTTCCTTTTTTACTAGCTTGTCCGTAGTTGAATTTAATTGCACTGTAGGGTCTGCCAAGTTGTAGTTGCCTCACATAGCCACCTGTAACACCGAACGAAATACCATACGGAATATCTTCTGTTCGGCCGAAACCAAAAACATATCGGGTCTTATAATAATTTTGTCTATAGAATGAGAACTCAGCCAGGTATCCTATGGCATCATTATATTTTCGTGCCTCTTCATACTCAGGTTGTTCAGGCTGATCTAAATAATTTCCCTTAAAATACCGTAGGGCAAGAAATTGGCGGTTTCTGTTAGAGATTTCTTTGTCAACGCCAAAATTATATCCTACCCAGCCATCCAGGATCGTATAATTGTACTGCAAAAATCCGCTGTCTGGATCGTTATAAACATTCTGGGACCAATTTCTACTGACTTCGAAGCCACCCGCCAACCGTGTGTAAGGAGAGACCAACGGTCGGTTCAAACGTACGAGTGCCGCATATTCAGTTTCCTGTCCATAACTGCGTCCATCATTCAATTGTGTGTATTCTAATTCCAAATTTGTGAGGCTGCCAAAAATGCTACTCTTACGGTATAAAACAGAAGTCCCCACTTTTGGATCTCTCTCCTGATCGATGAGGGTTGTAACCTGCAGGCGTTGCGCGCGACCACCTACGTTTGCGTCATACACGCCCACCTCTGGTGCTGATGGAAAACTTCCGCCAACAGTAGCGCCCAAACTAAACACATCCCGTGTAATAACGGTGAGATCAACTGAATCGCTTCCTACTATGGGGCTCACGATGATTCGGCTATCCAAAATAAAATCTCTGTCGCGCAGAAACCGTTCGTTGTCGGCTAGTTTATATGGATTTAATGATTCGTTTTTGTGAGTGAATAGATGCTGCCGGATTGTTTTTTCTCGCGTGTTCACGTGGAGGAAATTAGCAAGCTGTGTTACTGATTTTTTTACTTTTTTGGTGCTGTCATAAATCGATTTTTCAAATCCAATGTGTTCGATATAAATGTGCCGGATAGTTTTGCCGGTGTATTGCAGGTATGGATTTATACTCTTTTCATTTTCAATCGTGTCTTTGGGGGTGGTTGAAATCAACTTCATTCCTTCGCGAAAGGCTCGTTTCGTTAAAGATTTTTTCTCAACCGAGTCTTTTTTTTCCTGGCCATAAGTATAAGTTGCTTCCAGAACAATGAAACTTATAACGAGGCCAATCATTAACCGTGTGATCATTCGGAGAAGAATCAGTTTTGTACGTTGTTTATTCCTGTCAAAAAACCGTTAAAAAAAATACCCTACCCGGTAAATTACAGGACTATAATACGGAGAATTATCTTCACGATTGAATAAAAAATTGTACAATAATTGTACACTAATGCCGCTGTGTTTTTTTCTTCCCAGTTGACGAATGTAGCCTGCGCCTCCAAAAAAGGAATCAACATTTTCTTTCTTCGTGGTGATTTCTGTACTGACAAGCTCGTAGGCGTATTCTGTTCTTAAGTTTTCCCACTCTGTCCACAGATAAAATCGCCTGGTTAATTGTGCCCTGGCAAAAAAATTGGGCCCGGAGGTGTTTAAATTTTTTCCGTAAAACCGGTCGCGTGTGTAAATATACCGATACCCCAATCCTGTAGTAAGAATTTTAGGAAAGTGATAAGCAAGCAGCGGAGAGACTTCAATATGTGTTTGCTTTGTATTTATCCAGAAGCCTGTTGAGCCGCCCAGGCTAATTCTTTTTATTAAGGGTCTGATGTCTTTCCGGATTTTTTGTCCCTCTAACGGTTGGTTTTTTGTTGAGTCAGGTATTTGCTGCGCAAAAACCAAAACGGGAATTAGCAACAGGCACGTGAGAAGTATTTTTTTCATACTATTTACTTCCCCTTATATACCGGCTTTCTCTTTTCAATGAATGCTTTCATCCCTTCTTTCTGATCTTCAGAAGCAAATGTGAGATAGAAATTTTTACGCTCGAACATGAGACCTTCATCCAACTGCGTTTCGAATGAACGGTTAACAGCTTCCTTGGCAAGCTGCACGGCAATCGTAGACATCTGTGCAATTTCTTTGGCAAGCTCAACTGCTTCATGCATGTACATTTCAACGGGTACTACTTTATTTACCAACCCGTAAAAGTGAGCTTCTTGTGCAGAAAGGAATCTTCCGGTGAGAATCAATTCCATGGCTTTGGCTTTGCCAATGGCTTTTGTTAACCGTTGCGTTCCGCCCGCACCCGGCATGGTACCAATTTTAATTTCAGGTTGGCCAAATTTGGCAGTCTCCGATGCGATCACCATATCGCATGTCATCACAAATTCACAACCACCACCCAATGCAAAACCTGATACCGCAGCAATGATTGGTTTTTTAGTTCTCCTGATCTGGTCCCAGGTGCTGAACTGATCCATGACCTGCATATCAATGGCCGACTTATCTGCCATTTGTTTGATATCTGCTCCTGCAGCAAAAGCCTGATCATTGCCGGTAATGATAATTACTTTAACATTCTCATTTTTATCGAATTGCTGCAACGCATCGCGAACCTCCTGCATAAGTTGAGGATTCAACGCATTTAATTCTTTGGGACGATAGAGTTGAATCAGGGCAATGCCCGGTTGATACTGCTCAGTGATTTTAATGAATTCCATAGATAAGGGATTTTCACAAATCTAATAATCTTGTGAAACCAAATCCTGATAATCCAAAAGTCCTTTGACCTGCCTGCCGGAGGCAGATCCTGATCAAAAAAGAAAAGCCCCCTTCGAGCAAGTGAAGGAAGGCTTTTCAAACCAATAGGCGTAATTGTGCTATGCCTGCTTTTATATACAACTCAGTTGGTACCTGTAACCTTTGTTTTGGTTTACTTTGACCCTCAAAAATGTTTATTTAAGGTCGATTAAAGTAGCATGTCGCTCATGGCAAAAAAGAAAGTGCTGTTTGTATGTTTAGGCAATATCTGCAGGTCTCCATTGGCAGAGGCCATTTTCAAGGCCCGGATTTCTCAAAGGAATCTTGATCACTTAGTTGAAGCTGATTCGTGCGGAACGGCTGACTATCACGCAGGCGATTTGCCCGATAAAAGAACAATCGCCAACGCAAAAAAGAACGGGATCGTGATCAGCCATCGGGGGAGGCAACTTTCAATACAAGATTTAGTTCATTTCGATTTCATTATTGCAATGGATCAAAGCAATTATCAGAATATTTTAAGGCTGCAAGGGGCACCGATGCATGCTCATAAAATTTCCCTTATGAGAAGCTTTGAACCAGAACAAGGCCGTGCTGAAGTACCCGATCCCTATTACGGTGATGAACGAAATTTCCAGGAAGTATTTGAAATTTTGGATCGATCAATTAAATCCTTTATTCACTTTCTCGAAAAAGAGCATCTTAAAGTTTAACCAATACTTGCAGGGTAGATCGGGAGGATTGTTCAATTAATACACCTGTTCTTTTTCTATAGGTATTGAAAGTTTCTTCGTTGTAGTTTTTTACAGTGATTAAAGTCAAGCTCGTATTGTAGTACACTTCAAAATATTTCTGGAGTTTATTAACTAAAGCCATCAGTTTATTCTCACGAAAGTCGATGCAAAATGAAAACGAGATGGCTGAGTTCTGCATCACATTTATTTTAATATCGAGTTCTGAAAGTGCATGAAAGATGGTGCTAAGTTGCTGTTCGTTTAAAAATGTATAATCGGTGACTTTACAGGAAACGAGGCATTGGTTTTCTTTAAATACAATTAAGGGCGGCAGGTTATCTACATGGCACTCATGAATTTTAGTTCCGGGCAACGAGGGGTCATCAAAGCTTTTAACGTATAACGGAATTTGTTTTACTGCCAGTGGTTGGATGGTTTTGGGATGGATCACCGATGCGCCATAGTATGTCATCTCGGCTGCTTCTTTAAAAGGTAATTCCTTAAACACAATTGCAGCAGGCAGGCGTTTTGGGTCAGCGCTCATAACGCCCGGTACATCTTTCCAGATTGTGACAGATTCAGCTTGCAGGCAGGAGGCAAAAATGGCTGCGGTAAAATCTGATCCCTCTCGTCCCAGGGTGGTGGTAACACCCTCTTCGGTGGCGCCAATAAAACCCTGTGTAACAATAATATTTTTTTGAAGGGCTACCTTCAGCGGTGCCATACGCTCCTCTGTTTTTTTCCATTGAACTTTCCCTTCGCGAAAAGTAGCATCAGTAACAATGCACTTTTTTGCATCAAACCAGACAGTGGGCAGTCCTGTTGAAGATAAATACCGCTCTACTATAATAGACGACATTACCTCGCCCAACGATACCAGTTGATCGTACAGGCAGTCGTACTCGGTTGAAGCCTGCAGCATTTTCGGGAGATCATTGAAAACGTTGTCAAGTTCTGTGATCACGGTTTCAGCAGAAGAGAAAAGTTCTCTGCAAATTTGTACGTGATGTTTTTTAATATTTTCCACCTCGGTCATGTAATCGCCATTCTTTACAAATGCATTCAATACATTTTCAAGCGCATTGGTAGTTTTACCCATAGCCGATACTACCACTACCAGTGGCGTGGTGCCATGCAATTTTACGATTGCAGCCATATTACGAATGGCATCCGCAGTTTTAAGAGATGCACCTCCAAATTTAAAAACCTTCATTTGCGTTGAACTAAATCGTTTGCGAAGTAACTTTACCCCTGAAAAGAATCCTAAAGATCAAGTTAAAAAATTAAGCCTCAAAGCATGGAAGGATCCCGCATTGCAGAACCCATTGGCAGCGCCCTCGACCGTTTTATTAAGAGTAACCAGGAGCAATTTGCCTTTGCCAGTGGTGAATTGTCGCAGTTATTGCGGGATATCGCGTTGGCCTCAAAGGTGGTTAACCGGGAAGTAAACAAGGCAGGGCTGATCGATATTATGGGGTCAGTAGGATCTATGAATACAGCAGGCGACCAGCAACAAAAGTTGGATGTACTCGCGAACATCCGATTTTCAAGAGCGCTCACAAAAGGAGGAGAGGCTTGTGCCCTCATTTCAGAAGAAACTGAATCGTACGTGGATTTGAATAACGATGGAAAATATGTAATTGCGATCGATCCACTGGATGGCTCCTCTAACATAGATGTAAATGTCTCCATCGGCACAATCTTTTCAATTTACAGAAGAAAAAGCCCGGTGGGAACTCCCATTCAGGAAATGGATATTCTACAGAAAGGTTCGGAGCAAGTTGCAGCCGGATATATTTTATACGGATCGTCAACCATGCTGGTATACACGGCAGGTTTTGGCGTAAATGGATTTACCTACGAACCCACGTTAGGTGAGTATTTT
>Ga0187894_10005701_pt1 | contig 12555 bp, 9 predicted proteins | sample GBC1701081metaG_FD_136650 | JGI IMG/M metagenome (GOLD analysis project Ga0187894, IMG submission 136650) | White microbial mat communities from a lava cave in the Kipuka Kanohina Cave System on the Island of Hawaii, USA - GBC170108-1 metaG ... | reverse complement strand
CCCCCGTTTCGAGGGACGAGAAATCCGCGGCACCTTCATTGCTGTCGAGGATTTCTCTGAAGAGCACCGTCCTCAGCCCCGACGATTTAAGTAGCGGTATATCCATGCCGCCGTACGATGATATCTCCCCTACGGTCGTAACCCCCGAGCGTATGTTCGCTCTTATTCCTTCCTCCACAGATTCGGTTATCTCACCGTCTGCGACACCCAACCTTTTTTCCTTTATTATCTGCGCGAGCCAGCCGGTGAAGCCCCTGAAGCTCCGGAGCCTCTTGAACATCCATCCGAGCTCGAGATGGGTATGGGCATTGACGAAGCCGGGCAGCAATATCCCGTTTCCGAGATCCCTTTCGATAACACCTTTAAATCTTTTCCTGAGCGCGGCGGATTTTCCGATCTCCCTGATCTTTCCGTCGGAGATCAATACGGAGGCGTTTTTCAAAGGTTTCGAGGATAGAGGCAGGACCGTTTCAGCAGTAAGTATCAGCTTTCCCATATTAAGTTCGAACGTGCCGGAATCAATTATTCAGACGCGCGGAATTTCATTATACCGGGGCTCTATCATTCCGCACCGAGGGATTTTATCCTCTCGATCAAATCTTCGCTCAGCGTGCCGAAGGCGACCTCTTCCACCGCTCCCCTCATTTTTATAGACCAGTCCTCCCTTATTTCTATGTCGAGCTCGCCGCCCGGCATGGATACGGTGACGGTTCTGTCGGTAAAGCCGTTCTTTACGCACGCAGCCGCGACGGCACAGGAGCTGCTCCCCGAAGCGAGCGTGTAGCCGGCACCCCGCTCCCATATCATTATCTCGACCGCGTCTCTCGATAGGACACTTGCGAACTGGACGTTCGTGCGGTTGGGGAAGAGCGCGGCCGTCTCGATCAAAGGCCCGAGGAGCTTGGTGTACCCCTCGTCGAGCTTCTCCGTAAACACGACGCAGTGAGGGTTCCCTACAGAGACGGCCGTGAACCTGAGCACCTCGCCCTCTATCCTCATCTCCTCGTTCACTACCTCTCTCTCGTCACCTGTTACAGGTATCAGGCGGCTGTCGAACGTCGCGGTGCCCATCTCAACGGTAACGAACGGGACCCTGCCGTCTTTTACCTCGAGCTCGGCCGTGACTATCCCGCCGGGCGTATCGATTCTGAAATCCTTCTTATCGGTGTGGCCGTGCTCGTAAAGATACTTGGCGAATATCCTGAGCCCGTTCCCGCTCTTCTCCGCCTCGCTCCCGTCGGGATTGAGAATCCGGAGGCCGAAGTCGGCCCGGGCCGAAGGGACGAGGAGCAGGATGCCGTCTGAGCCTATCCCGTAGTTTCGGTCGCAGAGGAGCCTTATGGCCGCGGGCGTGAGCCCGAAGGATATGCGGGAGCCGTCTAAGACAAAATAGTCGTTACCGAGCCCGTGAGATTTTACGAATCCGTTCATATGCGGAAGCCTCTCCATACACGCGTGGTATACCCAAAGACAGTATCGCTAACCCCTTCTTGCTCTCCGCGTGAGAATCTCATAGATGCCGTGTGCGTCCATACGAACTTTCTGAAGAGTATGGGTTCTAATATCGTCCTCCACACAATCCTTGAATTATACATTCCTAGTACCAGCCGAAGAGTACGGACTTTGCGGTCTTGCTCCCGTCTGCGGCCGAATCGAGCGCGTTTGAGCAGCACTTTCTTACCTCCCCCGCAGCCCATATACACGGGACATTTGTACAGTTGTTCTCGTCCGTAACTACTTGTTCCGATTCATCGAGGATAAGACCGAGAGTTTCGACCATATTATTCAGTAACGGGACTGGCTCTCTCGGCGGAATCCAAAGCAATGTCTCAACCGCTATCCTATCGCCCGTATCTAGCACCACCGCGTCAATCCTGCCCCCCGTATTGTGGATCGCTGTTATTACGCCTTCCTGGATTTTAATTCCCGACACCATCAGCTCCTGACGGTATTCCTCGTCAATCCCTATTCCAGCAGGCAATAAAACAATAATATCGGCTGTCCAGTTAAGTGACAACTTCGGGAACGAACTCAGCTCCTTTAGAGACCCGGGAACAAAACCCCACACGCGGCCTTTATTCTCATAACCGTCGCAGTACGGGCAATTTATTATGGTTTGTCCCCAGCATTCCAAAAAACCCGGAACATCAGGGTAAATGTCACGGTAACCCAGTGCGAGTATCACCTTTTCAGTTTCGATCTTTGATCCGTTGTTTCCCGTAATACGGAACAGCCCGGATTCGCCCCGGCTGATGTCAACTACACATTCTTCCCTCAGTTCCGCGTTCCGGTAGACGTTTATCTGTTTCCAAGCTGTTTCTCTGAATTGAGAGGGTGAGAGCCCGTCGATGCCTATCATGTTGTGGACACCCCGGGAAGCGGAATTCCTCGGCGGCAGCGGATCGTCAAAAACCACGGTCTTCTTTCCCGCCCTTACCGTTACCAAGGCCGCCTGCAGCCCTGCAGGACCCCCTCCTGCGATTACGACATCATAGTATTCGACTGATCGGTCGTGCATTTTTTATGTACTGCACCTGCCTGTCAAAATAAAAGCGCTATAATTATAATGTGAGCGGGTCAAGAACCGAATCATGAATTAGAGCAAGAGGTGCGACGCGCAGTCACTCCATAATGACCCTTCCGTAATGCCCGTCCGTCCGGAGCTTGGAAGCGGTCTCGTCGGCGTCCTGCTTATCTTCGTACCGTCCGACCCTCACCCTCCAGTAATTATCCCCGCTCAGCTCTACCGATTCCACCCTGACGTCGTCGTACTCGCCGTCGAGAGAGCGTTTAAGGGAAAACGCTTTGCCTTTCTCCGAGAACGACGCGACCTGCACCGTGTAAAGGGGTTGGAAATAGCTGCCACCTCTCGTGGAAGGCGTCGATACGACCTCGACCTTGACCTCTACGGTGCCCTGCTGGATCATGCCAATCGATTTGGCCGGAGCATACGAGAGATCGATTATACGGCCCTTCACGAAGGGGCCCCTGTCGTTTATCTCTACTATAACGTCCCTTCCGTTCTCCATATTCGTGACCCTGACGACCGTGCCCAAGGGGAGGCTCTTGTGGGCCGCGGTATATGCGTGCTTGCTGAAGCGCTCGCCGCTGGCGGCGTGATTGTTATGCTCTTCGATCCCGTACCATGAGGCGATGCCGACCTGAGTGGAGCCCTCCCCGATATAACCGCCCGAAGGGGCTTCTTCCCGCGGTGTACGGGTCGATTCGACACTTTTTTTTGCGCAAGAAAAAACGACCGGGAGAATCAACAATAATAGAAGTAATCTATTATTCATGCTCTCGAAAATTAACGACAGAGGACGGGCTGTAAAAGGACTTACCCCTATGATGCGGAGCCCGGATCAGCGGTCTCGGGAAGCGAGATCACTTCGACGCTGACTCTCGCAGTGCCAATATTCAGAATCCCAAGCGTAATAGCCGCCGCCCTGGAGAGGTCGATTATACGACTCTTGATAAACGGCCCTCTGTCATTCACCCTCACTATTACCTCTTTACCGTTATATAAGTTCTTAACCTTTACTATAGTCCCGAACGGGAGCTCCCGATGGGCGCCCGTAAGCTCGTTCTTGTCGTAACACTCGCCGCTTGCAGTCTTTCTGCCGTGGAGGGAGCTCGAATACCATGAAGCGTTTCCGTACTGGCGAACTTCCTCCGCAACAACCAAAGGTACGGCGAATACTACCAGCAGCAAGATCGACAATAAGCCTATATTTTTATTCATGACCCATAATCTCTGTTTTTACTATTTTCGCTTAATTTTCTTGAGATTGTCAAGGATTCGAATAAAATAACTGAAAATGAAAAAGGACCTTAGATGCAGCATATACCCGAAGAATTCTCTTTAATCAGGCGGCTTCCGCCGTACGTATTCAGTATCGTAAACGAGCTAAAATCGAAAGCCAGGGCCAGGGGGGACGATATAATCGACCTCGGAATGGGGAACCCGGACCAGGCGACGCCCGACCACATAGTAAAGAAATTAATAGAGGCTTCGAAGGACCCGAGGGCCCACAGGTATTCCGCGTCGGCTGGCATATCGAAGCTCCGCAGAGCGGTCGCCGGCTGGTATAAAAAGAATTACGACGTCGACCTCGACCCCGATACGGAAGTCGTGACCACCATAGGATCGAAGGAAGGGATTTGCCATCTTATGCTTTCCATTCTGTCTCCTGGAGACACGGTCATTGTGCCTAACCCCGCATACCCGATACACATCTATTCCGTCATTATATCGAGAGGGGACGTGCACAGCGTACCGTTCACGAGGGACTCGAACATACTGGAGGGGATCGAGAAAGCGGTCAAAGAGACCTGGCCCAAGCCGAAGGTGCTCATGATCTCGTTCCCTAACAACCCCACGGCGACTGTGGTCGATATCGGGTTCTTCAAGGACATCTACGAGATCGCGAAAGAGGCCGGGCTTATAGTCGTCCACGACTTCGCTTACGCCGAGCTCTGTTTCGACGGGTACAAGGCCCCGAGCTTCCTGCAGGTCCCCGGCGCCAAGGAAATAGGCGTCGAGTTCTACTCGCTCTCGAAGAGCTACAATATGCCCGGATGGAGGGTGGGATTCATGGTAGGGAACCCGAAGATAGTGTCGGCGCTGAAGCGTATCAAGAGCTATATGGATTACGGCATATTCACCCCCATTCAGGTAGCCGCGATCGCGGCGCTAAACGGTCCTCAGGACTGCGTCGAGGACGTGAGGAAATTATATAAATCGAGAAGGGACAAGCTCGTGGAGGGGTTGTCGAAGTCGGGGTGGGATATACCGAAACCCAAGGGGACCATGTTCGTCTGGGCCGAGATGCCGGAGGCTTTCAAGAGCATGGGGTCTCTCGAATTCTCGAAACTCCTTATAGAAAAGGCGAAGGTCGCCGTCTCTCCCGGCATAGGCTTTGGAAACTACGGGGAAGGGCACCTGAGGCTCGCGCTCGTGGAAAATGAGAAGAGGATCATGCAGGCGGTGAGAGGGATAAGGAAATTTCTCAATAGCTACTGACGAGTGTCATTGATCACTGTCGCGGTTCGTATCCGGAAATAGCCGTACAGATATCGATCAGTAGTCGAAATTGAAAAAGACGTCCGCTCCCGCTTCCTCGCCTATCTCGCTCTCGAGCGTGAGGAAATCGAATACCCTGTATTCGATCACCGCCCTGTTCGCCGTTACAGTTGACGAAGGGAGACCGGGGCTGAAGAAATACCGCTCGTAGAAATACCTTTCATAGGAAAGCCTTTCATATCCGATGTAGAGGTCGTCGGTCAGATACTTGCCTATCTCGAGGTGCGTGTCCCTGAACCCGGTCTGGCCGCCTTTGATCGTCATCACGTCTATCGCGAGATCATCGCCTATAGCATCCCTCAGCTCGCCGACCGCCATCGTTCCCAGGACCTCCCCTGCTTTCTCCTGGAACTCGACCCTCTCGTCCGTACCGAGCTTATCCGAGGATGTGCCGAATACGAGATACGAGACAATCTCGTTCTCGTCGAGCGGAGGGTCGCTCGAAAGCTGTATCTTTGGTTTCTCGGCCGTACCCGTGATGTTGATATACACCTCGACGCTTGACACTTCGTAAGTCGCCCTCAAGTCGAGGAACGGGTCTATAATCTTCTTGCCCCTGAAGCTCACGGTCCCGCTTTCGATCTTGAAGAGCCTGCCCATGAACTGGTAATCACCCCTTATGACGTCTATATTCCCCGTAATGAAATAGGGCTCCTTGTAGCTTTTATTAATGTCGAGCTTCCCTTCGACTTCGATGTTCGCCCCCCCGCCCTTCACCCACGAGTCCCTGGGAATGTCCACGTCAAGGTCGAGCGCGATGAACTCCTCTACAAAATCCTCTTTTTTCTCACCCGTGTAAATGAACTCATCCTTGTCCTGTTCCTGCTCGTCAATGAACTTTATGCTCTCGATCTCCTTGAGGGGCTTTTCGGGGACCATGATTTCAATATTCCTGGCCGTGATATTCCCCCTTATTAAAGCGTTCAGGAATTTCCCCTCGACCTCCAGACCGCCGTCGAGATTGGCGGTCACGTCCGCAGGGTAAGTTTGCATAAGCATGTTGGACATAGTGCCTTTACCTGTGTACGAAAGGTCCCGGAAATCCACCCTGCCCTCGAATACCCCCTTCCCCTCGCCGGTATCTATCGTAACGGGGCGGAGAGTGCCGTATTTACCCGCCATATCCATGAAAGCGGCATCTATATGGATTTTATTCCTCAGGGCCAGCACCTTCATCGTCATATCCCTGAGCTCGAGGCTGCCCGAAACGTTCGGGTCCTGACCGGTACCCTCCGCGACCAGGTCTACCGAGAGCTTGCCGTTTAACTCCTGTATCTCTTCGTTGAATACGCTGACAGGGCTGATGTCGACCCCTTTTGACTTTATCGCCGCCCTGTACCGGGCCCGCCCGATGCTCTTGTCCATATTCCCGGGGTCGAGCTCGATTGTCGCGTCGGCGACCGCCGAGAGGATTTCCTCATTATTATCGATAATTTTCAGGTCGAGCCCCATTTTGTCGCCTGCAAACAGGAACGAGAGGGTGAGCCGGTCGCTCTTGAATTCCATATACTCGAGGTCCCTCGCGGTTATATCGGCCCTCAGGTCGGGACGCCTGAGAGACGACCCGAATTTTATTTCCCCGGACATCTCGCCCTTCACGGGGAATTTGACGCCCAGGAGCTCCGAAGCGTCGAGGAGGCTCAGCTTCTCGAGCTTTATCGAGCCGTCGATGCTCTCGTCGAAGCCGAAAGTAATCTCCCCCACTACGAAATTCTCCTTGTGATAGAGATTAAACGAGTCCACCCTCACTCTATCCTTCGAGAGCGATATTACGATAGGTCTCCGGTTGTTAAAGACCGCATTTTCAAAATTCATCTGAACGTTACCTAGGTCGAGCCGCGCCCCGCCGCTCCCAAGCTCACCGAGCTTATAATCCAGTGAATATTTCCTCTTCGCGGTCTCCTGCACATCGAGCGTACCGTCTATCGCGCTCCCCCTGCTTGCGGCCTTGAATTCGACGAGCTGTATCTCCCTGCCCTGTATGTCTATTCCTTTCGCCTCTCCCCCTGCTGTCAGCCTGAGGTCGTTAATATCCAGATAGCTGTCGGCCGTCAGGTCCACCTTCTTCATTCTTAAGCGCTTTTCCTCATACGTTATGTCCGAGCCCCTGGCGCTGACTATGATTCTCGGTTTTTGAAGGTCGCCCTTGATGTAACCGTCGAGACCGAGGCTGCCCCCGAGATGGTAAGCGGGCGCGAGTTTCGCGACGAAGTCCAGGTTTTTGATATCGACGTCATATTTAATGCCGTTCCCCCCGCTTCCTCCTAAGTCTCCTGACGCGTTCACGCTGAAAGGCCCGGATTCGAGGACGAGCGATTTGATCCCGACAGAGGCCCCGTTATACGTCGCGTCTATGACTCCTCTTCTGAGGCTGATGTCGAACACCTTCGAAGGGGCGATCTCGCCCCTGAGAGCCACATCGAAACCCTTCGGAAAATCCTCGGCGGCGCTCACCGACCCCTTGATCTTGAGGCTCGAGTTGAAGTCGCTCGCGTATCTCTGATCGTTGAAGAGGGGCGCAAAATTCGTATTCAGAAAACCGGCTTCGAGATCATAATCTATCTTCGGGCCGGTAATGACAAAAGGGCCTTTAAGCTTTATTTCTCCCGCGCCGCCTCCTGTCAGGCTCATCTCCTTTATATCGACCCCTGCCGTCATTTTGCGGGACCTGCTCCATCCGGCGGTGACTTTTAATTTCGAATTTATCACGGCATCGATGTTACGGTTGACGCCCGCTTCGATCGGCCCGTTTATCTTCTCCAATATCTCGATGATGCGCGGGACCTTGAGAGACCGGAGGTCGAGCTCAAAATCAGCCGTGTTATTTTTTCCCTTTCCGTGTATCTCATGTAGGTCGATCACGCCCTCGAAAGCCGCGTCCCCGACATCGGCGCCCAGATTGCCTTTTTTAACTGATATATGCTTGTTCTCGACCAGGACGGATTCGATCCCTCCCGAGAGACGGCCCTCCATGAGCGTCGAGTCCGCGAGCTTCACCTTCCCCGCCGCGTGCAAGTCCTTCCACTTGACGGAATTCCCCCGCGCGGCGACCTCCGCGTTGAGGACGCCCAGGGCAGGTATATCTATCCCGCTTATCAGAGCGTTCAGGCTGAACCGGGGATTCGTCATGTCGATTATCTCGCCCTTTCCGGTCACCGCCGCCCCCATGTAATTAAACAGCACGTCCATGACCTCGAGCTTATCCGGAAGCTCTTTATTCGAATAAACAGCTTTACCTTTAATGTTCTCAAAATGCAGTTTTTCGAAGTCCATGCTCTCGTAGGCGACGGTCAGATGTGCGTCTTTCAGATCGATCTCCGCCCTATCGGCTATCTTGAACAGGTTAAGCGATAGATCCGCGTTCGATAACTCGAAGACCGAGCTCTCTCCCCTGGCCTCGTCCTCGATCGTCATCCTGGCGTCCCGTATAAAACCGTTCTGTATAAAGATATTCCAGTCGGGATTGGGCTTTTTTCCTTTTACCATTAATTTCTGAAGCTCCTGGAAGTTCCATGTGTCGTCTTTGTGATGGACCAGATTTATACGTATCCCCGTCACTTTGACTTCATAGAGCGGGATTACCTTGCTGAAAAGCATTGACCCGTCGAGAATAACGGGGAGAGAGTAATCGATGTATATCTCGTCGCAATCGAGAAAATTTTTGTCCCCGATGTCGAGCGATACATTCTTGAGAGTAATCCCTTTAAGGAAGTTGCCTTCTATGCCCCCGATCGTGAAATTCTGCGCCGTAAGGGTGCTTACGATGGCATTAGTCGTGATTTTGACGAACTGCCTGAAATAATGCGTCTGGATTATAAGAATAACTAATACCGATAACAACAGGAGCAACAAAAGGAACATAACTATAGGTTTAAGGACTTTCGAACGCATAGCCGATCCCGTGAAGTATAACACACACCTTTACAGGCGGGATGCCGGAGATATTGACACCCCCCGCGTGAGGGAAAGGCTTGCAGCCCCGCATGGAGCGCCCGGGCTCCGGGACAAGCCCGCATAAACCGTCTCGTCCGCGCTGAAATCCTTCGAAAACCCCCGCATAACTTGCTAAGGCCCCTCCCGTCAGATAATATTTTCCCGACTCTCGCATTAACCGAATTTCCTATGCCTAAACTCACGATAGACGGTATCGAGGTAGAGGTCGAAGACGGCCTCAATCTTATACAGGCGGCTTCCCGCGTGGGTATAGACGTCCCTCATTTCTGCTATCACCCGGCACTGAGCGTGGTCGCCCAGTGCAGGCAATGCCTGGTGGAGGTGGAGGGAGTACCCAAGGTAATGCCCGCGTGCAATACCTACGTGAGAGAGGGCCTGATTGTCAAAACCAATACCGAAAAGGCGATAAAAGCCAGGAAAGCGACTGTAGAATTCACGCTCATAAACCACCCGCTCGACTGTCCCATTTGCGACAAGGGCGGGGAATGCCCGCTCCAGCTTACGACGGTCAAGCACGGACCGGGCGTGAGCAGGTTCGAAGGGCCCGAACAGAAGAAGGTCAGAAGGAAATACTACCTCAGCGACAGGATACTCTACGACCCCAACCGCTGCATAATGTGCACGAGGTGCGTGAGGTTCACGGACGAAGTCACGAAAACGGGGGAGCTTGGGTTCCACGGGAGAGGGTTCAGAAAGAAGATCGTCGTATTCCCGGGGAAGAACCTCGACAACGAGCTCTCGGGAAACGTTACTGACCTCTGTCCCGTGGGCGCGCTCCTCAACAAGGACAACCTCCACGAGGAGCGGGTCTGGTACTGGAAATTCACTGAAAGCGTCTGCACGCTCTGCAGCAACGGATGCAACATCACGGTCGGCGTCGATCCCAGGAAAGGGCAGGTGTCGAGGGTAAGGCCGCGGACGAACATGGGCGTAAACGAATACTGGATCTGCGACAGGGGAAGATACGGCTTCAGGGACATACAGGAAGGCGGAGTCCGTCTGAAAGACCCCATCGTCAGGAAAGGAGAGGGCTTCGAGATTACAGATTGGACGGACGCAATAGCTACCGCATCGTCGGGACTTATGAGGGCGAGGGAGACGTCGCCGGATTCTATCGCGGTCCTTGCGTCGCCCGGGCTTACGAACGAGGAGCTTTATCTGCTTAAGAAAATCGGGGCTGTGCTTAAAACGGAGAGGGTATATTCGAACACAGGTGACGCGGGCGTTCCGAAGCTTTTCGGGCTTATAAGCTCGGACCCATATCCGAACAGCGAAGGGGTGAAGGACCTGGGAATCCCGTCGGGCCCAGAGAGAATAGAAGAGCTGATAAGAGCAATATTGAACGGCGAAGTGAAAGCATTATACGCAGCGGGTGAAGACATCTTTAAATTCGCGGCCGCGGAAGAGCGGCCGAGGCTCAAGGAAGCGCTCGCCGGACTCCCGCTAATTATTGCGGAGGACTATAAGATCACCGAAACGGCAAGACTCGCCCACGTAATCCTGCCCGGAGCGAGCCCCTACGAGAAAGAGGGCACTTTCACCAACGACAGGGGAAGGGTACAGAGGGTGAGGCAGGCTATACCGCCCCCCGGGACCGCGAAACCCGATTGGGAAATACTCTCGCTCATAGGCGGCGCTATAGAGACCGAAAGCTTCGAATACGGCGCCCCTTCCGAAATAATGCTCGAAATAGCCGGACGCGTTCCTGCCTACAGCGGAATAAACTACGACAATATCGGCATGCTCGGGACGGAAAGAGCCCGGCTATAAGCCGCCAGAGAATAAATATGGTTTGGGTCGAACTCGGAATCACACTAGTAAAAATAGCCCTCTTGTTTTTCGTCGTGCTCACGCTCGTCGCATACCTTACTCTGGCCGAGCGTAGGGTAAGCGCTTTCATACAGGACAGGCTCGGGCCCAACCGGGTCGGGCCGTTCGGGCTCCTCCAGCCGCTCGCGGACGGGGTCAAGTTCATATTCAAGGAAGACCTGATACCGAGTCACGTAAATAAGCCCTTTTTTATCGCAGCGCCCGCTTTCGCGCTCATCACGGCGCTGATCGCTCTCGCCGTCGTACCGATAGGCAGGGGGTTCGATACGACCCTCTTCGGTCTCCTCGACGCTCCCATATTCGTCAAGCTCCAGATAGCGGATCTCAACGTCGGCATACTGTACGTGCTCGCTATCGGCTCACTCAGCGTCTACGGAGTGGTGCTCGGCGGATGGGCGTCTAACAGCAAGTACTCATTCCTGGGCGGCCTCAGGGGTGCGGCGCAGATGATAAGCTACGAGCTCGCCATGGGGCTGTCTATCATAGGCGTTATAGCCTGGACGGGGTCGCTCCGGCTGGAAGACATTATCGAGGCGCAGTCGAGGTGCTGGTTCGCGATCCCGCAGATACTCGGGTGCATCGTATTCGTCGCCGCGGCGTTCGCCGAGACGAACCGGCTCCCGTTCGACATGCCGGAAGCCGAGCCCGAGATAGTCGCCGGCTACCACACGGAGTACAGCAGCATGAAGTTCGCGATGTTTTTCATGGCCGAGTATACGCACATGATTGTGGTCTCGTGCCTCGTGGTGGCGCTGTTTTTCGGCGGCTGGTATCCGCTCCCATTCGGCGGCTGGTTCGGAATAGATATAGACAAATACTGGTTCCTCCCGCCTATCGTATTCATAGGAAAAGTGCTGGCGTTCCTCTTCTTCTTCATTTGGGTGAGGTTTACGCTCCCGAGATTCAGGTACGACCAGGTAATGAACCTCGGATGGAAGGTGCTCTTTCCGATAGCGGTCGCTAACCTTATAATCGTAAGCATCGCTATCCTGGTACTCCAGAACTACGGCTATCTAAAGGCTTGAGCGAGCCTCACTTCACTAATCACTTTTAACTGTAAATGGATAATTGCTGAAGCAGTCAGGATGTCAGTCGCTTCCGACCAGCTTAATCCGGTCGTCCCGGTTGGGGACCATGCAGAGGAATTCGAAATTCTCGTCGCCCAGGACCTCGTACCAGTGGGGGACTCCGGCGGGGATGTAGAGGACGTCTTCGGCTTTCACTTCGTAGACGTTATCGCCAATGCCGACCCGCGCGCGGCCTCTGAGAACGTACTGCTCGTGCTCGATGGTGTTGGTGTGAGCGGGGATACCTCCGCCCGGCTCCATAATAAAACGCCTCATGGCGAAGTTGGGGCCTTCATTGGGCCCAATCAGCACCTGACGGTATGTATGGCTCCCGGCGCTTACCTTCTCGACGGGAATTTGATTTATATTTTTTACGGACCCAGCCATGTTGCTCGTTCAAAACCGGGGGATTCACGTGTTACACGTCGAGGTTGACGACGTTCAAGGCGTTAGTCTCGATGAACTCCTTCCTGGGCTCGACCTCGTCACCCATAAGCGGCTCAGGATCCCAACCTGGAAAGGATTTGCGCAGTGCGCGCTCTGCGAGCCTGGGCCAGGTCGGGATGCCCGTTTCTGCTCAGGAAATCGGCGTAAACGCTGGAATCGTTGCCTAATCTCATG
>Ga0187894_10005700_pt1 | contig 12555 bp, 11 predicted proteins | sample GBC1701081metaG_FD_136650 | JGI IMG/M metagenome (GOLD analysis project Ga0187894, IMG submission 136650) | White microbial mat communities from a lava cave in the Kipuka Kanohina Cave System on the Island of Hawaii, USA - GBC170108-1 metaG ... | reverse complement strand
GCTCCTAGTTCCCGTCAACCCTATTGCAAGGTAGTTCGTTGAAATGAGCGTACTACCTTGTTTGTTGAATGACCCCGTCACCCGCGATTGCCACGACGATAAGCGTATAAACCCCGACTAGCACTATTCCGCCCCAGCCAACTTGAGTGGATAGGTCGAACTGCTGCATTAAGGCATATCCCTGGAGCAGCCCCACCAGACTACACACCGCTCCTATCAAAGCGAGTAGGATGATGAGCAGCCTGGTATATCCTGGTCGTTTGAAGCCTAAACTGAGGATGCCACCCGCCCATATAACCAGCGCCAGGAAGAATTGCTGTTGGTAATTCGGATCATGGCGATATTGTGTGAAAAACTCGATTGGGGGCAGCAGCGCAGCGCCTATCAGAAAAACCAACAGTAGCCGGATGCTTTGCCGCTCTTGTAAGACCCCACACGCAATGATGAGTCCGGCGCAAACCATCGGCAACCGCAAGACCAGGGTAATCCATAACGCTGGATTGCTACCCCGTACAACTGGATGCAAGCTCGTCCATTCCGCCAGATCGTAAGCCCCCAAACTCAAACTAACCCCCGGATTAATCAACCACGATAGGTTGTAAGCCGCAACGCCGATAACCAATAACCCACCGACCCATAGATTACTACGATACGAGTTTCGGGTCATCGCAACCATTATCCGACCAATTCGTCAATGCGTTGGCGGATTTGCTCGTCTTCTTCCGCCTGGCCTTCAAAAAAACTCACCATGAACGGGCTTCGACGCTGCCGTAGCGCCATCGGTGCAACCGCACGAATATCGGTAAGTCCCGCAATATCGCGCCCATCTGAGGCAGCATAAGCGCGTGCAGCTTCAAACATAGTATATTCGGCTCGGTGCGAATCAATATCCAGGTCTTGTACCAGTGTTAGCCCAAGTTCGAGTGCCTCTGGTGCGAGCGTAGTTTCTTTCAGCAAATCGCGTGCCAGGATGATCTCCTCCCGCGCTGCGGCGGTCACTTCTCCCCATTCTCGGATGAACTGCGCGGCATTTTGCCGGTATGCTCTGACACGCTGGTAAACATCTAATCGCTCGTCCTTGGAGGTCAAGCCGCGAACATTTACCCGCAGTCCGAACCGATCCATGATCTGGGGGCGCAACCGGCCTTCTTCCGGGTTCATCGAACCGATCAGGACAAAGCGCGAACGATATGTCCCCGACATCGCGCCCCGGCGAACCGTGTAGCTTCCTTGCGCTGCTGCATCGAGGATCGAATCCACAATTTCATCATCAAGCAAATTGACCTCATCAACGTACAGAAGATTGTTATCAGCCCTTGCCAGGATGCCGCGTTCCAATCGCACCCGCTGCTGTTGGATCGCCACCCGCTCGTTGATCCCACCAACCACATCTTCCAAACGGGCGTTTAGCGGTAGTTCGACCAGCTTTACAGGTTCAAAATGGGAAGTTGACTGACCCGCGCGGTATTTTTCGTAGCAATCGGGGTAGAGCAGCCTGGCATTTGGGTTTGCCAGTTCTTCCGGCAGAACACCCTCGTCACAATCGCTGACTTCCACATCCGGCAAAATGCCCGATAGACTGCGAACAGCTGTCGTTTTGCCGATCCCGCGTGGCCCGATCAGCAAGACACCGCCAATCGCCGGGTTAATGACCGCCAACATGAGCGCAATCCGCATTTCCAGTTGCCCGACAATTGCCAGAAAGGGGAAGGGACGATGTTCCGCGAGGCCGAAATCGGGTGCTTCCTCCGTTAGCACGGCCCGCGCCCCAGATTGATTGAGCAGCTTTAGTAGTGTGGACTCTTCTATGCCACCAAATTGGGGCAGCCGATCGCTCATAACCGCTCCTAGATGCGCTGTTTCTTGCGCAGTGTCTGTCGCTCGTGGGCTTCCTGGGCGCGGGCTTTTTCAATCGACGTATCATATTTTAGGCTGGGGACGGGGGTTGGCTGACCATTCGCATCAAGGGCCACGTAAACGAGATAGGCGATGTTGGTCACAGTCGAAGTGCCGAGCAGGGGATTCTCGGCGATGACCTCGACACGGACTTCCATTGACGTTCGCCCAACATAGGTGATCCCCGCGTTGCATAGGACGAGGTTGCCAACGAAAATCGGCTCGACGAACGTCATGGAGTCAATAGCTACCGTAACCACAAATGTACGAGCATGGCGCATGGCAACCAACGCACCAGCCTCGTCAACCATCTTCATGATCACGCCGCCATGCACGTTTCCTTGTGCATTCGCGTCTTGTGGCCCCATCAAGGCGCTCAGGGTGAACTGTGAGTCTGCAATCGTCTTGATGGGGCTTTCCATCATCCCTCACCCATGTCGGACATCATATCTGATACCCGTTTAAAGACCTCATCATCCCATTCTAACACGTCAATCTTGTCGAAACCCAATTCCGCAAACATGGGCGGGAGTGGAGCGCGCGCGGGTAATTTTTCCGGCTTCGCTGGTTTGGGTGGTAAATCCTTTACCAACGGCCTGCGCTGCTCAGTGCTTCGTTTCCGAATAATGCGTCCGTCTGACCACAAATTGCCGATCCACTCGCCAATGGTCGTATACACGTCATGGTCTTCACCGCGTATGAAACCGACGTACTCGCCCCGCGTGTCGAAAATGGAAGTGGTGAAGATGGTTGCGTGCCAGTCACCACGTGTGTCGAAAATGAAGAAGGGTTTAGCGGCGTCAATCGAGAATTTTCTGAACATGTGCATCCTCACAATCCAGATACATTTACGTTCTTCAATTACGATTATAGCACTTGGGCCGATGATTACTTATGGGAATAAAGGACGGGTTAGGACAGTAAATCGGCATATAACTGGCAAAGTTGCCGAGCAGAGTTGTCCCAATCGAACAATTTTGCTCGCTCGAAACCTTTCTTTACTAGGGTAGCACGTAGCTGCTCATCGTCTAGTACCCGTTGGATAGAATGGGTGAGGGCATCAATATCATAAGGATCGACAACCAGGGCTGCATCCCCAGCAACCTCTGGTAGGGATGATACATTTGAAGTAATGACAGGGGTTCCACACGCCATCGCCTCCAAAACAGGTAAACCAAAGCCTTCGTACAGAGAGGGCAGGGCGAAACAGGTGGCTGCGCTGTATAAAGCGGGTAAATCCGCATCGTCAGCGAACCCAATAAGATGCACATGTTCTTGCATGTTGGTCGTCTGAATAGTTTCATAGATCGGGTTTTCCAACCAACCCTTTCCGCCAGCGATTACCAGATTGATGTCATATCCTGACGCCCGTAATCGTGCTAAGGCTTCGATAAGGCGGCTGTAATTCTTTCGCGGCTGGACAGTACCAACGGCGAAAATATAGGGTGTTGTCCCAATTTTATAACGAATTCGCGTAGTCAATAGAACTCCAGCATCAACAACCTGACGAAAAGACTTATCAACACCACTCAGTAACACCGTAATCTTCTCAGAAGCTAGCCCATAGAGATCAATCAAATCAGCTTTCGCCGCTTGTGAGTCAGCTAGGATATGGTCAGCACGTTTTACAGAAAACGGAACTACACGATCCAAATACGCCTTTAGACGAGGACTAGCTGTCTCAGGAACACGAACAAAAGACAGATCATGCACCGTAAGCAAGGTATAAGTACGCGGAAGAGTAGGCGGAAGAACAAAATCAGTAGCATGATACAGGTGAACTCGCCCCACAAAAAACTCGACCGGGAGTGGAAGCCACGCCCGATACCATATCCTCGCCAACCATTGTGGAGAAATACGGGTAGGAAGCCAGCGAAAATTCTCAGCGAAGGATAACAATAAATCTGAGGACACACCCGCTACAAAAAGGTGATACAAATTTGTCTGATCTTGCCTCACCAAAGCACCAACCAACTCACGAACATAACGACCAATACCACCACTTTGTTCATACGCAGCAGTATAGTCAAGCCCAATTCGAATCAATTATACTGAACTCATCTTATTGCGAAGACTCTGCTTCACATCATTATAAGTCCAATAACGATTCACAAAAAAGTTCCAGAACATAACCACGACAACACCAATCAGCTGCGCAAGAATAGTACCCAGCTTATCATTAGCAGTCACAGACGGGACATACACTGGGCGAAGAACATGAACTAAGGGAAGCAATACAGGCATCATTACGCCACCAATCGAATGATATGAAGCACGAATCCAGATTGTCCTCGCGAGCCATCCAACTAAACTAACAAATGTAAAAAGAAACAACTGACGTCGGACAGATCGAGAGCGAGAATCAGGATATGTCCAGAAGCGATTCCACAAGAAATTACTGACAACGGCTGCAAAAAACGCAATGCTCGTCGCAATGACCACATTCCCAGGGAGAGATGTACCAGACTTATCAGCTGGTGGTAACAAGGTTGCTTGCAAGACAATCACAGTACCAAAATCCACTGTTGCTCCAATAAGACCTACAACAGCAAATTTCAAGAAACGCTCGACCTCTTTCGACCGATCACCAAAACGAGAAGCAATTGCCAAAATTAGAACATCTAAAGGATTACGAGGAAAACGCCGCGTATCTCGAGCCGTATTGAAGTGAGTCATGAAATACCTAAGGTTATATGCGTCCGAGACTGATTATACAGCACCGCAAGAATGCCAAACATTAAGCCAATATGCAAGAACAGATTATTCACATAAAGATTATCAAACAAGCTATGAATACTAAGATACGTCCAACTGCCCATTAAACCAATAACAACAAATCGTACCACCCTATCTGGATGACGACGCGCCCACCAAGACACAACGATTATGATAACCCACACCTTGCCATATACTAAAAGACCAATCACACCAGACTCAGCAAACAAGTTGAGATAATAGTTATGCGCATGACCCAACGGCTCTTGCCAGTTTATCAGCCGATAGACAGGATAAGCTACTTCATAATTTCCCAACCCTACACCAAGCCAGGGGCTTGAAGCTGCCATATTGATCGCCGCCTGCCAGTGCGCCAGACGCTCAACAACAGCATAATTTTCTGGTGTGATGTCTATACCGCGCACATCTTCAAACGCAAAAAATTCCTGTGTGGAGGTGTTCAGTCGCTCAAGGATAGAACGTGGCACAAGGCCTATAGACCAGAGCAATATTGCCAATCCACATATTCCACCAAAAAGAACAATCCCCCTCCAAACACGGCGCGGAAGCACAAGCGATACGACAAGAAGTGCTCCCAGCAACCCGACCCATGCACCTCTACTCCAAGACATAACCATTCCAATTAGAACTATGACTGAGGCAAGCACATAAAAACAACTTAAAAACAAGCTGCTGCATATTAACGACTTCCGACATAATACACACCACTGGTCATATGCGCGCCAAGCATAGCCAACGGCTGCCATGAGTGTAAGAGGTATAATGAGACCCATGAAGCCACCAAATGGATTAGGCTGCCCAAAAGTGCCAAATGCGCGAAAAAAACGCCCATCAATAACAAGGTGTAGCGCCCCGCTTCCACCGAAAAATTCGTAAATCCCCACCAAAGCATTAGCAGCCGCAGAGATAGTCAAACCGAAGAGGAGCCACTCCCATCGACGCTCCCAAGCAAAATTAAGCACAAACGCGATTAATATCAAAATCTGTAACCACTTGAGCCATTCATTCAACCACGCGCCCACCGATACAGCACCAAAGGCAGTAAAGCCAATCACTATAATATAGATTAGGATCACAGCCGTTATAGGCGACCTGAAGGATTCTACGATCTGATGTCCATGAGCAACCCAATAAGCAACCCACACAAAGACAAAAATAAGGAGCCAAAATTGACCTATGTCTAGTGGTAACTGCAATCGCGCCTCTGTTGCAATAAGCGTTCGCAATGGAGCAAGAATCAAAAGTGTGATTGCTGCCGCCACTGGACTAACGAAGGCCAATACCCCCAATGTAGTGACAACCAGGATGATTATCACAGCGCCGGGCGGTTGACTAGTAATCACAACACCAACCGCGATTGCCGCCATTAACCAGAAGAGGGTAGGCAGAATCCTCTTCAACAAGCTCAGCGAATCTAACGCTGACAGAGAGCTTGTCACATAACCTCACGGAAGTAAGCAATTGTATGTTGCAAACCTTCACGCAAATTTACTTTGGGTTCCCATCCCAATACGGAGTGAGCGCGGCTGATGTCTGGTTGCCTGGTTTGAGGATCACCTTTAATACGCTCATCCTTAAGAATAATACCGGCATTGTTATCCGTTGCTTCATTCACAGTCTTTGCAAATTCAAGGATCGTCATTTCATCAGGATTGCCAATATTCACTGGATCGCTAAAATCTGACTGCAACAAGCGATAAATCCCCTCAATAAGATCACTAACATATTGGAAACTGCGCGTCTGTGAACCATCACCATATACGGTCAATGGCTCCGCACGTAAGGCTTGAGCAATAAAGTTAGGTACAACGCGCCCATCAGCCAAGCGCATTCGAGGGCCGTAGGTATTAAAAATGCGAACAATACGGGTTTCGACACCATGCACCCGATGATAAGCCATTGTCAGAGCCTCTGCATAACGTTTGGCTTCATCATAAACGCCACGCGGCCCTATCGTATCGACATTCCCAACATAGGTTTCTTTTTGTGGGTGTTCAAGCGGGTCACCATAGATTTCGGAGGTAGAGGCGAGAAGAAAACGCGCCTTTTTCGCCAACGCTAGTCCAAGCGCATTATGGGTACCTAATGCACCGACTTTCAACGTTTGGATAGGGAGTTTTAGGTAGTCAATTGGGCTGGCGGGTGATGCAAAATGGAGAACAGCATCGAGAGCGTCTTTAACATAAATGTAGTTGGTAACATCATGATGTATGAATGAAAAGTTCTGGTTTCCGGCTAAGTGAGCGATATTTCTTGTATTGCCGGTGATGAGATTATCCGTCGCAATGACAGAATGTCCTTCTGTCAAGAATCGGTCACACAAATGGGAACCGAGGAAACCAGCACCGCCAGTGATGAGGACACGCAATTGAATACCCCTTTTATCGACTCAGGTGCGCAAACCATGTCAGTTTACCACAAGTTTGCCAGGGGTGGTGCAGATTTTCAGACGACGGTTACTTCTCCTTCGCCCGCCTCCTTTAGCTCTTCGATTTGGGAGAGAAATTCGGATTTGAAAATTTGATAGGCTACCGCACTATCCAAGCAGACAATAATTGTGCGGAGGTAACGCGGGGTATCGAACGTGAAGTCTATAATTTGCCCCAACATTGTCTTGGCACAATTTTCTACAGGGTAGCCAAGTATACCTGTCGAGATAGCAGGAATAGCAATTGATTTGAGCCGATATTGTTCAGCTAGACGAAGGCATTGGAGAGTTACATTTGCCAGTTTACCGCGTTCACTACCTTCTCCCCAACGTGGGCCAACAGCATGGATAACTTTCTCCACTGACATGTCACCAGCATGAGTGATGACGGCTGACCCTACATCACACCAGCCAAGATCATTGCACGCCTGCTGGAGGGTAGGGCCTGCTCTAGCAGCAAATTCAGGATTAACATGCAAGTTTGTGTCAGTGGCATGGACAAGCCCAGCAACCGAAAGCGACAGGATGTCTTCTTGTAGAATTTGGATCGTTACCTTATTCACCTTCGCTTTCATCAACCACCCACTCTCAGCACTTTTGATTAAATTACACCATCATAAATCGGGTTCGTCAATAGCACTGATGTTCGCCAGATAGACAGCTAATCCCATCATGAGGATGAACACGTAAACCAAATCCTGAACAAAGACACTATTGTCGATTAAACCATGACTCAGTAAGTTTATCATACTGCCCATGATCCCAACGGTTATGGCATACGATATTGGCTTCTCTGCGTGATGTACGACTACCGCTTTACGAACATACTTCCAGAAAAAGACTTCAATGACGAAGAATAAGGTAATCCCGGACACCCCCAATCGTACCCAAAAATCTAAGATAATATTGTGCGGGTGAGACAAATCGCGTTCTTGCCAGGCATCTGGCATAATGTAGCGTCCCCGAAAGGCATAAAGGAATTGATCCAATCCTAAGCCAGTGGCAGGGTAATCCTGGATAACATTAATCGCGCTTTGCCATACCCGGATTCGATAGAAATTAGTGCCGCTATCAAAGACCAAAACTCGAGCAAAACGTTCAGATTGCAACGAAAAAAGAAATCCAATAGCCACAATCACCAAAACGCTAACTAGAATCACGCGCGCGTATTTACGCCGTGTGAGCAACAATACAGCCAGTACGGCACTTGGCACACCAATAAATATTGCTCCTACACTCTGGCTGAGAACAACAGCAAGACCCATCATCAGCAAAAGGACTGTCGCGACAATGCGCCGCTTTGGGTCAATGGGCAAGAGAGCAAAAGCCAGGGCAAAAGGGATACAACGTCCTAACAACAGTCCAACGTTATTGGGTGAACCGTATACACTTGCCAAACGTCGTGCACCGGCTTCAGCCGTAATGACCGCGTCACCTTGTAAAAACTGAAACAAACCAATCGCTGCAACCATTGATCCTGCCAGCAGAAGCGCATCAACAAGCCTGACTGCCGTTTTTTGTCGCATTGGAACACTACGGAATATACAGTAAAAAAGTGCTGGTTCAAGTATTAAGACACGGAGTTCAGTCAAAGCGGGTGATTTCAATTCCGCCCACGATAACGAAACGATGCCCAGTATGACGAATGCCAAAATGCAGAAATCAAGCGCATTTAGCTTTGTCAAATACGATAGTGGTGAGAACTTAAACTGGCTGACCGCAGATTGTCTGCGTTTCCCTATATCGACAAGCGAATGAAGCAACCAGGCACCACCAGTTATGAGAATTAATATTTCAGCCATTGGGAAAGCAAAACGATACAGCTCAACAGGGAAGAGAAAAAACGGAGACCAGAAAATGACGAGGGTTAGCCCAAGTTCCAGTTGGTTATAGATGAGAACAAACAGAGCCATCGCCGCAAGAGACACCAGAATAAAGTTCGGCTCAAGGTATATAATTCCTGCCGAAATAATTGCCAAACCGAGTTGAACCGGCTCCCGCTTAAGGATATGAGGTGTGTTGTCGCCCCAGGTCAAAAGCATTCCTGTCATCAACGTAAGCGAAGCAATCGCTCCAACAACGATTTTGCTGATGTTACCCATTTGTCGGTTTAATGCCGTTAGGGGGTTGGGTATGATTTTCCACTTCGCTTGCCAACCGGCAACCAGCACGCTGGTAAACGAGATTGCTACTGCAATCCACGCGACTAGAACTTGACTGTTATAAGGGGTGGCGAGGTCCTGAGAATTTACCCCGAAGCCAGCAACCGCCCACCGATCCCACCCGCGATCAGCAATAACATGCAGGGTGTGTTGATTTTCTGGTAAGCCTGTCGCTACCGGAACGAGCTTCACTTCAGGTTCCAAGCTACCACTTGTCAACACAATGTAAGCATTACCCGATGCGTCGTGCGGCGTTGCGTTCGGACGCTGTCCGTCAATGCTTGGATATAGGTATCCCACATAATTATCTTGTCTTAGAAGCAGTGAAACAGCTTGCCCCAGGAATTCAAAATCAAGTTGGCTATCTTGCACCCAACCAATATCTGCACCCATGCTGCCAAATGTCCAGACACCACTATAACGGGCATGAGGCGTCGTTGCGGGATACAAACCGTTCTCAGCAGCAACAGGTCGAGATCGTTTTGTGAGTGCGTCATAAAGCGGTGACGGCTGATCTTTTTGATTAATAAGCGCAAAACCCCATATGGGATCACCTGCGCTCGCGAGTGGCTGCCAGTGTTGCAGAATCATTCCTGCTAGCCAGGGCCATTCACGTTCTGCTCGATCCAGCGCCCCTAAAGAATACGCAACCTGCGTCTCAGATGAGACTTGTCCCCAAATTGAGGGCTGACCTTCCCAATTTTCAGGTAGACTATTCCATCCCCAATTCATTGCCCAGACGGCTTTTTTACCATCCTGGTTTTTGACCATTTCCTCTCTTAAAGCAATGATTCTGGAAAAGTTAAGCGTATTGGGGCTGATTGTGCGATCATTCGGTGACAAATCAAATCCATAGGGCTTTGCCCCGACAGCATCGATGTACGGTTGCATCTCCAGTGCATACAGGTCGTGCAAAAAAACGATGTCGCTTATGTTTTTGGGCCCAATTTCGGTGGTTGGTGCCAGCGCCCCGACAATCACGGTAGCACTGCCATCCGCGCTGTGAATGGCTGCATGTGCTTCTCGCAGCAATGCGGCATAGTCGGCAGCACGTGGCTCTAAGCCTCCCCAGGAAGCGGTGAGATTAGGTTCATCCCAGACCTGATAGTAATCAATTACGCGTCCGTAGCGAGCTGCAAACAAGCTGCCAAATTTTGCAAATTCGGTTGGATTGACTGGGGGAGATGTGCGATCTTCGAGAGACTGTTCGGAGCGCGCCCAGGCCGGGCTATACATAAGGACAGCAATCAAACGTAGAGCTGGATAATTGTCCATTGTTTTGACAATTTGATCCCATTTGTCCCACACAAGTTGATTCGGATTCGGTTCAATCTCATCCCATGGGAAGACCTGCCTCACCCAAGTCACTTGGGCTTCCTGCATAAGTTCTAATTGCTTTGGAAGACCTTCCATCGAATACTGTGATAATTCAGTATTGACTCCAAGACGAGGGACGCGAAAAGGTAAATTAGCATCTTGCGAGGCATCAACATATCCGCGCAGTTGCCAATCACGCTCTTGTTGTGCGCCAAAGGCGCTAACGAAACTTCCTATCAGGGCAACTAATGTGACAACAAAAATCAGTTGATGTCGCTTCATTGTGTCCAAACTAGCTTGGAGGCCCCGCCATCTAATGTAATTTGGTGGGCAACCTCAGACTCAACATCAATAATCCACACATTACCTTGATAGGTGAAAGCAATCTGCTGGCCGTCAGGACTCCAGGTGAACTCCTGGTTTTGGAAAATAGATTGTTGAGCTGATAAACCAGGTTGACCGGGCTTAGGAAAAATAATGTGTATATTACTACCGTCGCGATCGGCTACAACCAAATCGTATTCGCCGTTGATACTATTGTACGGGTCTCTGGCACGCAGAAAGGCTATGTAGCCTTGCGGAAATTCACTGTCTGTTGTTGAAAGAAACGGCGAATACTTCGGTGCTGACCAAATCCCAGCATCTTTAATGACATCCGTGCTAAAGCTGCCAGTTGCGTCCGCAATCACAACGTGAAACGCCGGACTATTCTCAGGCAATTCACGTCCGACTGGTGCGCCATGTATGGTCGTTGCAAACAGAAGGCTATCGGGTGACCAGGAAATCGTAGCACGCCAAGACCAATCCGCAACCGTGCGAAAAATAGGATAAGTCAGTAGCGGATCCGATAGTTTGCCTGTCTCAAGGTCAACCAGACCAACAGAATCGGCTTGTACCCACGTTAACTGCTGTCCGTCAGGCGACCATTGGAAACGTGTCCCCCACCATCCGTATAACCCGCCAAGTGAACGCTCAACGATCGCTTTTACGTTCACAGAACCACCCGTTGCCGGGTCAATTCGCATTTGCCACAGGTCATTATATGCCTGCCAACCGGGAGCAGCCTCAGTCGCTTCGCCGGTTGAATAGCTAATTGTATTCTCTTGACCGGGTATCCAGTCGGCAAATAAAACATCACCTGGGATCAGATTTATCGGTTGCGAGTTCTGTATAACATCAGCGATCAACCAAAGTTGATTAAAGGTGTTGTCACCCTGAGCTGGTGTTACCTTACGTGCAAATAACAGTTGACGGCCATCCGGTGAAAGACTGAATGCGTTGCTGCGGGTATCAAGATCACTGGTCGTCGTCAGAAGGCGTTTCGCAGTACTGCTACCGCGCACAATCCACGCATTGCCGTTGTTAATGTATGCCAGAGTCCCTGTGATGGGTACTGGTTCGACTTCTCCAGTGGGGCCAATCGAAATAATTTCGTCTTGTGGGGCTAAAATCTCAGTTTCGCTGACCTTGATACGATCCGACTCAACACCATCTTCAACAGTTATTCGATAACAGATTTCGAGAATACCATTTTGCCCAGCTTGTCCCACCTGCTGTTCGCCAGGCTTCAATGCCTCATTTGGAATTGTCGTCTGCTTATAAGGAATTTCGGTCCTTTCACATTCTGACTTTTCGCTCACACGCACAACGGTGACGAGCATTCCATCGCTGATTTGCGTAAATGGTGATGGGTTAATGCGGTCGGTTTCATTTCTCTCAAAACCAACCTTTGTGTCACGGAGAAATTCGTCAACCGTGACTGGAGTTGTATAGGCAAATGTCCGTTCGCGTCCGTCTGCGCGAAGTGTCACACGGACTTGCGGTGTTTCTCTTGCGGGACGGCAAGCTGATATGAGTAGTAAACCAAGAAGGAAGATTACAACGGCTCTCATACTTATGTAGAATCCTAGAAGTTCTTAGAAAACGATAGATGCAAGTCAGAGTCGAATGAATTGTGGGCAGCGATAAAATCGCGCACACTTTGAAGCAGCTGGTCAACAGAGGCGTACAGATGAT
>Ga0187894_10005698_pt1 | contig 12556 bp, 9 predicted proteins | sample GBC1701081metaG_FD_136650 | JGI IMG/M metagenome (GOLD analysis project Ga0187894, IMG submission 136650) | White microbial mat communities from a lava cave in the Kipuka Kanohina Cave System on the Island of Hawaii, USA - GBC170108-1 metaG ... | reverse complement strand
ATAACACGGTCAGGCTCTGGCAGGTCAAGTCGGGCAAAGCTCTCCGAACTCTTGAAGGCCACATCCACTGGGTGATGTCGGTCGCCTTTGCGCCGGATGGCGAGACAATCGCCAGCGGAAGTTTTGACAACCTGGTTAGGCTCTGGCAGGTCAAGTCGGGCGAATTGTTACGAACTTTTGAAGGGCATTTGGGAACAGTATGCGCTGTGGCTTTCGCGCCGAATGGCAGATACCTGGTGGCGGCGGGCGGGGCGGGGCGGTTGCAATTCTGGGATATCCTAACGGGCAAGACTTTTCTTTACCGCTACAGCTTCGGACCCGGCGCGTGGCTCGATCTGCTGCCCAACGGGCGGTTCGACGCCAGTCCCGAAGGCATGCGCTACCTGGGTTACACCGAAGAAGGGATGTTCAACTACTACACCGCCGAATCGCTGGTGAAGGAGTTTTACGCGCCTGACGCCGTACGCGAGATGTTGGAGAAGTACACAAAATAAGCAGTATGTGGCGTCAGCGCAAAGGCATTGAGTTAGCGAGTCAAGACAGCGAAGAGAGAGTACGGAAAAGACGGAAATGACGGAACAGAGAGAAACCAGCTTGGGCAAAGCCTTTCCGTCTGTTCCGTTATTTCCGTCTTTTCCGCACTCTCTCTTCTCCTCTCATTTACAAAATCGAAAGGCCGCTGATGACCTGTTTGTCATCAGCGGCCTTTCCTGAAATTTGGTGCTCGGAGCGAGAATCGAACTCGCACGGGTTGCCCCACACGCCCCTCAAACGTGCGCGTCTACCAGTTCCGCCATCCGAGCTGAAAAGAACTCATCACTACTTCGCGGGCGAAGCGGTCGGCGAGGCTTTGGCCTCGGGAGAGGCTTTCGTTTCAGCGCCGCTCGCCGCCGGACTCGCTGAAGCCGCAGGGCTTGGCGAAACAGTTGGAGTCGCCGAAGGAACCGTGGCCGGGTTGGACGCGGGCGACGGCTGGGCCGCAGGCGCCTGGCCTTCACCGACCACCGAATACGATCCGAACCCCGGCAGCGAAAAGATCAGCGCGAGGAGCATAAAGATCAGCGCCGCGACCACAGTCGCTTTTTCAAGCGGCTTCTGAGCGCCGCGCGGGCCGAACGCCGTCTGGCTGCCCGATCCGCCGAAGGCCGCCGCCACATCTCCGCCCTTTCCCGATTGCAGAAGGATGACCAGGATCAGGAAGAGGCAGACCAGAACGAAAATTACTTTGAGAAATATGAACAAGGCTAATTACCTTCCCAAACAATGTTGGACTATTGCGAAATCGTTTACCGGTCGTAATTGACTATCTTCGCGAAGCTCTCGGCGTCTAGACTCGCGCCGCCTACCAGCGCTCCGTCAATATCAGCCTCGCGCATCAGGTCGGAGATGTTCTCCGGCTTGACGCTTCCGCCGTAAAGAATCCGCAAACTTTCAGCAGTTGATTGATCGAAGTGTTGTGAAATCCACTGGCGAATGAATGCGTGCATTCGTTGGGCCTGTTTGGGCGTCGCTGTGCGTCCGGTTCCTATCGCCCAGACCGGTTCGTAAGCGGCGATGATACGCATCAGGTCATTAGCTGTCAAATCAGCCAAACTCCGCGCCAGTTGCGCGCCCACGACCTCCTCTTCACGTCCCGCGTCGCGCTCTTCGAGCGTCTCGCCGATGCAAACGATCGGGGTGAGATTGAAACTCAGAGCCGCGCGAATCTTGCGATTGACCACCTCGTCGGTCTCGCAATACATCGCGCGCCGCTCGGAATGGCCGATGATGACGCGAGTCGCGCCCGCGTCCTTCAGCATATCGCCGCAGATTTCGCCCGTGTGCGCGCCCTGTTTCGTCTCAGGAGCGACGTCCTGGGCGGCTACTTTGATATTCGATCCCTCCAATCGGTCGGCGACGGCCTTGATCGCGGTGTAAGGCGGCGCGACGACGACCTCGCAATGATTCGCGTTCGCGACCAGCGGTTTGAGCGCGGTGACCGTGGCCACCGCGTCGCCGATCAATTTATACATTTTCCAATTTCCGGCAATTACTGGTTTGCGCATTAATTCCCTCGGTTTATTCACCGGGTCAGTACCGCGAGCGGTAGCGAGCGTGACTTCCGCCAGAGGTCTTTGGTGGAAGTCACGCTCGCTACCGCTCGCGGTACTGACCCGAACCTCTGGTGGAAGTCACGCTCGCTACCGCTCGCGGTACCGACCCAAAATCAAAAAGTAAGCGCCACATCAACCGACAGCTTCGCCCGATCCGGTTTGAGCGATATACCCGGCGCTCTCTTGGCGCCGTCCTGCATCAGCTTTCGCACGAAGTCGTTCGGATAGGAGGCGTCGAAGACATCTCCTGGCTTCAATTTCCATCGCTCCTGCAGCTTGCTGATCTCTTTCTCCGGCGCGCCGGTGATCAGCAGTCTGCCCATTCGGTACTGCTGTCCTTCCTTGACGGCGATGCGGTAAGACACGCGGAGATTGGTATCGTCGAAGCCTGGCGTGGCGGTCAACCTGGGTTCGATGAATCCCTGCCTGGCGTACGCATCCCTGGCCGCGTACAACCCAGAATCTATCTTTTGCCCGTCCGCGACCGCGCCGGATTTCATAGCCAGGAAGCCGTCGAGCGCGGCTGTTGTCAGCGCCTGATTGCCCATCCATTCGGCCTTGTCCCAGACGTAAGGCGAGCCTTCGGTCACAGGCAGATTCACCATCACCCCGTTCTTGCATTTCTTGTCGGAGCCGTCGGCCGGTTTGACCTGCGGCTGGCCAAACCCGGCGCGCAGGAAGCCGCGTTGCCGGTAATAAGGCAGGAGGTCGTTTTCGACGGAGACCCTGAATTGCGAGCGCGAATATTGGCTGTCGATGATCGGCTTCAAAGCTCTGAGCAGTTGCGCCGCCGCCGTGACCGAAGCCCCGGTCAATTGCACGGAGCAGATGGGCAACGGGACTCCGATGACACTGAAGACATGCGCGTTATTTTGATCGCCCGCCAGGAAGCTATAGTTGACGTGACCGGCCAGACCACGCTGTTGAATCAGGCCATTGAGCGTCTTTGTGACGCGCTCGATCACAGCTCCCATCTCCGGCGCCGACCCGGCGAACGGCGGAATATCCCGGCGAATGATTTCGATCAACTCCTGATCGGTGATCCAGACGAAGTTGTCGAAAACGCATGGAACGTCCCATCGGCGCTCGGTCACCTCGAAGGTCAAACGTATCTGTTCGCCCGCCTGTTGATATTGAAAAGTGGCTTTCAAAAAATACCCCGTGGCCATCAACCGTTTCGAGGCGGCTTCAAACGCGGCGTGGTCAGCGATCTGACCCGATTGCAGCCCGCTCTCTTTGAGCGCCAGTTCGCGCTGGATATGCTGCAATCCCAAAAACTCAATCTCGCCCAACTTGACCGGGCCGGTGGAGAGAACTTTCTCCTCGACATCGAAGGTCACATCTAACTGGCCTTCGACGGAATCGTACCGGTAAGAGACCTTGTTGAACCAGCCGGTATCGTGAAGGCGGTCGGCCGCCGCCTTGAGCGCGTTCTTGTCAACCTCCTGGCCGACTTTCAGGCCGGTCGCTTCGATGACTTTGTCTTTGCCGATCTTCCGCAACCCTTCCGCTTCGATCTTGCTCAGGCGGAATTGCTGCGGGGCTGTCGTCTGGCTGAAAACCACCGGCGACAGCAACAATAGGAACAGTTTCAATACGACCAAACGTGGTAACCATCGAGTGCGCATAACAGTCTCCTCGGAAAATTAACCACGAAGAATTGAGGATCGAGGATCGAGGATCGAGGATCGAGGATCGCGTCATCCGTTCGATCCTCGATCCTCTTCGTTTCTTCGTTTCTTCGTGGTTGATTTTCATTATTTTTCGGTCAGCGCCGCCACTCCCGGCAGCGTATCGCCCGCCAACAATTCGAGCGTCGCTCCGCCGCCCGTCGAGATGTGCGTGATCTTGTCGGCGAGGCCCGTCTCCTGAATCGCCGCGACGCTGTCGCCGCCGCCGATGATCGAGGTCGCGTTGTTCTTCTCCGAGGCTTCGACGACGGCTTGCGCGATGGCGCGAGTCCCACGGTCGAACGGCGTCTTCTCGAACATCCCCATCGGCCCGTTCCAGATGATCGTCTGCGCCGAAGCGATGATGTCGCTGTACGCCTTCTGTGTCGCCTCGCCGATGTCGAGTCCCATCTTGCCGGCGGGCGTGGCCTCGACGCTGACATTCTTCGCGTTGGCGCCGTCGTCGGGGCCGGCCGCCACGACATGATCAACGGGCAGTCGCAGGTTGACGCCGCGCTCTCTGGCCTTGGCTTCAAGCTGGCTGGCAAGCTCGGTCTTGTCCGGCTCGACCAGCGACTTCCCTGTTTCGAGTCCGCGCGCTTTCAGGAACGTGTAAGCCATCGCGCCGCCGATCAACACCGCGTCGGCGGATTTCAGCAGGTTTTCGATGACCTGAATCTTGTCCGAAACCTTCGCGCCGCCGAGGATCACCACGAACGGGCGGCGCGGACTGCTCAGAGCCTCGAGCAGATAGCGAAGTTCCTTCTCCATCAGGAATCCGGCGGCGGACTGTTTGACGAACTTTGTTATTCCCTCGGTCGAAGCGTGCGCGCGGTGCGCCGTCCCGAACGCGTCGTTGACGTAAACATCGCACAACGAGGCCAACTGCTCAGCGAACTTCGGATCGTTGGCTTCCTCTTCGGCGTGAAAGCGCAGGTTTTCGAGCAGCGCGATGTCGCCGTCCTTCATTGCATTGACGACCTTCGCGGCCTCATCGCCGATACAATCGCTGGCGAAGGCGACTGAGCGTTCGATAACTTTCGACAGATGTTCGGCCACGGGGTTGAGCGAATATTTCGGATTGCGCTGTCCTTTGGGCCGGCCCAGGTGCGAGGCCAGAATTACGCGCGCGCCTTTATCAATCGCAAACTGGATCGTAGGAATGGCCGCCCTGATGCGCGTGTCGTCGGCGACCTTGCCGCCTTCGAGTGGAACGTTGAAATCAACACGGACGAAAACTCTCTTCCCCGCCAAGTCGAGGTCGCGAATGGAAAGCTTGGACATAGTTCTTCCTTCCTGAGGTTGTTCGAGCAGATGACGCATTTGTCGGGTCGGGATGAATGGTCTGAAGCAGTGGCGGAAGTTACCACAACTTCGTGGGATGAGCAAAACAAAGGGACGGAGAGCGGAGGGACAGAAAGACTCGGAACCTTCCCCATCCCTCTGTCTCTCTATCTCTCTGTCCCTCCGTCTCTCTGTCTCTGTGGCGAATCACTTCCCAGGCGCGCGCAACGCTTGCAGGCGCGTAACCAGGTCATTCGCCAGTTTGGGCGAGGCGGTCCCGGCGGTAATCTCCCTCAATTTGCCGTTGGCGAGCTGGGTGTTGCTGGCTTGATGGGTGATAGTGTAAGTCCACGTCCAGGTCAGAAAAGGCAGCGTCACCTCAACCACCAGATCGGCGGCCCTCACATCGTTGACGATCTTCAGCCCCAGATCCTTAAAGCCGGGCTGCTTGAGCAACTCGTCTTCCAGCAATTTCGGCTTGAGGTAGATCGTCTTCGAGCGAACGTGAATGGTTTTAGCGGCGCGGGCCAGTTCCGCCGGATCGGGTTTGGCCGGTTGGCTCCGCTGTTGTGAGCCGCTTTCGGAAATGGCCAGCGTTAATTCATCCGCCTGATAGCCTTCAATGACGGCCAGCGGACGCTGTTGCGCCGCTAAATCCCGTTGGACCTCCGCCGATATATTCGCCTGCAAGTATTTGACGAATCGGTCCAGTGTGACCTCACGATTCCCATCCGCCGCCCGGCCTTTCAAAGCCTCGATCAATGCGGCGGTGAAATAGCCTTGCCCCTTCGCCGGCGACTCGTAAGCTCGCTGCCCGACACCGGTCGCCAACAGCGTGATGAACGCGACAACCTCCTGATTGCGCGGGTCGAAAGTGAATGCGCGCGTGAACGCTTCGTTGAGCGGCTCATGTCGAAAGGCGTCGAAGGCGAGCATCACCTGGCTGGCGCCGCTCGCCCGGATCAACTCTTTGACACGCTCGGCGCCGATTGCGGTCTCCGCGAGCAAGGTGTCGTCGCCGGTCAACGCGTCAGTCGGCAGCAAATAAGACTTTCCGTCGCGTATCGCGCTATGTCCGGCGAAATAGATCAACAGGAGGCCATCTTGTGAAACGCGATCGGGGAGGTTCGCCAATTGCTGTAAGATCACGCTGCGTAGCGGCTGTCGGTCGTCCGGTTCGCCAGTCGCGAGCAGAACAATCCGATCCTTACGAAATCCCGCGTATCGCGCCAGCGCGCCGGCCACCGCGCGCGCGTCAGACGCCGCATAGTTGAATCTGTTGATGCGCTTGTCCAGATAATCTTCGACTCCGATGATCAGAGCGAACCGGTTCTCTTCCGCCGGCAATTCATCAACCAACTCCATCTGTCCGGCGAGGCATGGCCGGTCGGTGGTCGAAAGCGATTTGAGCGCGGCCAGCGCCTCCTCGTGCAATTGGCGCGAACCGGCGGCGGCGCTCAACGCGATGACGCGCGCGTAATCATCTATCAGACGGTTCGTGATCGGGTTGATCTTTGGGCAGAGCGATTGCCCCTCTTTGCCGAACCTGCGGTTCTTCGGAATTGCCCGATATTCCTCGACCAGTTTTTGGTAGATCAGGTCGTTGGCGATCGCGCGCAGCCAATAGGTGTTCGGATCACTGGCGCTCGGGCCGTCCTTCAACTCGGCGGCTTTGTTCAAAAAGCTGATCGCCTGCTCAGGATCGGGGTTTTGCTGCCGCAGCAGGTAAAGCCCCTGGGACAGATAGAGCACGCTGAGGCTGTTGGCGCGCAATCTGGCGTAGCTTTCCGCGTCAAGATTGGGCGGCGGAGTCGTATCCTCCAACAGTTTGAGCGCCTGATTGGCGTATGACCGGCTCTGTTCAAGATCGCTGTAGAAATTGCCGATCATGCCACGGGCCGTGGCCAGGGCCAGTTGCGATGTGACTTGCACAGCGACCGCCCGGTCGGGTTCCTGGCTCAATATCTCGCGGCCCATCGCCAAGAGCCGGCCGAGACTCGCCGCGTCGGGGTTGGCGGAGAAAGCTCTGGAAGCGGCGTTGAAGATTTCGAGCGCCGCGCTACGGTTTCCCGATTCGACCTCCGCGGTGTGTTCGCTCCGAGGATGCCGCCGCAAAAATTCTTTGCCCAACGCCAGCCGCTTCGCGGGGTCCTGCTTTTCGTTTATGTAGGCCGCATAAGCGGCGCGCTCTTCCTGCCGCGAGAGCGCCTGTCTGGTTTGCTCGCCGGCGCCGCGCCGGATTAATTGTTCGAGAGTCGCCGGCGCCAACCTGAAGGCCAGGCCTCGGTCGCGTATCTCGCGCGCTATGACTTCATCGTCAATCCTGCTCTCAATCAATTGTTCAATCTGTTTGAGCGTCAATGGGCGAGTGGTTTGAACCGCTTGAGGCGCCGCAAACAAAGAAGGGATCGGCGCCCCGGGGCCGCCGCCGCCGATGATAAGCGCAAGAATCAGAAACATCTTTGGCATACGAGATCGCCCTTCCGAAAATGTACCGTTAGTAGACCGCGAAATCGGGAAGGAAGAGTATTTTCCATTTTCCATTTGAGATTTGATATTTGTCATTGCCAGAGAATAACTCCGTCAAAGCCTGATCAACATTGAGCGATTTCTCTGGCAATGACAAATATCAAATGGAAAATGGAAAATGGAAAATGAATCCCTTCGCCCGTTTCGCGATCTACCGACCGTAGGTTATCGAGGGTCTAGAATCCTGATAGCCTCGCTGACCTTGCGTCTAAGCTCCCTCGCTTCTCTGTGTCGCGGATTGAGTCTGAGAGTCAGATTGCACTGGCGGAGCGCGGCGCGATACCGGCCTTGCTGATACAGCGCCTGCGCCCGCTCAAAATGCCTATCGGCCAATCGCTGATCATCCGGTTGCGCGCGATTGGGCGGCGTCGAATTATCCGCCGACCGCTCCGCCCGGTTTGTTCGTGTCTCCGGCTTTGCGGCGACGGTTGGGACCAGCGATGGCGTCGGAGCCTCCTTGCGGGGCGCCGAAGGCGAAGGTTGCGCTGCGCCGGAAGCCTGTCTACTTTCCTGCTGACCGGGACCGTTCACACTGCCATTGAAAACGTAGCGATAAACGCCATAACCGCCTGCTATCAGCGCTCCTAAGATTATCATGGCATAAAGCGTATAAGGTTTGGCGCGGCTTGCTGATTGAACGTTGGTCGAGTATGTCCTGGTCGAAAATGCTTCTGATGAATTCGCGCGCGGCGGCGCGGCGGCGTACATTTCTTCAGTCGTCCGTTCACTCGGATCACGCCTTCTTAGGATAGTCGTTTCACCTGTCGGGGTAACACTCGCTAATCCCGCGGTCTCACTCTCGGCGATCACCGACTGACCGAGCGCCTGGTCGAGCAGCGCAACCACTTCGGCTACGTTCTGGGGCCGTCCCGCAGGGTCTTTGGCGAGCATGCTGTTGACGAGACGATCAATCCCGAGAGGCGTCTCAGGCCGCAATCCGGAGAGCGGCGCCGGGTCCGCGGTCAATTGCATCCGGATCAACTCGCTCATCGAAGAGCTGTTGAAAGGCAGTTTCCCGCCCAGCATGCGGTACAGAATGATACCAAGTGAGTAGATGTCTGAACGCCCGTCAACATAGCCGCCCACGGTCAACTGCTCAGGGCTGGCGTAATGCGGCGTGCCCATCACAGCCGAAACCGGCGAACTGGCCGTCGTCTCCTCAAGCGCCTTTCCGATGCCGAAGTCGAGCACCTTTACGTGATCGCGCCCGCCGGGCGAATCAATGAGCATGATGTTTCCCGGTTTGAGATCGCGATGGATGACGTGTTTGCCGTGGGCCTCACTGAGCGCGGCGGCGATTTGGCGAACAATTCCCGCCGCGCGTCCGAAGCCGAGGCGCCCCTGCCTCAACAACTCTTCATCGAGCGTGCGCCCTTCGAGCCACTCCATAATTATGTAGGCGATACCATCGTCGGTGTGCCCGGCGTCTTTCACGTCAACGATATTTTCATGCGTGAGCCGGCCGGCCAGCTTCGCCTCGCGTTCGAACAACCCCACTACACGCGCGTTGCTGAAGGCGATGTTGGGCTGAAGGATTTTGAAGGCGACGCGGCGGTCTATGCCCGAATGATAAGCGCGATAAACGGCGCCCATTCCTCCCAATCCAACCAAAGCTTCGATACGGTATTTGTCGAGCAAAGTCCTGCCCACCAGGTGATAGGGATCGCGCAGCGACAGAACGGAATGATCGTCAGGGCATATTCGCTCAGTCGAAGTGAAGGTCTTTTGACAAGTGGGACAGTATTTCGCCGCCATCACAGGCGAACAGTATGGGATATGAGGATGCTTTTCAATACAAAGGACGGAGGGACGGAGGGATAGAGGGACAGAGAGACAGAGGGATAGAGGGACAGAGAGATGGAGAGACAGAGGGACGTATGCCTCTCCATCTCTCGATCCCTCAACCCCTTCGTTTCTCGATCCCTCTGTCTCTCTGTCTCTCTGTCCCTCTGTCTCCCCGTCCTACTGCGATCCGGTCATGACGCCCTTCTTGAAGACCAACATGCCGCTCTGATAAGTCCACACCTCGCCAGCCGCCGTGCGAGTGACCTTGTCAGGTTCTCCCCAGCTCATCTTCACCTGCTCCTCGGTCATTCCTGGGTAGACATGTCCCTTCTCAATCGCCTTCCATACGTCCGCGCGCCATTTGTATTTCAGCCTTGGGTCTTCGGCCAGCAGGTGATCTTCAAATCGGCTCAGGTGTCTGGCCCCTTTCTGGACGTTGGTTCCGCTCAGATTCAGATCGACGAAGCCATGCTTGCCATCCGGCGTTTCGAGCTTGAGGCGGACAGGCTTCTCTTCATCCCATCCCGGGACGACATCAACAACTTTGAGCGGTCCATATTTTTTGACCGGCGTCATTGTGACTGCGCCGCTCTGTTCATCATAACTCGAGACCATCAACATTTTGCTCCAGAGCGTTTGGCCGGCCCACTGTTTGCGGGCGTTTTCGATGTCGTCGGCGAGCGCCATTCCTCTGACCGATTCTTTGTTGGCCGGGGTGAAGACGCGCAGTCGTTCGCCGTCGTCTTCCATCTCAAATTCTATATAAGCGTTTACGCCGGAATCGCTGGCCGAGACAACGCGGGCCGTGCGTCCGGCGTATTTCTGATGTGTGATCGCGCGACTGAAATCCTCGTAGGTTCCCGATTCCGAGCCTTTCGGTCTGGGCAGAAAGATGAATCGTTTGCCGGCCCACGAACTGATCGGGTGATACGGAAAGAGCGTGGGCGCGGCCTCGATGTTTTTGGGTTCGGACTTTTTCTCAGGAGTGATGTTCTGGCGAGTCTCCTGCGCCAAAACGACGATGCAACAGATCGAAACGATAAACAGACGAAGAGCGACCCGAGCTGTGTTTTTCATCGAAAGCTCCTTTATCTGGGGGATTAAGTTGAGAATCGTTCAATGAGTTGGATAGATCGAACGGCGATGCGCGGTGGCTTGGCGCCGCGCGTGCGGATTATAACATTCGATTTTGCATGGGCAAGCGCATGAAGAACAAAGCCGTGTTTGACAGAAACCATCCGGTCACGAATACTCACCCGCATGAAACTCCCCTCCACACCACAGGGATTCAAACGAACTGGCGAGGTCGCGCCGCCCGAACTCGGGCCGCTCGAACGCGAAGTGATGGGGTTGATCTGGCGGCGGCCCAAGGAGGCGGCCGAGGTCAGCGTGCGTGACATCCATCTGGCCTTTGAGGAGCGTCTGGCCTATACGACTCTGATGACGACACTCGACCGTTTGCACAAAAAGGGGTTGCTCGACAGGCGTCGAAGTGGTCGCGCGTTTTTCTACTCGCCCCGTTTTTCCCCTGATGAGTTCGAACGAGACGTCGCCCGTGAGGTGATCAACACGCTCCTGGGGCGAGGTTCGGACGGCGTCGAGCCGATCCTGGCCTGCATCATTGACGCGGTGAGCGAGCGCGACCGCGCGCTACTCGATGAACTCGACCGGCTGATCAAAGAGAAGCGGCGCGAATTGGAATGGGAGGATTGAGCCGATGTTCGAATTGCTGGGAATCTGTCTGATGTTGGCGGCGCTGCTTACGCTCAATGCGATGGCTTCACTGTTGACCTCCGCGATGTGGCGCGCGCTCCGCGATCGCGCCGAAAATTGGCCGGCCTCCTCGCGAGCGCGACTGCTCTTCGCGCTGCGTGTTTCTCCGGCAATCATCGCCGTCGTCTGCGTTGGCGCATTGCTATTGCCCGCCTACATCGCGCACGAACCCCGGCGAGTCGTCGAGCCGGTCAGTTTGAAACTGGGCGTCCTGGCGGCGATCTCGGCGGGCGGATTGCTGCTTGCGTTCTGGCGCGGCGGCGTGGCGTGGGGCGCCACCCGCAGGTTGATCAACGATTGGATGCGCGGCGCCGAACCAGTCAAGTTCGACCAAATCCCGATCCCGGCTTATCGCTTGCGCCATCAATTCCCCGTCATCGCGATCGTCGGCGCCATTCGCCCAAAACTCTTTATCGCCGACCACCTGTTTCAATCGCTGACTCGCGAAGAGTTGGCCGCCGCTATCGCGCACGAAAGCGGACACCTTGCGGCCAGAGATAATCTCAAACGCGCGTTGCTACGCGCCTGCCACGACGCGCTGGCGATTGTCCCCAGCGGAGGGACGCTGGATCGCGCCTGGGCTGAAGCTTCGGAAGCGGCCGCTGACGAACACGCGGCGAGGGGTGGGGGTGATGTCGCGCTCGATCTGGCTTCGGCGTTGGTCAAAATCGCGCGGCTCGTTCCCGAAGGAGTCAAACCCGCGATCCCCGCGGGAGCGTTGCTCATCGGCGATGACGCGGGCGGAATCGCGCGACGCGTGCGACGGCTGACTCAACTGGCCACACTCGACAGCGCTGCGCCAGGCGGGCGTCTGTTCGACTCAACAGTCTGGCTCTGGGCCTGTTTTGCGGCCACCCTGGCTTCGGCGATTTTGATGGCGACCAGCCCGCCCACGCTTCTGGCCGTCCACAACGTGATCGAAATAGCCGTCTCGAAATTGCAATGAGAGATGACGATCTTCCTTCGATCCTCAATCCTCGATCCTCAATCCTCGATCCTCAATCCTCAATCTACGATGTCTGGTAGTAGTTCGGACACGACGTTACCATCGCAAGCGCCTCGATAAGGCCGTTATGGATTCTGAGGCGGCGTCGCGATGACCCCGCTGCACATTTCCCGCAGGAGTTTCAATGAGATTACAAAGATGTCTGTTACTACTCTGCTGCGTTCTGCTTTCGACGGTTTTCGTCAAAGCTCAACCGGCGGCCGCTCCGGTTGACGGAGGCTCAGGCGGCGCCGAGTTGGCTGGCGTAGTGAAAGACTCGACAGGCGCGTCCGTGCCGGAGGCGGCGGTCACCTTGCTGAACGCCCGCCAGTCTGTCATCGCGTCAGCGACCACTGACAATCAGGGACGATTCGTTCTGAAGGGCGTGCCCACAGGGACTTACGAATTGCGTGTGACGAGCAGTCGCGGATTCGCCT
>Ga0187894_10005697_pt1 | contig 12558 bp, 12 predicted proteins | sample GBC1701081metaG_FD_136650 | JGI IMG/M metagenome (GOLD analysis project Ga0187894, IMG submission 136650) | White microbial mat communities from a lava cave in the Kipuka Kanohina Cave System on the Island of Hawaii, USA - GBC170108-1 metaG ... | reverse complement strand
CGTTATCGGTGACCCGATCGGCAGGTTCACACTTCAAAACTTCGGTTTTTCCGACGCCGCCGAAGTATTCGTTTTTCTGTCTGGCGTGTCCTGCGGGATTGTGTATTTTCGCCTCCTCAGGCGGGATGGCTGGGCGCGCCTCATAGCCGCGATTGGCAGGCGAGCCGCCCATATCTATGTCTATTACGTACTATCCAGCGTCGTAGTGATCCTAATCCTCAAGACTGCCGAGGTTGCGATCAAAAATGCTGACGTTTCGCACTCGTTCCTCGTCCTGCGTGAAACGCCCATCACAGCAATCTGGTCTACCGTCTTGATGGCTTCGCCACCAGACCTGCCGGGAATTTTAGTGATTTATCTTGTATTGACCCTGGTCGTCACTCCACTGTTTCTGTGGGGCGCAGGTGCTAGCGCGGTGCTGACCTTAGCCGTAAGCGGTTTCGTTTGGGCGATTTCGCAGATCTTTCCCGATTTGCTTCCTCATTTACCCGATCATTCTTACTTTAACCCACTTGCATGGCAGTTCCTTTTTTCTATAGGTATGTTCGTCGGGCTCCGATACAATTCGGCTGCGCCTCGCCCGCGCATAACGCAAATATCCAAATGGTTGGTAACCGCCGCCTGGGCCTGGGTGATTTTTGCGCTCCTGTATCGGTATCGATCTCACCTTCATCTCGGCTGGCTTCCTGCAATGACAAACAACAAAGACAATTTATCTGCTGTCCGACTCTTGCATTTCCTAAGCATTGCCTTTCTTTTCGCGACCTATATCAAGTCAAATAATTCCATTCTCAGTTGGTGGCCCGCCACTGTCGCCATTCGAACCGGCCGATGTTCTCTCGAAGTATTTTCCTTGGGGGCGATTCTCAGCGTGGTTGTGAGTCTCGCCGTCGTATTGCAGCCCCTACCACGCGCGGAAAGGATGGCTCTAGATGCAGTTGCGGTACTGTTGATGGCTTTTACCGCGCTGATTTTAACGCAGATTCGTAAGAGCCGCCAACATGCACCTAGCCCGCCATGAGGAACGAAACTCGTTAAGGACTTAGTTGTCGTTGGCGATGGCTGACAACGTCCGATGCGGGTCATTTCTACCGATCCAGCCGGTTCGGCGTGGCGGTCAATATCCTCTTGGCTCCAAAATCAACTTTGGATAGGAATTGCTGCGCCGCTCGGCACTGCACAGTAAACATAAATTCGGGCGGCCCGGTTTGTGATGACCAGAACCATACCGCGAACCTTCTTCAGGTCTGCTGACAATTCCTGCAGTCGCCGCAAAATGCGAGCCAATTCCAGCAAGCTTGCCCTTCACCAGCAGCTGCAATTCAACTGATTGCCATTGCAGTATTTGCCATGAGTAGCTTTCGGACTCGCCAACAATCTCTCCCCGGACCGTTTCCTGGAAGACATTCTAAGATGGCAAGGCGAATGATTTCACTCTTCTTCACGCAAAGCGCTGTCTTTTGCTGCATACGCTGCGCACAAGGCGCCTTCCAACTTATTGATTTCTTTGGATTGTCGCTCCCATCCATCACTGGATCCACTCCCGAAATACCACCTTTGGATCAGCCAGGCACAGTGATGCCCAATTCATCATTTAATTGAACGCTGGCTTGTCGTCATGCAGAAGGGTGAAGAGCCAACTTGATAGGAACATAAACTTGAAGATCGCAACTGGTGGCAGGTCAGTGATAACGCCATAGGCTCGTACGCGGCGGCTTGATCAAATTGCTACTATTTGGCGCTCTTCACACAGCTGTCTTAGAATTATCGAAGAAGCGCGCCTGTCTCCTTTGCCAGAAGATCCTGAAATTGCCTGATCCTAGGAAATCTCAAGAAATACGACTGCGGCACCATTTGAAAGAAACCCTCTTGGGCAACGTGATACGGCCCTTCATCTGACATCGCGCGGCTCGCTACAAGACGACGTTCTTCTTCTTGGATCAAGGCGACAAGAGCTCTGCCTCGTGAGGTCAGTGGTGCGACGAAATGTGGATGAATTTCGCGATCAACCCAGTCAATAAGACAAATCTGAATAGTCAATCTGGGCTAGGTTCTGCGCCAGCAAGAATCTCACAAACCCGAAAGCGAACTGGTGTTCCGAGTCTCCCATACCCATGCCGAACTCCGACTTTCGGCAATCCAGATTGAACTCTACCGCGTTACAGATGAGATCCATCCCATAGTATATGCTGCGACAGATGTTGGTTAACCCATGCACGAACAAGTCAAAATGGCTTAACGGAAACGTTCCCTCAGTCGAAACCGTCGTCACGAGCCGTTTGAGCACATCCTCGATAGCTGGAATAAAGGGTAGCCCCAGCACACCTGCATTCTCAAAGAGCACCGCCGGGCTTGTCGCCTCAAGGAGATTCGCCTTGGGGACTTCGATAAAGGAACGTCCCTGTCGGTCAGGCACGCGCAGCGCCTGGCGCACATCGGTCCAAAAGCTCTGACCAGATTCGGGACTATGTAGAATGAGCAGCACTGGCAGGGGAAAGTGCTCCCAGTAGTTTCGGTGTTTTTCTTCAGCGTAGAAATTCCAACCTGCAGCCGAAGGAGCCTGAAAGAAGGATGATCCTGCCTTCACTTGAGCGGCAATTGTACGGCCGGTGGCAAATCCTTCCTGTGTAAACGAACTCAAGCTGGCCATCAATACCGACGTCTCCTGTGCCTGTTTCACGCCAAATCTGACCCTTTGCCGCAGCATACGCCTGTACAGCGGCGATACCGCGTCGCTCCTGCATGTAAGTCGTGCCAGCTCTGGGAAGTTGCATAAGCGCCCTTAGGTCTCCCGGCCCCCCAATACACCGTCTTCGAAGACCCATGTCCACACCCTATGGCTTCATCGAAAGCGGACACCAGCCCTGCCACGTGAGTTCCTCTTGACGGATCGGGGCCGTGCCACCCGCAACAATCCAATGGCAGATGGCTGCGCCCATGCATACCTAGCAACGCATATATTGCTGCAGAGGAAGCGAGAGTAGTACAACCGCTTACTGGTAGGAGGCGCATTGAGCCAGATGACGAAGAAAACCATCCTGGAGACAATTCTCGAGTGGTCGTTGAGTCGTCCCCTTTGGCAAAGGGACGCGTTGCGCCGGATCGTGGCGGACGGGACACCCAATGCTCTCGCAATTAGTGAAATTCTACTTCTGTGCAAGAAGGAGCACGGGGCTGAGGGAATTGATGTCATTGCGTCACCGCTCGACGCCGCACAGCTTCCAACAGCTCCGCCTGGAGGAGAATCGGTATCTTTGCTGACTTTAGCGCATGTTGCCGGTGTAAACCAACTGGCTGCAGGCCAGGAACTACCGTTCGGATCAACGGGCCTCACGATCATTTATGGTCCAAACGGTTCTGGAAAATCCGGGTACGGGAGGCTTCTAAAGCGCGCGTGCCGCTCGAGGAAAGCGGGCGAAATCATGCCCGATGCCTACAATCCTACCCCGACGGGCAGAGCTAAGGGGACTTTTACGATCCTGAAGGACGACAAGACGGTGCCGCCGATTGCTTGGACGGATGACGGGAAACCTGACCCAATACTTTCCGCAGTAAGCGTCTTCGATCGCGATAGTGGCACCGTGCATGTCCAAGAAAAGAATGAAGTTGCGTTTAGGCCTTTCGGACTGGACATTCCTGATGATCTGGCAGGCGTCTGCCAGGCGTTAAAGCAAAAGTTGACAGCGGAAGAAGCTCAGCTTCAGGCGATGCGTGACCCGGTTTTTGATAAACCAACGTGGAATGTTTTCACGGCCGTGGGTCGGATCATGTCAAGTCTGAGTGAATCATCCGGTCTCTCATCTCTTGAACAACTGGGGGAGATGACGGAAGTAGAGCGCACGAGACTGGCACGTCTCAATGAGGATCTCTTAAGAAATCCTGCTGATGCCGCGGCTGAGCAACGGCTGTTCGCAAGTAGCGTCCATCAGACCATTGTAACCCTCGATCATATCGCGATAGACTTTGGCGATCACCCACTAATAGGGCTCAAAGCTGCGGCGGATACGGCCAGAAGTCGCCGAGCGGCTGCTACTCTCGCCGCACGCGCTACCTTTGAAGACCTCGCAATTCCTGGCGTAGGCGCCGATGCCTGGCGAACGCTTTGGGAATCTGCACGACGCTATTCGGAGCAAGTAGCATATCCTGGTTCCCTATTTCCACCGTCAGCAGATGAAGCCTGTGTGCTGTGTCATCAACCATTGAGTCCAGAAGCGAAGACACGAATGGGTCACTTCGAGGCGTTCGTGAAAGCAAACGTCGAAGCGCAGGCTAGCAAAGCTGAGAGTGAATTGTCAGAGGCACTTAATTCTTTCAAGGCAAGGAAATTGGACGTCCGGTTGATTGCTCAAGCCCGACGTCGAATAGCGCTTCACAATCCAAGTCTTGCCGGCAAAATTCTCCGTTATGTGGCCAGCGCGGACTTGCGGCGCCTTAAATGCCTCAGGGCACTTTCGGCTCCTGATACTCTCGTGCTGCCGCCGCTCCTCGCCTCGCCGACATCTGAACTTGAGAGCTTAGTGAGTGAACTTGAGGACTATGCCGCTCAACTCGACGAAGCCGCCGATGTTGAGGGTCGCAAGCGGTTAATTCTTGAACGTGACGCGCTCCGGGACAGGGACGCCTGCAACGTTCTCCTGGACAAGGCCAAGAAAGAAGTAGCGCGCCTGAAGGAGCTTAAAGTTGTTCGCGCCTGCCTCGGGGACACGGCAACCAACACAATCACGAAGTTGGGCAACGACATTGCTGGCGACCTTATTACTCCCAAGATGCGTGATCAATTTCAGGCCGAGATAGTCCGTCTCGCCGCCGAGAAAGTCCGCGTCGAGATTGTACGATCAGGTGGTCAATATGGTTCTCCCAACTATCAGGTTCGGCTTTTCGCCAACCCAAAAGCTAAAGTGCACATGATCCTGAGTGAAGGCGAACAGACATGTGTGGCATTAGCCGCTTTTCTCACTGAATTGGCGACTGCCTCTCACAAGTCGGCACTTGTTTTTGATGATCCGGTGACATCACTCGATCATCGCTGGCGACAGAAAGTGGCGGATCGTCTTGTCGAGGAAGCAAAGACGCGGCAGATCATCGTCTTCACTCACGACATGGTGTTTGTAAATGATTTGTATGACAAAGCCTTCCGCGAAGGACTTTCCACCAAGCTTGTCAGCCTCTCCCGTGGGCCGGCCGGCACGGGAGTAGTCAGCGACGGACTGCCTTGGCAGCATGCAAGCATTCGTGACCGGATTGACAAGCTTCAAAAGGCCGCGAGAGAGGCGCGAAAGCTCTATGAAATGAACGACGAAGAAGGCTACCGCGACGACGCCGTTAGGATTTACGATCGCCTGAGGGCCACTTGGGAGCGTGGCCTTGAGGACGTTGCGTTTGCTGGGGTGATTCATCGGCACCGCGATTACGTTGATACCAAGAATCTTAAACAGGTTACTGTTGTCGACGACGCCGATGTCAAAGCTTTTGCTAAGAACTTCAAGAAGTGCAGCGACCTTGTGGACGCTCATGACCCTTCGCGGGGGCGAGACGGCACCGTTCCGCCACCGGATGAGATATTGGCCGACATCAAGGCGTTTTCCGACTGGGCGGAAGGAATTAGATCAAAGCAAAAGGCTTTGGTTTGAACTTCTTCATGGCTTATCGATATCTATTCCGGCGATAACCGCGAACAGTCATGCCATTATCGTTATTCCGACATCAGTGGCATGTTTGTAGGCTGAAAAATGTAGAGTGGTCGCTGAACAACCCTGTTTAGCCACTCCGCACACAAAATGGAAACACATACGATTTGGTGAACCAATCGCCGATAGATTGATAGATGGCGGCTGAGGCGACCGCAAAATACGCCATCGACTCCACCAGGATAGTCGGAGTTAGGCCGATCAGTAGCCCTTCGCCTTCCTTGAACATCCGCTCGACCATTGCGACATATTCTTCTCTCTGCTTCGCATATGCGTCAATCATTTGCCCGATCAAATCATCAGGTGGCTTGGCGCCATCCTTCAGCAAAAGACGGGATTTTTCATCGAACAAAACCTGGTCCGCTGTGGCATAAGCCGGCGCGCGAAACTCATCGGTATTCTCGTAACCCTTGAGGTTGATGGTGATACGGTAGCTTAATTGTGCGAAGACAAGGTTGCCGTAGACGATGCGCACCGCATCAGTAGCGGCGATCATTTCGAGCTTGCCAGTCATACTATTGAGGAGGGCTTTGGAGTCAGTGGGGATTTCCTGGCTCGACGCTCCTCTTGCGAAGGTGACGAGGCCAAGTGCGCTTGCGATCGCTGCAAGGCAGGTATCCCTTCTATCTATCATGTCAATTCCTCATGAGCCGCAGGTTCGATGCGACGAACCAAACGAGGGCGATAGCGCCCGCCAAGAAGAACACGAACTGCGCGAGGGATAGGTAGCGAATCACGTCAAGGCGCTCGATCGCGTTCTCATGAAGCGCTTTGTCGGGCGCATAGGTCGAATTAAAAAGAATCGGCAAAGCCGAAACTATTGCGCCGCTGATAAAATATCCCAAAAACACGGTTACTACTACGCAGCCGGCACAGACCCACACCGATATCATTTTGCCGACCCTGATAGGTCGATTGGATTCACTATGATTTGTGAAAGATAATCTGCATCGAGAACGCCAGTAGGCCGCCTAACACAGCCAACCCCATCGTTGACAAGATTGTGGATTGGCTCGAAAGCGCCTCAATCAACGTAGGAGCTATATCTTTTCCTTCCATTACGCTACGATAGGTTTGCCGAGGAATGCTGTCAAGTTCGACCCGTCTCACCACCTTGTCACTTCTGCAACGACGCGGCCAGGATAGGGTGCTCGAGACTGGTCGATCGCAACCTACGAGTGGCAAATGCTTGTTTGACCACAAGTGGCCGAAACTTCGGGAATCGCCTAGGGCGACTAGAATTTGGCGTAACGCTGCGGCGCACGGAACGGCCGCCACCCACGGCGTCGGTGCACTGGCATTTCGGCTGCCCGAGCGGCTGTCAGGCTTGCTCGCTCCAGCAGTTTTGCCACGGCCACCAATTCGTTTCGTACATTCTCGATGAATGCTCGCGCCACAAGCGGCTGAGATTTCTTGTGGGGCGCGTCGATGAAAGCTCGCCGCGACACTCGCAGCACGACGGCAAACCCAAGGACACGCCCCGGCAGCAAACACCACAACGAGCCGCTGATTTCGTTGGTCGATTCGGTGAGGCCGGGCCCCTTCTCGAAATCAAAGAAGACCGGCACGGCGCTGGTCAGCCAGTCACGCGGGAACACTTTTTTCGGTACAGCGGCCAGGTAGACCCCGGGCTTCCAGATCGGGATGAATGACCGCGTGCCTTCGACGAAGCGCGGCAAGTCACTCGCGAGGCGAGCGCCGTTGACGATCCAGACCATGTTGCCATGAAATTTTTCGCGAGCGGCGCGTTCTTCCGGGTCGAGGCGCGAATATTGGAACTCAACCGTCAGCCCGAGGTCGGTGTGAACGTCAGCGATGTGCTTTTCGCCGGAAGCGTCAAATCGAACGACTTCCCGCCAGGCGAGTGGGAACTTGTCCTTCCAGTTGCGATGCCATTCCGTCTCTGGCTCCTACCATCGGTCGCAAACTCTTTCGCCTCTATGCGCCCAATGATGAACCCTTTGCTTTCCACACTTTGGCAGCATTGGGCCGCCGCAAGCTGGGCATGAACCGATCAGTCCCGGCAATGGCGCCGTTCGTTTGTCGCCGACGAGTGCAAAACGCATTTGCATCCTCCGTGCAAGGTTATTGCGCGGCTAAGCGCGCTGTCGTTCGTCTTTCGGAAGGTTGGTTCGGCGGCAACGCCAGCTATCCTGGGGCCGTTCTCGTTTCTCTTCGACGTTCAGATCGCTCCGCCGTCGGTTATCTCGGCTCTTGCCGGCAACGTTCTTTACGGTTGCCGGGTCATAAAATTTGGATTCGACCTCGGCGTCAAGCCGGTCGTTTCGCACTGCACCCGAACATCGAGGCTCCGACGAGCACGTCCATTTGACCAAAGGACAGCTAACCGTTTAGCTTGCAGCCATGGGGCTTCTTTCGATCCTATTCACGCGCCGGGACAAAGCGCCGCCGAGCTTGGACTTCGCGGACGATGCCAGAGATGACACGGCGGAGATGATTGCCGGTAAAAGGGCCAATCCCGACTTTGCCCTTGCCGGCATGCGGGTCGGGATCGCCTACAAGGACGAGCGCGGGTCGCGCAGCAAGCGGGTCATTCGCCTCAGACGGCTCGATGCCGGCGAATATGTCAGCTACCTTCATGCCTTCTGTGAGCTGCGCAAGGACGAACGGACATTTCGTCTCGATCGAATTGATGTCCTCTATAACCCGTCGACGGGCGAGATCCTCGGCAACCCTGACCAATTCTTCGGCCCATACATCGAGCGGTCGCTGCTGGAAGATGAGCGGACGACCGAGAAGTCACGATTCCGCCGCGCCTGGGCAGCGATAGAAGCCCTGCGAGACGAGTTGGCTGTCCTGATCCTGGTCGCCCGTGCCGACGGCCGGTTCGTCAGGGCCGAGCAAAATATCATGCTCAAATATGCCTCAGAGCGGGCAAAGGAAATGGCCATCGAGCTCAATGACGAAGCCCAAGTCGTCCTCCTCAACTGGATCAAGACCCAGGACCCGTCCGAGCCGGAAGCCAGGATCGCCATTCGCAACTTGGCCGGGCGGGACGACGCCCTCGAATCGATCTGGGAAGTATCGGAACTGATCGCCGAGGCTGACGGCAAAGTCCGCGAACAAGAAGTCACGGCCTTTCGGGAGGTTCGGGCCGCCATCGAGTTGATCGTGACAGAGGAGGCCCGAAAAGCTGGGTATTGACATCGTGGGCCAGACGATGGGATTTGGAAAATCTCAGGATCAGGAGATGTGCGACCGGCGGCCAACGGCCCCGGGCATTTTTGTGCCCTGATCGGCCACTCCAACACTTTCGAGGTTCCAATGCGCAACCGGTTTCGCCGGCGGGCGGTTTATCCGAGGTTCACCCTGATCGTCATCAGGCTCAACATCGGCCTTTGCCTGTTCGGAGTGGCGGCCATCATAACCGCTGTCCTCACCTGATCGCCATGCCATATGATTTCGACTGGTTGCGAAACCATTGATGCCATTCGGCCCTGAGGGACATCAATCCATAAACTCCATCAGTGAACTGGTGCCCGCGATTGTCCTCGACGCGGTTTGTGTGGCCCGCAAGGGCTTGCCAGCTTGGCTCGGGTGTTTATCCGGCGATGATGGCAATATGCTCATTTCGCCATCTGTTGACGGTTTTGCCATCACTCAGCCGGCAACCCTAGTGCTTCACTCCATTGTGCTGGTATCTGGCCACGCTCCCATTTCTTCGCTGAGGTAATGTTAGAACGGCGATGTCGCGTTCCTGCTTCGAGATCCGTGTCGCGCGGTTTTCTGGGGCACACAACGACCGTCGACCATGGGGTGTGGAAAAAAGGCTTTCGAGCCATCGATTCGGCAAAACTTTACGCCGCCTACTGAGGTCGTCGCTCTGAAGCGGGGGTTGTGTGCCCCGTTTCCAAAATTTGGATGAAGCGACTTGATAATCACGAGTTGCACGCAGAATCCCCAACAGGCTACGCGTGTATGTTGCAAATTTGCCACGTTCGGTCGCGAAATCACTGACCCCACAGAATTTTGTGCGAAAGAAGAACCAAAGGCATTGAATACGGTGAACGGCACTACATATCCGCCTTCACCCGAGCGGGTCCATGGAAGGTTGCCACCTCCCAAGGACCCTAACCAAAGCAACCTTACAGGAGATTGCCATGGCTAACTTAGCCTCTACCATTTCAAAATCCCCTTGGGAACATTCCATTTCTTTCCGTCTGCGCGGGGGCTCCCGCGTCGAGGCGTTCATAAGTGAGGAAGTCGCTGAGCGTCTTCGCCATACCCTTGATGAAGGGGGAGAGGGTTTCGTAGTCTTCGACTCTGAAGATGCCCGTATTGCAGTGAATTGCAATCACCTCTTCTTGCATCACATCCGACGTTATCCAGGCAGGCGAGTTAAGCGGGACAGCACGGCGGATCTATCACTTAAGATACTATTCTCGGAATCTATGCAGATCGAAAAATTTGCGGTCAACTCCGATACCGAGGACGCTGAGGAAGAAAACGATCCAAGAGCCTCGCTACTTCAATTGCTGATGCAAAACGTAGAGATCGGCGATTCACGAGCATATTTCGTTGATGATGGAGGCGATGAGGTAAATTTCGACCTGGAGGAGGTGGCCTTGATTTCCGTTCCACTTCTGCACGTCGTGCCCAGCATGAAATCTGCAGACGACTAACTATAGACAATACCTGCATAATCCTTGGAGTCGCTTTCACCGCTCCTTGTGCACGCTGCTACTAGACCGTCCTTGCGACCTAGTGCCGGGTTTCGGCGCCGCTTAGCCTGACCCGGCACATATGAGCCCGGCTGAGTTACAAGGGCATCTCCCCACCTCTCGACAAACTATCCAATTACTATTGGTATCTCAAAGAATCGCGATTCCGTTCAGCCCCATCTCACATTATCTCACGGTACATCACGTCAATTGAGAGCAGCACATCACCTCAATGAAAGTACCGTTCAAGATAATGCCTCGCGGCCTAAGCCGCGAGGACGCGGCCGGATATATCGGCGTTGGCACCACCAAGTTCGACGAGATGGTTGCCGACGGACGCATGCCGCCGCCTAAAGAGATCGACAACCGTCGGGTGTGGGACCGGCAGCGGCTTGACAGCAAGTTTGAAGATCTTCCTGATGTGGATAGCAATCCCTGGGATAGAAGGTCGCGCGCATGAGGGAAGCGATGTCCACCGTCAAGCTCCGATATATATCGTCCGATCTCGACCGGCACGGCAATCGCCGCTGGTATGTCCGCAAGAAGGGAATGCGCAAAATCCGACTCGAGGGTATACCCGGCAGCGAACGCTTCGCCGAGTGCTATCATGCGGCCCTCAAGGGCATCCGCTTGGCCGGATCGGCGCCTATCAAGAAAGAGTCCGCCAAGCCCGGTTCATTTCGTTGGCTGGTCGAAGAATATTATAGCGCCGCCGCTTTCATGACGATGGAGGAGTCGTCTCGGCGGGTCCGCAAGCAGATCCTCGACAAGCTCTGCGGCACACCATGGGATAGTGAAACGATCATTGGCGATCTACCTTTCAAGAAGCTCAAAAGACGTCATGTCCGCGAGATACGAGACATGAAGGCGGCAGACACGCCTGAAGCCGCAAACAGCATCTTGAAGGCAGTGCGACAAGTCCTGGCGTTCGCTGTCGAAGATGAACATATCGAGCATAGCCCGGCTGGTGACGTCGACTATATCCCGAGCAAGAGCGGCGGCCACCACACATGGACGGTGGAGGAGATCCAGCAATATGAGCAGCGGCATCCTGTTGGCACAATGGCGCGCCTGGCGCTAAGTCTGCTCGCCTTCTTAGGACCGCGCCGATCTGATGTCATTCGCCTCGGCGAGCCGATGGTACGCGTCAAGGACGATCGGCGCTTTATTAAGTTCATCCCGTTCAAAGGCCGAAACAAGCAGGATCGGATTGAGCTCGAGCTCCCTATCCTTCCGGAACTTGATGCCATAATCGCAGCTACGCCGCGGATTAGGCCCAAGGACGGCAAGGCGGTCTCGCTGACATATCTGCAGACGGAATTCGGTCTTGCCTTCTCCGCGGCGGGCTTTGGCAACAAGATGAGGGATTGGTGCGACCAGGCAGGCTTGCCGCATTGCTCGGCTCATGGCCTGCGGAAAGCCGGCGCGACGATCGCCGCCGAGAACGGCGCCTCGACCCACGACCTGATGGCAATTTTCGGCTGGAAGACCCTCAAAGAGGCGGCCCGGTACACCGAAAGAGTGCGCAAGCATCTGCTTGCCGCGAAGAACATGCACAAGCTGGTGCCGGAACAGAAAGAGAGCAAAAGTGTCCCACCTTTTTCAGGGACATCAAGAACAGTGCGCAAAACGGCCAAAAAAACCTGAGAATTCAAGGGAAGAATTTCCGGATGCCATTCCGCCCCTGGGCACCATTAATTTCAATAATTCGAATCAGGCACTGCAGGAAGCTACGCTATCTTTTTTGTTTGCGCATCGGATTATCCGAAAACCGGGATGGCCGGGTTTAACCTGGCCACAAGCTTTTCGGTCCGATGCTTTAGGCGACAAGGTGCACGGATAGTCGCCTCTATCGCATAGGGGGTGCGTCGGAAATGTATTGGAAGACCATGTCGCTCGAGGCGCGCAATCTCGCCTACAACAACGTCGCGCATGTCGGCCCCGATTTCGCCCGGCTGAAGAATGAAAGCTGGAGCGCAGCTTCGGCATTGCTGCGCGCGCGGCACCCGGGGCACCTTGATCTGGCCTATGCTCCGGCTGAGCGGACGAAGTGGGATCTCTATCCCGGCACTGATCCCAAGGCGCCATGCTTCATTCATATCCACGGCGGTTATTGGCAGCGCGGAAGCAAGGAGATGTTTGCCTGCCTCGCCGAGGGGGTCTTGGCGAAGGGTTGGTCGGCGGCCCTG